>WUUC01241301.1_pt1 | contig 18013 bp, 8 predicted proteins | sample 6278441 | NCBI WGS metagenome assembly WUUC01 (sample SAMN13675441, study PRJNA597444) | soil metagenome | isolation source: soil | place: USA: Washington | collected 2017-10 | reverse complement strand
GTAAGACATAGGGGAGGACGAGATGACCACATTTTCGGTGCTGGGACCGGTGGAGTGCTGGTCGGGTGAACTGCCGGTGGAGATCTCCGGCACGCTGCAGCGCACACTGCTGGCGACGTTGCTCGCCAGCGACCGCACGCCGGTGTCGGTGGACGCGCTGGTACACGAGTTATGGGGCGACACGCCGCCGCCCAAGAGAGAGAACGCGTTACAGGCGCACGTCAGCCGGCTGCGCCGCCGGCTGAGGGAGATCGCCGGACACCGGCCGGCTCGGCTGCTCGCGCAGGCTTCCGGCTACACGCTGCTCGTCGACGACAGCGCCGTGGACGGCCTGGTGTTCCTGCGCGGGGTCAACCTCGCCAGGGCGATGGCCCTCCGCGAGCCGGCGGCGGCCGTCAACGCCCTGCGCACGGTGCTGTCGATGTGGCGGGGGCCGGCCTTCGACCTGGTCGTTCGCGGGCCGCTGTGCCGGGCGGCCGCGCACCGCTACGAGGAGACCCGGTTGAGCGGCCTGGAGATGCTGTTCGACCTCGAGCTCCGGATGGGCCGGCACGCCGACATCATCCCGGCGCTCTCCGAGCTGGTCGCGTCCTCGGATCTCAACGAGCGCTTCTGCGAGCAGCTGATGGTCGCCTTGTACCGGTCCGGCCGGCAGAGCGAGGCGCTGCTCACCTACCGGCGAATGCGCAACAGACTCGACGACGAGTTCGGCGTCGAGCCGACCGTCACGTTTCGCAACCACGAGAAGGCCATCCTCGCCCACGACCCGGCCCTGCATGTCGGCGCCAACCACGCCGTGCTGCGGGGCATCACCCGGATCACTACCGGCGTGGCGCAACGGTTGCCTGCCTAGCGGCTACGTGACGATCATCGTGGAAGGCGGGACCGGTCGTTGCTAGCCGGCCTCGCGTGCCAGTTTCGCCGTGCTCGTGCTGCCGGCGGTCTCGTAGTCAAGGCCCGTTGGTGACGGCCGCAAGGTGATCATGACTTCCTTGACGCAGGTCAGTTTGGGGTCGGTGCTGATCGTCTCGCGAACCTTGAGCACGTCCGGGCCGGCCTCGATCAGCGTCAGCGGGCCGGAACAGCCCAGCTCCGGATAGAACGACGAGCCAACCGTGTCGCCGACGCCGACGCCGCCCCCGTCCCGGATGGTCAGCCGGGCGTAGTACGTCTCGGGGGACCCCGGCTGGTTCACCGGCTGGATGGACTTCCAGTCGCCGACAAACGCCTTGTCGATGGTGGCGGTGAGCTTGTCCTGATCCCGGCAGAGTTCCTCCGGCCAGGCCGCGTCGGCATTGCGGCCGGGGGTGGGGCCGGCCGGACCCGACCGGTGTGTGGCGAACTCGCCGTGCTCGCCGACCGCACCCCAGCCGCCGCCGTACCCCCACCACTTCTGGTCCTCGACCCGCTTCAGGTGCGCACCGAGGTCCCACCGCGGCCCGCGGTCGGTCCGGTCCTTGATCACCGAGTTCTCGAACGGAATGCTGAACGTGTCCGGCGCCGCGTAGGAGGCGTGCGTGCCGATCGCCGAGTACGCCACCGCTCGCCCGTCGACCTTCTCCGCGTTGTTCCACGGCAGGCCACACGATCCCTCGTGCCGCCACAACGTCATCGCGACCGGTTGGTCGTGCTCATCGGTGCGCACCGCGACGCGCTCCCACTCGCCCTCGTGGTCGAACACCCCGCCGCCGGGTGCGTCGTTGTAGGCGTAGAAAAGCCAGTACACGTAGGCGCGCTCGGTGCCGCGTTCGAAGTACTGCCAGTACACCGGCGCGTTGGGACCGTCGCCCGGCCGCCTGCCGTCGTCGACGTCGAGGTAGAAGCCGTTGGCGCCGGGTGGACCGTCCCCGTTGTACGGCCGGGTCGGCTCGTTGGAACGGTAGGCGCGGCCCTGGTGCACGCACTCGGCGTCGGGTCCGCCCGGGGTGGCGATGTCCGCGGTGTGCTCGTAGCGACCCTCGACCAGGTCGTCGACGTCGACGCTGGGCGCGATTCGCTCGTCCTGGCAACCGACTCGCTCGTGCGCCCACCACAGTTGGGAGCTCGCGACGAAGGCGTCCGCGTCCATCGGCCGGTAACGGTCCTCCTGAGCCAGGAACACGACCGGCGCCAGCCGTGCGGCCACGTCGGCTTTGGCTTCGTTGACCGGCGTCTGTGCGACCGGCGTTCCGGCGCTCTGCGATTTGCCGCGCTCGCAACCGGCCATTGTGAGCGCCGCGGCCACCACCACGGCCACCCGCAGACGGCCTGATACCACCATCGGGTCCTCCCCCTACCTGCGAAGACCCCGAAAATAGCAGCATCCGCGCGCGCCGGCTCAGCCGCCACGAACCCACGGAGTCGCGCACCTAGATATCGGTCAGTTGACCGATGTCTCGCACTGGCGATGGGTCAAGGGTTGCCAGCATGCGCGCTCCAGGTGCGCGACACCGAGCAGATTGGTTCGTGGGGTGAAAGTGGTGACATCGCCGGACTGGCACGACGAACTGGAGCTCATGGCAGAGCTCTCCAGCGTCAACAACCAGATCGCCCGGTTCGTCCTCCGGCTCCTTGACGCGGATGCCGGACGACGGGAGCAAGTCAGCGTCGCCGACGAAGGCACGCTAGGAGTGCGGCTCGTTGATCTTGGCTACGCACTGCAAGACCGCGCCGTGTTTCGGGCGACGGGACGCGTGAGCCAAATGGCTATCGAGGTCCCGGGACCGCAACGGCGATGCATCGAACACGGCCGAAAAATGGCGCCAGCTGGTGAGAAAGCATGAGCCATCCTCGGCACATGAGAATCGTGCCGCGTTGTTACCGGGACCTCGTGTCAGCCACGCGGTTTGAGTTTCCTGACAATTCGTTAGTGATGGACCATCTCGGTGCCGTGATGGACCATACCAGGGTCGGCGCTGGTCACGGCGGTGCCCGCCGCCGCGGCTATCGCCAGCATCGCTGCTACAGCGGCGATAATCATTTTTACAGTAGGCATGGCGGCCTCCCCGACAAAGGTCGTCAAAAAAGGATTGAATACGAGGTAGAAGCGCTCGTTGAACTATTCTGAGTCGCGCTAGACATACATGTGATCTAAGTTACACCTTGCGCTTAATTACTCTCGCATGAGACATTTAATATTCAATTAACACCAGGTTAACAGAGGGTGAACGGATAGTCTCGAGTTGGTCGCGATGGGCTAACCTACCAGGGGATCATCAGATGCTCGTAAGCCCCCAGATGGCCGATGTCCAGACTCGCTTTAGGTCGTACTGTCGAGGCATGCCGGGTGCGACCGCCCTTGTCGGCAGGGACGTCGAGCTGGCCCAACTTACCGATTGGGTTGATGATCTCGTCTCGGGAGCCGGGCGAGCGGTCCTTATCGAAGGCGAACCAGGCATCGGCAAATCCTCCCTCGCGCGGGCCGCGGCCGCGATCGCCGAGCGGCGTGGATGCCAGGTCTACCGGGCCGCCGCCGATGAGTTGGGGCAGGCGCTACCTCTACAACCATTGCTGGATGCCTTGCGGGCACGTGAATCCGCGGACGATCCGCGGCTGGCGACCATCCTGCGGCTGCTCCACGGCGAACCCATCAGCAGCGGCGCCGACGCGACGGTCGCGGCGTCGGAACAAATGCTGACGCTGATGGCCGAGTTGTGCTCCGTGGCGCCGACCGTGCTCGTCATTGATGATCTCCAATGGGCCGACCTGGCAACCATCAGCGTGTGGGAATGGCTGGCGCGATCGGCCGACCGATCGCCGCTGCTGCTCATCGGCACGTCGCGCCCGGTGCCACTGCGCGACGAGCTGCGTACCGTGCACCGCGCGGTCGGCGAGGAGGGAACCATCCGGCTCGGCGGTCTGCCCGACGCTGCCGTCGCCGACCTGATCACCACGATTGTCGATGGCAAGCCGGGAAAGGAACTGCTCACCCTCGCCGACGGAGCCGCCGGCAACCCGCTCTACCTGACCGAGTTGATGGACGCGCTCACCCGTGCCGCACGCATGACCGTCACCGATGACGGAGTCGTCGAGGTGACCAGTGGGCCTGTTCCCAACTCGCTCGTCGCGGCCATTGGCTACCGGCTGGACTTTCTGCCACGCGACGCACGCCTGGTGCTGCAGGCCGCCGCCCTTCTGGGGGTGGAGTTCCTGGTTTCGGATCTCGCCATCGTGCTGGATCGGCGAATAACGGAGCTGGTTCCCGCCATCGATGAGGCCCGTATGGCGGGGGTGCTCGAGGAGGCAGGGGAGAAGCTGTCGTTCCGGCATCCGTTGATCCGTGACGCGCTGTACGACGACATTGGCGTGTCGGTCCGCGTTGCCTGGCATCGTGATGCGGCCAAGTCGCTCGCTGACGCCGGCGTACCGGTTCCTCGCGTCGCCCGGCAGCTGTTGCGCGCGGTCAGCTCACCCAGCGCCGGCCCATTGGACGAGTCGCTGTTGAACTGGTTGGTCGACGCCGCGCCGACGCTCGTCGCCCAGGCGCCGAAGGCGGCGATCGCTCTGCTTCGGCAGGCATCCCATAGATCATCGGTGACCACGAAACGGGGCGCCATCCTTGCTTGCCGGCTGGCCGATGCCTTGTACCGAACCGGCGACAGCTCGGGTGCCGAGCGAGTGGCCACCCGAGCCATGGCCGCGATCACCGACCCGGACCTCCTCGTGGATCTTCACTGGACGGTGACCCAGTGTCGCGTGCTGGCGGGGACATTGGGGGAGTCTCTTGAGGCATTGGGGCGGGCGCTCGCGGTGCCCGCCATTTCCACCCGGCACCGGGCTCGGTTGCTGGTGCTGACCGCGCGGGCGCACGGGGCTCTCGGCGACATCACCGTCGCCGGACGCGTCGCGGCCGAGTCGCTGGGTACGGCCGAGAAGGCTGGCGATCAGTGGGCGATTGGCTGGTCGCTGCATGCGCTGATCATCGCGTCGATTATGCGGGGTGATGTCACCGACGCCCTACCGCTCTTCGAGCGAGCACTCGAGGTCGTCCGCGACAACCCCAGCCTCACCGATCTCGGACTGCTGCTCCAGATCAACCAGGCGGTCGCACTCGGCGACATCGACCGTTACCCCGAGGCGATCGCCGCGGCGGAGCGGGTGCGTCAGCTCGCCGACCACGCCGGCAGCCTGGTTCGCCTGGCACAGGCGCAAACCGCGCTCGGCGAGTTGCTCTTCGAGGTCGGCCGGTGGGACGACGCCCAGGCCGAGGTCGAGACCCTCTCCGACGAGTTCAAGGACCCCGGGTCAACCTGCTGCGACCGCGGCGTCGCCGCGGTGATCGCGTTCCACCGCGGCGAACCGGCGACGGCTCGCCAGCATCTGAGCATGGCCGAACCCAGCGCGGGGAAGATCGGCAATCGGGTCGTAGCCTCGCTGGCCCTCGCCAGAAGCCTGGATCACGAGATCGCGGGCGCTCCGGACGAGGCGCTCGCGGTACTCACCGAAGGCGTCACCAACAATGCGGACGAGATCGAGGAGATGGAGGACCTCCTTCCGGAGGCCGCTCGCCTGGCCGTGTCCACTGAGACAATTGACACCGCCGTCGACATCGCCGCCCAAGCCGCGAGCCTCGCGCAACGATCCCAGGTCCCACACCGGCTCGCCGCAGCGGCTTACTGCCGTGGCTTGGTTGAGGACGATCCCTCCCTGCTGCTCCACGCCGCCGAACGCTACGACGAGGCCGACCGCCCGCTTCTGCGAGCGAAGGCACTCGAAGCAGCCGCCATCGGGTTCGCCAGCCGAGGCGACCACGGCTCCGCACGCACCGCGTTCACCCGTGCCGACGACCTCTACGACGGCCTCGGCGCGAACTGGGACCTGGCCCACCTCCGCGCCCAACTCCGCCGCCACGGCATCCGGCGCGGCCCTCGGTCGAAGCACCGGCAGGCGCGAGTCGGCTGGAACAGCCTCACACCAACGGAAACAAAGATCGCCGGCATGGTCGCCGAGGGTCTGCCCAACCGCCAGATCGCCGAGCAGTTAGTACTGTCCCCACGAACGGTCGGCACCCACGTCTCACACATCCTTGCCAAATTGGGTGTCCGCTCACGCATCGACATCGCCCGCGAAGCGGCCGGCCATACACAGGTATCCGGTTAGCCGCAGTAACGGCGGAAGATCGTTCGCAGGCGATTGGTGTCCCATTTCGCGCCGAGTGCGGTGTAGAGGTCGTCCGCCGCGGTGAATGCCGCGTGAGCATCACCGGCAGTCCGGCCTTCAACTATCGCGATCGCCGCTGCCTCCAGCGCCTTCGCTCTAGGGAGCGGCCGTCCGGATTCGCCGTAGCGTTCGGCCGCGTGGAGCAACCGATCAGGATCGCGGTCGAGTAGTCCTTGACAGTAGTACGCGACGCCCGACCGATGCGGCACCGTCGAGTTCTTCAGCTTCTCGGCCTGACCGGCCAATTTGTTCGCAGTCGGCCGGTCTCCGATGTGGACGGCTAGTCGTACCGCATCGGGTAGGAGGTCCTCCATCTCTTCGAATTCCTCCGCCTGAGCGGTCAGGCATGCCGTCAACGCCGCCAAGGCTTGGTCGTATGCTCCCGAGCACTCGTGCTCAAGACTTCTGGCGAGCGCCAACGAACCGATCACCCGGTCGCCGATCCGTTGCGCGCACGGAGCGGCCAGTTCCAGACGCCGACGCGCCTGACGTGGACGCTCCCGGTGAAAGTCGATCACCGCGGCGATTCCGTGGTCGCAGCAGGTGACCGCGGGACCTTTGACTTCGTCGTTGAGCGCGCTGACCTGAGCAAGCGCGTCATCCCACCGCCCCACATCGAAGAGCAGCTCACCAAGCGCGCAATGCGCCTGGGCGAGGCGAACCAGGCTGCCCATGCGCTCCGCAAGCCGGCATACCTCCCAGGCGGTCGCGATGGCGTTGTCATACTGATCAAGATCACCGAGCGCGGTGGCGTGGTTGATCTGAACAAGCATCCGGAGATCGACCAACGTGGCGTCTCCTTTGGTGACCGCGAGCGCCCGGTCGAACAGAGGGAGAGCCAAGCCCACCTCACCGCGCATGACCGATGCAATGATCAACACATGCAATGCCCACGCGATCGTCCACCGATCGTCGATTATCTCGGCCTCGGCCAGGGCTTGGTCGGCAAATCGAACCGCGGCGCCAACCTTGCCAAGATCGCGCTGAGCCCCTGCGGCGAGTACGAGCAGCCGTGCGCGGTGGCGCGAATCGATGCCAGGCGCCGTGAGAGTTCGCTCGAGGGCGGCTAGCGATTCAGAAAATCGGCCTGTCATGGCTCGGCATTGGGTGAGGGTCCATTGGAGGTCGACCATGAGATCGGGGTCGGTGACTGTGGTGGCGGTGTGGTCGGCTAGGCGTTCGGCTTCGGGGATGTCGCCGGTTCGGAAGAGGGCTTCGGCTAGGCGGCAGGTGAGTAGGTCGGTGTGGGAGGTGGAGGTGGAGATCGCGGTGCGGAGGAGTTCGACGGCTAGAGGGGGTGATTGGGCGACAAGGGAAGGGGCGGCGGTGACGAGCCAGGTTGTGAGGGAGTCGTCGAAAGACTGGGTGCCGGATTGGCGTATGGCGCAGAGTAGTTGTCTGGCGACTCGGGAGATCGGGGCGGCGGACTTGGCAAGGGCGCGGGCGGCGTCGAGATGCCAGGCGGCGCGGACGCCGGCGGGCATGCCTTCGTAGAGGACTTCGCGAATCAGGGGGTGGCGGAAGGCGAGGTGTTCGCCGGTGTTGCGGAGGACTCCGGCCGCTCGAGCTTCGTCGAGGGCCCAGCGAAGGTCCGACAGTTGGCGGATGAGAATGGCAGCGAGTTCCTGGACGGAGAACTCGACACCGAGGAGGGCGGCGGCACGGAGTACTTCGCCGACCCATCCCTCGGCGAACTCGAGTCGTTTCTGAATCGCGGCTGGCAGGGATTCGGGGACGCCGGTGCCAACCAGTTCGGCGGTTCCGGCATTGGTTATCCGCAGTGCGTTGTCACGGCGGAGTGCTTCGATCAGCTCGGTGAGGAACAACGGGTTTCCGGCGGCGCCTTCGGCCAGCCGGATCAGGTTCGCGTCCGGTGGGCCGCCCGCCGCGGTGGCTACGAGATCAATTACGGCGGATTTGGGTAGTGGCTTGAGGGTGAGTCGCACGTGGCCGGTCGCGGCGCGGAGTAATGCGGACAGTTCGGCGCTGCGTGGCACCGGGCGGGTGATGCCGATCAGCAGGAGCCGCAGCCGGTGGATTGATCGTGACAGTCGGGACCACACGGTGACGGTTGCCCGGTCGGCCCATTGGAGATCGTCGATGACCAGGACGACTGGGCCCGCCGTGCACAGCTCGCCGATCGTGGCTACGACCTGTTCGGAGGCTGCGGCGACGGGATCCGCTCCGCCCAGGGGGACCTCGCCGCGGAGGAGCCGGGAAATGGCTTCGCCACGCGGGTTGTTTGACGGGTCGAGCATTCGTAGGGCGTCCAGCACCGGCAGCAGTGGCAGTGCTTGTCCCAGTTCGTCGCCGACGCCCCACAGAATCAGGCAGCCTCGGGCGTCGGCGCAGGCCGCGCGTACCAGAGCCGATTTGCCGATTCCGGGCTCGCCGTCGACAAGAACCGCGCTGCCGTTCCCCGCGACCACGCCACGCACCAACTCGCCGAGCCGGGACAGTTCGGCGTCGCGTCCGACGAGGGTCTCTGCCGCGTTGTTGTTGTCGGGCAAGGTAATCCAGGCCACCGTGTCGGTTTCCTTGATCCTCACGCGGATCGAGCGGTAGGAGGCCGGTTGGCTCGCGGGGCTGTGCCGGACCACCTCGTCGAAGAACCACGGCGAGACAATGACCGCGAGAACACCGGATGATTCCGTGAGTGCTGACTTCAATTCAGGTGCGTCGACGAGGCGAAATGCCAGGTTCAAGGACGGGCCGGTTACGCCATGATCGTCGTAGCTGACTTCGCCGGCGTGCACGGCCATTCGTAGCTGGATCCGCTCCCGTGCGGAATGTGTGCCGTTGTGGTTGGACAATGCCGTGACCAATGCGCGCGGCAGCCTGTCCACGAGGTAGGTTTTGGGCACTTCAGGGGGAATCAGTAGGAACAGGCCATCGCCCCGATCTTCGTGATCGCACGAGGTCCACGTGACTCCTACCGCACTCAGTCCTTCCTGTAGCGCCCGATACACGCCGTCGCGCACGGTGACCTGTTCCGGAATGGTCCGCTGGCGGTCGCCGAAATTGGCCACGTCGACCACCAGAATCGTGCGATGCACAGCGGGAGCCGGGACACTCATGCGGTAATGATGCACCTGAGTGTGGTTAGGGGATCGGGGCGTCGGTGGCTTGTTGGCGGATGGGTTTGGGAACCCAGGGGGAGTTGACGATGAGGTTGCGGGCTTGGCGGGGGGTGAAGAGGTAGGTGTTCTCGCCACCGCAGGGGCCGTCGGACTCGCCGGGGCGTTTTATCCAGAGGAGGGCGGCGAGGTTGGGGAGGTTGGGGGTTGTGGTGGGGGGTTGGCCGAGGCCTTGGTGGGCGGGGTTGCACCATTCGGACGGGTTGCCCGGTGGGGGACCGGCGCCGTTGCGGGAGGTGTCGATGACGAATTCTCGGTTGCCGACGAGGTCGGCGAGCTCGAGGCCCCAGCGGTGGGCATTCTCGGTGGTTTGGCGGTTGGAGACGTTGACGGAGAAGCCTTCGGCGCGGTCGATGCCGGAGTCTAGGAGGCGCGAGGCGGTTTCGCCGGTGCTGCGCCAGGCGGAGTGGCCGACGTCGAGATAGACGTACTGCCGGGCGTCGACAAGCTGGGTCACGGCGGCTCTGAGAATGGTGGCGCGTTCGGGAGTGAAGCATTCGGCGGGGATCGCGTCGGGCTCCATGATGATCACCGCGCGGGTGTCGCCGAGCGCGCGGACGAGGTCGTTGAGCCACGCGGTGTAGGCGGACGCGGTGGGTGCGCCTTCGCGGTGGTCGCTGCAGCCCCGGTCCGGCAGGTAGTAGGCGACCAGGACGAGCAGTTGGCGTCGCGTGCGGGCGTCGCGAGCCAGGGCCGGTATTGCTTTGACGTCCTCCGGGCTGGTGAGCCAGCGGGCCTGCGGGGTGGTGGTGATCGGGTTCAGCCACGGCGCCGCGTGCTCGTCTTGCCAGCGCCGGGCGGTGGAGTCGCGGTCCAGGTACAGCTTGGCGTCGCGGAACGGGTGCTGGGCCGGTGCGTAGGTGACCGCGGGCGGGCTCGGGTGGGTCGAGGTCACCGGCGTGTGCGCGCATCCGGCGACGAGCAGAAGAGCGACGAGGACACGAATCATGGCTGCCAGTACCTGCTTACCCGGTAAACGTTTACTCCATCGTTGCCGGAGGCGAACGAGGACACCACGACGGCGTGCTTGCGCGCCTCAAGCAGCGTCGGATAGGCCTGCGCGCCCGCCTCGGAGTTGTAGTACCAGTTGGGCAGGATGAGGTAGTCGATGCGGCGCAGGTTGTCGCGCACGGCGGGGTCGGCGTCCAGCTTGTGTACCAGGATCGGCGTGGGGTTGTAGCCGTAGCGGTGCACCACGTCGACCCAGATCGAGTCGTGCACGACGAGCACCTTGTCCCGGGGCACGTTGTCGGCAACCCACGACTCGGCTTGGCGCAGCGGTTGTGGCTCGGCCACCGTCATCATCGGCAGCAGCCGGCCCGGCCAGGTGATCGCGACCGCGGCGAGCAGCACGGCCGCCAGCCCGGTCGCGACAGCGGTGCGAACGGCCGGGATCCGCGCCGCCTTCCCGGTGAGGCCGCGGTTGCCGGCGATGACCTCGACCGCCCCGGCCACGAGCAGCGCGCTCCACGGCAGCAGGGTGAGCACGTGCATGAACGGCACGTAGCCACCGCGCAGCAGCATCAGCCACCCGATGGCCAGCGCCAGCGCGATCGGCCGCAGCGGGCGGGCGATCACCGCGATGGGCATCGCGGCGAGGCCGGCGATGAGCAGGATCCGGTCGGTGGCCGCCCAACTGCCGAGCAACTGGCGTGCCTCGCTGCCGGCGGAGAGCAGCGAGCCACTGGACGCGCGGTCCACCAACTGCCAGCGCGCGGTGCCCAGCAGGCTGTTGTGCCCCGGCCCTTCGAAGAGCTCTCCCTTGTACAGAGCGAAAAGTGGGTACATCGCCATGAGCAGGAACCCGGCGCCCGCCGCGACGGTGAGCACGTGCGCGCGGTTGCGTTGATCGCTGTTGCGCCACAGCGCCCAGGCCACTGCGGGCAGAAGCACCAGGGTGGTCTCCTTGGTGAGGGTGGCGATGCCGAAGCACAGCGCCGCCCCGGTGGCGCTGGCGATGCTGCGCCGCGGTGAGAACGCGAAGACGAACGCGGCGAGCAGCCACGGGGTCGCCAAGTTGTCCAGGAACGTCCACCGTCCAAAGAGGACTTCCAATGGGCACAGGGCGAACAGCAGCGCGGCGCCGGCACTTCCCACGCGAGTCAGGCCAAGCCGCCTGGCCAACGCGTAGAGCAGCGCGGTGCTGGCGAGTTTGGCCAGCAGCATGACCTCGTTGCCGAACGACATGGCCGACGCGTAACGCTCGAAGCCGCCGGTGAGCAGCGACCACACCGCCATCTGGATCCACCCGGCCGGAGCGTGGTCGTAGAAATAGGAGTACGGCGACAGGGTTCCCTGGTAGCGCAGGGACCAGGCCTGCGAGAGGTACGTGCCGGGGTCGTCGACGTAGCGCGGGTAGGTCGACATGCCGATGGCGTGCACCAGCCCGGCCACCACCAGCACCGGCACCACCACGGCGAGCGTGGCCGCGTGCCGGCCGAGCCACGCCCTGGTCGCGACGCCGAGCCGGCGGTGCGGGGCGACCATCGGTTGCGCCGGGGCCAATCGCGTCCCGGCCACGGTCGGCGGCGCGCTCACGACGTCCCCTCGCAGGCTCGGTGACGCCGCTCGCGGTCGCCCTGTGACACTGATTCGCTCGCAAGCTCGCTCATCGTGTACTCCCAACCGGTTGCAGCGCGACCTGCCGCAGGTGCGCTCCCTGGTGCGCGGTCTTGACCCAGTTGTTGCGGCCGACCGCGTAGCGCAGGATCGCCCACACCGCGGCCAGCGAGAGCACAAGCTGGAACGGGTAGGCCCCGAGGATCAGGCCGAGATAGTCACGCAGCCTCGCGCGCGTGCCAAAGGTGCGGCTGAACTGGCTCAGCAGCACCACATCCAGTGCGACGGTGAGCAAGCCGAGTCCTAATGGGATGGTCGCGAACAGGGTGACCACGATCGGTGATTTGTGCCAGATCGCCAGGGCCAGCGCGACCGGGGCGAGTGCCGCGGCGAAGGCCTGGAAGAACTGGAAGCCCAGCACGTAGACCGCGAGCACCTTCTGGGTCCTGCTCGGCAGCGACAGCCAGTCGCCGGCGCGGAACACCTGGATGAAGCCCTGCATCCAGCGAACCCGTTGGCGGACAAGGCCGCGCAGCGTCGTCGGGGTCTCCTCCCTGGTGACGAGCTCGTCGACGTAGACGATGTCGACCCGGAAACCGAGCACCGAGGCCATGATCCCGATCTTGCAGTCCTCGGTCAGGCACTCCTCGTCCCAGCAGCGGCCGTAGCGCCGGCGGAGCGCTTGAAGGAACGGCCGGCGGAAGAACACCGTGTTGCCACCGAGCGGCATGACTCCGGTCGCGGCCTGCAACCGCAGCCGGGACTGAAACCATTTGAAGTACTCAAGCACGTTTGCCGCGCGCCACCAGCCGGTGGTGTTGGCGCGCCACCAGCGCCGTAATCGGACCAGCGGACCGCGTGGCCGGGGCACCGCGCTCGGGTCGGCGTTGAAGTTCATCAGCTGCACGCCGCTCTGCACGACCGCGGCATTGGTCTGGCGAAACCGGTGGTCGACCACCCGCAGGAGCTCGGGATGGAACAGGTCCTCGGCGTCGGCCACGCCAACCCATTCGAACAGCACACCCATCTGGTCCAGGCATTCGATCGCGGCGTTGAGCCCGATCGGTTTGTTGTGCACGGGGTTGTCCTCCGGATAAGCGCACACCAGGATGCGGCCGGGGTACTGCCTGGCCTTGTCGTGCACGATGCGCGCGGTCTCGGGATCGTCGGCGTGGTCCACGATGGGCATCACGCGGTAGTTGGGGTGATTGAGGTTGGCCAGCCGGTCGAGCGTCCGCGCGGCCACCGCCTCCTCGTGGCGCATCGGCACGAGGATCACGCCGGGCAGCCGGGGGATGTCCGGCTCGGCGACGCGGTGGATCTCGTCATGCTCCGGCCGCCACCACTTGTAGAGCTGGAAGGCCAGCGTCGTCACGGTGACCACCAGCATGAACAGTGAGATGACCACGATGAAGACGTCGAGGAACAGCACCGCGGCCAGCACCCCGGCCGCGGTCACCCCGACCACGCACAGCAGCCGGATCGCGGGCCGGACGCTGTGCGCGAAGGACCAGTGGCGGTCGGTGAGGAAGTTCAGCAGCGCGCCCGCGGCGAGCAGGATCCAGTAGGCGAGCACGTGGCCGACCCGGGGTGCGAGCACCGGGAAGACCGCGACGCTCAGCACCGCGCTGGCACTGCGCGCGCAATGGAATCGCCACCAGCGAAGCCACATGCTCTGCTTCGAGCCGGCCATCCGTCGCCGCCAGGTCAGATACCGGTTGCCGGCGAAGTTGAGCTGTAGCGTGACGATCACCTGCGCGACGTTGGCCAGCCAGCTTGGCCACCCGGCGTGAATGAGGGCTAGCAGCAACACCTGCCCGATGCCGGCGACTGCGAGGCCGACCGTGAGGAAGAGCAGCATCTCCCGTTTGCCCCGCGGACGTCTGGCACGCACAAGGTGAACCTCCGAATGTGTTTGTGGGGGATCAGCACTATGCGTGCCCCTCTTTCGCGAGCCCAAAACGCTACTGACAAGTAGGGCGGAGCGAACGCTGTTATCACCGGCCGGCGGTCTACTGTGAGTAGTCGTGGGGAGTCGCACGGAAGCGGCGGTTCGAGGCGATCTGCCGATGATGACGGCGGTCACCGACCGTGACGGCAACCGATCGCTGCGTTGTATGACCATAGGTGATCACCACGGCATGGCGCACCACACCCGCTACCCATTCTTTTGCCGTCGATAAAAGACGAATTGGTAGGAATTCAAAAATGGAGTGAAAGATACTGCTGCTTATCGGTTCGTTAGATGTTGCGAACCAATGCGTAGCGATTCTTTGGATCCGCACCATGGACCCGATGCGTCGAAGTAGGGTGTGACCACAGCGACACAAGGGGTGAGGCGATGGTTGCGGGTGCCGTCGAGTCGGACCAGACCGACTTACCTGACTTCGGGCCGTATCGCATCCAGGAGTTGCTCGGGCACGGCGGTATGGGCGTGGTGCATCGCGCGTACGACACCGTGCACCAGCGCGTGATCGCGTTGAAGCGGCTGCCGGCCTCGGTGACGGACAACGACTTTCGCGCTCGGTTTCGCCGGGAGTCGCGGATCGTGGCTAACCTGCGGCACCCGAACGTCATTCCCGTCAACGACTTCGGCGAGATCGACGGGCAGCTGTACCTGGACATGTTGCTGGTCGAGGGGACCGACCTGCGCCGCGCCCTGGGCGCCGGCACCATCGAGCCGGAACGCGCGATCGCCATCCTCAGCCAGGTGGCCAGCGCGCTGGACGCGGCGCACGCCGGCGAGCTGATCCACCGCGATGTCAAGCCATCCAACATCCTGATCGGGCCCGACGACCACGCCTACCTCGCCGATTTCGGCATCGCCAGGACGACCTCGCCGGACGAGACCGCGCTGACCCGGTCGGGCGACCTGGTCGGCTCGTGGGACTACATGGCGCCGGAACGCCTGTCCGGCGGGCAGGTCGACGGCCGGGCCGACCAGTATTCGTTGGCGTGCGTGCTGTTCGAGTGCCTCACCGGGCGGCTGCCGCATCCGGCCGTCGACCCGGCCGCGAAGGTCGCCGCGCACCTCCTGCAGCCGCCGCCCGCGCCGTCGGTGTTCGTGCCGACGATCACCCCCGAGCTCGACGCGGTCGTCATGCGAGGCATGGCAAAGGATCCCGCCCGCCGCTATCCGACGCCGACCGACCTGATGTCGGCCGCCGCGGCGGCGACCGGCGCGGAGATCACCGTTCGGGTCGCGGCGGCAACGCTGACCGGGCCGACGAAGGAACGCGACCAGGCCAAGCTGATCCGCGCGATCGTGCGCTCGACCGGCGTGCGCAAGCCGACCTTGCGCATTCCGCACAACTATCCGCCGACCTGCCCCTACCCGGGGTTGCGTGGGTTCGACCGGAGTGACGCCGGCTGGTTCTACGGCCGCGATCACGTGGTCACCGACTTGTTGGTGCGCTTCGCGGAGCAGCTCGACGGCGGTGAACCCGTTGTGGTGGTTGGCGCGTCCGGGGCCGGCAAGTCGTCGGTGGTACACGCCGGGCTGCTGCCCGCGCTGGCCTCGGACGAGTGGACGCAGGTCGTGCTCACGCCCGGCGCCGACCCGATCGGCCACCTGGCCACCGCGGTTGCCGCGCACACCAAGACAAACCCGGGGGAGCTGGCGCGCACCATCCGGGAGCGGCCGGCCGAGTTCGGCAGGATGACCGCGCGGCAGCCGGTCCGGCCGGTGATCGTGGTCGACCAATTCGAGGAGCTCTTCACCCACGGGGTGCCCGACACCGACCGGATGTCCTTCGCCACCGCGCTGGCCAACGCGGCGCCGGCGCTGGTTTTGCTTGCCGTGCGGGCGGATCTGGTCGAGCGGTGCATCGGGCTCGCTCCGCTGGTGCCGGCGCTGACCGCTCCGGTGATCTTGGGGCCGATGAGCGACACCGAGCTGCGGCAGGCGATCGTGCAACCGGCCAGGGACGCGGGCGTCGAGGTCGAGCCGGGTCTGCCGGAGCGGCTGATCACCGACCTCGGCGCGCACGGCGAGGCCGGCTACGACCCCGGCGCGCTGCCCCGGCTGGCGCACGCGTTGCGTGAGACCTGGAACCACAGCGACGGCACCACGTTGACCATCGCCGCCTACCGCAGCGCTGGGGGCATCGAGGGCGCGGTTTCCCGTACCGCCGAAGAGATCTACACCCAGCTCGACCCGCAGGGCCGGTACGCGCTGCGCGGCATCCTGCTCCGGTTGGTGACCGTGCTCGATGACGGCGGCGTCGCCAGACGGCGGATGGACGCGGCGGAGTTCGCCGCCGTGGGCGGGTATCCGGGCATCGTCGACCGGCTGATCGCCGCGCGGCTGGTGACCGTCGATGCGACCGGCGCGCGGCTGAGCCACGAGGCGTTGCTCACCGCCTGGCCGAGGTTGCGCGACTGGATCGACGAGGATCGGGCCGGGCTGATCCAGCACCGCAGGTTCGCCGACGCGGTCCGGGTGTGGGCCGAATCGGGGCAGCACAACGATGATCTGTACCGAGGGGTGCGGCTGACCGCGCTGAACTCGTGGCTCGAGTCGGCGGGTGACCGGGTGCGGCTCCAGCCCGCCGAGTACGAGTTCCTCGCCAGGTCCAACGCCGCCGAGCAGGCGGGCGCGCTGGCCACCCGGCGCCGGACTCGCCGGCTGCGCGGGCTGGTCGGCGCGCTCACCATGCTCCTCGTGGTGGCGTCCGTGGCCGTGCTGGTCGCCTTGGAGCAGCGGCAGGACGCCCAGGAACAGCGGATCGTCGCGGACACGGAGAGCCAGCTGAACCTGTCCAGACAGCTTGCCGCGGAGTCGGCGCTGACCAGGAACGTCGATCCACGCCGGGCCGCGCTGCTCGCGCTTGGCGCGTGGCGGGCCGGGCCGACGGTCGAGGCGCGCAGTGTGCTGCTTGGCACCGCGACCGACTCCTATCGGGGCCGGATGGCGGTTGGTCACGAGGGCGCCGTGACCTCCGTGGCGGTCAGCGGGGACGGCAAGATCGCGGCGACCGGCGGGCGGGACGGCACGCTGCGGCTGTGGGATGTGCCGCAGCGGCGCGAACTCGCGCTCCTCGATGACACGGAAGGTTGGTACCGCACGGTTTCCATGAGCGCGGACGGTCGGTTCCTCGCCGCCGCCAACCTCGACCAGAAGACGGCCACCGTGTGGAGCGTGGCGGACCGCAAGAAGCTTTTCACCGCAAAGAATCCGTCGGCCGACACCGCGATCTCGCCGGACGGGCGCATGTTCGCCGCGCACAACGGCAGCCAGCTGGTCACCTACGACACCGCCACGTTCACCGAGCGGGCCCGGTTCCCCGTCGGTCTGTCCCTGAACCTGGCCTACAGCCCAGACGGCGCTCTGATCTCGACCACCACGGACAACAACGTCGAAGTGTACCGGGTGAGCGACGGAGCGAAGGTGGCGACCCTCACCGGGCACACCGACCAGGTCACCTCGTCGGCGTTCAATCACCGGGGTTCGCTGCTGGCCAGCACCGCGCAGGACGGAACCGTGCGGCTGTGGGAAACCCAGGGATGGACCGCGGTGCGCACATTGTCCACAACGGACGGACCGTTGAACTCCGTCGCGTTCAGCCCCAACGGACGGCTCGTGGTGGCCGGCGGCGTCGGCAAGGGCGTTGTCGCTTGGGACCCGACCAACGGCAACTCACGGGGGCGGTACGTCACCGGCACGGCGACCTTCAGCGTGGCGATCACGGCCGACGGGCACACGATGCTCAGCACGGGTGCCGATGGCGTGGTGACCCACTGGACGCTCAGTCGCACGGTGCTCGGCACCCGGGACAACGCCGTACTCGCCGTGGCATTCCAGCCGGGTGGCGAGCTGCTGGGAATGGTCAGCGGCAACGGATCCGTGCAGCTGTGGGACCACACCACCGGCGAGCTGGTTCGCGAGCTGAGCGGTCACACCGGTGACGTTTCGGATCTCGCGTTCAACGCCGACGGCTCATGGCTGGCCACCGTCGGCCGGGACGGGCAGGTCATCCTGTGGGACCCGGGTACAGGGGAGCAGCTGAAGAAGCTCGCGAGGGCCGACACCGAGCTTGGCCTGGTGGCGTTCAGTCCGGACGGAAAGACGATCGCGGTTGGCGGCCACAGCCCGGTTACCTCAAGGGCTGACCACGACGAGATCCTGCTGCTCAACTCGACCGATCTGTCCATTGTGGCCCGTCGCCCCACCAGGCGGG
>WUUC01066324.1_pt1 | contig 18013 bp, 18 predicted proteins | sample 6278441 | NCBI WGS metagenome assembly WUUC01 (sample SAMN13675441, study PRJNA597444) | soil metagenome | isolation source: soil | place: USA: Washington | collected 2017-10 | reverse complement strand
TCAACGACGCGGCGGTCATCGACGCGGTCCGCGAACGCGGGATCGACTGGCTGTTCATCATCGGCTGGTCGCAGATCGCGCGCCGCGAGTTGCTGGACGCGCCGACGCGTGGGGTGCTGGGCATGCACCCCACGCTGTTGCCGGAAGGCCGCGGTCGCGCCGCGGTGCCGTGGGCCATCCTCAAGGGCCTACCGGAAACCGGAGTCACCCTCTTCAAGCTGGACGAGGGAGTGGACACCGGACCGATCGTGGCGCAGCAGCGCATCCCGATGCACGACACCATCACCGCGACCGAGCTGTACGCGGACGTGGAACGAGCACACAGCACGTTGCTCGCCGAGGCATGGCCCGGCCTGGTCAACGACCGGCTCCCTCTGCTCGACCAAGACCTCGGCGCTGGGAGTTTGTGGCCCGGCAGGCGCCCCGAGGACGGCGAAATCCGCGCAGACATGACGCTCGAGCATGGTCTCAAGCTGGTTCGCGCAACTACCCGTCCTTACCCCGGAGCGTTCGTCCGAAAGTGTGAAAAGGTGCTCCGCATTTGGTCTGCCATGCCACACCGAGTCGGTTCGCAGAACCCACAGATCGCGCTCGCAAACGGGACGATTGAAGCCGTGGACTTCGACATCGAGCCGCTTTCCCATTGACCTCGCCATTCCCCAGGAGCAATCGCCATGGGCACCACCATCGCCGTACTCGGCTCAAACGGCTTCATTGGAAGCGCCATCGTCAGCAGACTTAAGGAAGCTGACGTCGAGGTACGTCGAGTCCCAGCTCCGCGACTAAGTTGGCCCACCGCGCCACCCACCACGCTAACCGGGGAACTACCCTCGCTGACGCAGAGGGATGTAGAGCAGCTGGCCGTACAACTCGACGGCGCCCAAGTTGTCATCAACGCAGCCGGCATCGCAGACGCAGATGCACCCAGTACTACCGCGCTATACGGCGCGAACTCGTTGATGCCATTAGCTGCGGCACGGGCCGCGGCTCAGGCAGGGGCAACTAGATTTCTACACCTGAGTTCCATCGTGGTCCAGGGCGCCGGCGCCCTAGACGAAACCACCCGTGTCTCGCCCTTCTCGCCGTACTCGCTCTCTCGGGCCTTAGGCGAACAGATGATCCTACGAGATCCGCGCCTAGAAACGGTCGTTTATCGCCCCTCCCCTGTTCAGGGTTCCCACAAATCGAATACCAGGGCCATCATCAGAGTCGCCCGGTCGCCGCTGGCCTGCGTCGCGGGAGACGGGACCCTGCCGTCTCCTCAGGCGCTTGTCGAGGAGGTAAGCAGCGCAATCGCATTCGCGGCCAGACTAGAGAGGCCGGTCCCGCCGATTCTTTTACATCCCCACAACGGTATGACGACCGGCCTCCTTATGCGCCTACTAGGCGGTAAGGAGCCGCGGCATCTGCCGCTCAAGGCAACCCAGGTGGCGGTCAAAGCGACGCTGACAGCAACGCGGAGGAGCCTTTGGGCCTACGGTAATGCACGGCGCCTGGAAATGCTGTTGCTAGGTCGCCGCCAGGCAGAAGGCTGGCTCAAGAATAACGGCTTTAACCCAGTCGTCGATCCCCACGCGTGGCGCGAATTGGGGAGATCCGCCGGACGTCATCTCGAACGCAAGGATACAACCAAAGCATGACTGCATTAAAACTGGCACCTTACAGCTTCGGCGATCTTCCCGCCCCGCGTTCAGTCCCAGTAAGCGTCGTCATTCTAACGAAGAATGAGGCAGCGAACATCGAGCGCTGCCTTGCATCGGTTGCATGGGCAGCACAGGTGATCGTCCTAGACAGCGAATCCACCGACGACACCGTAAAGCGCGCAGCACGTGCCGGCGCTGAAGTCGTTATCGAACCCTGGCGCGGCTTCGCAGCACAGCGTGAATATGCACTGAGACTACCAACTCTTCAACACGACTGGGTTTACTTTGTCGATGCTGATGAGTGGATTTCCGATAAGCTCGCGCGTGAGATCGATGCGGTCATCAAGGACGGCACCCAAGACGCATACTCTCAACGCTTCCGACTCGTCTTTATGAATCGCTGGATCCGCCACTGCGGGTGGTATGGCGGGTCCTGGATCGTACGTCTAATGAGAGCATCTCGCGCTCAATTCGGGTCCGAAGGCGCCGGAGAACGGGCATACGCAAAATCAATCGGGAAGCTGAAGAACGACATAGTTGATGAGGATCAGAAGGGCCTGCCCTCCTGGCTTCGCAAGCATATTGGATACGCCGAAATCGAGGTGCAGCAACAAGCGGAAGAACGGACCATCGCGGAGCGATGGCGTTCTTTTCGAAAAAGCCGAGAGTATAACTCGAAGCCGCTAGCGCGTGCTATCGCAAAAGACTTAATCTACCCCGCCCTCCCAGCGAAGCCAGCGACGATTTTCCTTTATATGTACGTCCTCCAACGCGGGTTCCTTGACGGGAAGCCGGGATTGTATTTTTGCTTCTACCATGCCTGGTACCGAACGACTATTTCGGCACTATCGATCCTTGACGTGCGCAACGGAAACGCAGGAAGCGCAACCAAAGGGACACCCGCCCCGTCAGTAGAAGCTCCCGATACTCCCGCTACTACCTAGCAGTCACCTAAGCGGTTGACAAGGGAGACCGGACGATTGCGGCCCACAACCTTGAGTTTCACTACCACCCGACGCCATGTTGTTCGGTAGTACCACTCGCTCAATTGGTGCCGGCGTCAGCGCCAGCACCACCGGCGGGCCGGGCGTCGGAGTCAACCCCAGCCTGTTCGCTGCGGGCGCTGGAGCATCTGGTGGTGGCATCACTTCGGCCAACGTGCCGGGCAACGGGTCCAGCGGCGGCGGTACCTGCTACGGGTCTACGGTGGGCGGTGCCGGTGGAGTGGTGGACGGCGCCCAGCCGTCCGGTGGCACGGCACCTACGACGAAGGGCACACCTGGACCGGGCGCCGGTTCGGGAGCCGCATCAATTACGGCGGACGGCCAGGCCGGCGCCAACGCCCTGGGCTACGGCGAAGGCGGCGGCGGCGCCGCGAGAGACGGCACCGGGAACTCCGGTGCCGGCGGCAACGCGGCCCCCGGCCGCGTGCTGGTCATCACCAGTTTCTGAGCGAGCTGCACGCCATCGAAGGGACCGTTGCACCAGCCATAACCCAACGGCGAGAGCCACGCCACTGCGCCCAATGGTCAACAGCCCGGGTAGGCCCTGTTCGTAGAGCAGGACGGCCAGCACCAGGCCGGAGCCAAGTGCCAGCCGGACCGGGGAAGCCCGGCGGTGAATGGAACGGTCCAACAGCGCCAGAAGGAAAGCAGTCAGCATAGCGACGATGATTAATCCGGGCCAGCCGTAGTAGCCTACTGCGGTACCGAATAGGCCGGGAATGAAATCGTCATCGACGCTGAGAGCGAAGTGCTTCTGAATGAACACTTCTTCGTTACGTTCGATCAGTGGCACATCGTTCTTCCCGGGCAGCAAGAAGGCAGGCACGGCCAACCGCAGGCTGTCGTCAATGGTGCTGACTCCAACGCCGGGGATTCCGGAGTGAAGTTGCAGGTTGATCAGGGCGCCGAAGGTGTTCCCGTCGAGCCTGTCGACCGTCTCGTCCTTGATTCCGGACCACGCTTCGGAGGATCCGAGCGCGCTACCACCGGACATGAGGGCCGTGCTGCGGGTGTCGGCGCCCGCACCCGCGTAGAACTCTCCTCGCCCGAGCACAGCACGGCTAGCGGAAACAGACAGGATCAGAAGAACGGCAGCAGCCACCGCCGCTGCAAGGGTTGTGCGGGGAATTCTAACCTTCGCCAGGGCCAGTGTGTAGAGGGTGATGACCGTGGCGAAGATGATCGAACGGCGGTCTCCATCGAGCGCCATTATCGCGGCCAGCCCGCCGAGTGTGGGCAGAATCCATCGCTGACCCTTCGCCGCGATGAGGGCTGCCGCGGCGATCGCTGAGAGGGGGATCAGGAACTGCTGTACCAGGCCGCCGGCGACGCTCAGGCTGCCGGTGTCGTTGCCGCCGTTCGGGTCGTAGGAGGCGCTTTGGCTGCCGGTCGCGGTGAGCAGGATCAGGGGGGCGACAGCGATGAGCAGCCACTTGATGCGAATTCCACGTAGGTATTCGACGGGCTCTGATGGCTCCTGTAACTCGTTGCGATGCCGAGTTCGTAACGTGATCACAAAAATGATCGCGTAGGCCAGAAGTGCCGCCGAGACGGCCAGTAGCCAGTCATCCATAGGCGATTGTCCGATGAGTTTGCGGTAGCTGTTTCGTCCGCCAGGCCAGATCCACTGCATGACCTCGGTCAGCCCGTGATAGGCCACGGCGACAGCAAGGAAAATCGCGCCGATGTGGCTGATCCACCGACCGCGAATGCCGATGTGGATGATCCAAACGGCCATGGTTTGAAGCGCTAAGCCCGTCACGACGGAGACGGTCATGGTGACCTCGATGTCCGGGCCGGGTGTGGGCTGGTTGCGGCCGGCCCCAGCCCAGGACCGGCCGCAAGTGACCAACGCGGTCGATCCCCAGTTCGTCACGCAGGCTGCCCGACCGGGCGACCCGGTCAGAGCTACCTGTGCGTACCCCCGATCCCCTGATCAGCCGATCCGTGGAGGGGGACGTGCCGGTACCCGCAGGCGGCGATACCGCGAACGCGCCCGGTGATCCGTACGCCACCGTCGAGCAGCTCAAGGCGTACATGGGCATCAGACCACCGACGAGGTCGACGACGAGCTGATCGAGTCCGCGCTTGCGTCGGTCGTGGTTGCGGACTCCTATGACACTCTGCTGCAGAGTATCCGCCTCATCGATGGCATGGCAATTATCACGCAGAAAACACCATTCCCAATCGAGTATCGTAGTCCAGCCGAGTACGCCTACTTGCCAGCCTTAGGAGTGATACCAAGGGCCATATGGCCCGACAAGCCGGTGTTCACGGCGGATTATCGCTTCAGCCAAGAATATTACGAGATACCGGGCGGAATTGTCACATCCTCTACCGCAACGACTGGGGGGTCTATCAGCATGGCGGCTGGCTCAGCTTAGTCGGGTTTTCTATGGTTCTAGGCGTTTTCCTGCGCGCATTCGACACTACTTTTCAGCCGGAGGCAGATCCGAAGAGCATGTTCTTCGTGATCACCTTCTTCCCGACGCTTGTAGAATCGGAGATTGACTCGGTAGAACTAGTGGTGTCCCTCCCACTTCTAATCCTAACTGGTATAGTCGCCTCCCGGCTTGCCAGCTCGAAGGCTTAATCACGGCATAGAGCACGCCGCGGCGATTTGGCATCGACAGCGAACGCTCGGCGGGCCGCCTGTTGTGATACGTCCCGGCGTTCTGCGCAAGCGGAGCGATGAGGGCGTCGACGAATGGGCCATATATAGTGGACGAACGCCTAACTGAGCGTTGGTTCGGGACTGTAGGGGATAAAACGGGTTCAGTGGGCTGGAATCCACCGGACCTCCCGCACTCACCTGCCCAGGAAAGGTGGAATGGGCACCTATGAGAGAGATTCAGACGGCCGATTTGGTGCCGTGATCGTGTCTGGTTCATCTCTGCGGAGGTATCAGCACACTCAAGGTGCGAGAGCGACTCGGCTAACCACCACACCACCGAGTATGTGACCGACCGCCGCACTTGTCCCTGCGACCTGCCAGACGCCCGCTGGGGCACTGCTTGAGCCCCGTCTGAACGGCCTGGCGTCAGAACTGACGCCGGCGTCGGCGGCCGTACCGCCACCCATGATCTCCGCGAGACCTTCAACGCGATCGTCAACGTCAGCTGCACCAGTATGGCCTGGCGCTACCTGCCCAGGAGTCGACGCCGCTTCCAGGAGTCCACTGTGGTCTATGATCTTTCGTTGTGGCTGGGGAGACTCGTATCGTCAGGGCGGCGCGGGACAGGTTGCCGGATCGGGTGGCGATCGGGGTGTTGGCCAAGACGTTCCCGCCGGGGTTGGTGGACGAGGTGATCGACGAGGCTGGAGCCCGGGAGCAGCGGAAACGGTCGTTGCCGGCCCGCTCGACTACGTACTTCACCCTGGCGATGTGGTTGTGGCGTGAGCACGGCTACGAGGAAGTGTTGCGGCAGTTGATCGATGGCTGGGTTGGTCGTGGGCGGGACCGGACGAGGCGAATGTGGCTTGGTCAGGGTCGATCACCAAGGCCCGCGCAAGGCTCGGGGTCGAGCCGTTGCGGCTGTTGTTCGCCCGGGTGTCGGTGTACTCGTGAACGTGTCCAGGTAGGTACGCGCGAACGTGTCCAGGCGGTGCCAAGGTCGGAGCGAAGCGGGTCGATCTGGACGCCGGGCTCAAAGGCGCTACCGCGCCGCTGCCGCTCCTCGCCGCTGCGCGGCTGCGGTACGGGTCGGCTTGCTACCGAGCTGGCCTGCTCGCTCTCTGCCGTGCTCAACACAATCCGCGGCGCGCGGTGCGCGACCGCCAGGGGCCGTAGGGCCTCTTCCCGCTCAGGCGCGATGGTCGGCGCGGCAACGATGAACGTCGATTGGTGCCGGCCAGGGCGGGAGCCGGGCGGGTACGACGGACTGGACACGTACGCAGCTGGGCACCTTCACCCGTACGCCGACACCGGGTCGCCGGCTCGGTCGCCACGGAGGGGATGCCGGGGTGTTTCTGGCGTGGGCTGCGGCTGACCGCGATTGACGGATCGGCCCTCGACGTGCCGAACAGTCCGGAGAACCGGGCCGAGTTCGACGGCCCGTCCAACGATGCCGGGCCGGGCGCGTTCCCACAGGTCCGCTTGGTCGTGCACGCCGAGTGCGGCACCACGGCCCTGCTGAACGCCAGCTTCGACGGCTACCGGACCGCGGATACCGTCCGCACCGGCCGGCTGTTCGACTCGTTCGGACCGGGCGTCCTTGTGCTGGCCGACCGCAACTTCCTGTCCTGGAAACTGTGGCGCGACGCCGCCACCACCAAGGCAGAACTGCTGTGGCGGGTCAGCGACTCGTTCACCCTGGCGGTACTGCAGCGGTTGCCCGATGGCAGTTACCTGTCCCGGCCGAACCCGCCCGCAAGAAAGACGGTGATCCGATCGCCGTGCGGGTCATCGAGTACAGCGTGACCACCCGCGACGAGCACGGCGCCACCGCCAGCGAACTGTTCAGCCTGGCGACTACCCTGCTCGACGTCCACACATGGCCGATCGAGGAGTTCCAGGCGCCGTATCACCACGATGGCGGGCAGAAACGTTGCTGGATGCGGTCAAGACCGCCCTACGCGGCGGCCCGGACATCCTGACCCGCTCCAAACCCCCGAGGGCACCCGGCAGGAGATCTGGGCGCTATTTTGCCTCTACCGGGCCCTCGCGCACCTGGTTGGGGACGCCGCCCGACACCACCGGGTGGACCCGGCCCGGATCAGCTTCCTCCGGGCCCGCAACACCGCCCGCCGTTCCGCGTCCCGGATCCCTACGGATCTTCCCCCTCACCAACTCCAACACGCCCGTGAACGCACCTGGACCGAACTCGGCCGCCGCGTCCACGACCACCCCGGACGATCAAGCCCCCGCGCCGCCACCCGACACACCCATCGCTACCCCGCCCGCGGTGACCGACCACCAACCCGCCGGGTAACACACCATCACCCTGCACCGCGTGAAATCCCTACCAGCGAAAACAACCATAAAGAAGCGCCATTGGCCCACGACCCCCCGCCGTGGCAACCGGTCCACTGATACATCACCGCCTATACCAAAGACGGCATCCTCACCGACCTCATCTATTCCCTGATCGGCCTTGTAGGCAACGCATCCAATCGCGGAGCCTCGCCCACGGCTTCCATCATGGACACCTGGAGCGTGAAGACCTCCACCAACGTCCCAGCCGCCATCCAGGGCATCGACGCCGGCAACAAGATCGCCGGCGGTCAAAGCGCTCTGCCGCCAGCAACTCCTACTGATCGCCTCACTTAAGGACGAGTGATTGGGCGGCAGCTACTTTTCGTTGCTGTTCAGGGGGCCCATACTCCGAAGTCCATGGGCCTAGCCTTTATCGGTGGATTGCGGCTGAGACTGCGTCGACGACATTCTCCGCGAAAGCCTTCGGACCAAAATTTTGTGCGAGACCCCGGGCACGTTCAGAGAGTTGACGCCTTAGCTGCGGGTCCCCGATCAAGCGCCTAATCTTCAGTGCAAGGTCATCCGTGTCACCGGCCACGTAGACATATCCAGTGATGCCGTCTTGGACGGCATCACCCTCGCCCCAGACTCCAGTCGCGGAGCTAACGATCGGAACAGTGCCGGCCGCCATCGCCTCGATGGCCACGAGACCACGCGGTTCCTTCCGCGACGGCATGACAAATATGTCCATGGCCGCTAGGAGGTCCGGAATTTCGTCAGTGTTTTTGAAGCCGGTGAACTCGACATGTTCGGCCAGTGAAAGCCAATTCACCAGCTTCTCGAGTGCTGACTTCTCGGGTCCGTCTCCGACTATCTGTAGCCTCCACGAAAGATCTCGCGGCAGGGTGCTCACCGCACGAATTAGTTCATCTACTCCCTTGTGGGGAAGAAGTTTGCCAGCGAAGCCAATGACAAGGGGACGATGGCCGTCATCAAACTCTGGTGTATCGCGCTGCCGCAATCCAGCGTGATAGAATGAATCTAGCGCGATTGGCAGTGTGCCGGGGTATATACGACTGGCTTTCATCCCGTGACTCGTGTAAAACTCGGTGTTTGCTGCGCCGGTCGACACCGCGCCAGAGATGCGGCTAAGGATTAGGCGGATCGCCGGCTTGCGTAGGCGGCCGCGCAGCGTTGTCGCCATCTGTCGGCCGTTCGTGTCACTGTAAAGCAGCGTCGGCCTTCGGGCGAGTTTTCCATAGGCCAGGCCAGCCAGTGCAACTGGGCTACTCCACCCGAAGCAGATAACCGCGCTCGGATTGAACCTATTGAGTCGGCTGAGAACTCGGTTCAACTTGCGAATCGAGCCAGTCGTAGACGATGAGGGCGTCCACCACTCGTAGTTTGAGTACAGATCTACGTTCCACTTGACATGGCGGCCGAAGCCCGGATCGAAATTGCCGCCCATATCGGCCTTCCAGTATATTACCTGCAGCTCCACGTTCCCCTGGGCCAAAGCGCGAAAAGCAGGTGCGAAATACTGTGCTGGATGATCGACCAAAATGGCGATACGGAGCCCACTCTGCCGTGCTTTCACGATAGCCTCTCTAGCACCACTTTGAGCCGAGCCTCGTAAGAGTGCTCCGCATGGGCGCGCTTGCTGGCCGCATTGCCAATACTTGCACCACGTGAACTATCTGCCAGCAGTTCCTTGCACTGTTCGACAAGCTCGTCATAGCGTGCAAATGCGAGCACTTCACGTCCTACTGCATAATGTTCTCCGAGAGAGGCGCGGTCCTCGCACAGGACTGCCGCACCCGCGCCCGTTGCTTCGAAGAGGCGCGCGTTCACGCTTGTCATCTCTGCCGGATGCAAATTGTTAAGAACCGCGGCTGCCTGCCTGAAGATTCGGGCTTTCTCCTCCCTGCGCACCGATCTTCCGGCGTAGCAATTGTCAGGGATGACTTTCGGAGCCCATCGAGGCGCTGGCCCACCATAAATCATGAGCGGAACACCGTCCTCATGAAGTCGCTTCAGGAGCATCAACCTGCTTAGGTACGTATTGCCCACAACCACAATGTGCTTGTCCGACCCAGCAATGCCGATCGGCCTGTGCCACTCCGGGTTGCACGCCTCCGGCAGGTACCAGGCCGGCTGACCTAAGGTATCACGAATACGCTGGGCCAGCAGTCGGTCCTTAAAGAACAGCGCAGTGTAAGGGGCGGCAAGAATACGCATCCTCCCCAGATTTGCGACACTGTCTGGATACCAGAGGGCAACGTTTATCCGAGATTGTTGGAGTAGTGAGACCGCTTCTGGAGAAAAAGTTGAGTCCGTGGTCATTACAGCGTCCAGCCGCTCGTCAATAGCACGCTTTGCAAGCGCCATGTGAACACGAGACTCGTACTTTGGGTACGCTTGGCGAACGACTTCCGAGACTCGTGAAGCCAGCTTCAGTCGATGCACCGGCTTCGCCGGTCCCAAGTAATGAACCGAGCAACCCATGCGTCCCAATGAATGACCGATATTGTCGGCAAAAGAGTCCGGGTCATTAGGCCCGACAATTCCGATACGCACTTCTGAGTCCCGTCTAGGATCATGGTTTTGGCGAAGGGCCAGGCGAAGCAGGTTGGCTCAACGCAGCCCCACCATTAGGCAAGCGCAGAACGTTAATAAGTGAGAACGCCAAGCTCGCGAAGGCAGAGATCGTAGACGCGAACGCGGCGCCAACCACGCCGAAGGGTGGAAGGAGCAAAATCATCGCCACGACGGTTACGGCTGCGGCCGCCCACTGAATCTTCGCGACGCTGAAGGGTTTCCCCCAGCCGCGCAAGATGTCGCCGCAAACCTGGCTGATCGCTAGTGCTGCCGCACCGGGGGCTAGGATGAGTATCAGGGCGACGGAATCGTGGAACTGCTGACCGAACACGAATGGCACAACCCAGGGCGATGACGCTACCAGAATCAATGTAGAGGCTCCACTGATTACCGCCGTTGAAACTAAAGCTCCCCGAACCAGTGCACGGCTCGCGTCTGAACGCCTGTCCCGCTGAAGGGCCAGCCGGGGAAAAACTACCGCCCCAATTCCTGAAACAAGAGGAAGCCCCAATCCTGTCACAGATACTGCTACGGCGTAGTGACCCAATGAGGAAGGCTCAACGAATACCGACAACGCTAGAACGTCGAGCCGAGAGACGATTACGGCAGGAGCCGCACTAGCGAGCTGAGCGACACCGTACTTTGACATTCGCCTAGCTAGCTCACGCTGCGGTCGCCCTCCAGCAAGGCCCTTTCTACGGCAAGCTAAGTATGCCATTATCGTCTGCGCGCACAAGCTTGCCGATGTCGCTAGGAGGCACGTCAGAACCGTCATCACGTCGAGGAAGTACAACGTCCAGACGGTAGCAGCAAATGCCATTGGCTGAAATACGCGGATGAGATTCCACGTCGTTGTATGCAGTGCCTGCAGGCTGAAAGTCAGACTTGCGCCGACGTAGCTGAAGAGGCAAGTGGCAAACATGAGCCGATAGCCAAGCTCTGCGGTCAGGTCACCATCCGCCAATAGCGGCGCGCACAGAATACCAAGGCTCAGGGCTACGATCCCCGTAGCGACCATCATTTGCCGCGACGTTGCAACGTAGTCACGAGCGCGGTCTCGATCTTTCGCCACAAAATACGTTGTGGCTGCCGTCTGCCCAACCTCACCGACGACAAGGAGCAGGCCGAACCATGCCATTACGGCGGCATATATTCCGCGGTCCGAGGCGCCAAGCGAGCGAGCGATCAGTACGCCTGTCAGGCCAGCTGCGACCGTGGCTAGGATGTTCGTCGCTGTCGTCGTCATGACATTTCGGCGGAAACTTGATAGCCGCGCGGGCTGACTTGGGATAGCTAACTTTGCCGTCTCTTCTCCCACCGCTGCAGCCTTAGTTCCTTCATCGATCATTTACGGTACGATCGGCTAGGAGGCTTTGATAAACGTTGACATACTTCGCCAACGTTACTGTGGTCGAGAAGTGTTCTAGCGCCCGCTTCCTTCCCGCAGTTCCGAGGAGTGCCCCTGCGGGACTGAGTATTTGGAAGACGCAGTCTGCCAGGTCTTTCGGCAGTTCGGCCTCATTCCTTTGGTCCACCAGCAGGCCCGTGACACTATGCTCCACAGTCTCACTGCTGCCCGCGGTCTTAGTTGCGACAACTGGTAAACCGCACGACATCGCCTCCAAGACCGAGATGCCGAGACCTTCCTCCAACGACGTCTGCAGGAAGATCGAGGCGCCTTGGTACAGATCCACCAATGCTTCCCGAGGAATGTCGGGGAGAACCCGTACGCGGTCTGTTAAGCCAAGTTGGCTGATCAAACCGCTGACTGGCGGGCTCAGCGGTCCACGGCCGGCCATGACAAGGTGTGGAGTTTCTGGACGAAGGCGGAGAACGAGTTGATAGGTGCGGAGCATCCGGTCGAGCCCTTTGCGAGGATCGTGTAGCCGACATATAGATAGCAAGTAGCCATCGGCTCGGTAGCCGGAAGGATTCGGTCGGAAGAAGTTCGTGTCTACACCTGGTGGTGCGATGTGTACGCGAGGACTTCTAAGCTTGCGGACGTGGTCCGCCATCTCCCTGTTCTCAACCATCACGGCGTCGGCGTTGCGTACCGCTACTGCCTCGACCACGCCAGTGCATTTGGTCATGATATTACGCCACCGTCGCACAGCCGGACGGGCTATGCTGCGGGTTGCGCTCCGCTCCCAGGCGACCGTCGTTGCCGCTTGGACCACGAGTGGGACACCCTTCACACGCACGGCGGCGGCCCATGCTGGGGTTCCACAGACAACCTGAACCAAGTCATAGGCTGTCAAGGTGTCGTTCAATTCGCGACGGGGTCGGTACCGCATTAATTCAACCTCGACCGCGTTAGCGCCGAAGTGGCCGTTGCACTGATGCAATGGGCATGGCGCTCGTAAAGTCGGTCGCGTCCAGGTCGACGGTCGGACGAGACGACGACTGTTCTCATCCTTGATTGATGTCGCCAGGTCGAACACATCAACGTCAAATTTACTCGTGTTTCGGAGGCCGGTGGTTAGCCAGCGGGCAACGGAAGGAACTCCGCCGCCAATGTGTAGGCCGTGGGTCAGCAGTGCGACCCTATTAGGCTGACCACGATCACGCATGTTTGCCAAGCCCTTGTTGGTCTTGCCGGACGGCCTCGATGATGTTGACTCGATCGGACTTATCCTGCCAATACCGATATGCCTCGGCGGCGTTGATCCGGGCAGCATGGCGAGCTGCCGGAGTTGTACTGGCCAGATCGTCGACTACTGCTTGTATGGCGCGCCGCAGCTCACCTGTGAGGACTACTCCGCCGCCGGCATCAAGCACGGATGACCACGGTGTGGTGTCCGGACATATCACAGGACACCCTGCCGACAGACTCTCCGCGATGACGTGACCGAAGTTCTCGCCACGCGTCGGTAGAACGAAGGCATCGTACTGGGCGAAGATGCTCCGCGTGCGATCCGGTGGCACCCCGCCTAGATAGCGAATCCGAACGTTCTCCGGAAGCGTAGCGATGATCTCCTGACACGCTGCGAAGTAGGCTTCGTCGTGTACAGGTCCATAGATGTCCAAGTCAACTCGGTGTCGCACTAATCCAAGCGCCTCCAACAGCACGTCGAGGTTCTTGGCCGGGCTAATCCGGCTGAGGAAAACGAGCCTCAGATACGGGTGCCTCGACGGTGCGGGAGGGATCGGCTCCGCCGGGAAGACAGCTTGGCTAGCGTTCACGATCACTGTGGCCCACGGGATACTCGCCCTAATGTGTTTCGCCTCTAGCTCTGTGCTGGCATGCCACACCACGTTCATTGTTCTTAGCAGCAAGCCAAAGAGCTTGAGATAGATCTTCTTTTTGCGCGCTTTCAGCGACATGGCACCCGGCGCAAGCTCACCGCGGGGCGCGAGCAGAATCAACTTTGTTCGCACTAGGCCGAGCCGGGCCGCCAGTACAGGCGGAAGGGTGAAGACCGTCTCCCAGAAGCTGTTTAGGTACAGCAGGTCATAGCGAGTGCCTTGCACCTCACGGAAGAGCCGCCACCAGTGAGTTAGGTTGCGGTGGTCGAGATAGAAGACGTGGGAGCGGCCGCGAGGGATCCATTGTCCCGATAACCCGGGGTACGGCTCCGTGTCGCCATCGTCCCGGTCGCTGACGACCACTCTCAGGTCCACTGCGTCGGAGACAGTGTCGACGATGTGCGTGGCCGACTTGATCGGACCACCACGGCGGAAACCCGGTTCGAAGGCTCCGCACGTCATCAGCACCTGAAACTGATTGACCGGACGCACTTACGATCGCGCCGTTCGCAAACCGGCCCACGCCGCATGGCGGCGCACCGTAGACAAGAGGAAACCTGCGACCCGATTTGAGCAGTCGGCAATCTGGTAATCAGAAGCGCAAGGCTTGTCATCGCTGTATTGCTTACCAAGGACCCACTTAACCACCTCAACCAGACCGTCCGGGTCGAGACCACTCATAACTATGGAACCTGAATCCAGAGATTCGGGACGCTCGATCGAATCTCGCAGCGTCACCGCCGGGAAATCTAGTATCGCCGATTCCTCGCTGATAGTGCCGCTGTCCGAGAGCGTGCAGCGCGCGTTCATCTGCAGGTGTACGTAGTCGGCGAAGCCGAACGGCTCGTGGAACACGATGCCGGTCAGCGTGCTCGGGTTGTCCGCTCGCTGCTCCAGCCTTTTCCGCGTACGCGGATGGGTCGAGACCAGGATTTGGAGATCCCATCGGTCTCGTACGGCGCGTAGGCAATCCAAGAGCTGGCCCAGCCGCTCGGGATCGTCGACGTTCTCCTCACGGTGAGCACTCACCAGGAAGTAGCCGCCCGGCTGAAGGTCCAAACGGCCGAGCGCCCCACTGGCGTCGATCTTCGGCCGGTTGTGTTCGAGAACTTCCCGCATCGGGGAGCCGGTGTGCATGATTCGACGCGGGTGTAGACCCTCAGCCAGCAGGTTGCGGCGGGCATGCTCGGTATAGACGAGGTTGAAGTCGCTGACGTGGTCGACCATGCGGCGGTTCGTCTCTTCCGGCACGTTAAGGTCGAAGCACCGGTTCCCAGCTTCCATGTGGTAAACCGGCACCTTCATGCGCCGCGCCATCAGCGCTGCGATGCAACTGTTCGTATCGCCGAGTACCAGCAAGGCGTCGGGTTCATAATCTTTAATCGCTTCTTCTACTCCAGCGAGGACGCCGCCGAGGACACGTCCCAGCGAAGACGTGTCCACGCCTAGGAACCGGTCCGGCTTCCGGAGTTCCAGCTCTTCGAAGAAGACGTCGCTGAGCATCGGATCCCAGTTCTGGCCTGTGTGGACGAGTACGTGGTCCAGTGTCTCGTCAAGGCGGCCAATCACCCGGGACAGCCGGATAATTTCCGGGCGCGTCCCTACCACTGTCATGACGCGGGTCATCGTGCCTCCCGGCGGGATACGGCGGCTTCAATCAACATGTCCTCGATCTGATCGACGCCGGCGCGGCGCGACATACGGGAGTCATAGGTCTCCCGCGCTCGAAGAGCCATTTCGTTGTGCTCGGCACGGCTCAATTTCGCGGCGTGTTGGAACCTCTCTGCAAGGCCGCGCCAGTCGTCGGGGGCGCATGCGAGGCCGATACCGTGCTCCTCGACGATCTGTGCGCAATCCCCGGGTACCGAAGTCACCACAGGCGATCCGCACGAGAGGGCGGCCTGCAATTTCGACGGGATAGTTCCGTGAAATATTGGCAGGTTTCGCAGTGTCACCAGTTGGTAGTCGGCAGCCGCGTACAGAACCGGCATGTCGGCCGCTGGGCGACGCCCGCGAAAGCGGATGTTGGTGGCACCGAGTTCGGCAGTCAGCGTCTGTGCAGCGTCCTGAGCGATACCGGATCCGACCAGTACGAGGTCCATCGCGTCCTGCGATGCAGCGGCAGCACGCACGGACGCTTCAATGTTCTGCAGGGGGCCTATTGTGCCCGCATACATGATCGTGCAGCGGTCGCGGTAGCCGATCTCGCGGCGGGCTTGGTCCGTAGCCTCGACCGGACGGAAGAGCGTCTCGTCGGCCCAGTTCAATACGACACGCACATTGTCGGCCTTAGCACCACGTCTGATGACGAGATCACGCATGGTCGGCGCAATGACGGCAATGGAGGTCGTCCACCGGTAGAGCTGGCGCATGACCGCGTGCAGCATCGCATCCACGGTCCGTCCCACCCTGCCTTCAGGCACCATGGCCGATCCGGTGACGGTTTCGGGCCACAAATCTTGGACGTGGATGACGCTTGGAATGCGACGAAGCGTCTTGAGGATCGTGCCTGCGACGGCAGCGGTAGCCGGAGTCAGGTAAGTGTAAATGACATCCACGTCTGCGAAGTAGCGCAGTGCAGCGGCAGAGCTGGTGGCCGCGAACGAGAGGTAGTTGGCGGCTCGCCGCGGCGGGGATGCGTCGTGGCTCGCGTAAAGGGGCATTCGCTGTACGGTCACACCGTCGCGGTGGGATCGTTCATTCCAACGCTGCCGATAGCCGGGGTAGATGACGCCATCAGGGTAGTTGGGGAAGCCGGTTAGGACTCGCACGGAATGGCCACGGGCAGTCAAGTCGTTGGCGAGGTCATGCGGGATGTAGGACGCCGGCTCCGGCGGCCACCACTGGGAAACAATGCCGATATTCACTAGACCGCCTCGCCGTACGTGTCCGGCCGAGCAGGGTCGAAGAGGTCGTTCGACCAGAACAGCGTGGTTAGGTCCCCGCCGCCGACGTTGGTGATGTTGTGCGCCCACATCGTCGGCATGTCGACGACGACCGGCTCGTCGCCTGTCACCCGGAAGCGCACCACCTCGTCGTGCAGCACCCGGCGCATGCAGATCTCGGCTTCGCCACGCACCACTACGAACCGTTCGACCTTGGCTAGGTGGAAGTGCTCACCGCGGGTCACACCGGGCACGGTGGAGGAACAGAACGTCTGCCCTCCTCCGCCGTGCACCTTCACCGCCTCGACCAGGCCGCCGCGGGCATCGGCGTGGCGAGCAAGCGGGATCGGCGCCGGGGTCAGCTGAGAGCGGTAGGTGTTGAACAGGCGTACGTCGAACCGGTCGTGCAGCGCCGGAATCTCGCCAGTGCGGTACAACTCGGCGAAGCCGGCGAGCTGGCCGGCGAGTTCGGTGACGCTGCGCCGGACCGGCCACACCGGGTCCTCGTCGCCAAGCGTGCCGAGCAGGATGGCGGCGGCGTCGGTGACGTGCAGCAGGTCGAGATCCCGGTCGCCGGTGACCGTCGGGGTGCCACCGTCCGCGAGCATCCGGCAGAACGTGGCGATCACCGAGTTGTAGTTCGGCCGACCGTGCTCACCGAACAGGTTGGGGAGAAGCACATCCTCGAACTCCGAGCCGAACCAGCGGGTGGTTTCGGCGAGCAGAACCGCCGCTGTGGCCTTGCCGTCGCCGTACGGCGTGCCGTTGCCGGCTTGGATGGAATTGGCGAAGACGACCTTCTTCGGCGGCGTGCCGCAGGCGCGGAGTCCAGCTGCGAGTTGGCGGGCCAGGGCGACGTTGCCCTCGGCGACCTCGTGGGGCTCACCGCGATTGATCCCGGCAAGGTGGAGGACGCGTTCCGCGCCGTTGACCAGGCTGGCGAGCCGATTCGGCTGAGCAAGGACGTCGCGGCCGACGATAATCGGTTCAGGAAGCCGCAGCGCCCTCGCGAGCACGCGGACGTGCCAGCCGAGGAAACCCCCCGCGCCGGTGAGAATGACCGGGCGAGTCACGCCGCCCCCCGCGGCTCGAACGGGCGACCGGCGGCGGCAAGCTGGCCCCGGACCTCCGGAAGCGTCAGCAACAGCGTCTCGATCTCCGGCACGGTGAGGCGGGGCGCGTTGTTGGAATCGAAATCGAAGATCTTCTCGTGCCGAAGCTCGCCCTCCTCCGTGTAGAGCGAGTAGTTCAGGTCACGGCTGTCGACCGGCACCCGGAAGAAATCGCCGAAGTCGTGTGCGCGTTCCAATTCTTCCCGACTCGCGAGAGTCTCCGCCATCTTCTCGCCGTGCCGGATGCCGAGAATGTTCATCTTGAACGGCGCCCCGAACAAATTGCACAGCGCCTCGCCCAGGTCGGCGACGGTGCTGGCACTCGCCTTCCGGATGAAGACGTCACCCGGGGTGGCGTGGGTGAACGCGTGCTCGACCAGATCCACCGAATCGGACAGCGACATAAGAAACCGAGTCATTCTCGGTTCGGTCACCGTGATCGGCTCACCGGCCTTGATCTGCTCGATGAAGAGCGGGATCACCGAACCGCGCGAGTACATGACGTTGCCGTACCGCACGCACGACACGTTGGTGGCGGCATTCGGGTTGTTGCGGGCGTGCGCCTGGGCGACCTTCTCCATCAGCGCCTTGCTCATGCCCATCGCGTTGA
>WUUC01005946.1_pt1 | contig 18013 bp, 22 predicted proteins | sample 6278441 | NCBI WGS metagenome assembly WUUC01 (sample SAMN13675441, study PRJNA597444) | soil metagenome | isolation source: soil | place: USA: Washington | collected 2017-10 | reverse complement strand
TGCCGGTCCAGTCGGAGGACTCGGCGCTTCGAGCGCTGCGGCTCCTGCTGGAACAGGTCGCCACGATGCAGGCCGAACTACGGATCTCGGTTGACCTGGTGGGCATGGTGGTCAACCTGTTCGACAAGCGGCGCGGCCAGATCATCACCTCAACCCTGGAGGCGTTGAAGGCCATGCCCCTGCCGGTGCTGGCGGTGATCGGGGACCGAACCGCGATCCGTGAGGCATGGCGCGCCGGCGCGCCCGTGGTCGAGCACGCGCCCGACTCCGACTCGGCCCAGACCTTCCGAGAGCTGGCCAAGTCGCTGACCGACACCGGGCAGGAGTCCAGCCAGTGAGCGCCCGTAAGCAGCTCGGACCGCCCAAGGGTGCGGAGCAGACCGCCGAGGCGGCCCGTCAGGCGGTTCTCGGCAGCAGGTTCAGCAACGCCACGGCCCCCGAGTCCGAGCGTGCCGCCCCAGTCTCAGAGACGCCTCATACACCAGTACACCCGGCTCATACACCGGCCAAGCCTCGCCGGGCAGAACCGGCGGGCATGACCCGCAAGACGTACTACCTCCCGGAGGCGGCGGCCGCCACGCTGGAAGAGGCGATCGGGCGCGTACAGGCCGCCCTAGGCGGCCGCACCGCCCGGCATGAGGCGCTGGCCGCGCTCATCACCGCCGGGGCAAGCCGCACCGAAGAGATCATCGAACAACTCAAAGCCGAGCTACTGCGCGATCTTGCGTGAGCGTGGCTCGGCGTTGTGCCCTTTGCCGCGTGCGAAGGTGCGCACACAATGGGCCCGAAGACGACCAGCAGGAGGAGAACGGCATGGCGCGACAGTGGCGAAACGACTCGATGGTGAGAGCACGGTGGGTGCTGCTGGCGATCGGCACGGCCGCCCTCGCCGTGGCGGTGCTGGTAACCGACGACGTGACGGCAAGGTTCGTGGCCGGGTACGTCTACGCGGCCGGTCTGGCCGTCCTGCTGGTCAGTGAGCGGATCATTGTCAGCACGCGGAACCGTCCGGAGACCCGGTTGGCGGCGGCCCGCCAGGGCGAGATCGGGCGCTCTGAATGATGCTGGTTGACGTCCTACAGGCGATCCCCGATCACATCCCCCACCACATCGATCAGATCCTGGCCTTGGCGCCGGACCCCAAGGAGCCCGATACTGACGGGCTCGCGACCTGGCTACGGAAGTTCTTCGGCCCGCTCTTCCTGGTGATCGTGTCCATCGTCGCGATCTTTTTCCTGTTCACGCGCGAGATCACCCGGTTCGCTCAGTTCATCGTGCTCGCGATCGGCATCGGCATCATCTTCTACGTGCCGAACGTCATCGAGGTCATCGCCCGCGCGATCGCCCGCGCGATGGGTCTGGACGCATAGGGCGTCACGCGCGTGCGTTGAGCATGAGCAGCAGCAGGACCGCGCCGCTGACCGCGACCAGCGCGACGGTATCGGCGCGACGGGCCAGGGCCAGGGCCAGCGCGACGCCGGGGCTGTGGCCGACCCGGATCCGGTAGCCGCCCCGGCCGCGCCCGTAGCCGCGCCGCCGGCGGCCCAGCAGCCCGCCGCCGCGCCCCAGGATCGGGAAGCCGATCAGCATCGCCGCCAGCAGCGCCAGCAGGATCAGCACGCTCCACACGACCGGCGGCAGGTCGATACGGATCCAGGTGTCCATGCCGTGCTCGTCCTCAGCCATCCCTCAGTGCCGCCTCTCCAATGACCCCGCTCAGGCGGGTGAGCGAATCGCGGGTTAGACTCAGCGGAGTCCCTCCGGGACTCCGCTGTACCGCCGCGCGTCGGCTCCCTGGCCAAAACCGCGCGCTTAGCGACCCCGTCACCGCGGATTCAGTCCCGCCGCCGGCGGCGCCGGCGATGCGCGTACGGGTCGCCCGGATCGTAGGCCGCACTCTCCCCCGCGGATTCGGCGGCCGGGTCGCCGAAGTCCCTCAAGATCTCTTCCACGACCTCAGGGACCGGCGCCGGACGCGGCGGCTCGGCAGGACGCGGAGGCGGCGGCACCGGGCGCGGCTCGGCGGCGCGGCCGCCGGTCGGCTCGGCAGGTTCGGGACGCGCGGCCGGTCGAGGTCGAGGTGCCGGGCGCGGCCGCTCGCCGTCCGCGTACGGCGGGTACAGCGGCTCCACCGCCGGCACGTCCGCAGGGAACGCGAGCCAGGGCGCTTGCACGGGCCGCCAGCGGCCGCCCATCCAGGTCAGCGCGCGGCCCCGGACCGGAGCGACGCCCAGCGCACGGTGCCACTCGTCGCCCGCGACGTCGAAGGCCATCTTTGCGCCGGCACCCGACAACGGCCCGAACGTGGCGCGGTCGACCAGCTGGTCACGCACGGCGCCGGGTACCGCATCCTTGGCGTCCGGACGCTGTGTCAGCACCCACAGGATCACGTTCGCCTCCAGCGCCTGACGCGCGAGGGTATCGAGCACGCCGCCCAGGTCAGGGCAGGCCATCAGCACCTGTTGGATCTCGTCCAGGATCAGCAGCGCGCGCGGGTGCCAGGGCCGCCGGTCGAGCCGGCCCGAGCGCCACGCGAGCGTCTGTTCATAGCGGCGCCTGACCTCAGGCGCGACCAGGTCGACCAGGACGTGACGCCACTCGTCCGGAGCGTGCGCGACCGCGTGCACGCCCTCACGGCCGATCAGCGGCGCGAGCGAGCCCGAGCCCTTGCCGTCCACGCCCCACAGCCCGCCAGGGAACACGTCGCGGTTCAGCGCGTCGACCGCCCAGGCCCGCGCGCCGCTGGACTTGCCGTGTTGGGTCGCGCCCACCAGGAGCAGGTGATTGGCCGGCCGGTACAGCGCGACCGGGACGCCGTCGAGTACAGCGTCAGCCTGATCGGCGGTGGTCTGGCCGAGGACAATGCCGTCCGCTTCGCCCCAGTCGCGCGCGGCCAGGCGGCGCGGCAGCGAGGGCACCCGTTCGACCTCAAGCCGGTCGAGGGTGTGATTGAACGCCGTGGCGTAGTCAGGCCGCCGGATCGCCTCCGCAGGCGTGCGCGGCGGCGGCCCGCACAGGTCATAGACCACCCGTTCCACCAGGTCATCGCGTTTGCTCACGCGGTGCGCGGCCCAGTCCCGGGGATAGGTGATGTAGACGCGAGTCAGCCGCGCCGACCAGCCCGACCACAGCGCCCGCCCCACGTCGACGTCATCGCCGCCGGCGACGGCGGCCGCGCCGACACGCAGCCGCGCCAGCAGCCGCGCGCGGGCCCGGAGCGGCATCGTGAGCACGGCCAGGACCACCAGCGCGGCGGCGGCCGCCGCCAGCGGCAGCAGGGCGCCGTCTCGCTGGCTGTCGACGGCCGCCACGGCGGCCGGGACGAGTGCGCCCGCCGTCCCGTACAGCGTCAGCCACAGCCGCGCCGCCGAGCTGGCGGCCGCGCGCCGTTCGTCGTCGTCCTGTACTCGAGTACGGCCCGCGCGGCGCCAGGTGCGCAGCGCGGCCAGGGCCGCGCCCAGCAGCATCCCGGCGGCCGCCGCGCCGGCGGTGGACGGGGAGGGCATCCCCCGCGCCACCCAGACCGCCACCGCCGCCACCAGCGCCACCAGCCAGCCCCAGCGACCGGCATCGGCGACGGCGAACCGGGTCTCACGCCACGCCGGCGAACGCTCGGCGCGGTCGGCCAGGAGGACGAGCGCCCTCACGCGACGGCCCCGCGCGCGAGCACCTCGGCGGCCGCGCCCGCCACGTCGTACGCCGCGCGCTCATGGTCGCGCTCGCCGCGCCGCGCCTCAGACGGTCCCCACGAGGCCGGGCGGCCACCGCGGTTTCCCTTGGCCGGCCACAGCGCGGCCGGGTAATGCTCGGTGAGCGGACGGCGCTTGCCGTGCCCGTCCGGCCGGATCAGCACCGTACGCGGGTCATAGCCGAGCACGGCCGCCAGGACCTGACGCGGGATCAGCCAATCGCCCAGCGCGATCCGGCGGCCCGCCGGCGGCACCACGACCTCACACGCCAGCGCCACCCGGCCGCCAGGCGCCCGGGTCACGGTGTCCTCGATCGCGTCGATGATCCGCGCCATGTAGCGCGCCCAGGCCGCCACGTCGTGCACGTTGTCCACGGCCGCCGAGTCCGGACGGCCGGTCGCGTCGACCGGGCCCAGCGTCCAGCCGTGTACCGCGTCGTCGCCGACGCGTAGCACGCCCGCCGTCCACCGCCGCCCCGGGTCGATCCCCAGTACCGCCACGTCCGTCATGCCGGTCAGCCTCGCGGCGCGCGCGGCGCCGGGTCAACGGACAAGCCGGGGGCCGGCGGCGCGGTCCGCTGAAACCGCAGCAGCACGAACTCGCACGCCACCCGAGCGCACAGCAGCAGCACCGCGCCGACCACCGGCGCGGCCAGCACGCCGCACAGCCCCCACAGCCAGCCGTTCCGCAACGTCGCCACCCAGGCCGACAGCAGCACGAAGAACACCGTGGACAGCCCGATCAGGGCCATGCACCCCCGGTAGATCCACGCCACCAGGTACGGCGTGGCCAGCGTGCGAAACCGCGTGTCCAGCACGGCGCCGACAAGTCCCATACGGTGCGCCCCCAGTCGATCGGGTTACCTGATCGTCTATCTTGCTCCGTCTCCCGCCAGCCGACGCGCCAGCACCTCGCGGAACCGATCGGCCCGCGCGGTGAGCGGCCCGCGCGCGGAGTTGGCAGGGTTGGCCCCCTCGCCCAGCACCGCCACCGCTAGGACGTGATCACGGCGTGCGTAGTCCATGACGTAGGTGCACACCGTCCCGCCCCGCACGCAGTAGGCGCGCTGCGCCCGCTGCGCCCAGGTCCAGCCGCCCATCTGGCCGGTACGCCGCGTGTAATGCTCGGCGCCGCCCCGACAGCGCGAGTCCCGGAGCTTGCGGAACGCGGCCTCAGCGGCGGCCGCAGACGGGTACAGCGCGACCTGCATCGTGTAGGTGTACCGCCGGTCAGACGGCCGGGCGGTGCGCCGGTCCGGCCAGTGCCGCCACTCGCTGTAGTGCCGCCACGAGGCCATCGGCACGCCCGTGGGCACGCGGGTCAGGTCGCACCCGGGCAGACTGCCGGCGAACTTCTTCTCAACCTCTTCGCTGCGCCGGTACCGGTCGGAGTCCAGGTCATCCCGGGTCGGCAGCCGGTCCCGTACCTGCTGCGCAGTGGCCGGCGGCCAGACCGGGCCACACTTCGGGCCCGCCGTTCCGGGCGCGCACGGCGCCGAGCTGGCCGACGTCGAGCCGGCCGCGCGCGGCCGCTCGCCCTCGCCCGTTGCGCAGGCCCCGGCCAGGAGCACCGACGCCGCCACCGCCACGCACCCAGAACGCGCCATCGCGCCACCGTAGCGAGCCCTGTGGCCGCCAGCCAGCGCGCCAGCAGCGCCAGGACGGCCGCCCCGAACAGGGGTCCAGGGGGCGGCGGAGCCCCCTGGAGGCAACAGCATCAACCCTGGTCATCCTCACGAAAGCCTCACGTTCCGCACGCGCGCGAACGCGGGAACCTGCGTACCGTCGCGGGCATGAACTCCCTCCACGAACTGCAGCTGGCCGCCAGCGCGCTCAGCGTCCGCGCCGTGCTGGACGACGCCCCCGACACCGCGTCCGTGTTCGCCGATCTGCCCGACGGGACGTTCCTGCGCATCGCGCGGCGCGGGTACCGCGGAGAGGCCACGCCCGCCACCGTCGGCGACGTGCGGCCCGCCCTGGCCGACGCCTCCGAACACTGGCCCGTCCTGGTGGCCTTCGCCGAGCGCGTCGGCTCCTTCGACGCCGTCGCCGTCACCGCCGCGCGGACCGAGGCCGGCGCCGTCCGGCTCGCCACGCTCGGCGACGCGCTGCTGTGGTTCCCAACCCCGGCCGTCACGCTGTTCGGCGCGACCTTCCCCTGACGGCGTCCTCCCTGACGCGTACCGAGCGGTCGTGATGGCTCGGCGACCGCCGGGGCGACTGCATGGCAATCGCCGTTATCAGGTACCCGCCCGCGCCGATTTCGTCGCCCGCCGGCGAGCTGGCGGACGCGCGACGAAAACTGGTCAGCCGGTCAGCGTCGGGGCGAACAGGTGCGCGGCCCGGTGCCGTAGATCGGAGTCGGCCAGCGCCAGGGTGGCGGCGCTGGCGTGCGCGGCGCCGGCCTGCCACTCGGTGCAGGTCGGGCAGCCGGGCGCGTAGCCGGGCAGCTCGGCCAGGTGCGCGGCCACCAGGTGCCCGGACAGGTCCGACTCGGCGCTCAGCGTGCCGGCCCGGTCGCGGCCGCCGGCACCGGCCCGGTAGCGCGCCAGCAGCTCGGCACAGGTGCCGCACGCCAGCAGCCAGCGCGGCGGGTCCGGGAACGGGGGCAGCATGCCCCCGACCCTACGCGCGCGGCGGCGCCGCCGGTTTCGTCGCGGCGGCCGCGCCCGCCGGCGGCGCGACGTTTTCCCCGTGCACGATCAGCCGCCGCTCGCCGGTCGCCGGGTGCCGCACCTCGTCCACGGCGTACCCGGCCGCGATCCACACGGCGATGATGAGCTGTCCCGGGCCCCACCCGGGCGGCAGCTCGACGTGCACGCGCATCGGCGCTCTCCCCTGCTCTGGTGCTCTCGCTGGCCACCATGGCGACGGGGAAGGACGCCTTGATCTTGCGGAGTCTAACCAGGGGCCGCGCGGCGCCGAGCTGGCCGCTAGGCCCGGACGACGGCCGCCAGGCGGGCCAGCGCCGGCGGCACCTCACCGGCCCGGATCGCGGCCAGCGGCAGGAAGCCGGACAGACCGGCGGCGGCCGCCGCCAGCGGCCCCGGGTCCGCCCCGCTGGCATCCTCGAAGGCGCCCGCCAGCCGCTCCAGAGCCGGACGCAGCGCGGCCGCCACGTCCGGCGGCAGCGTCTCGTCAGCGAACGCCGTGACAACGTCCTCAGCGGCATCGAACAGCGCGTCAGGATCGGACACGGTTTGCGTCGCGGCGGCCGCCGCCACCGCGGTCGCGACGAAATCCGGGCCGGTTTCGTCGCCGGGAGGCCTCGGCGCCGGCGGGCGACGAAACACCGCCAGCGCGGCCCGATGCTCGGCGCGCGCCCGGTCGTGCGCGGCGGCCAGCTCGGCGAGCCGGGCGGCGGCCACGGCCAGGCGGCGCGCGGCATCGTGCACCGGCATTTCCCAGCCGGGCCCGCCGGTCACCTGGTCGGCATCGTCGGCGCCGGGCTCGGCGGCGCGGTCGGCGGCCCGCCCGTAGGCGGCCGCCATCTGTGCCTCAGCGCGTTGCAGGTCAGCGTGTGCGGCCGCCAGCGCCGCGCGGATCCGCGCGGCGTGCTCGATCGCCCGCGCCGCCGCCTGACGAGCCCGGTAGGCGGCCTGCCGGCACGGCTTGCCGCACCAGGCCGCCGGACGGCCGCGCCGGTTGACCGGCAGCAGGGCGCCGCACACCGGGCAGCCCCGGCCGCTCATCGCTGCGCCTTCTCCGCCCACCGCCGCACGGTGGCGAGCTGGGCGCCGGTCTCGGCCGCCACCGTCGACTCGTCCACGCCATCGCGCAGCAGCTCGACCGCGCGCGCCTCAGTCCACCGGGTGACGGTGTCGGCGCTGACGTCGGCCAGTTCGGCGCACTGGCGGACCGACACCCCGGCCGCCCGGCCGGCCAGCACCACCGACCGGGCCCGCTCGTCCAGCGCGCGCCGGTCGTCCCCCACGGCCACCAGGTCGCGCACGGCGGCCGCGTGCGCGGCGGCGCGGGCAACCGGGGCGGACGGCTCGGACGCGAGCGCGAGCGCCTCGGCGTACCGCTCAGCCGTCAGGCCCAACGTGCTGCCGGGCTCGCTGGTGGCGTTGAGCTGCCGCTGACCGGCCGCCCACTCCCGATAGGCGGCGCGCGCGGCGGCCGCGCTCTGGGCGCCGATCGCCCCGGCGATGTCCTCCCAGGTCAGTCCGGCCCGTACGGCGTGGTCCACGCGCGGCCCCATCGGAGCGTAGGAGCGGGCCAGCTCCGCACCGTAGGCCAGCAACTCGGCCCGCTCCTCCAGGCTCAGCGGCGGGTACTTCTCGGTGCTCAGCGCGCCGTGGTCCTCCCCGCGTACGGCCGGAGCCGTCCGGGTCCGCTCGTACAGGTCCCGCACGGTCAGCGCCTCGTACCGGTCCCGCACCTCAGCGAGGTTGCGCGGAACATCCCACCACTTGATCATGCCTGATCCCTCCGCTCCCAACGACGAACGCCGTACCGATACCGTAACACGATGTTCTGAAATCGGTACAGTGTTCGCCAGGGTTCGGGCGCCCGGCGCCCGTCTTTACGTCGTAAAGACGGGCGCCTTACGCGACCATACGGAGGTAGCCGCACCGGTGCGGCTACCCCTTCTCGGTGATGCTCTCCAGGTCGATGACCTCGATGACCTCGACCGGGTCACAGCTCATGCACGGCACGGCGCCGGTTCGGCGGGCGCCGCATCCCTGGCAGCGGCCGGCGCCGTCGTCGGCCTGGTGGTCGAAGGCGTTCGTGCGCAGCGCGGCCCGGACCGCGTGAAGCGCGTCGATGTGGTCGCGGTCGCCGATCGGCCGGGCCGTCGCAATCTCCTCTGCCGCCCGGACGATCGCGGCGGGCGTGCGGCCGTCCGCCAGTAGCGCATCGAGCCGCACAGCCATCTCCGCCAGCACCCATGGCTTCGCGCCGTCCCGGAACACGCGCGGTAGCGCGCCAAGCACCCGCCGCGCATCCTGCGACGCTGAACGGCGCCCTGACGGGCGATCAGCGACAGGGGCGCCGGGTTGATCAACCGGGCCTCCCTCAGCGCCCTGACGGCGTTCTGGGGGCTGCCCGGGGGCGTCCTCGCTGCGACCCATCCCGTTGAGTTCTTCGTTCGCCGCTCGCGGCGCCGTCGCGCGCGCTCGCGCGTCACCAAGCTGAGCGCTTCGCGACACGAGATCATCCGCTGCCTTTTCAGGAGGGTGAGACAGGAGGGTGAGACAGGAGGGTTGGGGGTCTTGAAGACCGGGGGCGGGGGGTCTTGAAGACCTCCCGCCCCCGGTCTTCAAGACCCCCCGGTCGGAGTTATTCACAGATTCCGACTGGGGGGTCTCAGAGACCGGGGGTGCTCCGCTGTCCCTCGATTCACCTGCGGATTCGTCCGCTCGCGGCGGCAGGCTCTTGGGGCGGCGCTGTGGGGCTGGCTTGCCCTTGTCCGCCCGGCTCTTCTTCGCTGGTGGGGGGGAGAGGTCAGGGCGTAGCCGAGGGGTCAGTGGGGGCCGTCCACGGTCCTCGCGCATCCGGTTGACCTCCTCGCGCTGGGCATCGCTCCACCACGAGAACGGGATCATCAACTCGTAGATCGCCGAGCGGCGATAGGACGGCAGAGCCACCCACCTCGCAGGCGGCGGGCCCGGCTGCGGGCGGATCACCCCGCGCGCCTTCAACGCACGCAACTTGCGCTTGACGGTGCTCTCGCTGACCAGCGCAATCCGCGCGATGTTGGGCACCGAGGGGAAGCAGTTGCAGCCGTCCGCGTCGCCGTGATCGGCCAGCGCCAGCACGATCGCGCGTTCCTCGGTGTCGGCCACGGGCGCGTGCTTCAACGCCCAGATGACCGGGTAGGCGCTGCTGCTCATCGGGCACCCCCGGCCTGCTCCTGGCGGACGCTGTCGGCCGGACGCGCCATGCGGGATGTGAAGTTGTCGGAACGGATGGGTACGCTCACGTCGAAACGTCCTTCTTGCTAGCTGCGGGAAGTGACCTTGAGGGGCCGGGAGTGTGCAGCTCCCGGCCTCTTGCTTTTGTCGGGGACGGTACCGCTGTCGGCTGCTGTGGTCAGGCAGGGTCACGCGGCCAACGCGCCGAGGGTGCGCGCTCAATCGCGGTGACGATCTCCACGCGGTCAGCCGGTACGACGAACATCGTCACCTCTACGGCGGCCTCCGTCTTGGCAGAGACGCCGACACGCGCGATCTCCTGGACAACAGTCCCCTCCGGAATCTGGAGCAAGAGCGCTTCCCCGTGCGTGGCTGTCCGCGCACGGGCGATCTCGTGCCAACTGATCGGACCGTGGCCGGCCTCCTCCAACCGATCGAGTACGCCACCCGGGCCGGGGCTGGGGTCGGCTATGCGCGGGGCTTCGGCCACCGCGTCGGGATGAACCCAGGTCTCGGAGATCTGATAGGGCGCCTCGTCCTTTGGGCTCGTCACCCGGCGGCGGCGCAGGACGGGAGTTTCCGGCTCGACCGACAGCAGCTCGGCCGGGCGCTCGGGGATCGGTTCGGTGGATGCGATGGGCGAACCGTGAGTGACCCACGTCCGGCCGTGCGCGCTGGAGGGAAACGAGTAGGACCCCTGCGGCACGTCCATGCCCTTCACAACGCCCAAGGCGTCGCGGACCACGACGCTGCCGCGCTGGATGCGGCCGCGCGGGCTGGGCGGCTGGACGACGGTTCCACGCTTGGGCACAGCCCAGAGCCGTCCCTCGCCCTCCAACACCTTCACAGCGGCCGCAATCACGTTCCGCGAGACCTCGTACTCGGCTGCCAGGTCCGCGTGGCGAGGGAGCACCTCGCCGGATGCCCACTCCTCACGGTCGAGTCGTCCTCGCAGGTCATCCGCGATCTCTCGGTACTTCGGCGCCGACATTCGATCCCCTCCACGGAAATTTGTTGTTGAAGCTTATTGACAAGATCATGGTAAGTGGCTTCAACTTAATAATGCAAGACCGCAACACACAAGTGCGGCCCTGGGGGTGCATCCCAGGGCCGCGCATCCGACCAAGCTCGCGAAGGGAGCTGGCCAGATGAGCACCATCATTCCTCTGCCGGTGCCGGAAGGCATCGGCAGGCGCGCGGATGTGTCCGCGCTGGCGTTCGCGCTGGACCGGATGACGCCGGGGCTGTGGGCGCCGATCCTGCCCGGCGAGAACCTCGACGACGCGCTGACGAGGCGTGAGGCCGCGCGGGACATCCTCGATGACCTGCTGGCCGAGTACGGCGAGGCGGTGTCCTCATGAGCCGCCGCCAGAAGAGCGCGGCGCCTTCGGTGGTCGCGGCTGTCCAGGAGCAGAGTGCGCAGGCTGCCGCGCTGGCGGAGATCCCCGGTCAGGCCCGGCTGACTGACCCGCGCACCAACCCGGCCGTGCGTGGGCACGCGGACGAGATGCGCGATGACCAGCAGCGCCGGGCGCTGGATCACGAGCACGCACGGACGGTGCGGCGCCTACGGGTCTCCGACCGGCGCGCCGGCGACGCCGAGCGGACGCTTGAGGCCATCCAGCTCGCGCGTCAGGCGTCGTCCCCGGCCCGGTCGGTGATGGCGCTGCACAACGGGCGACGGCTCTACACGCGGCTGTCGACGGCGGCCAGCGTCGTGCTGGCGGCCGGGTCCGCGATGGGCGTGGAGGAGGCTGCGCAGGCCCTCGGCGCGCCGACCGGGTCGGGCTACATCGCCGAGATCGGGCTGACCGGGCTGGCAACGGTCGCGATCACCTACCGGGCGCACCTGGCCGAGCACGGCGGCACGCTCGCAGCGAAGTCGTGGCAGACACGTTCGCTGTGGGCGCTGATGGTGGTCCCGCTGCTGATCAGCGTGACCGCCAACCTGGCCAAGGCCAACGCGATCGGTGCCGCGTGCGCGATCGGCGCGGCCGCGTTCGCGCTGCTGGCGTGCGTCATCGCTGACCGGTCGGCGGCCGCGATGCAGGCCCGCGCCGCCGAGGTCTCGGCTGAGGACGAGGCCGAGCTTGAGGCGCGCGCGATGGGCGAGGACCTGTTCACCGCCGTCCCGGACGAGGACGAGCGCGAGGACGACGGCGACGCGGTGACCGGTGAGGCCCGCGCGGGCGTGGACGAGTTGGCGGCGTGGCTGGCCGACCGGGAGCCGCCGCAGGAGGGCGGCACGCCCACGCTCCCGGCGCCGGTGCCGGACGGCGACCAGGACGGGGCGGCGTGCGCGCTGCCCGGGGGTCACATCGATCCGCCGTCCGCAGAGGGTCACATCGCAGGTGGGCCCGGGGGTCACATCGACTCCGACCAGGAGCGGCGCGAGCCGTCCGGCGGCGCGATCGTGGCGGCTGTGCAGGCTCGCCGCGCGATCGGTGCCAGCACTCGCAACAGCATCGCCGCGTACCTCGCTGACCACCCCAAGGACACAAACAAGCAGGTCGCGGCCGCGCTGGAGATGAGCGAGGCCACGGTCAAGCGGCACCGCCGCGCGCTGCGCAGGCTGACCGGGGGTGGCCGGTGATGCGCGCGATGATCGAGCCGGGCGTGTTCGCGGCGGTGTGGGTGGCGCTGTACGTCGCGCACGAGGTCGGAGACCACTGGGTGCAGACGCACCACCAGGCGTGCGGCAAGGGCGCCCCGGACCGGCGGGGCCGGATCCTGTGCGCTCGTCACGTCGCGTCCCTGACGCTGACCAAGGTCGTGGCGCTGGTCATCGTCGCGGCCTGGACGGGGCTGGAGCTGGCGCCGCTGGCGCTGGTAGCCGGTCTGTCGGTGGACGCGGTCACGCACTACTGGGCGGACCGGCGGGCCACGCTGCGGAGGCTGGCCGACGCGATCGGCAAGGCCGCCTTTGTCCGGCTGGGCGACCCGAAGGAGGCGCCGACCGGGACGGGCGCCTACGCCCTTGATCAGTCCTGGCATGTTGGGTGGCTGCTGGTGGCGGCCCTGCTGGTCTCGGTGGGTGCGTCATGACGGCCGCCGAGCCCGGGGGCCCGGGGGCCCCCGGGGGACTCCCCCATGACGCCTCTACCTGGGATGACGGCGGCCGCGCCGAATCGGCACCGGCCGCACCGGAGACCACGCCGGGCGGCGCCGAGGCCCGCCAGGACGAGGGTCAGGGCGCCGAGCGTGGCCGCCCGATGGGTCAGATCGCCGCCGCCGGCGGGTCCGGTCTGGGCATCGCCGGGACGACGCTCTACCAGGTGGCCGGCACGCTCGGCCTGGCCGCCGGTGCCGTGGTCGCGACCGGCGGCGCGGTCGCGTACGCCTCCTACCGGTTGCGTGACCGGCGCGGCGGCCGGGCCCGTACCGCCACCACGCGGGCTACGGCACACCGGACGGTGGGCACCGTGCCGCGCGGCAAGGGCGGCGCTGGCGGCCGCCTGGGCATGCCTCGCCTGGGCGGCAAGGGCGGCGGCCGGGCCGGTGGCGCAGGCCCGCGGCTGGGTGGTGCTGGCCGTGGCCGCGCCGCTGGTGGCGGCAAGGGCGGCACGCCCCGGCTGGGTGGCGCGGCCCGTGCGGGCAAGTCGCCGGCGGCCGCCGGGCGCGGCGCCGGGACGACCCCGGCCGGTAAGGGCGCAGCAGGCAAGGGCACGGGGCGCGGTGGCACGCGGGGCGGCGGCGCGGCCGCCCAGGTCGGGAAGGCCGCCCGCGCGACCGTCGCGCGGGTGCGCAAGACCAAGGCGGGCGGCGCCGCCGCCGAGGCATCCAAGGCCGCCCGATCCACTGCCAAGAGTGACCGGCGCCGTGCCGCCGAGAACCGCGACGCCGGGACGTCGCGGTGGAAGCGGTGGAAGTCGGCGCGCGCGGCCGCCAAGACCCGGTTTGGCCCCGGCAAGACGCCGGTCGGCCGGTGGGTCCGGTCACTGGCCGCATCCGCCCTGGCCGCGTGGGCGATCCGGGCCGATGAGCGCGCGGCCGCCGCCGAAGGCGAGACCGAGGGAACCCGGCGGCTCGATGAACGGGACGTCAAGACCGACCCGACGCCGGGCCCGCCCCGGCCGGACTACATGCCCGGGACCGAAAGCACGACAACCAACCCAAGGAGTACCGCGATGAGTACGTTCCCGCTGGCCGTCGCTGCGTCGGAGATCCAGACCGCCGCCGCGCGCTACCTGCCCGAGACCATGTGGATTGTTGACCAGGACATGCAGGAGCTCTACAACCTGCCGTTGCACCTGGCTCAGGCGATCCAGATCTACACGCAGAACTTGCAGGCCGCCTACCCGATTCACCCGGCGGTGGTCGAGGCGCTGGGACGCGCCTACATCACGCTCGGCGAGCTGTCCACGGGGATGCAAGCGATCCCCGCCCTGTTCAAGAACGCCCACGCCGACGACATCAAGCGCCGTACCGCGCCGCGCGTCGGTGAGGACAAGTGGAACGTCTGACGCGCTGACTGACCAGCACAAACCCCGCACGCAGAAAAGGAGAGACACGGTGGGTACCAACAAGGGCCAGGCAGCGCGTAATGACTGGTCACTGACTCCGCGCGGATCGGTCAGCGCGACCGCACAGGCGGCCGCCGCGCTGATGGCCACGTCCGGGCTCGGCGAGGTCGCGCACGTCCACCCCGTCTACGGGATGGCGGCCGCCGGCGCCGGTGCCCTGGGGCATCTCATGGTTGGTGCCCACCGTGCCTACACCCCGGGCGCGATCTTGTACCGGCTCGGATGCTGGGCGGGTGCCGGCGGCTGGTTGACGTGGTCGCTGGCGTCCGATGCGCCCTGGTGGAACACCAACGGACTGGCGTCGCTGGCGGTCGGAGCGGTCGGCGCCGCCGCCATGGTGCCGCTGGCCGGGCGCACCCGTGGCGGCGCCGGCACCGCCGGCGCCAATGGCATGTTGGTGCTGCGCTCGGCGGCCCGCACCGGGCAGGACTGGGACGCGCGGTTCCGGCGAGTGTGCCGGGTGAACGTCGAGGTCACCAGCATTCGCGAGTGGTCGACCGGCGCCGGGTACGACGTGCACGGCCGCATCCCGCCGGGCGGGGCGACCGTCAAGGCGCTGCGCACGCACTGCGACGCGTTGGCCACTGACGCCAACCTGCCGGACGGGTGCGGAGTCGAGATCGTGTCCGGCGGGTCCCGCGCGTCGTTCATCGCGCACGTGGCCACGGTCAACCGGCTGGTGGAGACGATCGACTACCCCGACGACTTCTCGCCTACCTCGATCATGGACCCCAAGCAGCTTGGGGAGCACCGCGACGCGACCCCGGCGGCTGTCCACCTCCGGGAGTCCTCCGCCGTCATCACCGGCCGCAAGGGCTCGGGCAAGACCAACCTGCTGGACGTGGGAACCTGCGAGGTCGGGCGGTCCCGCGATGCCCTGGTGATGCACATCGACCTCAACGGCGGCGGCATGTCGCAGGCGTGGCTACACCCGTGGCTGATCGGCGACAGCGACCGGCCCGCCATCGACTGGGCAGCGTCCACCCCAGAGGAGGCGCTGTACCTGACCACGGCGGCGCTGGCGGTGGCCAAGGCCCGCAAGAGCAGTTACCGCACCTACAAGATCCAGCAGAATTCCAAACTCCTGCCGTTGTCGGCTGACCTGCCCGAATGGGTCATCTTCGTGGACGAGAGCGCCGAAGTCATGTCGCCCACGCAGAGCGAACCGACGCTCAAGGCGATCCGCGACAACCTGCTGGAGATCCAGCGGATCGGCCGCAACGAGGGCGTCAACGTCGTGTTCAGCGCGTTGCGCGCCACGCAGGACATGATCCCGCCCGCTGCCATCAAGCAGGCAGCCGTTCGCATCGGGATGTTCGTCGAAGACCCCGAGGAACTCGCCTACCTGCTGGGATGGCGAGGGCTGGACCCCGCCGACCTGGCCGGGACCGGCACCGGATTCCTATCGCCGGGCGACGGCGCCGACCCGCGCCCGTTCAAGGCGTTCTACATGAGCCCAGAGCAGATCGTGGCCGCCGCCCGCGCCATCGCGCGGCAGCGCCCCGAGTGCGACCAGGCCAGCGCCGCCGCCGCCGACGCGCCCATCGACGTCTACGTCGGCCGCCGCCGCATCAAAGCCCGCGACCTGTACGCCACCCGGTACGAGCGGATGCACGCCGCGTTCACCGGCGAGCCGATGCCCACCACGCGCGAGCTGGCCGAGGTCGACACCACCCCGACCACCCCAACCGCACCGCCGGCCGCGCCGAGCGGCCCGACCGAGCGGCCGCCGCTGCGTCTGGTCAACTCGCACGACTGGCCCGACCTGACCGGCGCCGGCCCGGGACTGAACGACGCGGCCGCATGGCCCACGGTCGGCACCGCCCCGGCCGTCACGGCCACGGTGGACGAGGCCGCCGACGTCAGCGACGTCGCCGAGCTGCCCGCCGCCGGTGCCGTCCCCGAGTTCCTCGCCCGCATCCTGGCCGCGTTCGACGAGGCCGACGACGACCGGATGCACAGCGAGACGCTCGCGGCCGCGCTCGGCATCGACTCGGTTCACGAACTGGCCGAGCTACTGCGCCCCTACGGCATCCAGAGCCGGGACAAGTTCAAGCGCAACGGCGAGAACCGGCGCGGCTACTGGCGCAGCGACATCACCGCCCCCGCCCCCGCCACCGCCGCCAGGTGAGCGTCCCCCGGGGGACTCCCCCGGGGGACACCTCTCACCGCCCCGTGGGCCCCCAGGGGCCCCCAACCCACCGCCACCAGCGAAAACGCCTCACGTAGGGGCCCCCGGGGGCCCCGCACCACCCCCCCTCAGAGCCCGGAAAGGAGGTGACCCGGAGGGGGGGACCCCGGACAGACAAGACGGGCCGCGCCCCGTGCGCGAACACCGGACGCGGCCCTTGATCGCCCACCTGTGAGCACCAGGAGGACAACCCAATGCGCATCCTCTCGCGCATCGCCCGACAGATCATCATCCACGCGACGTGCCCGCACTGCCGGGGCAAGGGCACGATCTACAACCCGCCGGTCGGCCCGATCACGTGCGGCGGCTGCCAGGGGACGGGGCAGCAGTAATGACCACGTTCCCCGCCTGCCCGACGTGCCGCCGCATCGACGACGTCGTCTGGCGCGGCCGCGACGGCGACGAAACCACCAGCACCGACCGGTGGAACTGCGTCCGCACGTACGCGTGCGGCCCGTTCACCACCCCGACCACGTACCCGGACGCGAAGGAGACGCACGCCGTGACCGCCGAGACCCCCGCCCCCTGGACCTGCGACGGGCACTCGGTGGGCATTCTCATCGCCGACGAGGACGGCCGGATCCTGATCGGCGATCGCACCGACGGCGCCGGGGCCGCGCCGCCGGCCGGGCACGTCTACGACGAACACACCTCGTACCGCGCGGCCGCGCGCGCCGAGGTCACCGAGGAGACCGGCCTGACCGTTACCTCGCTGACCGAGGTCGCCGGCGGGTGGCGGGCCAACCGGTGCCGCCGCCAGGACGGCGGCCCGGTGCCGTCCGGCCATCAGTGGATGGTCTACCGCGCCACCGTCGCCGGCCGTCTGACGGTCGATGACGAGTCGTTCACCAACGTCCGGTACGCATCACGCGACGAGCTGGCGGCGCTGACCGATCGGACGCTGGCCCGGGTACACGGCGAGATCACCCCCGACGACTGGCGGCGGGCCCCCGGCATCGAACCCGTCTGGGTCCAGTGGCTGAGCAGGGCCGGGCTCATCGCCGTCAGCTTCACCGAGATGGAGGCCATCGAGGACAGCCTGTAGCGCCCGCGTTCGTCAGGGCCCGCCCGGGAGACTCCCCGGGCGGGCCCTGACGTATGAGGCATGGCATACACGGCTCCGAGCCGCCTCATACCTTCGTATGAGGCAGGTGTGTCAGGTACATGAGATGCCTATCTCGGTGTGTGACCTATGTATGAGGCGCCGCCGGGCGTACCGTTCGCAGCGTGTACACGCTGGCAGTGATGAACCAGAAGGGCGGCGTCGGGAAGACGGCCGTCACGGTCAATCTCGGCGGCGCGCTCGCGGAGATGGGGTACCGGGTCCTGTTGGTCGACCTGGACCCGCAAGGGCATCTCACGGAGGCGTGCGGAGTCCCTGAGGCCACCGCGCCGGCAACGTTGGCCAAGACGCTGCTGATGGACGCCGACAAGATGACCACCGGCCACGTAGAGGCACTGATCACCCCGTGGCGGGACCGCATCCACATCGTGCCGACCAACATCGACGCCTTCCTGCTGGAGCGCGAGCTGTACCGGCTGCGCGGCGTGGAGTTCCGTCTACAGCGCGTCCTTGAGCTGGTGGAAACCATGGACGTCTATGACGTGTGCCTGATCGACTGCCCGCCCTCGCTGGGCGTGCTGACCGACAACGCGCTGGTGGCCGCCGGGCAAGCACTCGTGCCGGTCCAGTCGGAGGACTCGGCGCTTCGAGCGCTGCGGCTCCTGCTGGAACAGGTCGCCACGATGC
>WUUC01114713.1_pt1 | contig 18023 bp, 38 predicted proteins | sample 6278441 | NCBI WGS metagenome assembly WUUC01 (sample SAMN13675441, study PRJNA597444) | soil metagenome | isolation source: soil | place: USA: Washington | collected 2017-10 | reverse complement strand
CACTCACGCGGCACACATGGGGAGGCACCGCAAGTTTGAATTGGGAATGATCAGGCGGCCTGAGAAGGCCCTGGTCTACAGCCGTGGTAAATGCCGCTACGGGCACTTTCCTGTGATACTGAGTTCAGGGTGGGAGCCCGGCAGTGGGTGTGGCACCGCCCGTGGCACCAGGTAAGCCACGGTAACGGTGCCACACCTCACCGTGAGAGATCGCGAGCCATGCGCCACTGATCGGCGATGGCCACGGCGGCACTGGGCAGGCGGCTACCTGGCTCGGTGTAGTGCCTCAGCTCGGCAATGAAATCGAGCTGGTCGTCGGGGTCGAGCGCCAGCCAGATCCCGAGTACCACCAGCCGCAGCTCGTGGTTCGTCACATGCCGCGTCTGCAGGCGCACGACGTCGCCTAGGCGTCGATACCGAAACTCAGCCTCGTGTGGGAAGCTCATGGACTCAGAAGCTGCCGAGGACATTCAGGTCACCCCGCGTATGCGCTCGCTCGGCCAGCTCGCTTGGCTCGGGCGGTACCCACGAGTCGAGCAGCTCCACCTCGGTCACGTAGCAGTGGTCCCCCGAGTGCCCCTTCTGCCACTCGACGTAGGCGTCGGCAGCCTCGCGGTTCGTGAAGCCGTGAATGATGTCGTACCAGCCGTCCTTGATGTCGATGGACACGATGTAGACCGTCTTGCTCATCGGTAGCTCCTCGGGCAGCCGCGCCGCAGGCGCACGATGGCGAACCCCGCGTGCGGCTGATAGGCCAGGACGTGGCCAAAGCAATGCCGCGCGACCCTGCACATGACGCCCATGGTGGCCTCCCAGATCATGGCGGCAGGATCGGCGCGTCGGGCCACTCGGCGTGTTCGGTGCAGCGCGCGTTGGGGCGCAGCTCCTGCTCCAGCCAACGCCGCCGCTCGACGACGTTATCGGCTGTCGTGATCAGCCTCACGCGCTTCGACAAGCCGCCGCAGATCGCGCAGTGCAGGATGGCCTCGATAGTCACGCTGTCGTTCATACCACGAGGACCACCGCCCGCAGCTCGGTCATCATCAGACCGTGGTACTGCAGGGCAGCCTCGCGGCTCGTGTGGCGTCGCTCGAAGGTCAGCTTGCCGCCGATAAACACGGCCGTCTCCCATAGGCGCGGCAGCCCAGGGTCGATGCCCATGTCGATGCCGAGAAATATGGTGCTCACAAACATCTCGATGCCGTCAGGTCTGATCCAGCGCTGCTGCAGCAGGAACCGGCGCTCGTCATTCTCCAGCCACTCGGCCCACTCTATGTGGCTGGCCAGCTTCGGCTGGTTGTGCTCGTCGAGGACGTAGTACATGCTCAGGCCCGCGCCCGCAGCTCGGCGACTTCGGCCCACACCTCGTTGAGCTTGGCCTGGTACTGGTCGCACTCGGTGCTCAGCTCGGCGTTGTCGGCCAGCAGGCGACGGATCTCCGCGATGTGCTCCAGACGTTCGAGCATCAGGCGCGGCAGGTCGAGGAGCACGAGCTGCTGTAGCACGTTGCGGTCGCCGAGCATGGCGCGTTGGGTGCGGTCGACTATCTCCAGGTACTCGCCTTCCGTCATCGCCTTCTCCTCACGGCGGTGATCAGCATGGCCAGCGCGCCCAACTCCAACACGTGCAAGCCGATGATGGTCCAAAGTAGATTCCGCTGCGCGACCTGTGCGTCGACGACAGCGCTGAGAACCCGAAGGATGCTGTCAGCAAACTCGGGGGGCATCAGGTGTTCTCGTCGACGTAGTCGCCTGACGGGCTGATCGTGCAGGCATAGAAGCGCTCGCGTAGTCCTGGCCGCTCCACGCCCGCGTTCGCGTGGTCGTCACCGTAGACCTGGCTGAAGACGCCCACGGCCTCGTCCTCGTCATCACAGATGGCCAGGGCCCAGCCGTCCATGAGGGGCTGCAGGTTTCCCTCGCTCAGGTCGAGCCACGGCACGCCGAGCTGGGTCTGCTCCGCGACGTCGGGCGGCCAGTCCTCGGCCCAGTTATCGAGGTTGACGTACACGAGCCACTTGCCGGTGGCGCGCGCCAGCTCGACGATGACGTCACGTTGGGTCAGGACTCGCATCTAGTGCGCCTCCTGGGTCGCGTGCGCCGCGATAGTCGAAGTGCGCCATCAGCTCGTGGAGAAACCACCACACGTTGCGGCGGCGCCTCACGTCGCGAGCCTTGCCCTCCAGGGGCTCGACGCCCTGGCAGCGCAGCAGCACATCGTAGTTACCCTTGGTCTCGGTGCCCGTGCCGTCATTCTGAATCCACGCCCGCGCTATCTCGCGCGACCGGCGCAAGTCGCCGCCCGGAACCAGGTCGACTCGAATCAACAACGGCAATGTCGTCAGCCTCCACGAACATCAGGGTGATCGACGGCGACGCGGTCGGGCGGTACTCCAGCTTGCTTGTATTGAGCAGCTCTCGGAGATCCTGAATCGTCAAGCGCACCACGAGCGACTCGAAGCTCGCGTTGCGCGGCCATAGTGTGGCTCGCATCAGCGGTCCTCCCATTGCGGGTCACCGCCGAAGCGACCGCCAGCCGAGGGTCGCCTGCCTTCCGAGGGGACAAGCGACTCACCGGTGCATCACTCACCGGCTGGGGCCTCCGCTGGCGGGGCCTCGGCGGTGTCGAAGAAATCGCGCCCGAACGTATCGAAGTACGCCCGAGCGGTGATGTACTTTCCGTCGACGAACGTTTTCCAGGTCCAGACCCACGCCGCGTAGACGTCGGGGTCCGGGCCCAGCTCCGAGAAGAGCCACGCGAGCAGCCAGCAGGCCTCGGCTTCCTGCTTCAGGCACTCGCGGCCGTAGGCGAGCGAGATCGCGCCGAACACCGACGCGCCCACACCTACGGCGTCTTCTCGGTTGCAGACGTCGCACGTTGGCCAGGGCATCAGGCACCTCCTGCCTCATGGCGCGAGTACCTCCCCGGCCGCTCGTGCCATCGCCCGTTGCTACGTTGGTCGTGCCACTGCACTCGGAAATGCAGCGGCTGCCAGTCAATGAAGAACACCCACCCGTCGCGCGTCATGTGGCCATGTACGCCGCGCGGGTGGAGTCGGTCCGCGTAGTCCAGCCTCGTGGCCCAGCGGATGTCCATGTGCCACCTGGCCACGGCGATGATGAGCTTGCGCCCGCCGACACGCTGCGGTCGGTTACGAACCAGGACGCGCACTCTTCCACCTTCGCCGGCACTTGAGGCATATGTGGTTCGTGGCCAGCGACGTGGTCGCGACCCATTGCCCGTGGAACAGGATGCAGAACAGCGCGCTGAACCAGGCCATCAGTCGTGGATCATCATGCGCGCGTGGCGCAGGAACGCCAGGTGCTCGTCGGCCTCGCGAGTGATCTCGTCGAGCACCTGGCTGGCCTGGCGGTAGTGATAGCGCTGGTGCGCCAGGTCCAGGATGTTGCTCGTGGCGCAGGCGGCGAAGAACAGGTAGGCCGCCGCCGCCAGTACGCGCCACCAGGCGCCATCGCCCAGCATGTTGTCCCATAGCGCGGCGGCGCTGGCGCCCAGCATGCAGCCGTCGATGAGCACGAGCCAAACGACGTCGCGTCTGGTGAGCCACGGCGGGCCTGACTCGCCACGCGTCGCGCGGCAGTCGTGGCCACGCTCGGACTGGTGAAACAGGCGATGATGCAGGCGCCAGAACCAGGCCATGGGTCTACGGTTCGCTTGCCAGGACCTGCTCGGGCTCCTGCTCGACCGGCTCGAACAGGTGCTCCAGGGCATGCGCGGTCAGCGCGAAGACGTAGCCCGTGTCGTCTTCGCGGATCAGCCAGTCGCCAGCGTCACCCTGGTACAGCTTGTAGTCGGCCGCGCGGTACTCGAATGGGAACCCCATGTGCCGCGCGGTGATCGTCCTGTCGCCGCCGCGCACCCTGTACCTGGCATTCCAGATCCCATCCTCGTGGGCCACGAGCCCCGCATCGTCTTCTCCAGGAGGATCGCTCCAGCTCGCCTCGCGCGTGTCGACAACGCTGCGGATCGTGACGATGACGCGCGGGTTGCGCTTCTGATGCTCCTGGCGCTCGCGGGTGCGCTGCTCAATCTGGCGGATCTCCTCCCGCTCGGCCTCGGTCAGCTCCTCAGTGATCTCCTCGATGCCGGCTTCGACGGCAGGGTCGGGCGTGGACTCGGTCACGCGTGGCGGTCTCCTCTCCAGGCTTCAGCGACAGGTCGGTCGGAATTCACGCTCACGGGTAGACGTGTCGGCTCGGCCACCGGCTCGGTGGCCTTCTCGACGCGCAGCGCCAGCTCCAGGAATACGCGTATCTCGTTGCCGTCGCGCACGATGACGGGCCGCGCCCTGTAGCCATGCTTGCGGAGCGGAATGGCCATGCCGTTGCGCATCATCTTCAGCTCCTTGTCGTCCTTGGCGCGCAGCACAGTCACCCGCTGCTGCTGGTGGTCGTCGATAGCGCGCCGCACGATAGCCTCCCACCTCCCGGGTACGCGGATGCGCCGCTCTCCCGGCGGCACCTCGTCGGCCGCGACGCTGCCAATGATGTCCATGTCACCTCCCAGGCCCCTGGCAGGCGTGCTACCAGGGGCGGCGTGCTTTCGGTGGTCAGTGCGCGTGTGCCCTGCTACGGCCCGCTGGTGCAGTCCTGCGGGGCTTCTGGCCGTGGCGCTGTACCAACTCCTCGACCGACGCGTGCCCGTTGACCGGCGGCCAGGGAACTGCCCAGCGCACCAGGTAGCGGTTCAGGGTTCGCTTACTGATGCCGAAGGCCTTCGCGACAGCCTCGCGGGTCTGCTGCTCGGGCGGCAGCTCCGAGTACGTCGCGTACAGATTGCGAATGAAGTCCTCCTTGGGGGTGCGCGTCGCGCCGACCGGTCGCCCTCGGGCTGAGGTGGCGCGCTGCAGGTTCACAACCTCCTCAGCCGTCAGCACGTAGACCCTGGTCAGCACGCGCTTGAGTGTCGCGTTCTCCTCTCGTAGCTGCGCCAGCTCGGCGCGCAGTGCTTCTAGCGTCTCCCCGTCGCCCATGTGATGCCTCCCGTTGTAGTCAGGGCCGTAGGTCAAGACGCGCTCCCAAACTCCTCGCGTAGCTCTTCAACGATGCGCGTGTGTCCTTCGACGGCCGCCTCGCGGCTCGTGTAGCGCACGGTGCGCAGCAACTCGGGGTTGTTGTGGCGCGCATTGTTTCGATCAAGGAACGCGTCCGTCTTCCACAACTCCGGTGGATCGGCGTCCCCCGCGCTGACGCCAACAAACTCTGTCTTCACTCTCACGGTCCCCAACGCGGCCTGCCAGTTCTCAGAGCCGAGCGAACGGCGCGGATCGTTGGCACTCCAGTAGTCAGACCATGCCTGGTGGTCGGCAACTTCAGGCTGGCCCTCGTCATTGAGAACGTAAGTTGTGTACCGCAAGGCGAACCCTTCCGGTGGGGATCGAAGCTCATGCGCGGGTGATCCCCACGACATCGACATCCTGGCCGTGCTCGTCGCGCAACCGTCGCAGCGCCTCGTCGATGGTCGGGGCTGCGAGTAGCTCGGTGCGCTGCACGATGTACGTAACACTCCACGCGCGCTCAGCGACGTGCACTGGCACGGCGAGGGCAGCGCTCGGAGCGGCGGGTTGTGGAACTGCGGGCGGCGCCGGTGGCGACGGGGGCTCTTGGCTCGGGGCGGCCTGATCGGCAGCCAGTCGTGCCTCGGCTCCCGCTACCCAGTCGGTGCCTGGGCTGGTGGTCGGCGGGCCCTGTTGGCCCTGGGCCGCCACGCTGTTGGCGGGATTGAACGGTGCTGTCACGCGTACCTCACTCGGCTGGGGTGCGGTTGGGGCGGCGGCTGCTTGTGATGTCGGAGCGTCGGCGGGAAGCCACTTGTAGGCGCCGTCGACCAGCTCGAAGCGGCCGGCGTGTTGGAGTCGTGTGAGTTTGTGGGTGTAGCCGGGCATGCTCGTGCGCAGCGGCAACTCGAACTGCTGGCGGATGCGATCCAGTGAGCCGTTGCTTACGCCGTAGGCCGCCTTGATCTCCTCTAGCGGGATGGTTATGTCGGCGTACCAGCGCGCGATCTCGGCCTTCTGGTCGAGCGTGAAGGTGCGGCGCTCGCGCATGACGCGCTTACGCGGCGTGCCGCGTGACGTCAACGGAGCGTCGTGGAACCCGTTCCCGTGTGGCTCGTCGGCCTCGTGGGGCTCCTCGTCTTCGACCACCTCGGGCTCGCGCGTGGGAAGCTCGGGCTCATGCGTGGGTAGCTCGGGCTCGACCAGCTCGGGCTCGGCGGGCTCGATGCCCTCGACGACACCGTTGCCAGCGACAGGCCATACGGGGCGCAGCTTGCCGGTCGAGGGGTTCTTGAAGAAGGGCTTGCCGCCACTGACGACAAGCTTCTCGCCCTCGATGATGCGCCCGTGTGGACGCCACGGCTTGATGTCCTCCCTGTTTGGGATGCCGCGCCGCTTGGTCGCGACGCGCAGGCGGTAGTTGTCGATCCCGAGCGCCTCGTAAATCATCTTGAGTGGCACGTCGGAATCCGAGTAGAGCTGCGCCGTCAGCTCCTCGACCGGGTCAGCCAACCCCTTACGGTTCCGCTCGCGGTCCTGCAGCATCCTGAAGAGCTGCATGTAGTGGCCGCGTTCCACGGTGTTCGGGGGTGGTACGCCCTCGCGTTGAATGCGGTCGATCTCGGCCTGGATCTGCTCGTCAGGAGCGGCGTGCCAGTCGATGGCGCCTTGAACTGATGTGGTCACGGCGACTAGCTCCAGGCGGGGCTGGGCGGCGCGCAAGGCCTCGCGCTCCCGCTGATGCTGTAGTTGTTGTAGGTGTTCTTCGACTGCTCGGCGAAGACGACGGCGCTCCTTGATGTCACGCCACTGTGCCCGGATTTGCGGCTTGATTTCCTCCCAGCACACGCGGCAGACGTTGAGCCGCGCGATCTTATGGCGGTTCCCGCCGCAGTTCCGACACTTCGCATGACTTGTAACAGCCACGCTGTCATCCTCCTGGTGGACATGCGGTACAAAGCCCCCTTCTAGGTCGAGGGTGGATGTGAAAAATGGATTGGGTTCGACACGTAAGTGATTGCCCTCACGCGTGGACCAATCGAGAAGTAACTGCTTGATGACCACCTCGGGTAAGTCCGTATCGAACCCGAGGTGTCGCAGGGCGACAGCAGCGTCAGTTCTGGTGCTCTGGGATAGGTGCTCCTCCTCTCGGCTGAGAGCTGCAACAACGAGAATGGGCTCCTTTTCGGGGCCTTCAATCACGGCTCGATAGCCGACTGCCTTGTCCCGATGTGGCGCAAAAAGAACCCCCAGGGACTGCAGCGCTTTGGCTGCAGCCTGGAGGTTCTCGTAGCGTGCGGCGATGTGCCAGGTCATCCCGTTCGCATTCGGCCCCGCAGCAGCGCGTCCATGTTGTCGGCTGCGACGCGGCGGTCTTGCACGTTGGTTTCGTGCAGGTAGCGGTACAGCGTGCCAGCGTGTTTGTGGCGCATGATGCGCATGATCTGGTCATCGCGTGTACCCGACGCTCGATGAAAGCTCGCGCAGTCGTGGCGCAGCTTGTGGAGCGTCTTGCCCTCGACGTTCGCCACCTTGCATAGGTCGACGAACCAGGCATGCAGAGCACCAGGGCTCATCACCGTCCCGAAGTAGGTCGGGAACACGGGCGCCTCTGGAGCGCAGGGATCGGAGTGACCCTTCCAGGTGCGGCCGACGCGCAGGCGGTGTGCCTTGAGCCGCGTCTGCTGCACGCGCAGGGCCTCGATGGTCATATCGGGTAGTTCGAGCGGCTCGCTCTCTTCGCCCGCGTTCCACTTTGTGCCCAGGCGCACGACGGTGCCACTGTCGACACGGCTGACCTGGCGCCGCAGCACGAGCTGGCGACGCTCCAGGTCAAAGTCGCCCCAGGTCAGGCCGAGGATCTCGCCGCGCCGCAGCCCCAGGCTGACCGCGATCACGGGCAGCGTGCTGAGCGGCGGCTTGCGCGCGGCGTGGAAGGTCGGGAACACGTTCGAGCGATCCTCGACGTACTGCGCCTCGGCCGCGCTGACCAGGCGCATCACCTCGTTGATGTCGGCCGCGTACTTCTTCGGCTTCGCACCCTTCGGCGGCGACAGGTGCCGCGCCGGGTCGATGCTGAGGCCGCTCAGCTTGCGGTGCTTGTGCTCGATGGCCGAGGCGAACGCCGCGCGCATGACCTTGACCACGAAACGGATCGTCGGCAGGCCCAGGCCCTCGCGGACCATGTTGTCGACCATCGTCTCCAGCTCGGCCTGGTTCAGCTTGCGGAGCTGCACGCCGCCGATGCGCGGCGCGATGTGCTTGCGGTAGGTGAAGCGGTACGTCGACGCCGTCGTCGGCTGGTACTTCCAGCTCGTGCCAGGCGCCAGCGTCGCGGGCGGCGTGATCACGTTGTCGAGCCACCACTCGAACCAGGCGCCGACCTTCTGAGTCGCGGCTTTCGTGGGCGCGACGCTCGGGTCGGGATTGGATTCCATGTAGGCTCGCGCCCTCGCGAAGGTCTCGTCGAGAGTCTTGCCGCCGACGAACGCGTATTGCTGCTCGCCGTTGCGGTGGACCGTGGGGACCTTCACGCGGAAGCCGATGGACTTGCCATCCTTCTTCCGCTCGAATGCGGTCAGGGTGACTGTTCGGTCCCCGACCGTGAGGGTGCGCTGCTTCTTGTCTTTCCCTCGTCTGCTGCCGTTAGACTTCGGTTGCACGGGCTGCTTGCTCCAGTTCGTGTCTGGCCCCCGACCGTTCACGCGGTGCGGGGGTCGAATTTTCTGTCCCGCCGGGCGGGTACCGGCAATATAGGGCACCAGGACAGATAGTGCCAAGTTGTTGTCCCGCCTGCTCGTCACGCCAGAAGGCCTGACAGCACCACATCGACGTGGCGCATGAGGCCCAGCGCAGCCACCACAATCGGTGGCCACGCCAGGCCCCAGCGCTTCAACGCACGGCCAAGCGTGCGGCGGCTGACGCCTAGACCGTCAGCCACGGCCCCCTTGGCCGTGTATGCGAGGTTGTATTCACTTTGTAATGCCAGGATGACCTGGCGCACCTCGGCGACGAACGCCGCGCGGTCTCGGAATCGTCCGGTTCCGCGCGGCCGACCGCCCTGATAGTGATGTCTCGGCGCAGTGAGCGCCTGCTCGATGGCCGCCCACCTCTCGCTCCCGTGGTGAGCCAGGCTGTAAAGGACGCCAGGGACAACGTTCGACTGTTCAGGTGGGTTGGTCTCCGCGTCGCAGATTGCCGCCATGGTTGATGTTGGCCCCCCGTAGTGGTGACCAGCTCGCCGCATCGTCCAACCCCCGCGACGGGCCAGTCCTTTTCTGACTCTACGGGGTCGCCTGCGACAGGGCAAGCATTGGAAGGTGCCAATAACTGGGCGTTTACTCAACCGTTCCGCAACCGACTGATCTGAGAAGGATCTGAGAACGATCTGCAGGCGTGCGCGAGGCGCCATTCTCACGAAACCGTGAGGTTCTATATGCCGAGTGGCATACATTTTTACTGACCTGTTACGTCCGTTATTGGCGCAGTTATTGGTCCCTCCGCGCCTACCGTTGTGATGTGGGGACGCCGCAACCTTTGGGGATGAGCTTGAGCCTGACCCCGTACCAGATTCGGTTGCGACCCCGCGAGCGAGCGCTGCTGGAGCGCATGGCCGTGCTGCAGCGGCGACGCCCGCAGGAGCAGGCAGCCGTGTTGATCGGCGAAGCGCTGGAGGCCTGGGCCGCTGAGCTGGGCGAGATCGCCGAACCCGAGACCGAGCCGGAGGTAGCTGTCGCATGACCAACCACCTGGCCGAAGACCAGGACGAGGCTGCCGACCCGTGGCAGACGCACCCGATTGAGGCGCAGCCGATCCTGCTGACCATGCCGCAGGTCGCGGCGTTGTGCCAGGTCAGCATCCGCACCGTGCGCGAGTGGACCTATCTGCCGGGCTTCCCCGTCATGCGCTCGACGCGGCAGGTCCGCATCCATGCGCGCAAGCTCGACGAGTGGCTGGCCGACCGCTCGGTCGCCGAGAAGGAGAACGCGGCATGACAACCCCGACCGAGTACAGCCAGATCCACGTGACGCTGCTCCGCGCGATCCTCGATCACATCGAGAAGATCGAGTACGCCGTGGGCAGCCAGGCTCAGCAGTCGAGCGTCGAGGTGAAGACCAGCACGCGCGGCTATGACATCGCGGTCAAGGCCTACGTTGGCAGCCCGATCCAGTCGGCTGGCGACGAGGCCGTCAACGAGTACATCCGCGTGCGCGACGAAATCGAGCAGCGCCTCATGGGCCCCGTGGCTGCATGAGGGTGCGCGTGCGGCGCACAACCCTGCCGCCCGAGCCCGAGAAGCACTTCCACAACGAGGTCGTCAGGATGGCGCGCATGTACGGCTGGCGGGTGTACTTCACGTGGAAGTCCGTCAACAGCCCCGAGGGCTGGCCCGACCTGGTCCTGGTGAAGCCGCCGCGCCTGCTCATCTGGGAGCTGAAGACCGAGAGCGGCAAGGTCACGCCAGCTCAGAGCGAAACGCTCACCCTGCTCGGCGGCTGCACCGACCTGAGCGTCCGCGTCGTGCGGCCCAGCATGTGGCCGACCGTCATGGAAGAGCTGAGGGCGGCGTGACCGTCCTCCTCGGGCTGCTCCTGCTTGCCGGGACCGAGATCGCCGACCTGGCCGTCGAGGCTGGCGTCGACGCCGTCGACCTGGAGGGGGCGGCCGACACGACCGGCCTCGAACCCCGCGAGTACCTCTACATGACAGGCGAGCTGTCACGACCCCGTGTTATGGACCCCGCCGTCGAGCGACGCCTCGACTGCATCTCCTGGTACGAATCGCGGCACTTCCCTGGCGCCTACAACCAGCGCTCGCGTGCCAGCGGGCAGTACCAGTTCTTGCCCTCGACCTGGGCCGGTACCCCGCAGGGGCGAGCTGGCCTGTCACCCTTCGACCCCGACGCTGCGCGCGAGGCCGCGCGCTGGATGATCGGCCAGGGCCGCGTGCGCGAGTGGGTCCCTGTCCAGATGGGACTGTGCTGATGGAAAAGCCGATTTCGCCCGAGCAGGCGTACTGGCTGGTGCTACGGCTGGCGGGCTTGCTGGTTCGCGATGTTCTCACCGACCCCAAGGCGCTCGCGGAGGGTCGCCCGCCCGAGATTGAGGTGACGCAAGCAGACATAGCCGAAATTGCCCTGGCTGCCGGTCGCCTGGCGGCCGAGCTTGAGCTGCGCGCCGTGCAGACATACGACGCGCACCAGGCCTACGTCGAGCACCAGGCGCGGCGGAATTGATGGCCGCGCCGAAGATGCAGCACCGCTGCGCCGTGTGCTGGGAGCAGCAGTCGGAGCACGCGGTCTGGTTCGCCCACGTGGTGGCCATGCACGGCGCCACGGTCGGCGACTTCGGCATGCGCGAGTGCTGGGGCAAGCCCAAGGAGTCGATGACCTGCCCTGGCATCGCGCATGACGAGAAGCTGCCGAACCGGGCCCAGCGTCGAGCGGCGCGGCGAGCGCGCCCCGAGCCGCAGCCATTCAAAGCCAAGGACGGCACGGTCTACACCCCCGTGCCGCTGTTCGAGAGAGGTTCCCGATGACGAACCAGCAACTAGCGCGTGCCGAGCAGTCGAAGGAGATGACGCTCCAGCACGTGGTCGAGATCACGGGCTACAACCCCGTGCAGATAGCGCTGATCATGCGCACCGTGGCGGTCGGCGCGCCGCTCCCCGAGCTGGCCGTGTTCCTTCACGCGTGCCGCCAGCTCCAGCTCGACCCACTGCTGCGGCAGGCGTACTGGATCAGACGCGGCGACCCGCCGAAGGGGACGCTGCAGGTTGGCATCGACGGGTTCCGCGCCATCGCCGAGCGCACTGGCGTCTACGCCGGCTCGGAGCAGGCGGTGTTCCGTGGCCATGTCCAGGTCGAGAAGGAGCGCTACGTGCCCGAGCTGGCCGTCGTCACGGTCTGGAAGATCGTCGCCGGTCACAAGGCAGCGTTCACGGGTGAGTCGCGCTGGGCCGAGTTCTACCCAGGGCCAGGGCCAGTCGGTGCGATGTGGCGGAAGATGCCGCACCACATGCTGGCCAAGGTCGCCGAGGCGCAGGCCCTGCGCAAGGCCTTCCCAGCGCAATTGGGGGCGACCGCGCTCGCCGACGACGTCGAGGGTGATGAGCTGCCCCTGGTTGCCGCGCCTCGCGTCGAGGTCGTCGAGCAGCAGCCGAAGCCGAAGGCAACGCCCGCTGAGAACGTCGCGACCTACAACAGCATCTGGCCCGCGAACTACGGCGGCGATGACAAGGAGCCGGAGCCGGTCCTCGCGTCGGCCGCAGCTCCAGAACCTGAGCAGCTCGAACCCCGCAACGTCGAGGAAGAGCTGCGCAGCACCTTGTGGCAGGAGCACCGCGAGCTGCTCGACGAGGCCGCGCGCCTCAAGCTGAAGCCGAGGACGTTGCCGCAACGGGCCAGCATCGAGGAGATCCAGGCCGCCAACCAGGAGCTGCAGCAGCACGTCAACCAGGCGCTCGACCGCATCACTGCGGGCTGAGCCATGACACCGCCCAGTCTCGATGACGTGGTCCGTCTGAGGGCCACACTCAAAACCATCCGCACGCGCATGCGCCCAGACCAGCCGCCGCTCCTGGAGGTGGTCCTGGTGACCGAGTTCACGCCCGAGGTGGTGCGCTTGATCAAGCTGACCGGAGCCGAGCTGGACATCGGCGTCCTACCCGCACCGACGAATGGACTCTCGCATGCAGCCGACTGAAGACGACGGCTACGTGGGCCCGCGCCACCTCGCGGAGGAGGTGGTCCGCGCGGATCGCGAGTCAGAGTTCCTGCGGGTCAATTGCTTGTGGGACCTGGTCCAGACCATCGAGGCCTACCGCGAGCGGCTGCAGGATTGGCGATGGCTGCTCCTGCGCGGCGGCTACGGCACGGGCCGACTGATCATGTGCCCGAGGTGCCGCCGCGTGCTGCATCTGCTGCTGCCGCGAGCTGATGTCACGTGCCACTTCTGCAACCACCAGTGGGCCATCGAGGGCTTGCAGAAGTCGGCATGAGCGAAGCGACACGCGCTCGACGCCAACGCCTCCTAAATCGCGCTGAGGAGCTGCTGGCGCGGCATGGCCCGCCGGATGACTCGATGCCCGACTGGCTGGACCACATGCCGTGTGAGCACCCGCGTGGCGTGCTCTTGCCGCGTCCTGGTGGGCTGGCGTGCAGCCACTGCGGCGCGGTGCTCTACCAGCCGCCCGTCGAGACGCCCGAGCCCGTGGCCGAGCCGCAGCCCGAACCTTCCGAGCCGGAGCAAGCGGCAGGGAAGGCCTCGGACTGGTGAAGCCACTCGTCAGGCAGATCGCCGACGAGATTCACTACACCTGGCCCGAGCTGGGCGTGCGGGTCGGCCTGTCACGGCTACGCGAGACCGATGCCGGCCTCGTGCGCGGAATGATCAACGTCCAGTCGATGCGACCGGAGCACACCGCGAATGGTGGCGGGCACATCTGGTGGGCCATGGTCACACTCTCGACAGCCACCGACCGGAAGACTTTGGTTCAGAAGCTGGAGCACTTCGCTCCACGCGAGCATAGCGGCTGGGAGCACGACATCGACCGCTGCTTCCAGGACGCCTACCAGCGGCACACCCGCGTTCCGGAGCCGGTCGACCTGGCCGACGTCGAAACCCCACTGGAGACCGAGTTCCTGTACCGCCCTGTCCTCCCCGCCGGGCAGGTAACCCTGCTCCTGGCAGACCAGGGCAGCACGAAGAGCTACCTCATGCTCTACCTGGCGTGCTGCACCGTCCTCGGTCGGGAGTCCGTCTTCGGGCCGCCGCTGCGGCAGGGCCCGGCAATCTACTTCGACTGGGAGGTTGACGAGCGCGTCGCGAGCCGTCGCTTGGCCTGGATCTGTCGAGGCCTCGGCATCGAGAAGCCGAGGCACCTGTACTACGTCAACATGAGCGAGCGTGGGCGGTTGATGGATCGCTTCCGCGATATGAAGCTCCAGATCGACCGCATACAGCCGGTCCTGGCGCTCATCGACTCGCTCACCTTCGCCACCGGTGGCGACCTGAACAGCGCGGAGTTCGCAGCTCCGACCATGTCGGCAATCGGCTCGTTAGGTGATGGCCTTAGCAAGTTGGCGAGCGCGCATCCCAGCAAAGCCAGCCGCAATGGCAACGCGTCGGACACCTCGGTCATCGGCTCCGGACTCTTCGAGTTCCGGGCCCGAGCTATCTGGCTCATGCGTCGCGAATCCGAACGGCGCGAGCGCTTCACAGTCAGCCTGACCACGCGCAAACCGTTTGACGGTGCACCAGCGCAGCCACTGGCGTACCGCCTGCACTTCGACAACGAGCTTCGAGCTGTACGCTTTGAAGCGGCACGCATCGAGGACTCGCACGAGCTGGCTGCGCAGACGCTCTCCCTGCCCGAGCGAATCCGCATGATCCTGGACGAGCGCGGGGCCATGGACACGAACGCCCTCGCGGTGGTCTGCGACACGTCGCGCGAGCGGATCAAGACGGCATGCAACCGCATGTCAGACGTTACGCCGCTTACATCCGGTGAGCGTGGCAACCCCACGGTCTGGGCTCGCACGTCGTCGACCAATGGCAAGGCGGATCTGCCCTGGTGGAACCGTCAAGACCAGGGGTCACATGAGACCTAAACCACCGGTCACAGCTAGGGGGCACACCCTACCCCTTAAGGGGGGTGCCCAGTGAGACCCAAACTGGGTGTGACCTAAATGACAAAGTTGGGTCGGCTGTCGAATGAAATTTACAAGCGTCGGGTCTACCAGCGACGCCGTGCGACGGGGTACTCCGGCCAGTGCGCGGCGTATCACCACTCGACGTGTGCCCTGGCTCGACGGAGCTGTGATTGTGAGTGCCACGACTGGCAACAAAGAAGCCCCAACGGCACAGCGACCGTTGGGGCTTCAGAGTTCACGCGACAGCCCGCTTCCGAGCTTGCGTCTTGCGGATGGCGCGCCGCTCCTTGAGCCTTGCCACGAGCCGCGCCCGTCGCTGGCCCAGTGTTTCCAGTGCGAGGTCCAGCATCGCGGGAATGCGAGCCAGCTCGCGCTCCCACTTGCTGACGGTCATGGGGTGGACTTCGAGAATCTCGGCAAGCTCCGACTGGCTGAGCATGTAGTGGTCGCGCCACTCCTTCAGCTCGGTTGCGTTCACGGTTACACCTTCTCTCTTGCTCGCGCTGCGGCCTGGTCCGCGATCAGCTCGCGAAGTGCGTCCAGCGTCTCGATAGCGTCGTGTCGCTGCTGCTCCCAGTCAGCGACGCCCACATTCCACGGGCGCCGCATGTGCCCAGCGCGCAGCCGGGCGAGGGCGAAGTCCAGCGCTTCGGTGCTGTTCATGGCAGACGGTCCAGGATGTTGATGGCAGCCAGCGCGACGGCGAGAATCGCGCCGATGACCAGGGCGTAGATCGGCAGGATGAGGGCGACCATGCGCCAGAACGCCGTTCCAATCTCGCGCGACAGGCGCAGCTCAGACTCGGTAAATCGGTTGATGAGCCGGCCTTCGAGCGCCTCCAGCTCGGCGTATGACACTGAGCGCGGTTCGCTCGTCATGGGTGGGTCCTTTCATGGGTCATGCGGTCCGCGAGTGCGGCCTGCAGGGTCGAGCGCTCCGGTGCGACCGGCTGAGCGCACGCCATGCAGAACAGGCGAAAGTGCAGCGCGGTTACGAGGATCGGGTACGGGTGGGTGCAGGCCTCGGCCTCGGCGGCGGTGCGCACGAGGCCCTCGACCGGTAGGGGGCCGTTCCTCATGGCTCCGGGCAGAACCAGTACACCTCGGTCCGCGTCAGGTTCGGATCGTAGGCGCCGGTGTCGGCATGCCAGCCGCCCTGCTTCTGCACCTCGGTGCGCGCGTGGTCCTCGGCCGCCCGGTGGCAGCCGTAGCAATGCGGCTTCCATGGCACGGGCTCGGCCAGCCGCTTCACCTTGACGATCACGGGGCCATCGACGCGGCGCCGCGTGTCGTTGTCGGCTGCGCTGGCAACCAGACCGGCGACCTGCTGGCGGTTCATGTCGATGCGAGCGGGCATGCCGCGCTCCGCTCGGGCGTAGCCGCGCACGGCGTTCCTGGACCTGTTGCGGTTGGCGCGTGCCTCAAGGTCCGCGAGCTGGACCGGGTCCTTGAACACCTCGTAGCTGACGCTGATGGTCTGCAGTGGCGCGCGCTGCGCCATCCAGTGCTGGCGATCTTCGATCTTGCCCCATATCGAGCGGATGCCCTCGGGCAGCTCGGTGTAGGGCGGGGTGACCTGGACGTCCATGACGCCGGACTCGATGAGTTCGAGCTGGCTGGACTTGGCGGATGGTCGTGGCATTGGAGTCTTGCTCCCTCCAGATGGTCTGACGGGCTCGTCAGTGCACGCTTCACGTGCAGACCGGCCGAAGCCGGTTTCGCCCTACGATTGGCCGGCCACCTCGCGGCGGCATGCGATGCAGATTCCCACGTATGTGGTGCCGTTGTGCTCCCAGTTCGCGAGCACGCGGTCATTCCCGCCGCACTTGCCGCATGCGATGTCGACGTAGGGGCTCGTGGCCTCCGGCACCGGGTTGGCCATGGCAGCGGCAATCGTCTTCGCCTCGGCCTCGGTCAGCGGGTGTCCCCACGCTGTCTCCCTGAGCCACGGCAGTTCCTTCCTGTAGACCCACCATTGCCGACTGCCGCCGGCCATGACCACCTCGCGAGCGCTCCACTCGCTTGCCTGCTTCGCCTGCTGGTGCAGCATCTCGTAGTGCCACGCGGCCCACTCGCGCTGCTCGTTGGTGCGCGTATCCGTGGCGTTGTATTGGCGTGCGATCAGGCGCCGGAGTGCCAGCAGCTCGCCACGTACCGCGTCTACGCTGCCGTTGTGCTGCGCCATGTTCAGGAGCACCGTATCGGCGTAGGTAAGCGTGTTGAGTGCGTTCTGCGCCTCGGTGGGTGTGAGGGTGACCGGGTTCACGCGGTCACCTCCATCTCGGCCAGCTCGGCCAGCTCGGCCAGCTCGAAAGCTACGGCCGTGCTCTCGGCCTCGGTGGCTTTCAGCTCGGCTGCGAGTGTCGCGGCCTTGCCCTGCAGGCTGACGAGCCGGCGCTCCAGTGCGGCGCGCTGGCCTGCCGTAGTCGCCTTCGGGTGCGCGGCTGCGGTGTCATTCATCACCTTGAGGAGCAGCTCGCGGAGCGTGCGCCGCGCGGCATCGGTAGCCGGCCTGTTGTCGAGGACGTCGAGCCGGTCGATGTTCGGGAACTGGCTGTAGCCGGACACTTCGGCGGGCTTCGGAGTGGTGCCGTCCTCGTTACCCTTCAGGTAGCCGAAGGCCCACTCAGGACCCTCGACGGGCTCGTTGGTGCGGCCGTAGCTCCGGTGGCCGCTGCATGGCACGTCGCGGCTGTATGTCGACGCCATGCACGTGCCCCGCCGGTGGAAGTCGGCGCGCACTCGGTGGTCAACACCGTTGACCGTCAGGCGGTCGCCGGATTCCGTCTTGACGACGGCTCGGTCGGCCGAGAGAAAAGACACGGTCACGGTGCCGTGCTTTGTGGTGACGCGAAAATCGGTATCCATGGTGAGACTTGCTCCCTCACTGAAAGTCTGGCGATGGTCTCGTCAGTGCACGCTTTACGTGCAGACCCCGGACTAACCGGGGTTTCGACCTACTCTCTCTCAACTTCGATATCGTCCGGCCACTCGACACCTTGCGCGGTTACCCGCGCCTTCAGCTCGGCGACCATGTCCGCGATGGTGCTGTCGTGGTACGCCTGCTCTTGCTGGCGCGTGTAGCTGGAGTCCAGACCGCCCAGCCCATCCTCAACGCCGCCCAGCCACTCGTCCTCAGTGTGCTCAAAGTCGATGCCGTCGACGGTTGTTTGGATGGTCACCTCAACGTGCACGTTCACGTAGTGCCACTGGTCCTGCAGCCACGTCCGGATGTGCTTCGCGTCGTCGGCCAGCTCGGCCAGACGCTCGGCCACCGGGCGCCTGTCGTCAGCCGAGTAGCGCATGCTGTCCTCGATCACGAGCTTTGCGCCGCGCTGCAGGGTGTAGATGGGGT
>WUUC01142433.1_pt1 | contig 18027 bp, 17 predicted proteins | sample 6278441 | NCBI WGS metagenome assembly WUUC01 (sample SAMN13675441, study PRJNA597444) | soil metagenome | isolation source: soil | place: USA: Washington | collected 2017-10 | reverse complement strand
CGGGCAGACTCCGCAACAGAGGGCAGCGTGGAAGGCGACCTGTTCGATGGCATAGCCGACCGGTGAGCGACCGGCGTCCGCGACCGGTTCGTCCCCGGCCGCGGGCCTGGCGACACGGTGCGGGGAAGCCCACCACGGCGCCACCTTCGGCAAACTCGCCTTCCCCCTCATGCTCTCTCCTCTCGACGTCGGGTTCTGGCTCCCTCGTCGTCGTGCTCGGCGCCACGGACGCCGAGCACGACGCGTCACCGTTCGCGAGCCACTCGCCTACCTCTGGCGCGGAGGGCCGCTGCTCCGCGCTACGACGCCGTCTCCCGCGTCTCCGGCCGAGCCGTGTTCGTGAGGAGGAAGTAGGCGTACCGTTCGTCGAGTTCGTTCTTCGGTACCAGGTGGACCATCTCCGGGGTGAAGCCGCACTCCTCGGCGAGTTGCCAGAACGAGGGGATGGAGTAGGTCGTCATGTCGGCGACCGAGGTTGTGTACGAGCGGCGACGTGATTTGGTCGACCAGCGGCCGTCGTCGTACTTGACCTGGATGAGCGCCAGTCCGCCCGGTGCGAGGAGTTCGCCGGCGAGGCGAAGGATCCGGGCTCCGTACTCCGGTGTGGGAAGCAACTCGAAGACGTAGAAGCACAGGAAGATGTCACATCGCCCGCCGATGAGACTCCGCGCTTCCTCGGGGTGCGCGACGTCGATCGGGACGGACCGGAACGGCGTGTCGCACACGGACGCGACCTGCTTCGCGCATTCCTCCAGCGTCTCCTTCGCGATGTCCACCCCGATGAACTCGCCGGCCTTCGGTGCGAAGTGCACGGCGTTCGCGCCGCCGCCACATCCCCATTCGACGACCCGCTCCCACGGGCGGGTGAACTCGACGATCCGGGCGGCCCGTTCGAACAACTCCAGGTGCTCGCGACCCATTCGGGACCACAGTTCGTTGTCGCTGAAGACAGATGCTTCACGCCAGTGAGAGTTACCCTCCCACCCGCCGTCACTCGGTCGTGCCCAGTACCGCTGCGAGTCAGCCGAAATCTTCGACTCCGACTGCGTGAACCCCACCTGGGCAAGAGCCCGCAACCCCACATCTCTACCCCGCACCGCCCACCGCTTTCCGCGGTCGACCATGCCGCGCAAGCCATTCGATGACATGCCCGCACTCCTTTGAAAGTCTGTTCGCGACTGTTGCATGTGGATGCTGACACCGGCCGGCTCTGCCGGATGCCAGTTGAAAATCCCGGAAACCCGCCGGGAGCGGGAGAAGGGAACTCAGACCTGGACCGGTGGCCCGCGCCGCGGACAGTTCCAGGCCGGTAGCTCAGGTTGCCGCCGCTGATCGGTGTCCACCGACGTCGGCACCCACGGCACGTGCTCGGTGACCGGCATCGGCGGCGTCCAGGACACCGGTCGCACCGCAGCCACAGCATCGACCAGGCACACACCGACCGTGGCGGTCAGCAGCGCGAGCGGTATCAGAACGTCGGGGTGCAGCGAGGCGCCTCCCACCGCGGCATGCGTGGCGACTCCGAGCAGAGTGAACGCGACCGCGAGGACGCTCCCGCGAAGCCCCCGTGGAGAACGAACCGGCCGAACACCCACCAGGAGTCATCCTCCGATCGCTCCTCGTCGGCCGTCAGTGACGTGCCGTGCCTCCCCTGCTCGTAGAGTCGCGCACCCCGAACAGGCGTTACGGGGTTCCCGGAAACTCCTTCATTCCAACGGTTCCCACGCGCGGCATGCACTCGATCACGCATAGTTGAGTCGACCGGGGAGGCACTCGGAAGTTCACCGCGAGCTGGTTCGACGACCCACGCTCACACCCGGTCGAGTGAGGATCCGCGGAGGGGCGAACACCACGGACAGCCTGCTTGATCGTGTTCGGCCGCCATACGGGCGTGTTGGGGCGGTCGTGGTTCGTCGTCGACGGATCTCGACGACCGAGATGGACGGGATGGCCCTACCACCGGAATGAATACCGAGGCAGCGAACACGTACCGTGGCCGGAGCATGTTGTGTACGTTCGGTATACGACCCGCCACTTATTTCCGGCGGGGGCGGAGAGGACTGTCGTTTCGTCAATGGAGGTACAAGCGGTGCGAAGCGTTCGAGGTCTGCTTGTCGTGGTCGCTCTGATCATGTCGTCACTGCTGTTCTCATCGTCCTCCGCGCACGCGACGCCGGGCGATCTCACCTGCACGGAGACCGAGTCGGTGTCCTATTCTCCCGGCCTGCTGACCACACGTCGGCCGGTCGACGTGAGCGTGCACAACGTTCTGTCGTGCACGTCCCTGACCGATCCCGCCGTGACGCGGGGGCATGTGCAGGCGGCCATCCGCGGCCTCGGTCGCTCGTGCACGGACCTGGCCGCGTCCGGCAGCGGTTCGTACACCATCACGTGGAACACCGGGGATACCAGCACGATCAGCTACAACCGGTCCGCCAACTACGTCCTGGGGACGCTGGTCATCGTGGAGAACGGAACGGTGACGGCGGGCAAGTTCACCGGTGACTCCACCACGCACGTCGTCGAACTGCTCACCCTCAACCTCCTGGCCTGCCTGACGGAACCTGGGCTCACCACGACCTCGGGCATCGGCACCTACGTCTTCGCCTGACGCAGTCGTCCTGGAGCCATGGGCGCCGGTCACCACAATGACGACTACGGACGCACACAGTTCAGAGGCAATTCCCCGTGGCGTCGGATAGGCATCGTTGACTCCGCCTCGATATATTCACCGGCTTGTGGACAAGCGAGTCTGGGATACCAGTGGATCCCCCTACGATCCCTCTGACCGGCGTCTTTTGTCGACCGGAGAGGGTGGCGTTCTAACAGGATCCCCAACCTGAACCTCCTGTGATCCCCTATATGAATGTCCAACGGAAGTGACCGTACGCGCTGTCGATCTCCCCGGCAGACCACGCAGAGTCGCCTTCAGCGGGAACCCCTTTGAGTAGCAGTGCCAGAGAACGCGACGAGCGGGCGCGTTTCGAGGCGCGGTCAGTGCGCACGGGGAGGCGCGACGAAGCGAGACGACGGAGTCCTTCACGGTCGGGTACGACCTGAATGACCTTGTCGGGGAACAGGAAGCTCATACCGTCCGGGAGCGCTCCGGGACGCCTCGCTGCGTCTCGCGCTCGACCCGCGCGGGTCGCTGCGGGCGTCGTGGCGGCGACGCAGCCGGTGGGCGAGGTCGACGGCTTGTGGGGTGGGTCGGTCGTCGATCTCGGCGAGCCGGGTGGTGAGCAGGGTCAGGGTGCGTGGGATGGCGTCGAGCTGGCCGAGGCGTTCCTGTAGGCGCATGATGTCGCGGTAGATCAGTTCGTTGTGCGGGTCGAAGGCGCGGGCGATCTCCAGCAGGTCCAGCGTCTGCTGGGGGTCCTGGTCCACCAGCGCGCGGGCGAGCCCGGTGACGGTGTCGAGGGCGTCGCGGCGGGTGGCTTCGCGTGCGGTTTCGATCCATTCGGTGGACAGCCCGTCGGCCAGTGGGCCGCGGTAGCTGTCGACGATGCGCCGGTTCGCCGCGATCCACTGCTGGTCGGTGGTGGCGGTGCGGCGGGCCGCGACAGCGTCGGTGAAGGTCCAGTAGTACGCCTCCACCAGGCCGGGGTCCAGGCGGTAGCGGCCCTCGCCGACCAGCACGACGTCGCCCAGCGTGTCGTGGGTGGCGGCGGCCAGAGCGCGGCGGAGACGGCTGAGGCTGGTGTTCATCGCGTTCGTGGTTCTCTCCGGTGGGCTGGTGGGCCACAGCGCGGCGGTGAGTGCCTCGCGGCTGGCGCCGTCGGGGTGCAGCGCGAGGAACACCAGCAGCTCGCGCAGGCGGGGTTGGAACGCCGAGGTGACCTGGCGTTCAGGAGCCTCGCCGTCGAACTCGGCCGGCGCGGGGCGCCACCACGCCTGCGGCGGGCCCAGCACACTGATCCGCAACGGCACGAACGACGCCACCGCGCCAGGGTCGCCGCGGCCTTGCGGTGCCTCCCTCACTCACGCCAGCGGAGAACGCGACCTGTTCTGGCCCTGCCAGTCGCTGCCAGGCTCCTCGGCAGGGCTGAAGATCAGCTTGGTGTCGTCCGCGACCTCTGCGACGGCTTTCTACAGATCTCCTACAGTCCATACCTCGACCGTGTGCTGGAACTCCTCTTCAACCTCGGGCATGATCAGCTCCTTCCTTGGTCCCTGGTGACATTCGGTCAGGTTATGAGCTCGCACCTGATCTTGGTTTGTAACCACCTGTCCGGCTCTACCGCCGGCCAGTCGAATCCACCGGAACGACCAGCCGTTGTCCACTTCGAACTCCTGTGCCTGACCTGCCGCCGCTACGTCCAACCTCCTCCTGGACCAGTTGTTAGTGTCATGGTCATGACCTTCAGCCGACTCTCCGTGCGCAGTGGCCCGTTGCACGTGGGTATCGAGACGGCGGGACCCGAGGACGGCTGGCCCGTCGTGCTCCTGCACGGATTTCCGTACGACCCGCACTCCTTCGAGCCGGTCGCGGACGAGCTGGCGGGTGCGGGGGCGCGCGTGCTCGCTCCGTATCTGCGTGGTTTCGGCGCGACCCGCTTCGCGTCCGAGTCGACAGCCCGATCCGGTCAGCAGGCCGCGGTCGGCCGCGACGTGCTGGACCTCGTGGACACGCTCGCGCTGACGGCGCCCATTCTCGTCGGGTACGACTGGGGCGGTCGCGCGGCGTGCGTGGCCGGGACTCTCCGCCCGGAACGCGTCGGCGGCGTCGTCGCTCTCGGGGGTTACTCCATCCAGGACATCGCCGCGTCCACCGAGCCGACACCACCGTTGGACGAAAGCCGTGACTGGTACCAGTACTACTTCCACAGTGAGCGCGGGCGAGCCGGTCTCACCCGCTACCGACGGGAACTGGCCGCCCAGCTCTGGCGCGAGTGGTCGCCGACGCGCCCGATCGCCGACGCCGAATTCGCTCGGACAGCGCCGTCGTTCGACAACCCCGACTTCGTCGACGTCGTCATCCACTCCTACCGCCACCGCTTCGGGCTCGAGCCCGGCGCCGAGGAGTACGAGGACGATGAGCGCTTCCTGGCCGGCCTGCCGACCGTCGACGTGCCCGCGATCGTGCTGGACCCCACCGAGGACCCGGCGTTGCATCCCCGCCCGCGCGAGCAGCACGCCTCCCGGTTCCCACGCCTTGTCGACTACCGGCAGATCCCGAGCGGACACAACCAGCCGTTCGACGCGCCCGCGCAAGTCGCCCTCGCAGTGCGTGACCTGCACACCTTCCTGGAGTCCGCGACGGGACGCCGCTGACCCGGCCCCCTTCATCCGGGCTCCCGGACGTGCTGGTGCACCCGCCGCGATGGCGGGAATCCACGCCCCTGGGTAGCCTCCCGTCCACGGCCTCTCAGGTCTTGCCCGCGTCCATCGATGCCCGCTCACTGCAGATCGAGCGTTCCACGTAACCACCAGCGACATCGTGTAATAGCGCCCTGGACGGTAGCGACACGCCGAACCCGTTAGCGCCACCTGGCCGCCGCGGCGCGCAACGCCGTCGCGGACACGAGCCAGCCGGAGGTGTTCCGTGCGTCGCACAAGGGAGGCGGCAGCCTCGCCCGTGCGCAGCGCCAGCGCTACCTGGACGGAAGGTGGCGGCCATCGCAAGCACACCGGTGATCTTCCGGACGATGTGAAGTTGTACCGGATCGGACTAATCCGACCTAGGTAAGATAAGCGATGTGGGAGAGACCAGACGGGTCACCGGGCCTCTGCTGGACGTGCTGGAGGTGCTCGTCGCAGGCTTTCAGCAGGACCAGAAGCCGCACGGTTGGACGATCATGAAAGCGACCAAGCGCTCCGGACCGACCGTGTACGGCGTTCTGGAGCGCCTGGAAGAGTGGGGGTGGATCACCGGTACCTGGGAGGAACTTCCCCCCGGCGAGGCCAGACCGCGCCGCCGCTACTACCAGTTGACGCCGACGGGCCGGGTCGAAGCGACCGCGCTACTGGCCGAACGCCGCCCGACCTTCGCCAGTAACTCGGCGATCCGCCGCTTCCTACCTGGAGGTGCCTCATGAACGGCTGGCCGGACGTGATGGTAGGGATCGTCCTGGGGCTTGTGGTCAATGAATGCACCGAGGTGTCACCGTGGCTGGCCCACAAGCTCGTGCGCCAGGCGGCGAAGATCCAGCAGCCCGACCGGGCTGCGGAGTTCGCCGAGGCCCGGTCGGCGGACATCAACGACCGGCCGGGCAAGTTGTTCAAGCTGTTCACCGCACTCGGCTTCCTGTTCGCCGCCCTGGCCCACCGGGACGCCAAGGCCGGATCGACGGGCCAGCCGAGCCTGCTCGGGGTACTGCTCGTCCGTGTCCAGGCGGCAGGCATCGCCGGCGCGTTGTACGCCGCGACATGGGGCCTGATCGGCCTTTTCCTGGGCAAATCAGCATTCGTCCCTATGGTCATCATGGGGACGGCGCTGTTCATCGTCGCCTCCGTGGTGTTCTACCTGCCGTCGCTGGGGTCGGGGGCAGCCCTGGGCTGCGCGGTCCTGCCCACCGCCCTGGTGTCGTTGCTCTGGATCGGGGCGGATTCCGAGACGCCTCTCTTCATCGCGTCCATGATTGCGCCGGTGTACGGCGCTGCGCAGGCGGTGCGGGCGTCACTGCGCGACCGCCGGCTGCTCGCCAGGATCGGCTCGGTGCTCGCGGTTAGTGCCGCGATCACCACCGCCGCGGTAGTACGCCTGGAAACGGCGCCGTACGACGCCGTCTTCCCCTACCTCCTGGGCATGACCGGTCTGGGTGTGGTGGCTGGCCTGTACGCGGGTGTCGGTCTACTGGTGATTGAGTACGCCAAGAAGCAGCGGAACCCCACGGCCATCACGCCCCCGAACGCCATAGTCGGTGGGACTGTAGAAACGATCGTGTGACCGACCCGGACCGGCCTGCCCCGTCAGCTCGTATCCGGAGCGATCGAACTGCTGACCGGCTCACTGTCGGACGGCGGGACTACATGAACATCGGCAGGGGGTTGAGGCACTCGTAGGGCGTAGGCTCCGCCAGCCGTCTCAGCTCAACCGGCACCTCGAACAGCCTGCCGGGTGCGAACCGGGACCACATGCTCCGCATGCCCGGCACCACCACCTTCACCACCGGCAGGCCAAGGTCCGGGCGGGTCTGGTCGAGTACCAGCACCTCGAGCCCTGCCGCCTCCAGACGGTGCTGCACGGTGTGCACGTCGTCGAGCAGGTCGTGCGACGGCTCGTAGGTGAAGTCCTCCGGCGTGCACGCCGGCTGCGCGGGATCTGGGAGGACATAGGGCTGACTCGCGACGGTGGCGTTGTCCCACCAGTGTTTCGCGTCCCAGTCATCGGAGTTGCAGCGGTCGCCGAGTACGAGCGGCAGCACCTGATTGGCCTCGGTCAGCGCGCGGCGCAGCGCCACGGCCGGGTCCAGGTGCGCGCCGAACCCGAACATGATGTTCTCTTTCGGCCCGTGCTCGCGGGAGATGGCGGCCATGGCAGCGATCCCGAGATCCGAGGTCAGGTCCAGCACCCACAGGTCGCGCCCGAGGCCGGCGTAGACCTCCAGCAGCTCGCGGATCCACGGGTCGGCAAACGCGGCGAGGTCGACCGCGCGTTGCTGGGTTCGGTTGTACCACCACAAAGCCACCGCGTCCCGTTCCACCACCTCCAGCATGCCCTGCAGCACCGCGTCCTCCAGGCAGCCGCCCGCGGCATTGCCGTTGGAGTCCGCCAGCACGGGCAACCGGGCGCCGGACAGGACCGGCTCACCGAAGTAGAGCAGGTTGGTGGGCAGCAACCGATGTCGCTGCCCGGTCAGCGACCAGACCGGGGTCCAGTCGAGCACCTCGTCGTCGTCGAACGGGTCGCACACGTACTGGAATCCGCCATGCGCGGCGTTCCACCGCTCGCGGTCGGTGTACTGCCGCGGGTCGAAGAGCTGGCAGGTATCGGGGTGCACGGCGTCACCAGCGAGCGAGCGGAAGCTGCCCGGAATCCGCTCCTCGTCACCGCGCAGGCACGCGCTGCGCCGTTCGAGCGCTTCGCAGAGCGCGCCCACCTCAGCCTGCAGTGCGTTGACACCCTTGCCGCCGTTCTCCGCCCGGAGGGCAATGCGCAGCCCTCGGGCGCTGCGGACGCCCAGCGCGGGGTTCGGCCCGGACCGGACCGAGTTGAAGAACGCCGGCGCCCGTCCGTCGGGGCGGAGCTCACGGACCACGCCGGTCACGGGGCCGATCAGATGCCGGTACTCGGCGAGGATCTCCTCCGGTGGTCGGGCGCGGTGCCCACCACCCGACGTGTGCGTCGTGCGCCGCGAACCAAGGACCACCGGTCGCCGCGCCTGCCGCCGTAGGAGCGAGATGTCACCGCACGAGGCGCATTCCGGGCGGGTGCGGAGCTCGTGGTGGTGCCCGCGCAGGTCCCGGCTGTCGAGGGTCCACACCGCGCGTTGGCCCGGGTAGCGTTGTCCCGCGAGCCATTTCGCGGCCTCCATGGCGACCAGGTTGAGCGCGAGACCGGTCAGCGCCGGTGTGGTCACGGACGGCCGGGGAACGGCGCCACCCAGCGCGAGCGCGTCCCGCACGTGTGCCTCTGCGGGCCGGTTCTCCCACAGGCGCACGGCAAGACAGTGCCAGCAGGGCCCGTCGCCCGGCGTGAAGACCGGGCCAACCCAAATCCGCGCGCCGCTCGGCTTCGCCAGCAGCCAGGGCCGGCCAGCCGCCCGATGCTCAGCGTCGATGTCGGCGAGCCCGTCGGCCAGGTAGTCGCGGCAAAGCACGACGGACAAGTCCGCATCCGTCGCTACGGTCAGTCCGGCCGCCCGCAGCGCGTCGACAGCCGGCTCCGGCTCGACACTGACCGTGACCACCCCGACCCTGGCAGCGGTGATGCCGGCAGCGGCCTGTTCCGCGTCGAGACCGCAGGCATCCCAGTAAGCCAGTGCCGAAGGCTCCGCTTCCGCCGACCGCAACGTCACGAGTCCTACGTCGGCGAGGTTCGCAAGCAGGTTAACGACCTGCCCGAAATCGGTCGTGGCGGGCAACGCCCGCCGCAACTCAACCAGATCCCGGTTGCCGTCCAGCAGTGGCACCACGGCTTCCACGTGCGCCCCACGCAACGCGAGTGACTCCTCCTCGGAGAAGACGTAGACCGCGTCGCCCGGCACCACGTGGGCTCGCAGATGCTGCCTCAGTCCGACGACCTGTCTGGGGTCGGCAGCGTTTCCGTCCGTCGTTCAACTCTCCACAACGACACGGACGCAGGAGGGCAGCAAGCCGACGTCGGTGTCCGGAGCCAACCGCCAACCATCGAACCGGTCGATCTCCAGAACGGCCGATTCCGGCCGCACCTGACTGGCGTCAACATCAAAAGCATCGGACAATGCGGCGAGAAGAGATCCCATGAGTAACTCCTTGCACACAACGACAGCACCCAGATCTTCTATCATGGCAGATAATGCCCCCGCGCACATCTAAACTCGATAACTCGGATCTGCTCACTGCTTGTTGGGCGAACTGGCGGCGACGCACGTGGCGACGACACCACCCGCCAGGTACTGCCTTTAGTACGACAACGACAGGTTGTGATCCGTGGTCGGCTTCTGGTATTTGATCTTGTGCGTCGGTGGAGTTGGTGGCGGGTTGGTCAGCGGGGTTCGATACGTTCCTCGGTCGGTTCGCGGGGAGGTTTCCGCGGGTGGAGTCGCGGCGTCGGATGCGCTGGTATGTCAGGGGTCTGCTTGGCGAGGTTGAGCGGAAGAACGGGTGGACGCTGGCCGAGGCCGCTGGTGATACCGTGCCGGAGGGCATGCAGCAGCTGCTGTCACACGCGATCGACGATCACTTTGACGACATCGACACGAAGACACCTCGAGCGGCGAACCTGGTGCGCGAGGTGTCCCACCAACTGCTGGTCACCGGGTCACTCACCGTCGAGGAGAGCAGAGGTCTCCCCCGCCCCGCGCACGGTCCTTTCCGGGGTGGGGAGCCGTGGGGTGGCTGTGTCGGATGCCCTCATGGCGTCAGGGCGTTGGTTCCGGTAGGTCCGCTCGGTTTCCCCCGATGAGGTCGAGGATCCGGGAGATGATGAGGTCGGGTTCCTGCAGGGTCAGCATGTGGGTGGCCCTGGGCACGATTTCCGTGTGGATGTTGGGGTTGAGCGGTTCGAGGCGGGCGGCGACCTCGCGGGAGCGGTGGATGTTGCTGCGTTCGCCGAGGATGAGCTGTGTGGGCACGCCGATCGTGCGCAACTCGTCGTCGGTGAACAGGTGCTGAGGAGGAAGGTGCGCCTTGTACTTGAGGCCGGCGAACAGCAGCGGACGGAAGGTGCGCCGCACGGTCGGGTCCCCGGACGAGATCCGGCGGAGAACCGCTGCGGGCAGCAGCCATCGGAACATCTCGATGAAGCTCCAGAGGATGAACCGTGTGCCGATCCACGCGAATCCCGCCGGCTCGAAGGCGATGACGCCGGCCAGCCGGTCAGGTGACCGGATCGCGAGGTTCAACGCCAGGAAGCCACCGCGGGAGAGCCCGACGAGGTGAACCTTCTCATGACCGAGGCCGTTGAGCACGTCGGCGAGCCAGTCCGCCAGGTCGTCGTTGGTCTCCAGGGGACGGGTCTGAATCGAGTGTCCCGCTTCGCCTAGTGGGTCGACGGCGTAGACCTGGTGCAGTGCGGCAAGTTCGGCGACGTACGGATACCACGACACTGACGTGCCCATGATGCCGGGCATCAGCACGATCGGCGGCCCTTGCCCTCTGCCGCTCCGCCGGACGCGAGTCGGGCCGAACCGGGTCTCGACGTCCAGTTCCTCGGCCGGAACCGGCCACTTCCGCAGGATGGCCGCGTAGGCGACGAAGAAGCGCTCCTGCGCCTTCTGGTCGGCGAACTTCCCGAGCACTGTTCCTCCCCAGGTAGTTTATGGTGCATGTGCACGATAACAGGTTGTGGTCGCCCGGGCATCCGATGTGGCACAGTGATCATGTGCCGAAACGTGTTGACCATCAGGAAAGAAGGCGCGAGATCGCGGAGGCGCTGTTCCGGATAGCCGCTGCACGGAGCCTGCAGGCGGTGACATTGCGTGCCGTCGCCGCAGAGGCGGGCATCTCCATGAACCTTGTTCAGTACTACTTCCCGACCAAGGAGAAGATGCTGCGGTTCGGCTGGCAACGAGTCGTCGAGCTGGGCGGTCAGCGCGCCGGGAAAGGTATCGCCCGCGCGCTTCAGACCGGCGACGAACGCGCCGTCATGCGTGCATACCTGCTCGGCGTGCTACCCACCGACGAGCGTGGCCACGTGCTGTGCGCGGTCCAGATCGCCTACTTCGCCGTGGACGTCACCCGCGGCAGCCAGGCACCGGACCAGGAAACGCTCATGCCGCACCTGGTGCACGCGCTTAGCGAACAACTTCAGAAAGCGCAAGCGCGGGACAGGACTCCGGCGTACCTCGACCCACGGTTGGAGGCCGACGCGCTTGCGACCATGACCGCCGGCCTGCTCACCGGCATGCTGATCAAGGCCTACGACACCGACCAGGCAACGGCCATCATCGACTATCGGCTCGACCAACTGTTCATCGACACCTGACCTCATCGCACCGCACACACGCCCGCGCACGAGACGGGGGGCACCGCGTTCGCTCGTCGGTGCGGGTTCAGGCGGTCATCGCAAACAGCCGTATTAGTTAGGTATTGGCGGAGCAGACCGTTCGTGTTCTCGTTGCTTGCTCCCTGCCAAGGGCTCTTCGGGTCACAGAAGTAGACCTGCATACCGGTGGCGAGAGTGAACCGGACGTGTCCTGCCGGCTCGCTCTACCCGGGTCGCGCCCGCTCGAACAACATGATCGGCTTCGTCGGTTTCTGGCACACGCACCCGGGCGGGGTTGCCCTGCCGAGAGCGACGGACGAACAGGGTATGGCCTCGATCGTCGGCCGGACGGCTCGCGACGCCGCGCCCTGATGATGATTCTCGGCGCGAACACCAGCCGGTGGCGAGCATAGCGAGACCACGGCGGCGAACTGCCCGGCATCTACCTGCGCGTAGTCCCTCGCAGTATGAAAACCGCATCCGCCGCTTGTCGTGTCGGGGAGCCGACGCCAGCGATCTCCAGCAGTTGCCTGCCGGGCTACTTCCGCGGCGGATACAGCGGAAACAACCGCATCAACCGAGATCACCCGCCAATCCCACGGAAGCCCAGCACGCGGTTCAGTTGGCCGTGGCGAATGAGGCGGCCGTGACGGCGTCTGCGCGGCCGACCGTGGGCTTGGCGTTCTCCGGCGGGGATTCCGCGCGACTGCCTTCGGCCTCGGTGCGCTCCGCGCGCTCACGCCACGCTGCAGGACAGCGCTCAAGCCGTGGAGGTTGCCCAGGAGGTCTTCCTGGAAATCTGCGCACGGCGAATCGCTACGAGCCGGACCGAGGCACCGGACGCCGATGTGGGCGCATCATGGCTCGCAACCTGGCCATCGATCGGGTGCGCACGGCGACCGCCGCGCGAGCACGGGATCACCTCGTCCTCGCGACACTCGGTGGTATCGCCGCCGGCCCGGAGGAGTTGGTGCTGGAGCGCTTCGCGCGCCAAGGACTGTTGTGCGCCATTCGGTTGCGCTCCATCGAGCACCGCGCGGTGTTGGTGCTGAGCTACTTCGCGGAGCTCTTGCAGAGTGAGATCGCGGCGGCGCTGGAGATTCCTGTCGGGACGGTGAAGTCCCGCCTGACCGCCGCGTTGCGGCAGTTGCGCAAGGTCATCGAGGCGGGTTGACAAACGGCGCAACTCGTGGGGCACCGATGTCACCTCACACGGATGGGTGTGTTTCGACGATTCTTCGAACTTCTGGTGTACCACGAACGGGACCGTCGAGGCTCGGGTGAGCCTCGACGGTCCTGTGGTGTGACCAGTGCGTGTGTCAGCTGGTGGGCATGAGCACGGAGTCGATCAGGTAGACAGTCGCGTTCGCGGTGTGGACACCACCACAGATCACGTTGGCGTCGTTGACCTTCAGGCTGTCGCCGGAACCGGTCACCTTCACGGTGCCCTTCTCCACGGTGGTCTGGTCGCCGGCGATCTGGTCGGGCGAGATCTGACCGGGCACCACGTGGTACGTCAGGATCTTGGTGAGCAGCGCCGAGTCCGTCTTCAACGTCTCGATCGTGCCCGCGTCGATCTTCGCGAACGCGTCATCGACCGGTGCGAACACCGTGAACTCGGAGCCGTTCAGCGTCGACACCAGGTCCACGTTCGGGTTCAGCTTCCCCGACACCGCCGCGACCAGGGTCTTGAGCAGCGGGTTCGCGCTCGCCGCCGTCGCGACCGGCTCAGCGGCCATGCCCGACACCGACGCCGCACCCGACGGGTTGGCCTCCGCGTACCCGGCACAACCAGGCCCCACCAGGTCAGCGGCCGGGTCGGCCATGCCACTGCCGCTGTCGGCGGATGACTCGGTCGTCGGCATCGCCGACGAGCTCGTGTCACTGCCGGCGTCGGCTGAACCACCGTCGTCAGAACTGCACGCGGCACCGAAGAAAGCGATGAACGCGACACCGATGGCCAGCGTGCCGCGACGAAGGTTGCGTTTCATAGCAGGTAAATCTCCCATTCGAGGATTTAGCAGCCGGGACACGTGCATCGGATGTCGGCCACCTGTTGGGCCCTGTTTCCCGGGCTGCGAACATCTGGTCTTCGGAAGCACGCGACACCCGGATGGCCACCGACAAAGATCGTTACCCCTCCGTGACCATCCGGGTTGTCAAGCCCAGAACCAGGGAGAACGGGCGACTACCGGCCAATCCAGCACGGTGTCGTCTGCGAACACCCTTCTGTGACCGCACCCCGTCGTGGTGGGTCCTCAGGAGGACACAAGTGTTGACACTCGCCTTGATCGGGCTGATCGGTGGCCTGGTCACCGGTATCTCGCCCTGCATTCTGCCGGTGCTGCCGGTGATTTTCTTCACCGGTGCGCAATCCGGCAACACCGAGAAGACCACCGCAACCGCCACCAGCGTGGCCGGTGGCTCGGCCACCGCTGGCGCGATAGCGGTCGCGGAACGGCCGTCGACGCCGCAGGCGCCCTCCCGTTCTCGGCCCTACCTGGTGATCGCCGGTCTCGTGGTCAGCTTCACCCTGGTCACGCTGTTCGGATCGCTGCTGCTGTCGATCCTCGGCCTGCCCCAGGACGTGTTGCGCTGGGCCGGCCTCATCGTGCTCGCGCTGATCGGGATCGGTCTGATCATCCCGAAGTTCGAGCACCTGCTCGAGAAGCCGTTCTCGTGGATCCCGCAGAAGAACCCCGACTCGACCAAGGGCGGGTTCTCGCTGGGTCTCGCACTCGGAGCGGTCTACGTCCCCTGCGCCGGCCCCGTTCTCGCCGCCATCACCGTCGCCGGGTCCACCGGTGAGATCGGCCTCGACACCGTCGTGCTCACGGCCACCTTCGCGGTCGGCGCCGCACTGCCGCTGCTCATCTTCGCGCTCGCCGGCCGCCGTGTCGCCCAGCGCGTCAGCGCGTTCCGCAAGCGCCAGCGTGGCATCCGCGTCACCGCGGGCATCGTCATGATCGCCCTCGCGGTCGGCCTCGTGTTCAACCTGCCCCAGCTGCTGCAGCGGGCCATCCCCGACTACACCAGCGGACTGCAGGACAAGGTGAACAACTCCGAGCAGGTCAAGGAAGCCCTGAACCTCGGCGCTCTGGAGAACGAGCAGAACAAGGACCTCGACAAGTGCACCGAAGGCGCCGACACCCTGGAGAGTTGCGGGACTGCGCCGGACATCAAGGACATCTCGCAGTGGTTCAACACCCCGGGCAACCAGCCGGTCTCGCTCGACGAGCTGCGCGGCAAGGTCGTGCTGCTCGACTTCTGGGCTTACTCGTGCATCAACTGCCAGCGCTCCATCCCGCACGTCACAGCATGGGACGAGGCCTATCGCGACAGTGGGCTGCAGGTCATCGGGGTCCACTCCCCCGAGTACGCGTTCGAGAAGGAAGCCGGCAACGTGCAGTCGGCCGCCGACAAGTTCGGCATCGAGTACCCGGTCGCGCTGGACAACAACCTGAGCACCTGGACCAACTACCGCAACCGGTACTGGCCCGCGCACTACCTGATCGACGCCGACGGCACGGTCCGGCACATCAAGTTCGGCGAGGGCGACTACAACGTCACCGAGAAGATGATCCGCGACCTGCTGCGTGACGCCGACCCGGACGTGAAGCTGCCGAAGGCGACCGACACCGTGGACGACACGCCCACCGTCGGCGACATCACCCAGGAGACCTACCTGGGGTCGACCAAACGCGTGAACTTCGCCGGCAACGAGAAGTACACCTCCGGCGACAAGTCGTTCGCGTTCCCGGACAAGCAGGGCAAAGACTCGTTCACCCTGGACGGGAACTGGACGCTCAGCAGCCAGAACATCACGCCAACCGACGACAAGGGCCAGATCCGGCTCAACTACCGGGCCAAGGAAGTCCGCATGGTCCTGTCCGGCACCGGCACCGTGACCTACCAGGCAGGCGACACCACCAGGACCCTCGAGGTCAACGGAACGCCGAACTCGTACCAGCTCATGTCCACCGAGGACATCGAGGCCGGAACTGTCACCGTCACCCTCCCACCCGGGGTACAGGCCTTCTCCTTCACCTTCGGCTGAGCAAAGGAACCCCCATGGATCTCAAGAACGTCACCACCGACACATTCCAGGCCGACGTACTCACGAGCGGAAAACCCGTGCTCGTCGACTTCTGGGCGCCGTGGTGCGGCCCGTGCAAGGCACTCTCACCGATGCTCGCCGAGATCGCCGAGCAGCACGCCGACGCGCTCACGGTCGTGAAGGTCGACATCGACGACAATCCGCAGATCGCCGCCGACTACCGGATCATGTCGATCCCCACCATGACCCTGTTCGTCGACGGCGCGCCGGCCGCCACCATCAACGGCGCCAAGTCGAAAGCGTCGATACTGAAAACGCTGTCGACGTGGCTTTGAGTACGGAACCGACCACCGAGAGATGCGGGAAGGCCTGGGTGCGTACACACTCGGAGCGTTGGCGGACCCCGAACGCAGCGCCATCCGCGCCCACCTCGCCCACTGCCCGGCATGCCGCCACGAGTTGACCGATCTGACACCGGTCGGCCAGTTGCTCGCCTGCGTCGACCGCCACCGTTTCCACTGATCAACCCTCGTTCGGGCTCGTGCTCGCGCACCTGAGATCCGACCAGAGCCGCAGGAGCGTGGCCATGACCCCGTCACCTGTCCGTAGTCAGCCAGCGCAGACGTCCACCACCACTACCTCGACATCAGGCAGTTCGGCGTGATCCGGCCGAGCACATGACGGTCGACGTGCACGCGTTGACCGGCGCCTACGTGCTGGACTCGGTGCCGGAGCACGAACTCCGGCAGTTCGAGCGGCATCTCACCGACTGCGAGAGCTGCGCACAAGAGGTGTCGGAGCTGCGGGAAACCGCGGCGCGCTTGGGCGTCGCGGCGGCTGTCGATCCATCGTCATCCCTGCGCTCGGCCGTGCTGAACCGGATTCACCGGGCGCGGCAGGGCCCAAAGATCGTCGCGGCCAGGATCTTCGCGGCAGCGGCCGCCGCACTTCTGGTGGTGGCGACCGCGCTCGGCGTGCTGGTGGTACGGCACAGCCAAGTCCTCGAGGACAGTCAGCAAGACACCATGGCGATGGCCACGATCTTGCAGGCAGACGACGCACGGGTGGCGCGGAAGGACGGGGCGACGCTGGTGGTATCCCATGACCAGGACCGGATGTTGTTGCTGTCGGGCGCGTTGCCGCCTGCGCCGGAAGGCCAGGACTACCAGGCCTGGGTCGTTGACGATCGGTATCGCTCGCTCGGACTGATCACACCGAACGGCCACATAACGGCCGATGTCGGTGGTGCGGAACACGTGGCGGTGACCCTCGAACCGGACGGCGGCTCTCCACAGCCGACCAGCACGGCGTTCCTGTCGATCACCGTGCCCTGAGCCTCTGCCCACGAGGTGGGCCGCAAAGCTCTCACGAGTCAGTGGGCGAGGGTGCAAAAGTCGGGCGCCGATAGTGGCCAGGTTTGAGACGATGCGCTGCATGCTCCGTATCACCACACGTGCAGCCCTGGACGCCTGGTTGGACGACCGGGGAGGGTTCGCGGACGGCCACGTGACCGGTATCGACAGGATGCCGGCACAGGTGTCGTTGCGCCTGGAGGAGTACGTCGAGCGCGGCCGCCGTCCGGGAGATGAGGCGACGGTCGACGTGTGGGAGCTGACCGCGGCGGGCCCGGCCGAGTTCGTGGCCCCGCTGAGCGCGACGCGGGACCACGTGATCGAGGGCGTCGACACCGGCGAGGCAGACGGACGTCTCCTGGTCGAGGCATGGGTGCCCGAGCCGCTCCGCCTGGTCGCTGACGCGGTGACTGTCGTGCGGCTGGGACGTGAGGAGCGCGTGGTCAAACCGTGGGTGTCCGCTACGGAGTTCATGGCGATCACCCGGACACCACCGCCCTCCGAGCTCTGGACCACCGTGGTGAGTACGTCGCTGGGCGCACCGGTGGTGTGGCGCGTCATGGGCGGAATCACCCCGAAGCAGGACGGCCAGGACTACGACGGCTACTTCCTCCAGAGGCGAGACAAGCTCACCACGACAGCAGGCGGCGTGCTGTGCCTGCGCAACCAGGCCGGCGTGACATTCCGCTGGGACGGAGCAGACCAGCCCTTGTGGGACGCGGTGCGCCAGGCGGCAGCCGGACTCGACGAGATCCGGACCGGCAACTGCGCCATGAGCCCGGAGGACTGGATGAGGTACCTGGCGACAGGCCTACTCCCACCACACCACAGGCTGCGGGCGTGAGCCTCGAGCGTGACGCGCCGCTGCGCCTGGTCAAGCAACTGCCCCGAACATCAGGTGAGCGCAGTACTGTCGACGGCCCGCCGCTTGCTGGCTGTGTGATCACAGTGTCGGGGGCAGGTCCAGCCATGGTTTGTCGCCGGCGTCGAATCCGGTGAGCTCGGCGATCTTCCCGTCGACGATGTGCAGGACCGCGATGGCGAACAGCCGG
>WUUC01190639.1_pt1 | contig 18030 bp, 14 predicted proteins | sample 6278441 | NCBI WGS metagenome assembly WUUC01 (sample SAMN13675441, study PRJNA597444) | soil metagenome | isolation source: soil | place: USA: Washington | collected 2017-10 | reverse complement strand
TTCAGCTGTCCGGCCCGGCTAAACTAGAGTTCAAGTTACAGAGGCTGCGACTTTACCAAAAGTTTGGCCGTGACCGGCACTATAGTTTGGCCGCAAGGATCAGCAATATCGGTTCACTCCCGTCGCTCATCGAAATCGCATTGGCAGTATAGTTTGGCCGAAAGTGCAAATCGGAAGTAAATCGTGGCCGAAAGTGCAACGGCGCTTCTCATCTTCGAAACTATCCATAGCTCCTTATGATCTGCCCTCTATGGTTTCATTGTTGTGACGTAACGCGACGGTTCCCAGCACCCGCTTTCTTTATCCTCAAACCGAGAACAATGCTGGAATCATAATTGGCGAGAAAAGCGGCCGTTCTTTCTACTGGGGAGGACTCACGGGTTTCACTTGCCGCGTGCTACTAAACTTCAATACTTCGTTGGCAAACTTCTTATAAACGCCGACCATTTTCGCCAGCTTGCCTCCAGTGACCGGTTCCTGGTGGGCTTCAATCAAAAAGAATTCGGGGTAGCGATAAAGCAGCGCGTCGGTTGGAAGCGTGGACACCGCCCTGCAAAAATAAACTAAATCAGAAAAATTTCGTTCTCGGGTTTCATTTCTTCGAGACCCTCTTGCGCCGACATCGTAGATGTAGCTGTCATCAAATCCTTCCAGACCAGAGTCGGCCAGCGATACCCTTCTCACGATACAGGGGATGCAATAGCCGCAATGGTTTGAATTGCCGAATCTAATCGTTTGATTCGGATAGCCCCAACAGCTAACCGTATTTTTGATCGATGAGCTAAACCTCTTCTCTTTCACCAAGGCAGCTTCTGCTCCTTTGGTCCAAAAGAGAAAAGGGTTTGTAACTAAAAACTCGCGGTCATACAGTTTTGCGATCAAGTCTGCGAAATACTGAAGATACAGAGGATGCGCATGGCGAGTTGAGCGGCTGCCTTTCCTTGCATCTGATATCGGTACATTCAAAGCGAGAACACCATTTTCGCAGATGTGGATTTCACTGAGTCCGCGAGCTGCAGCCACAACCGCAGCGAAACTCATGAACAAGAACGATCGTGCCCGATGCGAACTCTCCTTCGCCTTAAGTGCAAGTTTGGGATTGGCAACTCGTCGTGAAGTCAATCGATACTGGACATGTTCGATTTCGTGAACATATCGCTTTCGAAGTTCAGAGATAAGACGAGACTGAAGCTTCTTCAAAGGACCGCTTGCAAAGTGACTGAGGAAAAGTGGTAATCGACCTTGTTCCAGGAGATACACCGCGCCCGCAAACGAGTCGAGGCCGCCGGAGAAGAGAGAGACGCAGTCGGACTCAGGCGCGCTTGCTCTGGCTGGTTGCTTCTCGATCGTTTCCGCAGCACCATCAGTGGCGCGTACCTTTTTGGCGGGCACAAAGTGAAATTCGATCCGGTCGCCGGTGAGCGTCGCAACCGTGTTTCGCAACAATTGCTTCACGGAGTTCCACTTCGCTGGATTGCGTACCGGAATCAGGAAAGAGAGGTCGCGAGCCCAGTTGTCAAACCCGCCACGAACAATCGACTTGTCGGCCAGGTATACGTAGGCCGCTATCTCACTGAGATCAAGGCTGATCGAATCCAACCTACATCCCAACTCTTGCTCGAGCCTCGCAATATCGAAACTTACATTCCCATGTTTGGCATCCGCGGATAGATGGATTGCTTTTTCGGAAATCTGAAAACGGTTCTTATATTCAGCACGGTCTTGCAGGTCACAAACTACGTTGATTTTCATTGAGTTCTGTATTTAGCCACTATCGCCTCTAGTTCTGCCGCCCATTTTGGAATTTGTGCCGGTATATCACTTGGCTTGATACCTTTTTCACGCGCCAACCTGTCGATCTTTCTTGCCAGCGTCGCAGCAAACTCCTGGTCGACCCTTTTCGTTAGCTCGGTCACCTTCGCCCGGTTGGCATCTCCCCGTGCTGCGTCGAGAACGCGCGCAACCAGGCTTGCAATCACATGTTGCATCATGACATTTGCGATCTGTCGAGTAGGCAAACTAAAGGCCTCGGTAAGTTGTTTTCTGGTAATGTTCTCCGCCGTCGCAGATGGGTTCGACGTTCGAATGACATCCATCATGCTTCTCGGCAACGCATCTTCAACAGCTAGTGCGGTCTCTGTTGACCTCTGTAGGGCTGTTAGATCCTCTCGCAGCCGCTTAACCATATTGGCTGTCAATTTTCCGAAGGGACGATCGTCACCAGGTTTCACTCCGAGCTCGCTTAGCACGTCGTCAGGGTGGGTCTTCGCGACGTTGAGGTTTGTGGCAAATTCGATCAGCGAGGAGAGACCCTTCTGAACACTGGAACTTGATAACGACTGGACGAAGGAACTGGTTTTACTAACCGGGCCCATGGCGGTAGCTCCCGCACGGCCGGCTTGCTGCGCGGCACCCGCACTGCGCGGCTTGAAATCGTCGATCGCTCCCCTAACTCTTCGACGTCGCTCTTCAGGAAGCTCGGGCATTATCTGACTGCCCATAAATACTCACTCCTTTGACTCAAGGTGGATGATGAGTTGATCGAGCCGTTCTTCGGCAGGATAGTCCAGTTTCAACTGAAAGAAAGCATCTTCGTTGGCGGCAATGAGGCCGCGCGCATCGTCGACCTGTGCCTTACGATAAAAGAGCTGAAGGATTCTGAGAACCGCCCTAAGCCGGCGTCTGATATCGCCGCGGGAGCCATCTTCAAAGATCGGTTCATTGGAGACGTGGAGACTCTTCTGGAAATAGTCCAGCGCTTTCGCGGTTGAATCAAGTTTCAACCAGAGTTCGCCCAGGGTGTAATAACAGTTCGCCAGCGTGCGACGGCTCCAGATGTCAGATTCATAAAGCTGCAAAGTTCGCGCTGCATCATTGAGCAACGCAATGCTCGAATCGTAAACGTCTGCACGTATTTTTTCGGTGTCTGCTTCGTCAGGTGAAGTTGCTTTCTCAAATAAAAGAACATTCAACTTGGCGATGTGGCGTTTGGCGACGGCTTCTTCTCTGGCCAGGCCTAGACCTTTCGCTATTTGCAGATACTCCTGGAAAATTTGTGTTGCCGTCTCAGGTTCACTTATTCGCCCAAGCTGGTAGATAGTTTCAAGAATTCTGGTAGGCGAGTCCTGTTCCCGAAACATCTTTAGTGCGTCTTCGAAATATTTGAAAGCGAGCTCCCGATCGTAGAGTCTTCCCGAATCCTTAGACGCATAAATCTCACCGATTTGCTTGTAGGTAACGGCGATCCCATCCTCGTCCCTAGTTGGCGCATCTTTGAAAATCTCCAATGCGTGGGCGTATCTCTCCATGGCCTCTTCGGGATCTGACAAGAAATACTGAAGAATCGTGCCCTCACTGAAGAGGGCTTTTGCCTTGTTTCTCAAACCGCGACGTTTGTGAGTTTCGGACGGGGCGTTGGGAATGATTTTATAGTCATAAATTTCATAGGCTTCCCGGAAGGCCCCCAGAATCTCATCTGCCCTGGAAATATCGGAACGCCGTAAGAAGTTGCCCTTATCTATCAAAATTGCCGCTCTCCATTCGGGTTGATCTTTTACTTCCGCTTCGACGGCATTCAATTCGACTAGAGCCTGATCATGCCTGCCGAGAGCAGAGAGACTTCTTGCATGGAAGATAAGATAAGAATTGGAAAGCTCACCGCTCTTGAGTGTTTGTTCGAGAATGGCTAATAATTCTGAATACCTCCCGACCCGGAAAAGAGGTTCCATCAGAAGATCAACCATATCCGCGGCCTTCCCGGGTTGTTCGCTCTCCAGATAGTGGTATTGAGCTTCAAGCCAAAGTTCAATTTGTTGTCGACTAACTCGCATAGTTCTTTTTTACTTGGCTGGAGTAGCGGCAAAGCCTTTATAGAATTCTGCTGCCCCATTGTGGTAGTTAATCCTCTCATCAAGTGACATCGTCTGGCGATAGTAGCGCTTCAAATTTTCCGGCAGTTCCACGCCAAGATTCCTGGTAAAGGTGAGCAACGACTTGCCTTGCGAAGCGAGGGCTGCCGGCCAATATTCTGATGGCTCCTCCGGATTCATCATGGTGGCCAGGTTGCGCAAAGTTATCGGCCTCCTTAGCAAAGCCAGTTGCTTCAAAACCGACCTTTGGCGATCGTCAATGGTGCGATCCATTTCCTTGATGAATTCAATCGCGCGGGTCTCAATTGACAGTTGTTCTAAAGCTACGCCCTCGCCTTTAAACAAGTCTCGGATGACTTTTAGGTACCAGGGTAAATACTCGACGCTGGCCGCCACTTCCATCACCTTGCCAATCGTTGTTTCATCAAACCGGTTGTCCAATCTCAGGAAAGCCTCAGCCTCCAACAGCTCAAAGCCGTTAACGGGAATAGTTGAGTAGTCGCCTTGTCCCTCGTAGTTATTCGAAGAAGTGATCACGAAGACTTTGGAGACCTGAAGATAGACAACCAACTGTTCAAGAAGCTCACGCCAGAAGTCTGGACGATTCCAGACATAGTCGTCGAAGACAATCACTAAGTGATGTTGCGCCAGCAGATCCAGGAACCGTTTAATGTTTTCCAAATCATCTTCAGGATGCGGACGGCTAAGCACCTGGGTAATGCCCTCCACTCCTTCGGTTTGGGCGTCTTCCAATTCAGCGAGGACGGTGCTGTGCGCCTGTCCAAGGATGGAGCCGAAGCGATCGAAATTGAACGTCTTTCCCTGGCGGTCAAGTTCTGTCAGGACCGAACCAAACGTGTCGAAGCGTTCGCTGCAGTTTATATAAAAGAATAGTGGCCCTGATTCTTCCTCTGGTGACTCGATCAACGAGGAACAGAAGCTTGTTATCAGTTGTGTCTTGCCGGCTCCGAATGGACCGTAAATGAGAGTTACCCCAGGCTCCGCATACTTGCGCTTCAGTTCCTCTTCAAGTGCAGGGCGATCTGTGAACGGCCTGACCTTCCGAGGAAACTTTGCTTTCTGGATCGCTCGATGCTTCTCGATCGCCGGATTGACGCTGGAAGTAGGTTTGAAGTCGAAAATCTCCTCGCTCCGAGTCGACAGGTACAGCACCGGAACAGCCCATTGAGTTTTCCCAATCCTTTGATGATCGCGCTCGTCTTCCAGAATCGCCAGGCGGCCCGCGTTAACACAGGTGTCAATCGGGTGTCTTTGCAGCAAATAGTTAAAGAATCGCAAACCAAACTCTCTCGCCGCCGTCTCTTCGACTTTGCTTTGCATTGCTACAACAACAGGAATACCGGCGTTGATTATCTCTGCTGCCGCACTTGAAAAAGGGTCATTACCTTCCACCACAGCCGTTTCGCAAGCAGAAAGAATAACTATTTGCAGAGTGTCCCTTAAGGGCCTGAGGAAATTGGCAAATGCGGTTACCGGTATCGGACGGCAATCTCCGCCCTCTGTTTGGAACAACAAGTGCGGAGTACCTTCCGATATGCTCCCGTGACCTGTAAAGATCAACACGTGAGGTCTGAATCCGGGCACATCAAACTCGAAATCCTCCCAGGTGGCGTTCCTAAGTGGTTCGAACGCGACCGCGTCTTGTCGCCGCTCTGCGATTTGGCTAAGCAGTGATATTTCTTTGTCGACGTCCAGTGGGGCAGCACACTTATGGGGATTAGAAGCCACGGCCATTACACGTAACGTGTCGATGGGTAGTGGCTTGGTGTCAGCAGGTCCGGGAATAAATCGAGCGACCGACAAGTTTTGGGAAAGACCAAAGTGTTCCCTTTCGCTTCCTCTGATGTAGTGAAAAATACATTCCCACGGAGCGTTTGCCGCCCGTTCATCCACCTGCTGATCGAACGTAAGCAACAATCTTAACTTCTGATTCTCCGCGAGTTTTCCCAGAGACTGAAGATACATGGTATAGATTTCTTCGTTGAAGATCGTTTTAGCGAAAGCCGAACCGATCAGCTCCAGGTCACTTTCCGACGGGAAGTTATGGCGAAGAAAGTCTAGTTTATCTCCAGGAACACCCAGGACTCCCAGTTTGGTCCATTGAGATGGATTGGGATGACCGGGTGATTGACTGATACGAAATCGATACCGGTTATCTCTGGAACGAGAGAAGTATCGTTTCACGCGGCTCCACCGCGAAAGTGGCGGTTCCTTCTCGATGTCAATCCTTAAGACAGAGTCGACCATGGCTTGTACCAGGCACTTCTAGAACGGGTGCTTCGCCAGAATGTAGACGCCGAGGCCAATGAGGATAAAACCGAAAGGCAGAAGCACGAAGACGTGTCGTATATTTCTTGGAAGCCGATCGAGGAGACTGGTCCAGTTCTTGATCAACGCGTTGACTTCTCTTAGAAGAGCAGTCCAGTCCTTGACGGCCTTCCTCTTCCGCCTCCTGAATACGGTCACAACGAAAGCAACAAGGCTGATGATGACAGTGATCACGCCGAGCGCCAGGAACGTCAGTCCAACAATCTCGTTGATATATGCCATTTTTTCACCTTCCAGATTTCAGCGCGGGATAGTAACGCAAGACTTCGACCATCTATACAGCAGCCGATGAGAGTGACTTTTCCCGTGCGGGGGTTTCGAAGAAGTGGTTTGAGTCCCGCAAGCGAAAAAACCGAATGGCGCCTAAGTTACGCGCGCGGAGGCTTGACGTCAATGGTCAACCCGGAGCAGGAAACCCCAGGTTGAATGTCACAATTGCGAAAGGAGAGAAGTTCACTTGGGGATGCAGCATTCTCCTGAACGTGCGAAATCGTTTGCAAAGCGATAAGACAGTTCAGATCTCTTCAAGATCACGATTGAATAAGAATTTCGTCCTACGGCTTGATTGCTGCATCCGTGAGTTACTTACCCCACTCTCTTAAAATCTCTGTTATTTCCTGCGTCAAGGTGGCTGGCGACGGAGGCTCTGCGCTGCTTCCGGCCGGCTAAATTGATGAGTCTGGACGACGCTCGCCGTCAGATTCAGCTGAACTTGTTTACGAGATTTCTTACTAACGCTTGCAGCGTTGGTCGCCCTGTGCCACGCAGATAGTTACCAGGTCAGATTCGGAGCAAAAATTGGCGAGCCTTTTTTGGGCTTGTCACCGAGATCTGTAAGAGGAACTATAGCTTCGCCAACTGAAAAATGTCGGGCGCGGCCAAACTATGAGTAGTTTGGCCGAAAGTACAAGTTGGAAGTAAACCGTGGCCGAAAGTGCAATAGAGGTCTGTGATTAATTGACTACGCGCAAGCATGACAAGCCAATCATACGTGCGCCTTGCAAGAATTCTTATAGGCGTTGGATTTCTGATGGCTTCATAAACCGCGACAGAAATTATTTCCCGGAAGCAGGTTTGCGAATTCCAGAATGCAAAACACAACAAGAGCATTCCCGCCCTGAGCACTTACAACGATCAGCTGCGATTTATCATCGAATAGCACACACGAACAGTCACCTGCTGGCGATAACTAAGGAACCCGAACGACGGATGAAAATCCAAATTGCTCCACCAATTTCTCCGCACGATTTCCGCGACACCCACGTTGTCAACAGAAGCGGCACCTTACATCGATATATCGCTATTTAGTTTCCAAACCATCGGAAAGAATATCTCGACCAGCTCTCAAAAGAGTTTGTTAAAGCGTCCAGACAAAAACTTATACGCTGCCTAAGATTGCGATGCTCGATTCGAATTACTGAATCGACGGCCTACGGAACTTTCGGCGAAATCCGTCGAAGAGGCCTGAGACGACATCGGGCAACACAAAGAGAGGCAGTATGAGAGAGACTTACAGATTAGACTTAGGGGTCACACCAAAACAACAAAGAGTTGCAACCAAGGGGCACGATGGAAATCGCGCGACCACTTCTGGCGAAGGCGACATCCTGGCGCGTTCATCACGAACCATCGGTGACGTTGCTTTTGCGATGCTGATGATCCTGGTCGTGGTTGCGCAACCCTTGTGGGTGATGTCGCTTCTGGTTTTCGTGTATTCGCGCTAGCGTAGGCGGCCATTCGCGTCCGCGTTTGAGCGAGTTCGTAAACAACGATCCGTGGTCCACGTTTCCAAAAACTTCCCGGTTGGCGGGCGATAATTTTAGTCAGGTCTATTATCGCCCGTTCGCCGGTCACACATTTCCTGGTGATTGTTTGCGCGGGACGTCGCGTAGGATCAGTGGCGGCCCATTAATTACTTCGCCGTAGTCGAGCCGGATAACTCACCTGGCCGCAAGATCTTGATTCAAACCTGGGTTGGTCGCTGCCGCTGCCATTTGGCCCCTCGAACATCGCAGTCTCCCTCCGAAATCCACCTGACCACGCTTTCCTCTCCACCTGCATCTAATTCTTGATGGATCGCCAGGCGCTGACCGCTCACGGATAGAACGCCGGTCGAAAACCTCCCATTATTCATCAGACTTTCGTTGATAAAGGGATTTTTCCTGACCTCGCGATGCCCTAACCTCGCAAATTCAAAGCTCTTTGATATTTCGCCGCTAGCCGACTTCGTACACCCCACCCGTTTTCATAAGACCTTTCATCCAACCGCTTCATGGTGGGTTTTTCGAATTCTCAATTATTCCAGTTGTTGAAGTCAGATCAGGGGGCAGTTATGGAGAAATTTAGACTTTCACCGATAACCGAAATCGCTGGCAGCTTGCGTGAGTTATCTCGCCGTTTGGTTGGTACTGATCGGCAAACAGTCAGACGCACTGTCCGGCAGACACTGGAAACAGCGCGGGTGAGTCATGAAAAGGAAGCTAAACTCGCAACCGCTCGAGAGACACACCACCGGCGAAACCACTCAGCTCCCTTGCGCAGTATTACTCCCAACACCGGGATGTCGTTGTTGCGCGCTCTTGACCAGCAGCTTGAGCTCGCAGAAATCGCAGCCACACCGGGCGTTGAAGGTGACCAGATGATTTTTTCGCCGCAGACATATCGGGATCGTTACTCGCTGGCGCTTCTCAACGAGAGTCTTCGTAACACGTTGACAGCAGTTGTCGGCATGATGATGGTCCAACACGACTACCCACAGAGTAAAGCACGCCGCGTCTTTGATCTGCTGATTCAGGACAGGTCTTCGGTCAAGCCCGACAGTAAGTTTTATGGGAAACGCACGGAGATTGAAGAGCACCTGGGCGAGCGCTTTTCTAAAACCGACTGGTTCCAGCCGTCAGCTTCCGGTAAAGAAATTGAAACAAGAGTGCTGTCGGAGAGTGAAGCCGAAGACAATTACTCTTTACTTGAACTCTGCGCCCGCTTCTTGGGAAAACCACTTTTCTCTACTCGATTTAATCCTGATCAACCAATCCCCGCACTAATTTCCAATGGTCGCAACTTCGATGAGGAGAACGCGGTCGAACACCGCCGCATGCAGGTGGTTGTTAGTCCTAGCAGTTTCAAATATCTAATCGAAAGTTTGGGGTACACAAACATGAAAAAACACGCTAAAGGCCCGGTGCTTAAGGCTGTCGTAACATCCGGAAATGGAGATAGCTCTAACTCGAACGGCAACTACCAGCCGCCTCTCGGCGAGGAGCCGGAGGTTGATACAACGCAAGATGAAATCAACGACATAATCAATGACTACGCCGACTCTGCCCAGTTCAGGCGTCTACTCAAGAACCCCAAACTTGAGGTTGTGGTCGATGGTGCCGTAATGTCGGCGCCATTTGCCGCGACCTCTGCCGGTCGTAGGTTCGAACTGCCGAATTTTGCGAAATACGTGCAGGTGTTTGCTACGCAGAAAGGAAGGCGAGACATCGTCTCGTTTCTTGCTCTGCGGCAGACGTGCATCGATAAGACCTGGCATTCCGAACTCGAGCTTGAAGGCAAGCAACTGGTTAGTCTCACCGTTGAACCTTCGATGGATGACTCTGGCAAAATCACCGGCTCAAGTTTGCTTGTTGGGTATCAACCGAAGGTCACCCTCCTCGACAAACTCGGTGCCGGTTTGTCTGGATCCTGGAACAGCATTAGCGAACTTTGGCCATCCCTGGTGACCACCCCACTCTTCGCTGCCATCATTGTCATCCTCGCTCTCGTGCCGTTAATCACGATAGGGGTTTTCTCTTGGTCGGCGTTTTCGGCCATTACCCTGTCACTCACCGCAGTTCTATTGGTGGCTCGATGGATCAACCCGGCCCTTAAATTGATCCGGCTTCAACAGGTGGCGATCGATAGCTTTGTGGCGTTGATGCTGGTAGCCATGTTGGTCCTGGGCATTCTCCCAGTCGGGCAGAATGCTAGTCCGGCGATTGCCGCAGTCCCCGCAGACTCACGTGCAAGCACCATGTCGGAGGGCGGATTTGCGCTCAGGAAAAGCGCCGTGATCATTGATGGAACAAGGTCAATTAGCTACAACTGGGCGGGCTCTGGCTCCCAGATTGGGAGCCAGTTCAATCTATGGGATGAGGATTCGAACTATTATTCCACTTGGAATCACCCGGCCGCGCTATGGAACATGGGACGTTTCACTAGTCCCAACCGAATTAGTTGCCCAAACTTCGTTGGGCAGCGTGTTGCGGAAATTCCAAGTTGGATGGACTCATTTAGCCACCAGCGAATAACTGAACCGGCGCGCACTGAAGCGCCGAGTGGCAGTATCGCGGCGGTAGCTGAAACCCATGATGCGCGTGATCGAGCGCATGTGAGAAAGCATCAGGGCAGTGCGGTCCTGCACAACGTCTTTCACGTTGAAGTAGTTGTGAACACCGGCGAGATGATTAAGTTGATCGGCGAGGGTACAACCGAGGGTGGCTTGCGTGAGAAAGACCCGTCAGGCACACAAGTAGTCGCGGCGTCGCCAGGAAACGCCGGCGCAGCTAACGCCGCCACTCAAACAACTAGCGACAACTATGCGATCGGAACTGACGATGCGAAGTTAGACGCTACCGACACTCTGGCCGAATTGGAAAGTGCCAGTAGAGCTGGTGCGTTGGTGATCTTTGAGTCGCGGACTCAATTAGCAACTCTAAATGAGGGCGATGTGGTGAATGCCAACTTCAAATCGATCCCTTCAGATCCGCGTGGGGTTTTGCTTGCCTGCACCGCGACGGGAGTGGTGATGGAGAAGCGAACGAGTGGTTCCGACGTTGAAATTCGCGTTGGTCTAAATCTTACGTGGTTACACAACGGCGGCACAGTCAACGGCAAATTGGATCTGCTGTTAGTAGATTGTGCGAAAGACCCGAAGAATTCCGTAGATGGAGTTCTTGCTGTGACGCAGAATCAAGTGGCCGAAGTGGGGCGCATTGAACTACTGCTGCCTAAGCCATAACGGTACTGTGGGGTGGCGCGTATCCTGGGCGAATCAAGTCTGCTCTGGCAGAAGTGATTCGTCCTCGATGCGTTCACGTCAAACAATTGAAGTCGCAGGGATGGCCGCGATGATCTGCCAGTTTGTGACTCTAGGTTCGGAAGGCTGCCCCGAGCAGTGATGGATAGTTGTCTCGCCTCGAGACCTTAAAAGCCATCCAAGCGCCACAAGCTGTTCAAACTGAGGAAGGCGATTTCACTGTCTATTCGAGCCAGTGACTTGCCGTTCGGCACAATCCTCGTCCTCCGCTCGTAATTCAATTGACCCCGAAATTTTTCGTCGCAAAAAGCAGCGAGAATTGCGATTGGAAATAACCCGTAGCCGAAAGTGCAATGGAGTAGCTAAGAGTTACGTTGAACCGTGAGGGCTAAAAACGTCAGAAGCGCATTGTTATTCTTAGCACTGTTAAAAAAGATGAAGCGCTTCCTGAAGAGCCACACAAGCAACAGGGAGCCCGCTGTCAGCGTTGCCACGGTCACTTTACTCGGAACAATATAAATACCTGGCGACGTTTGAAAACGCGGGACTGACAAGAGAGTCAAAAGGATCGCAATCGCCAGAATTGTGAACGCGGTCATTGAAGCCTTAAAAAACCCTTCCCTTGCTGTCAAGATATCCCTTTCGACGGATCCACCCTTAGCTAGTATGTAGTTGTCAGCCAATAGATACACATCGAGGCGCGAAAGGTCTTCATCCTTCGTGTCCAAGCCATATACGTTTTTCAGCGATTCTACGACTCTCCTTCTGACATCTGGATTAAGCGCATAGGCAGTTCCTCTGAACAAACTTGGTTTCTTGAGTTTTACCCAGGCACCCAATCCATGACTTACATGTCCGAGAAAGTAAGCCAAAATCAGTGCGGGAACAGAAGCGTTGGCCACTCGAGTAAGAGCAAACAAACTACTGCTTAGGAAGGTCGCCTCAATGAGACAGAGCACTAGCAACAACACGTATCCCGGCACCAAGTAACCGATCAGGTCATACAGCGTGACACTAATTTTATCTAATCCCATATCGGCTTCAATTGAACTCCGGCAGTGCTCCCAAATACCAGCCGCGCTGGTTTCTGTCGCCTACGATCAACATTAAAGGGGGTAGACCGTCTTTGTTCATTTCTTTGGTAAGCCATTGAAACAGTTTGCGGTCAAACTTGTCGCTGGGGATTACCCCGTGGCCCACCGGGTGTGAATGCCACTCTCCAACGTATGTCAATTGTTGCGCCGTTGATCGTTCCATGGTTTCAATTGTTTCAGTCAAACCGTGCTTTCCACGGATGAACCCTTCGGGTTCCTCGGTGCTATCTTGTGGGGCGGACAATGCGTCGACGACATAAACAATGTTTCGTTGGAGGTCGAAGGCACCAATGAGGACGCCACCGGTTTCGTTGGGCAACTTCTCCGATCTCAACCGCTGAACTCGCTCCATCACTAGCTTATCAAAGCAAATTTTCCATTCTCCCCGCCTCTCCCAAAGCACCGGTGAGACTGCCACATTCAACCTCGCTACCGTTCCATCCTTTTGAGCTTGCCAAATTGCTACAACCGGCTCTTCGGACTGAAGTGTCACGCGAATTGCGCTGCTTCCAATCGCAGCATGCAGCGCAACAAAATCCTGTGGGATGACTGCACTAAGGTCTCGACAAGACCGTGCGTAGCGTAGCCGCCCTTCCTCTCGGATGAGATGATCCTGCATCGTTGATTCGGTCGCAAGAGTTCGATAGTACTGCATTTCGAGAGGGGTCAGAGTCACTTGTCTGTTTGAATCTTCGGCGAGGAGCACTAGGTCAGTGCCTCGAGGATTCAAGAATAACGACACCCGCCGTGCGTTCGAGTCGATATCCCGGTCCAAATGTCTCGCCACGGCTACGGAAGCCGAGAAGTCCAATATCACCTCAGCAGCGGAAAGCCGACTTTTTAGTTCACCGGCCAACTCTCCAGGATCCAGTATGTCCGCCACTATGCCCTCCGCGATAGGTGGGCCATCTATTGTTGTGTTGGCGAAACCAGCCATGGTGTCGGCCTTGGCGGTGCCGACGGTGAAGCCAGGTAGTTCGTGCCTGGCCGGGTTATGTGGGAGTACGAAATCCTTATCAACGATTGCCCACTCACCGTAACCGCTGCGTATGAGGTTCGCCGACACCTGGGAACCGAGCGCGCCTGCTCCGATCGCGGCGACCCTGAGCCCTGCAGGGTTTACCACGCCATTGAATTGTGCGGCAGAATCCCGAGTAAGGGAGAAGCAGGGATTCAGAAGGGCCACCTCAACATTGGATCCGTCTTTTTCCTCATCAATCTGAACAAGCGATGCCAACGTTCCTTCAAAGATGGTCCAGAGTCCCAGCTGGACGCCGATCTCTTCTGCCGTTGGGCAGCGTACTGATCCGCGAGCATCAGCGTTTTGCACAACCTCGGGTAGAACACGCGTGCAGAGGAAAGCCCAAAGATCCGGAGTTTCTTCCGGGCCGCCTTCAACACGCGTTTTGGGAAGGACGACGAGCAATACCATCCCGCCTTTCAACAGTTGTGAGTCGTCTTGCCACGCGCGCAGTCGTTCCCGCAACAATCGGCTCAGGTCGATGTTGGCATTTAGGAGGAGTGTATGAAGCTCTGACAGAGTAGCAGGTTGTTGTTGAATAATGCCGTGCCGTTGCGGTTCGCCAACGACGACCGTGGCATTAAACTTTTGGGCTTGTGCGTTGGGTTGATTTTGGTTTCCGTGAACGCGCTCGGCAATGAGGCAGAAATTATTTGGACCGGCGTTAACACGAAAAATGTTGATTCGCGCCGGAAGTTGAGTTCCATTACCCAGTAAGTCTGCCGGCAGAACAATAGGGGCGTGTGCTCCCATTAAAAATGGTTCTAGCTGCTGATCCTCCCTGTGTAGCGTTCCAGTTGCGGTATCAGCGAGCCAGGAACGAATGCGTTCAATGAATCGAGGTGCCGTCCAGCGAAGCTTGACCTCAGTGTATGGCTCATCGTAGATGCAAAGGCTACGTGGAACTTCAGGGGCTCTCAGGTTCAGATGAGGTACTAGCGGGAAATCGCCGCGAAGCGCGAAGACCTCAGGATAGTGGTTGTCTTTCTCAGAAAAGACCGCTGCAATCCGTTCAATCCGCTGAATGTTGTGAGCCTTTCGCTGTGGAACTTCAACCTCAACGTCGAACACGATCGTCTCTACATTAGCGTCAGTTTTGAAGTCGCGGCGTCGGCACTCCACAAACTGAGTCCAATTAACGGTACGATTGACCAGAGCGGCGGCCAATTCCTTCGCTTTGGAGATCCTTAATTCGCGAACGTCCGTAATCTCCCCGAGATAAAAACCATTGTTACTCATCAGAGCCAGCTCGGGGCGTTGAAGTTGCCGTCACTGTTGCAGCTGCACCGAGATTGCGTTTTACAACCTTGGCTCCAGAACTGCCGATTTCGATCACAAGTGGTTGGGGAACGGCCACGCTGGGGAATTCCATGGTCACTACGAACTCACCACCCTTCGAGGCGATGTTTTCTTTGTGGTAGTTTGCAGCCTGTCGATGCGGTGGTTGATCCGTATCTTCGCTTAGTATCGGGTTGCTGGGTGAAACAATAATCGCGCCCTGCCGGCCTTGCTCTTCGAAAAGCCACTTAACGTTAGGCACTGGCTCAGTTTTGTCTTTTCCCTTTTCAGGGCCAAGGGATAAATAGCTGCAGTGATGTGGAAGCTTGAAAACGTCCCACTCCAGGCGCTCTTCACGCCCATGCCAGCGGGTGATGTCAACAATATCGCTGAGCGTATCGTATGGAGAATCAGCGCCGAGAATCACCTTTGTCTCCGTGCCATAATCTTCAAAAGTTGATTGCACAACGATAGAGTCGCAGTTTCTATCTACAACTTCACATTCATCGAGACGTTTGGCGAAAGGCGAATGTACGAAGAACTCCACTCCATCGTCTGCCCGCGTGAAACCGGGAATAATTTGGCCCGCGTCAGTGACGAGATGACAAACGTCGTCCAGACTCATACCCTGCTTTTCCAGCCACCCCTTTAGAAGACCCGGCCTGGAAAAGACGCGGATCCCTTTTTTATTTCTTAAACGGTACCGCGCTTCTTTTTGAATGGTTACGTGTTCTTCACCCAAGGTGTCGGCATCCTCCACGATGATGGCAGCAGGCACCCACATTTCATCAATTTTGATCCGCTCGTCAGATTGGTACTTTGCGGCGTGTTCTAAATAGAAGAATTCCGTGGAACCGCATATGTGATCGTTATCGAGATGGGTGAAGGCGACTACGTCAAACGATTTTCTCCCGGCAGCATCCAGAGTTTTACGCAGTTCCGCTGGAAGATCAGAACGTTTGTCTTCCTTATCATCTTGGCAACGGGTATTCGCGTAGTCGAAAAGCAATTTCTTTCCGCTGATAATTTCGACGAGACAGCAATCAGCATTGCCCAATGGGAAAAACGTGAGCTTTGGCATTTCGGACTCCTTCGTATTAACTATTGACAGTCATACATGTTATCGATACTTTCTTACGCGTAAGACGCCCGATCCTAAAGGCCGCTGGCTCACATGTCAACACTTGTCTAACGGATAAAACACCTGTATGGCGAAGATCACTCTTCAAACGCTGGGGCGCAAAATAATCGAAAAAAGAGGGAAGAAGGGAGTGCGTGAGACGGCCAAGATTATTGGCATCAGTCACGGCACACTTTCGCGTTTAGAACGCGGATACCTTCCAGATCTGGAGACTTTTGCAAAGGTGTGTAAGTGGCTGCCCATTGATCCGGCCGAAGTGCTCGGCGTGTTGCCGCAAACTCGCACCGCTCCGGTAGCTGCAGTGCATTGTCGAAAGGATCAGGTACTTGCGCCGGCAACCGCGCACGCGCTAGCGCAGATGATTCTGGCGGCGCATCGGGCGCTTATGCTAAGCGACGATTCCAGCCCGGAAAATGAGCGCTAAATGTACGAGCGAGGCTTTAAGAGCTGGTGCGAGAAAGTTGCACTACAGCAAAGGCGTGAACTTGAGTTGGCGCCTACCGATCCACTCGATGCTCGTGCTCTAGCCAAGCACCTAGAGGTCCTCGTATGGCTAGCGGGGGAGGTACCAGGATTAGAGGGTGAGGCTCTGCGCATCTTGACACGGGATGACGCTGACAGTTGGTCGGCAGTCACAATCTGCACAGGAGCCAAAGATCTAATAATTTTGAATCCAACACACAGTGCCGCCAGGCAAGCCAGCGATATAACTCATGAGCTTTCACACATTATTATTGGACATGAACCAGCGCGAGTTGATGTAACAGAAGATGGATTGCTTATTCTCAACACGTATAACAAAACCCAAGAGGACGAGGCTAAGTGGCTATCCTCATGCTTGTTGCTTCCCCGACCCGCTTTGCTGTTGATCCGGGCTCGAAGGATCGACCTAGGGGTTGCCGCCAATCTATATGGCGTAAGCCTTCAGATGCTCACGTATCGAATGAACGTATTAGGATTATCAAAAACCCTGAGACGGAGAAGCGCAAGCGGCGTCAATCGAACACCGCGTTCATAATTCGTCAATCTCATCCGTCCCCAGTTAACTTCTCATGCGCTGACGCAGCCACGAGTCATCCGTTCTGCTTGTTTAGACCTGGGACCGTTTTACCTTTTTAAAAATTTCGTAGTTCGTTCGAAATCAATTGGACGATGAAAGCAACGTCGGATCAATCCGTTCGACAACAAGAAAGCCTTTATTCTTCTTGAACTCCATCCGATGAATGAAGTTCTTCATCGACTCTGACGGATCGATGGAGTTTAGGTCGAGCCTATCCAAGGTGCGACGCGGAATAGCGACTGATAGCAATGGCTTCTCTTCAAGGTGGCCTGTCTGGGCGTTCACGACGTCACCTACGGCCGTCACGATTACAGATTCGAACGGAAGTAGAGCAAAGATTTCTCGCGCGACACGCAGGACACAACCGCAGATGTAATCCTGATAGAGTTCATAAAACTGACCCTGTGGCATCTTTTTGGTGGAGAGTTTGCCGCTTTGGAGCAGACTTTTGATTTCGTTTGGAATGACGTCGTGCCCGTTGATAGTCAGGGTGACCTCAATCACTGATGTGTTCTTAAATTGGAAGCCGACACCGGACCCCAGATCACTTATCTCGCTGAAAGGACCAATCTCCTCAATCACCTCCTTGAAAGCTTGAATCTCTTTCGCCATCACGCGGCCGGCGATTTCTCGTCTCTCCTCCCATTCAGACATGTCTTTTTGATGTTTAGTAAGAGTCTCCAAGTACTCGCGGGCTTCTTCGTCCTGGGCCTGCTGAAGCGCCAGGTTCAAAGCCTGTTTTTTCGATTCGACTCGACGAAAAAGTTTGTCCCAGAAGCTCGGCTCGAAATTATCTAACGCCAGTTGCGCGTTTTTCTCTCGGATGTGAGAACGAGCCGGAGGCGATGGTGCCGGTGCGGAATAGACTGCCGACCAGTCCCAAGTCGAACCACACTCTTTATGGATCGATCTCAAGAGCTCAATGCGGTTTTCGTGAAGCTGAACTTCAAAAGCGGCACGCTCAAGCTCCAACATCTTCTGAAGTTGCTTTTGCTGCCGTAACAGTTCGGTATGTTGGCGGCGAGCCTCGCGCTCGGCACGACGAGCGGCGGCTTCCATCGAACGGAGGGCGCCTTTCCAACCCATACCTGTTTCTCCTTATGAGGATGTGTGAGACCGGTGATATCAGAAGTTGGTAGCGCATACGGGACTCGAACCCGTGATCTCTGCCTTGAGAGGGCAGCGTGTTAACCAACTA
>WUUC01082888.1_pt1 | contig 18041 bp, 14 predicted proteins | sample 6278441 | NCBI WGS metagenome assembly WUUC01 (sample SAMN13675441, study PRJNA597444) | soil metagenome | isolation source: soil | place: USA: Washington | collected 2017-10 | reverse complement strand
TCCGTTCGTTGATCGGACTCTTGGACGAGAACAAGTTCGAGGAAGCCAGGCATGCGGTTAACCGGCAGCTGGTGGAGCAACTGGGCAAACGGCGGGGCTCCTTCAGCGGCCTCCTGCATCCCGTTCACATTACATTCGATAACAGCCAGTCGTCCACGGACACGATCATGGATATCCGATCGGGCGATACGCCGGCGTTCCTCTATGCGTTCGCCAATGCCCTCGCCATGCGTAATATTTATATCGCCAAAGCACAGATCGACCTTGATGGAGGCACGGTGCATGACCGCTTCGCCGTCCGCAATCGATACGGCCGGAAGTTGACCGACCCGGGAGACCAACAACAGTTGCGGCTGACCGCCGTCCTGCTCAAGCAATTCACTCACGCCCTGACGTGGGCTCCGGACCCGACGAAGGCGTTGGAGGCCTTCGACCAATTTCTTGATCTGACGGTGCAGGAGACAAAAGGTCGCGCCAGGGAAGCAGCACTGGCGTTTCTCGCCGACAAGAAGACGTTTCCCATCCTTGCCCGTCTGCTCGGAGCCAGCGATTTCCTCTGGGAAGATTTTTTGCGGCGGCAGCACGGCAATTTACTTCCGCTGCTCGAACGCTATCGCCAGGCGCCGCTGATCAAGTCAAAGGCCTCATTAGCGAAGGACCTCGACCGGCTCGCGGCCAAGGCCAAGGACGACGAGGCCCGCAAACAGGCGCTCAACCAGTTCAAAGACGGGGAACTATTCCGCATCGACATGAAACACATCGTCGAACCCGATACCAGCCTTGCCGATTTTTCGCTGGCGCTGACCGAACTCGCCGAAGTCATCGTCCAGCGCAGCCTGACAGATTGTCAGGCCAAGCTGAGTAAGCAATACGGCGCCGCGCGGCTTGCCAACAATAAGCCGTGCCCATTTGCCATCATGGGGGCGGGGAAATTCGGCGGCCGGGAGTTGGGGTATGCGTCGGACATCGAAGTCCTGTTTGTCTATGGCGGCGCCGGCAGCACGGACGGCAAGCGCATCATCGAGAACAGTGAATACTTTGAACGGCTTACTCAGGAACTGCTCCAATGGATCGAAGCCAAACAGGAAGGCATCTTCCATCTCGACGTCCGCCTCCGTCCTCACGGCGGCAAGGGCTTTCTCGCCAATCCATTGGACGAAATCACGCACTATTACAGCGACAGCGGCCAGGCAGCGCCGTTCGAACGGCAGGCCATGATCAAGCTCCGCCATGTCGCAGGTAATGAAGCGCTCGGCAAGCAGGTCGAAGCCCATCGCGACCGGTATGTCTACAGCGGCGCGCCATGGGATCTTGCCGCCGCACTCGACTTGCGCCGGCAGCAATTGAAGCAGCTTGTCGAACCCGGAACGGTTAACGCGAAACTCAGCCACGGCGGCGTCGTCGACATCGAGTATGCCGTCCAATACCTCCAACTGATGCACGGCCACCGGCATGCGGTTGTGCGCACGCCGAATGCCATGCAGGCGCTCGCCGGACTGGTGGAATCGGGCATCATCACCAGGCACGATGGCGACAACCTACGAAAAGCCTATCTGTTCCTTCGCATGTTGATCGATGGATTGCGGATGGTGCGGGGTCATGCGAAAGACCTTGTGATTCCGCCGGCCGATTCAGAGGAGTTCATCTTTCTCGCGCGTCGGGTCGGCTATACGACGGACGATTGGGAGACGGGGGCAAGGCATTTGAAGACGGATATAGAAGAACATATGAGAAAGACAAGAGAGTTTTCTGAGAAGACTTTTGGAAAGCTATGAACAAGGAGGACGATGGGCTTCCGGCTCAGGCGACCAATCAGATGTGCATGGCCGCGTGGCTGCTAGGCTCCACAACTCGGATTGACACATCCCTTCCAAGACCGTACCCTGTCTCGCTTTTCACATCTTTCATAGAACAAGGAGTCTATCTGATGCGAGGTGTGCTCATTTGTCTGTTGACGCTGATCCTATGTGGTTGCATCAATATCACCACGGAGCTGCAGCCGAGCAATCCCGACGTCCAAGACGTGCTGATGGGAGAGGATTGCACGCCGATTGTCCTCGGCGCGGGATTGGGCACAAACACCATTGAAGGTGCCAAGAAAGATGGCAGACCATTGGGAGACGTTGGCGAATTCCGCTCGCGCATCAAACTCAATGATCGAACACCGATTAACCGAATACGTACGATTCAAATCAGCAGCTTCTACGTATTGCTGGTTGGGTCTAGCTGCATTCAAGTCATTGGCGAACCGTGAGAGAGGTTTGGAAGCGGAACTGCCGACCATCTGCAACGCTGCTACATGGTGGCGAGCACCAGACGGAGAAGGCCGGAGAGGTTTTCGGTTTGGGCGGATGGCATCAGGCGATTTACCTGCAAGTTATAGCCACCTTCCAGTGAGAGCTGCGGTTTCCAGTCGCGCAGCGGTTCAAGCTCCCACGAGACTGTTCCTTTCCCGCCAATCATATCCAGTTCCACGAGTTTGTCGCTCGATCGCATGGCCGAGTAATTCCCGGTTGCCGTCATGCTCAGCCGCGGGCTCTTATTGTACCTCATGGAAATGGATGCGGATGGTGTCTCAATCCGTACGCTCGAGTATTTTTGCTGTTCCGCGCGATAACCGAATGTCGGAGTAACGGTCAGGGATTCAAGCAGGTGGAAGGAGGCCGCCGCTGTTTGGGCTTGGACCTGGCTCTCTGCAGCATGGCGCATCAGATCGGTTTCGAACCCGTAGCTGGAGGCCAGCTTGGCATCCCACCTTGCACCCGTATAGCCAACCGCTGCCTCCAGCCGGTGATGATCAGCCTTTTGCGGGTAGAGACTGAGAGGATCCATCGTGGTGTTTGCCGCATTCTGCGCATAGCTGAACGAGACAACAGGCCACGCAGGCCTGTTCCAAGACACATCAATCCGGTGATAGCTCTGTTCCCGGCGATTCCCTCCGCCATCGGCTTTGAGGTCAGTCCGTTGTCCGATAAGGCTGCGAATAGCCATCGCTCCTCGTCTCAGCTCTCCCCAGGCTTCCCTCTGCGCGTCTCCCTCCCCATGATAGGCTGCGTCCGCTGTGCGATAGGTCATGCCGTAGCGAACCAGGCCCGCCGAACCGATGGCGCCTAAGCGCAACATGCGGGCGGATGGCTGGGCCGCTCTAGCGCCTCCTTCATTGGCCGCCACCTCGGTTTCAGTGGAGAAAGCTCCCTTGAGCCACGTGGTCGATGAGAGAAGACCGTAGGTGCGCGAGCGGTCAGGATCCGACCCCAGCTTCTGCATGCTCATCGGAGCAGTGGGAGAGCCATCGCCCATTGGAATGAGTCTAGACTCGTACAGAGACGTCTCTGCCGGCTTTGGCCTGACTTGCCATTCATTCGCACCTCCCCAGACGGGATTTGCCGCGAGGAAGACCACCATGATGAATCCATATCTTCCGGCGTCACGCATCTCCGCGATGGTAATCACGAAGTCGTTTCTCTTCGTTCCTCCTGAGTAAGGGCCGTGTAAAATTTCTGTAATCTTTTTTTCGAGGAGAGGACGCGTCGAAATTTAAAAGGAAGGAGTCACCTAAGGGAGAGGACGGGACATTCTACTTTGGATGAGCTATTCGGCCGATCGATGAAAGATGCCACTACGTAGAATGTCCCCTCGTGTGGTGCGGACAGCCTCTACGGACGTCCGGCGTAATCTCGACGGCAACTTTGCTCCGCCAACATCCTCTGACCCGCCGTTGCATCCCGAGGAATGCGACCAAGGCAAGCCTCCAGCGTGTCCTGCTCTTCGGCTCCTGACGGGACACCCATACTCCTGCTCGGCCGGGACTGGTTCATCGAATTGGATTGGGCAGCTTCACTGCCGGATGTCGAGGGACTCGATATGGCCGTATCCCGGGTAGATGTCGAGGACTTGTTGGACGAGGCGTCCATCTTACTGTCGCTTGCACAGCCACCGACAAGGAGTCCGAACACGGCGATCACAAATGCAGTCTTCAACATGACGATACCTCCACATTAAGAGCGATGCCTCTGTCCACTATAGAGAGGACCGCCGTTTTGTTCTATCAGCGCCGGCCTACAAATCCCATTGTGCATCAGTCCACAGAGCCATCCTTATTGAGACAAGGACCAGGCTAAGATGAGGACGAAAGGATTCATGGCTTGTTTGTATGCGCTCGTGAAGCGTGGCATGACTCTACTGTTACGCACAACATAGTTGAACACCCGCACGCAATCACCAAGGAGAAAATCCTGGGTCACCACGGACAGCAAGGCGGAAGCGGTTGTCCGCCCTCTGTGCTATTTCTCCTTCTTAATAGCCGGTCTGCGCTTTCCGCCCTATAATCGATGTGCCGGTTCAAATCGATGTTGATGCCTGAGAGGTCGGCATGAAACTTCCGCGCAAGCAAGCTGCGGTGGTCAGCGAGGCCATCGAACGATGGAAGCTGGACGGTATCATTCCGGAGGTGCAGGCGGCGACACTGGCGGCCACGATCGAAGTTCAGTATTTCGATTGGCGGAAGTTGGCGAAGTACTCTTTTTGGATTGCCCTATGCTCAATTCTCTCTTCCATAAGCGCCGCGCTCTCCGACCGCATGCTGAGGGACCTATTGAATGTGCTCTTTGACGCACCCGCGATCATGAAGTGCGCCGCCCTGTCGTTCCTTGCGGCAGCACTGTACCGGTGGGGCCTGATCAGACGGCGACTAGCGCCTGACAAGATCTATCGTAATGAAGCCATCTTTTCTCTTGGGGTGCTCGCGACTGCTGGAGCGATTGCCCAGCTCGGCGTCGCACTCGACACGGGAAGCGGCCACTTTTCCCTGCTGCTGATGTGTTCGTTTCTGGTCTACGCCGTTCTTGGCGTGATACTCGGATCGAACCTGATCTGGATATTTGCGCTCGCTTCCCTGGGTGGTTGGATGGGAACGGAAACAGGCTACATGTCAGGCTGGGGGGCCTATTATCTCGGCATGAACTACCCGCTGCGCTTTGTGTTCTTTGGCGGCTTACTCACGGGCTGCGCCCTGACACTTGAGAATCACGCCATCGCGTCACGGTTTTACCGAAGCACCCTGGTGATGGGGCTGCTCTATCTGTTTATCGCCTTGTGGATCATGTCGATATTCGGCAACTACGGGGATATCCGCACCTGGGAGCGAGTGAAGCAGATCGAGTTATTCCACTGGTCGATCCTCTTCGCTGCCGCAGCTGGTTGGGCCATCTATTACGGCCTCCGCCACGACAACGACATCACAAAGGGATTCGGAGTCACCTTCTTGGCCATCAACCTGTATACGCGATTTTTCGAACTGTTCTGGAACAATCTACACAAGGCCGTCTTCTTCGCTCTGCTTGGCCTGAGCTTCTGGTACCTCGGCAGCAAAGCGGAAACGATCTGGTATCTGGGGAAGCGGGAGGAACGCCGGCTCACGGCATCGTAAAACAGGCAGGGTTCGGCCCAAGACTACTGCGTGCTGCTCACGCTCCCGGCACGTTTCTCACCGAGTTCAGTCCAGCGTGCGTAGAGCCGATCCACATCGGCCTGGGCAACTTCGAGCCTATGGTACCGCTCGTGCAGGGCCTCTGCCGAGGACGCGATAGTCGGATCGTTCGCCGCCGCCCGGCAGGCTGCTACGGTCGCTTCTGCTTTGAGAATCTGCCCTTCGATTTGTTCCCACTCCTGTTCCTCGCGGTAGGATAACCCTTTCCTCTTTGGAGCGTTCTTCATCATGCCGCGGGTAGGTGCAGCAGCTGCTGCTTGGATTTTATCCGCGCGCCGCGCCTGCGCAGCTTCCCATTGCGCATAATCGGCAAACCATTCGCCCCGGCCCGTGCCGTCCAGTGCCAGGAGTCGCGTGGAAACACGCTCCAGCAACCACCGGTCGTGCGTCACAAGGACGAGCGCTCCGGCAAATTCCAGCAGGCTGTCCTCAAGCACGTCGAGCGTCGGAATATCCAAATCGTTCGTCGGCTCGTCCAGAATCAGGAGATCGGCAGGCTCGAGCATCAGCCGGGCGATCAACAATCTGGCCTGCTCCCCGCCGGACAGACGGGAGACTGGCAGGTCCAGTTGTTCTGGCTTGAAGAGAAAACGCTTGGCCCATGAAATCACATGGAGAGACCGGTCCTGATAGACGACGGCGTCCCCGGCCGGCGCAAGGGAGCGCCGCAACGTAGCCCGTTGATCCAGCGATTCCCGATGTTGCTGGAAGGTCACCACGCGGAGACGGTCGGCGCGGATGATGCTGCCGCGATCCGGTTCCAGATCGCCGGCGAGCAACTTCAACAAAGTGGTCTTTCCGCTGCCATTGGGGCCAAGGAGCCCGATTCGTTCTCCCGGACCAAGCTGCAGATCGAGACCCGCGAGGATCGGGTGGCCGTCAAGCGACTTGGCGAGGCCGGTGGCGACCAAGAGCTGTTTGGATTTTCGCCCAGACGCGGTGAAGTCGATCCCTGCCGCATTGTGTGCCTGCCGCGATTCGATGGCCTGCAATTCGTCGATCAGCCGTCCGGCTGCTTCTACCCGCGCTTTGGCCTTGGTCGTGCGGGCTTTGGGCCCGCGACGTAGCCATTCCACTTCGCGCCGGACGCGGTTTGTCAGCGAGGCTTGATAATCCGCCTGTGCCTGCAGTGTCGCATCACGCTGTTCCAAAAAGTCACTGTACCGGCCGTTCGCCTGAAATACGCCATTGGGATAGCAGCGGTTTAACTCCCAGATGCGGGAGGCCACCGATTCCAGGAACCGCCGGTCATGGCTCACGACAAGAAACGCATGAGGTTCTGCCTGCAACACGCGTTCCAACCACAGTATCCCCTCGACGTCCAGATGGTTGGTCGGTTCGTCCATCAGCAACACGTCCGGTTCCAGCATCAATGACCGCGCGATCGCCAGACGTTTCTTCCAGCCTCCCGAGAGGGTTGCAACCGACTGGTCCGCGCGCACAAATCCTCCCAGACCGAGGGCTTTGGCAATCCGATCGCCGTGCTCGTGGGGATTCAGCCCTTCGTCAACAAGGACTTGGCAGAGCGCTTGTTCGACCGTTTGAGACACGGAGAACGACGGTTCCTGCTCTACATAACCGATGCGAACGTGGCGGCGGACTGACCGGGTACCGTGATCCGGCTCGTCTTGGCCGGCCAATATTTTAAGCAACGTCGATTTACCTGACCCGTTCGGACCGATCAGCCCGACGTGATCTCCTTCACACAGGCCGAGCGACAGGTCGGCGAAGAGCGGTTTCACTCCGTAGCTCTTGCTGATGGACTCGCAACTGAGCAGCACGATCGGTGGCATGGTGTATAAGAGTTCAGACGATCAGGTGAAGAACGCGCGGCAGGGTAAGTCCAGCCAGGGCGGGCAGTCGTTGCCAGACTCCTTCTTCTACCTGTCCGCTCAAAAGAAGTCAATCGAGACAACGTCCGCAGCCTTACAGGCTAATTGAGCAGAACACGCGGACGCGCAAACGGTCCCTGATTCGTGGTGTTCGGTATCAGGAAGCGCGCGTTTTTCCCATTAGCTATTCGCGTGTAGCTTGATCGCGGTGAGTAACAAGGAGACGGCGTGAGCGGCTAACCGCAGAAATGTCACGCTGGGCAGGTGTTCTGACATCATTTGGGATTGTACTTCCCATGTCCACAATGTAGGCTCCATCTTGTTCAATCGCAGGACGCCATAGCATACGATTCATGAATACGCATCCTCTCATTTCCATGCTCGTCGGCGCGTTCGTGACGGCATTCATCTTCGGGATGATCGCCAAGCGGCTTGGCATCGCCCCGCTTGTGGGCTTCTTGCTTGCCGGTATTGTGATTGGGCCCTTCACCCCTGGGTTTGTCGCAGACGCGTCCATTGCACCCGAACTGGCCGATGTTGGGGTGATTCTGCTGATGTTCGGGGTTGGCCTGCATTTTTCCGTCGAGGATTTGTGGGCGGTCCGCAAAATCGCCGTACCCGGAGCGATCTTTCAGATCGTCATTGCCACGTTCCTCGGCTGGGCGCTGGCCTACTATGGACTTGGATGGTCTCATGTCGCGGGAGTGTTCTTCGGCCTCACGCTTTCTACCGCGAGCACCGTCGTTCTCTTACGAGCCCTGGAAGACCGCAGCCTGCTCGACTCCGAGGAGGGCCACATTGCGGTGGGCTGGTTGATTGTTGAAGACATTGCCATGGTTGTCGCGTTGGTCGTGGTGCCGACGTTGGCCGTCCTCATGCACGGGGTCGCCTCGCGGCAGTCGCAACCCGGCGAACTGGTGACGGCGGTCGGGCTCACGTTGGCTAAGATCGGCCTATTCATCGCGCTGATGCTCGTCATTGGAAAGCGGGTGATCCCCTGGGCGCTCGATCGCGTGGCCGAAACAGGGTCCCGAGAACTGTTTACGCTCTCTGTATTGGCTATTGCGCTCGGCATCGCATTCGGATCCACCGCCCTATTTGGCGTCTCATTTGCGCTCGGCGCCTTTTTCGCCGGCTTGATCCTGAATGAGTCGGAACTCGGTCGTAAGGCGGCCGAAGGGACGCTTCCGTTGAGAGACGCATTTGCTGTGCTGTTCTTCGTGTCGGTGGGCATGCTCCTCGACCCGAAGGTGCTGCTGCGTCAACCATGGGCCATCTCAATGACCCTGCTGATCATTGTCATAGGAAAGTCGTTAATCGCATGGCTGATCGTACTGTTGTTCGGGTACTCTCAAAGAATAGCCACGACGATCTCGGCCAGCCTCGCACAGATCGGAGAATTTGCATTCATGCTGGCCCAAATGGGTGTGACATTGGGCCTGTTGTCGATGGAGGGGCGCGATATCATTCTTGCAGGCGCCATCTTGTCCATCATGCTGAACCCTTTTCTCTTCACGTTACTCGATTGGCTGCCGGCCAGGGATCACGCTGGATCTCTTGGAACGCTCTCGTTACCGGCTAAAGACCATGTCATCCTTGTCGGACACGGGCGGGTCGGCCAGCTCGTGAGAGGCGCATTGAGGAAGGCGAACCGACCACTGGTTGTCATTGAAAACGATGCCAAGATTGTTGCCCGTCTGCAGGCGGAAGGCGTCCCCGTCATCCTCGGTCAAGCCAGCGCGCCAGGCGTGCTCGAGTCGGCTAACGCCGCCCACGCCACACTGTTGATCAATGCGATTCCAAATGTATTCGAAGCTGGGCAGGCCATTACGCGAGCACGACAGCTGAATCCCTCATTGTCGATCGTCGCGCGGGCGCATTCCGACGTCGAAGTCGAGCATCTGAAACGGCATGGCGCGCAAACCGTCATTATGGGGGAACGGGAGATCGCCGATAAAATGATCGACTACGCGCTCCAACGAGGCTAATGAGGCTGTCCTGTCCGGCCAGCCCTTGACCGCCACAGTCAACGCAATCCGCCCAGTTGACTCCCTCGCCTTCTGAAGACTAGCCTTGCCTCAAGGGCCGATCTGCAGGCGACATTCAGGTGATCGAATAATGGCCGCGGCCGCCGTAGCCATGCTGGAACGAGCCATGACACGCGCGCCAGCAGTTTATGTGAGTTGCCGTTACTGTTCTTCAATCGAGTGTTATCGGACTCAACGGCACGGGTGGCAGGATTTTCTCTGCAGGCTCTTCGGTATGTTTCCCTGGCGCTGCTGCAGATGCGGAGCGCGATTCTACCGACGCATGCGCGCTCAAGTTTGAGCGCGAAGCCCGTGTCTCAGTACATGGATCGGCGGACTTGAATGGAAGGCGCTGGATCAATCCGTGAAGGCGCGGAGGAGATCTGCCGTCGAAAGGACACCGATAATCGTGCCATCGGCGGTGACCGGCAGGTGACGAATCCCCTGCTTCTTCATGAGGCTCATGGCCTCTGATACCAATTCATCTTCTTCGATCGTCACCAGCGCTTTGCTCATGCAAGCCTTGACAGTGGTGGTGTTCGGATCAAGGCCTTTCGCCACGGCCTTGCGGCTGAGATCTGAGTCGGTGACGATTCCGATGTAGCGGGACCCATCATCCACGATGAGCGATCCGACCTTGTACTTCTGAAACAGCAGCCCCGCCTCCTTGATCGTGGCCGCCCGATGAATACTGCGCACATCGTGCGACATATACTGCTCGACCCGCGCCTGAAGCACGCCATTGCTGACACCGTGCCTTGCCGCCTGGACACGCCGGCGCAAAGACAAGTCGGCTAGGCAGCTTTCCAGGACCTGCCTGCGCTGATGGAGGCTTTCACGCTCGACGTTGTGGGCACCGCTTTCCTGCGCTTCTTCAGGAAGCAAGGCGGATTCGCCACTCTTGGCGTAGACGTAGGCTTCGGATTCCTCCGATGCGGCGCCAAATACCTGGCTGACTAATTCTTCCGCCGCATCGTCGAAGGCGTCGATCGACATTCCCGTGCGTTTGCGGGAAAGGAAGGGTTGAAATTTCACCAATTGCTGTTTAAACCGCTCGATGTAGCGGTCCAGAATGTCCGTGCGGGTCAAGCCTGTCCGGACTCGTTTCGGCATGTTACCCTCCCGTGAGGCCAGGAGAATATCTTAAGGCGTGTCACACCTCAAGAGGCTGTAGCCTACGTCGCAGGGGTGGTCGCCGGTTCCTTGACTGCCGCCGGTCTCTTCACTGCATTGCCGCGCACTCGGTGCATCTTCTGCCGGGTGTGGTACGGGATCAGTCCTTCCAGCACCATGGGCAACTTCTCGCAGGGCACGTCCTCCATCAACTTGATCGCCATTTTAGCGTCCGGCCCGGATCGACCGCCGACAAAGATATCTACAGCATCAACCACTTTCCCTTCGACTTTTGCCTTTTTCCCCAAGAGGCCCACATCGGCCACCAAGTGGTTTCCGCAGCCCGCCGGGCATCCGGACCAGTGCATCGTAATCGGCTTAAGCGAACCGCTGAGACGCGCCTCCAAGGCCTTCGCTGTTTCGACCGCCCGCCGCTTAGTTTCAATGACAGCGAGGTTGCAGTAATCGCTGCCAACGCAGCTCACCAATCCCCTATAAAGCGGCGAGGGATTATAGGTGAATTCTTTCACCAGCGGATCTTCGGCTGCCTCGCCCACCTTGCGGTCGCTCACGTTCGGCACGATCAACGATTGATTGGCGCCGATCCTGATTTCCCCGTTGCCGTAGCGCTCAGCGAATCCGGCGATCTTGATCAGCTTCGCCGCCGTGGTCCGCCCTACCAACACTTTGAGTCCGACGTAGTTCATGCCCCGGTGCCGCTGACGGAAAATCCCGATATGGTCTTGTTCGGTGAGTTTCCTCGCATCAATGCCTGCCGGAGCCAGAGTCTTCCCCAGGCGCGACTCCACTTCGGCCCGAAATCGCGCCTCACCCCACTCGTCGATCAGAAAAGCGAGCCTGGCCTGAGTCCTATTTTCGCGGGGTCCCTGTTCGCGATAGATTTGCATGACAGCGCGGCAGACCTCCAAGGCGTCCGCTGGGTTGACAAACAGATTCAGCGAACCGGCGATACGGTAGCCGCCCGATCCCAGCTTCCCCCCTGCCAGCACATTGAATCCGAAGCAGCGGTCGTGCCCCATGTCGTAATAGGCCGGCACGAGCGCCAGATCCTGCGTCTCCATGTGGAGGCAGTTGTGCGGACATCCCGTTACGGCCACGTTGCACTTCCGCGGAAGGTTGGAATATGCCCGGTTATTCAAGATCTCCTCGGTGAGGGTCCTCACCAATGCCGCGGTCTCCACCACTTCGTCCGGGCTTAATCCTGAGACCGGACAGGTCATGACGTTGCGAACCGAATCCATCCCGGTTTGAAGGGACGTCAGGCCGACTTCTTCCATCTTCGCGAACACGGCCGGGACATGCTCGATCGCCAGGTGGCGCAGTTGGACCTGTTGTCGAGTCGTCACATCCACGAGGCCGTTGCCATGGCTCGCAGCCATTTCCGCCAGCGCGCGCAATCGGTATGCGGTGGTCTGCCCTCCGGGAATGCGCATGCGCAGCATGAAATGGCCCGGCGTGGGATTCCGCAGAAACAGACCGTACCACTTCAAGCGCTGGACGTCGTCTTCGGGAATCGACTCCCAGCCGGTCTTGGCATAACCGGCAATCAACTCCTTTACATCCAACCCGTCGCGGTCTTTTTTGAGCGCCTCGATCTTGTTCATATACCGCCGGATCGCTCGACATAGTAATCGCCGCCGGCACGCATCAGCCGTACGCCTCCGGACCGGCTAAGCCGGTCAACGGCGGCGAAGACCTCCTCCCAACTCATATCCAGGCATTTCATCAATTGCTCGATGGTCGCAGAGCGTTCCTTCGCAAGGTAATCCAGCATGGCCGAATCTTTGGTGTCTGTCTTCATGGAAATCTCCGTGGGGGTCACCATGTTTCCTCCGTGTCGTTTTACGTCAAAACACAAGGCGCCGGAACCGAATCGATCGGGCGTCGATGCCCGCTCATCCAGTTCTGGCGCCTTTGCCAGACCTCACACGTCGCCGGCGGCATCGTCGGCGCTTTCTTCCACACTGTCCTACGTGAGCAGGGTTGCGTCAGCTATAGGCACGTTCGTTGTGCTGGCTGATATCAAGCCCGGCCCGTTCCTCCTCACGCGTCACGCGCAGGCCCACCAGCCGATCGACGAGCCGGAGGATGACATACGTCGCAGCGGCACTGAACAACGCGACGACGCAGACGGCCAGGATCTGCACGCCGAGAAACCCGGGATTGCCCGCCAGGAGGCCGTCCGCACCTCCTGGATTCACAGTCTTCGAGGCGAGGATGCCCGCCAGTGTCATGCCCAACACGCCTGCCACGCCGTGAATCCCGACGACATCGAGCGAATCATCGAAGCCAAACTTTGCTTTGTTGATGATTGCCAAGTAGGACACACTGCCGCCGATGAGACCCATGACGAATGCCCCCAGCGGACCGACGAATCCGGCGCCAGGCGTGACGATCGCCAGCCCTGCAATAATGCCACTCGCGATTCCCAGGACGGTCGGTGTGCGCCGGTGAATCCATTCGATCGCAACCCAGGCCAGCCCCCCAGCGACAGCCGCCGCGTGCGTCGCCAAAAATGCGGCAACGGCGATCTGATTGGGCCCCAGGGCGCTCCCTGCGTTGAAGCCGAACCATCCGACCCAGAGCAAGCCGGTCCCCAGGAGGACCATCGGCATATTGTGCGGCGCCAGATAATCGGTTCCGTATCCGTGCCGGGCTCCCAGCACCAAGACGCACACGAGTGCGCTGATACCTGAACTGGTATGGACGACCGCACCGCCGGCAAAATCAAGTGCCCCCAGTTGCGCAAGCCATCCCCCGCCCCACAACCAATGTGCCACCGGCGCGTACACGACAATGGACCATAAGCCAGAGAATACCAGCAGCGCGCTGAACTTCATGCGTTCGGCAAACGCGCCGGTGATCAGCGCCGGCGTGATGGCTGCGAACATCATTTGGAACACCATGAACGCCTGGTGCGGAACCGTCGCGGCATACGTGGCATGAGGCGCCAGGCCGACTCCCCTTAGCCCCGCCCATTCCAGACTGCCGATGACACCCTTCACATCCGGACCGAATGACAGGCTGTAGCCCACCAGCATCCAGAGCACGCTGACCAGACAGAGGATGGCCATGCTCTGCATGATGGTGCCGAGCACATTTTTGCTGCGCACAAGACCGCCGTAGAACAGCGCCAGTCCGGGAACGACCATGGCCATGACCAACACCGATGACAGCAGCACCCAGGCGGTATCGGCTCCGTTGATCGCCATGGATGGTTCTGCCGTTGATTGCGCCCACCCCAAAGTGACACTCAGCGACCACACGCCGAGCACGAGCAGGCTTATCCGGATCATCGCCACAGTGCCCCCGACAAACGAAAAGCGTCCGCCACTTTCGCAAGATGACGGACGCCATTGTCCATTCCGGTCTTCTGTTGTCTCTGCCAGAGCCGCGACGTCCTTGTCTTGGCTCTCGTTGTGCCGTTCCTGTTCGTACGAGGATTGCCAGCGCGATGCTAAAACGTCTTGTACTCGAGCCACTTGCCGTTCAACGTGATTTTGCAGCGAGCCTCGCCTTGGCTGCCGGTCACCTTTTCCATGTCGAGCGTGAAATCAATGGCGCTCATGATGCCATCCCCGAACATTTCATTCGCCTGCTCGCGCAGTGAATCGCCGTACACGCCGATGATTTCCATCAACCGGTACTTGAATGGATCCGAAGCATTCGGGAAATCGGTTCGAACGGGGAATGTGCTCAATGACGCTGTCAGGTCTGCGTCCAATCCCAAGAGATCGCCGACCTTCTTGGCCTCGTCCTGCGGGAGCTTATGGGTTCCCTGGAGCACCGCCGCGACAAAGGTCGGATTTCTGCCGACGACTTTCGCGACTTCGGCGATCGTCACCTTTCTGGCAAGCCGCTTCGTTTTAATAGCCTTTCGAATCTCATTCTTCTCCATTCTGCCCCTCCTCCTCTGTCTGCAGCCGCAGCGATGTTTCTCAGTGCGTGGTGAGCGAATCTTCCTCGAAATCGACCATCACGGGTGCGCCATCTCCCCGCTTCCCAGAAACTGCCCCATCCGCGCTCTCATGTTTCGCGTGGCGGACGAGGAAATGGATGATATGGTTTCTGATCTTGTAGTAGTGCGGATGTTCGATAATCGTTTCTCGTGACCGCGGCCTGGCGATCGACACGCGCACCTCTTCGGCTATCCGCGCCTCAGGCCCGTTGGTCATGAGCAGAATCCGATCCGACAGGAGGATCGCCTCGTCCACATCGTGGGTGACCATGAAGACGGTGTTTCTCGACGTGTTCCACATTTGAATGAGTTCTTCCTGAATCACTCCTCGCGTCAAGGCATCGATCTGCGCGAACGGCTCGTCGAGCAGCAGGACTTTTGGCTCGATGGAAAACGCCCGGGCCAGGCCGACACGCTGCTTCATCCCGCCGGATAACGCTACCGGCCGCTTGTTCTCCGCTCCCTTGAGGCCCACCAACTGAATGTACTTCGTCACGTGGGCGCTCACTTGCTCACGGCTCCAGTCGGGGTAGGCGGAGCGGACGGCCAGGGCGATGTTTTCGAACACGGTCATCCACGGCATGAGCGCGAAGTTTTGAAATACCACCATGCGATCGAGACCTGGCCCGCTCGCCTCGCGGCCATTGAGGATGATACCGCCCTCCGTCGGAGTCTCCAGCCCGGCAATGATGTTGAGCAGGGTGCTTTTCCCGCAGCCGGAATGCCCAATGCAGGTGACAAACTCGCCTTTTTCGATTTTGATCGTGGCATCTCTAAAGATGCACACCTCCCCGGCGCCGGTCGGGAAATATTTTGTGACATGATCGACTTGTAAAAATGACATGGATTACTCCTGATAGGTGACATAGCCGGCCAACTTATTGAAACCCAAATCCAGGATGACGCCTACGACTCCCACGACAAGAATGGCAAAAATCACGCCCGCAATGTCGAGGTTGTTCCATTCGATCCAACTCAGATATCCGACACCGAGCTCGCCAAGCAGCATTTCTGCAGGCACAACGGCGACCAGCGCACTGCCGAACGAAATGCGCAAGCCGTTCACGATGGTTGGAGCGGCTCCCGGTAAAATGACTTTGAACAGCCGCTCGACCCACGAAAGCTGCACGATCGCCGCCACGTGCAGATACTCTTTTCTCAATGAACTTACACCGAACGCCGTGGTCGCCAGCGTGGGCCATACTGCGGCCATGAAGACGACCAGCACGGCGGTCCACTTGGGATCCTTGACGGTGTAGAGCAGCAGCGGCATCCACGCTAATGGCGATATAGGCTTCATGATCTGGATGAATGGATTCGCGGCACGAAAGAGCACCTTGTTGAGGCCCAGGATGACGCCCAGCATGACGGCGATGAGAGACGCTGCCAGAAATCCCCCGGCGAACCGAGAGACGGTGTAAAACACCAAAAAGGCGATCCCGTGATCGTTCGTGCCTTTCTTGACAAAGGCCTCGGAGAGTTCCTCGCGTGCCTTTTCGAGCACGGCCAAAGGCCCGGGAATCCCGGTGACCTTCTGCTTCTCGGGGTTCCAGGCATAACTCCCGTCGGGGGTCCGCAAGATGTCCCCGTTGAACTCCATCATTTGGAGTTGCTCCTCAGTCAGCCCTCTCTGATCGAAGGACGACCGCAAGGTGAAAAAATGCCAACTGAGAAGGAACAGCACGAGCACAAACCCTGCGATGTACCATGGGTTCCCCTGCGACTGAGCAGTCATCGTTCCTCGACGCTCGGTCTGAGCGTAAGAGGCGCTGCGCCTCCGTGTCAGCCATCGCTTCGTCGACGCGACCCACGCGGAGAACCAGTGGATCGGAAGCTTCAGCGACGCTTCTGCCCGTGCAATCCGCGTCATCTCAGGCAACACTGTTCGGTTTGTCGATTCCATCCAAGTCTCCTCACGCCATGCTATGAATTTTAAAACTCTTGATGTAGGCGTCCGCACGGTCGGGGTCAAATTCTTTTCCCATGATGACATGTCGAGCCGTCGTCGATTGATGGGTCGCATAGCCGAGGTCTTTGGCGATGCGGTCGCAATCCGCCGCCCGATAGACCTGCTCGGCGACGGACTTGTAGTTCACGTCGCCTTTGAGATGTCCCCACCGCTTCATTTGAGTGAGGATCCATATCGCCATCGAGTGCCAGGGGTATGGATCGAAGTCAATGCGGTTCGGTTCTTTCTTGATGTTGCCCAGCCCATCTGCATACGTTCCCGTCAAGACCTGCTCAAGGACGGTAACGGGTTGATTCAAATAGTTCGTCGGCGCAATGGCCGCTGCAATTTCCTTCCGGTGCGCCGGATCCGATGCATAATGCGTGGCGTCGACAATGGCTCTCCACATGGCGAGGAAGGTGTTCGGATACGTGGTGGCGAATTCTTTCGTCACGGTAAAGGCACAGCACGGATGCTTGTCCCAAATATCCCGCGACAGTTTGTAAATGAATCCGACATTTTCGTAGACCGCTCGCTGGTTGAATGGATCAGGGCCCAGATAGCCGTCGACGTTGCCGGCCTTGAGATTCGCGACCATCTCAGGCGGTGGGACCACCCGAATTTGCACGTCCTTATCCGGATGGACGCCGCCTTCGGCGAGGAAATACCGAAGCAGATAGTTGTGCATCGAAAAGTCGAAAGGTACGCAGAATCTGAACCCCTTCATCTCCGCCGCCGTTTTTACATTCTTGTGCTTGACGTGCAAGGTGATGGCTTGTCCGTTAATATTCTCGACAGCAGGCATGTACATGGGTGTCGGGACCGATCCGGCGCCCAAGGTGATCGCCAGCGGCATAGGCGTGAGCATATGCGCGGCATCGACTTCCTTGTTGACCGCCCAATCGCGGATCATCGCCCAGCCGGCCGCACGTTTGACTGAAGCGTTGAGCCCGTGCTTTTTGTAAAAACCCAACGGCTCGGCCATGATGATCGGCGTGCCGCAGGTGATTGGAATGAATCCGATGCTCACATCCGTCTTTTCCGGCTTGCCCACCGGATCCGCCGCAAACGCTTTCAACCGCGCCAAGGGAAATACCTCGGCGACCAGCGCGCTCAGCGCCGCGGCTCCGAGGCCGAGGAGCACTTGGCGGCGCGTCGGTCCGATGGCCTCGACAACCGCCGCCGTAACAGCCTCATCCAACGTCCGCTCGAAGTACTGTTCGGACAAGGTTCCGTCTGTCTTGTTCTCATTCATCTTTTCGTCGGTCATGTTAAGGGCTCCTCTCGTCACGACCGCCTCGGGCCTTCAAGAAACAAAAAAGCGCCCCTCTCTCGCTCGAGAGACGGACGCCTTTGTCCCATGCTTGGCAGGTCTCCGGCGACCTGCTCGTAGATGTCAGAACTCAAAAAAGAAAGCGTCCGCCATCCCTTTGGGGAATGACGGACGCCTTTGTCCGTTACCTATTTTGAAAGCATCAGCCAGGCGCCGTTGCCTTGCTTAGCTGTAGGCCCTTGTACCATGCTTTCTCGTCGGTCGTCAACACGATATTTTTCAGGCACAGCTAGATGTCGTAATACAAGAAAAACTCGTACGGGTGCGGCCGTAACCGCATCGGATCGACCTCTTTCCCCCGTTTGTAGCCGATCCAGGCCT
>WUUC01023636.1_pt1 | contig 18044 bp, 36 predicted proteins | sample 6278441 | NCBI WGS metagenome assembly WUUC01 (sample SAMN13675441, study PRJNA597444) | soil metagenome | isolation source: soil | place: USA: Washington | collected 2017-10 | reverse complement strand
CGACAATAAGCACAACGGAAGCTGGTACTGCTCCCATGAACAAAAGAATATTGAGCAAGTAATCTACGAGACCCTCACTCAAGCATCCGCGTCGTCCGTTTCGGACGCGCATTCATTCTCAGTAGATACGGTAGAGAGTAGTGTGCGGAGTGAGCCTAAGTGCGTGAAGTGCGGGAAGTGCGGGCACGGTAAAAAGTACAACAACGTGACACGTTGTTATGTTTGCTATGTAGGCATCCCTCCATGCGGCTGCCTCTGCGATTTCTCTGAACCCGAATCTTCCACCTCACCTGAACAAGAAGCGGTGTGGCGTCTACACGTTCCAGTAACGAACGAACAGCACGATGTAGCGAGCGGGTTAATCTCAGGTTTTTGCGAACGTTGCCGCGTTCCGTGGCCGTGCCAATATTCACCTGAAGCCGTCTCACCTGAAAAGAACGAGTCGATTGCCCAGCCTGAGTTTCAAGTTGCACTAGAAGTTATAAAGTTTCTTGACGCTGAAGTGAGCGATACCGAGATGGGGCAGTTGGTTTCTATTATCGCAAATCGCGCCGAAAACGAGTCGATTGAATCTGCGTTGACGGAACTTCGGGCGATGAATTATCTAGACGTGATCGTGGAGTCGCGTCACTCTACAGGTAAGGATAGCGGCGAAAAGATTACAGGCTCGGTAACCATTGCTATTTGGCTTGAATCGGGCTGGAAGGAGTTCAACGCCCCACGTCTCTCCGAGGCAATGAACGCGGTTCGTCAATACCGCGCATCACTCCCCGCGACGCTAAAGCTTTAGAGGTATTCGGAGATTTTGCGCGATTAAATTTTCCGAAGGCTGGTAATTGATTCCTAATGTGTGAACAATATCATTGCGAGGACGGCGGTTGGCTGCCCGTAGATGGCGTCACTGACCGCATCGACTACCACGACGGAGCAGCGGCGATGGAGTTGTTGTGGCCGACTGAATGGACGCGATGCTTCTGTGCTGACAGTGACAATTTACCGGAAGGAGTTGACGTTTGATGTGGTATGCATCTTTAAGAGTTATGCCTACGGAAGCGAGCAGTAGTCCTAGTCTAGCTTTCCGAGACGCCTTGTATGGCACTGAAAAAGCCACCATCAACGCCGCTCGCAAGCTGCGAGTTGCGGAGATTGATCGCCTCACTGCTGAAGTCAATCAGTTGGATGAGCGGTATGATGAGATTGAGGATGCAGAAGTAAAAGGAGAACAACCACAATGAACATAGAAAAACTAGACTCAGTGGCAGATAAAGTAGAGCAGGAATTCGCCGCACGCATTCAGGACTTGAACAACGGTGAAGTTGAATACCTGTTGGATCAATTAGTGCAACGATTCGAGGGCCATCTGAATCGTGTTCAAGCAGCAACTCAAGGAGAACAACCATGACCCGCGACGAACGACTCGAACAGGTGCGTGAAGTGGTTCGTACTCAAACGACTAACCCAGTAATCAGAGAGTTGGCTGAAGCTGCCTATCTCCGTGGCTATGATGAGGGATTTGCCGACGGAGCGGTGAGAGGATCGAACAACACCGCAGCAGCGTTTGAGATGGCAATGGGAGCGCTGACGGCTCCAATGAGGGACGGGCAATGATAACCATAGTCAAATGTTGCGACGATGAGGACTGTGATCGCTACGGCCTGAGCGACGGCCACTTCAATCAGGGCAACGGCTGGGAGAAGGAGCGGGCGCAGGAGTACGCTGATGCGATTAACGCCTACGATGCTGATCAGAGACTTTTAGCGGCGGTGGCTGAAGTGGGGCGGAAAAAGAGAGCAACGATGAGCGACCCAATCGACTGTGAGAAGTACAGGACGCAGCGACCGGGGCTGTATCTTTTTGTCATCCTTATTTACGCCGTCATCATACTGTTGCTGCCGCGCAGTAGTGACATAAGCCGTATCGAATCCAAACTGGACAAATTGCAGCCGTGTGTGCAGGTGAGTAAATGAGTACTCCATTCATCACGCTGCTTCATGCTCACGATTATATCTGGACGACAGACTGGCCGTTGACCGTGAAGATTGCCGCGTGTCGGATTCTGATAGCAAGGTTCAACACTAGATGACTACTCCCACCAACTACCGCAACCGCTTCAGCTACCACTTCAGCCCTGACGCATGGTGGGCTAGATACGGTCGCTGGTGTCTCCACTTCACGCGGGCTGCTCCTTTCTTCAGCGAGCGACAGGGAATCGTCAAATACTGGCGACTGCCGTTCAGCGAGTGGCGCGTCAATCTCAGAAGGGACAAGCATCCACGATGATCAACTACCGCAACAGCGCAGTCAGCGACTATATCCGCTGCCCCCTTGCATTCCACTTCGCTCACAATCTCCACCTGCAGAAGATTGACGACGATAGCGGCGAACACCATCGACGCTTCGGCCAAGCGATACATAGTGCGCTGGAAGTAATCTACGTTGACCGCGACCTTGAGAAAGCCAAGGTGAAGATGCGTGAGTGTTATCCGGTTCAGTTGGATACTGAAGACTTGGCGAAGACTGTTGACAACGCCTGCTTCGCTCTTGAGAAATACATCGAACACTATGACTGGGACAAGGAGTGGACTGTTCTCAGTACCGAGGAGACTGATTACGATGGCAGCTACGTCGCTGTCACTCCTGACATGGTAGTGAAGGATCGTAATGACAATATCTTCATAGTGGATCATAAGACTACTGGAAAGTATTTGAATTACGATTACTTCAGTGACTACGATCCAAATTCACAGGTCACTCACTACGTCCAACGCACCAGAGAACGCTACGGTCACTGCGACGGCTTCATCGTCAATGCCATTCGATTCGCCTTCCTGAAACGGGCGTCGAAGGATCGCGCTGCTGGCTTCAACGTTGAATTCGAGCGGCAGGTGTTCCAGCGCACGTCGTCTCAGATACAGAGGACAGAGAGATCAACTGAGGAGTGGATCGAGGAAATCGAACACAGCCGCCGTCGCGGTCACTGGCGGGCCGCTGAGACCTCCTCGGCCTGTAAGTTCTGCTCCTATAAATCTATCTGTTCTGCGGGCTGGAGTTGGGAAGATGATGAAGAATTGATTACCAACGTCTTCCGCCGCGTTTGCCAGCAGAAGATTGGAAACGATTACTGCAACCTCGATCTCAACCACAGCGGCGACCATCGGCATGAGTTGGTGGCAGCGGCTCCGGTGGAGTTTGTGGTCGAAGTGTGAAAAATAAATTTGAGAAAGTTGTTGACAACAACTACAACAAGGTATAAGGTAGCCGCCCATGAAGAAACCAAAGCGTAAAATCTACCGTTGCAAGGTCTGTGGTGAACCGTGGGAAAGCCGAAAGTTGAATGGTAAGCCCAAACGCTGCCCGAATCAACTTTGCCAGTCAGTCCATTGGGAGAAGGGGACACCACATGCCTAACGCCGAAGAATTTCTTGCTGACCCACTACGGTTCTTTATTGGACTTGTCGCCGAACCCGGCGCGGGTAAAACCCGTCAGTCGATCTCTTTTCCTAAGAACTACTTCGTCTCCATCGGCGACAGCTACGGTTTGCGGACGATTCTGGAAGACCCAAAGAACGCACCACTCAGGAAAAATCTCGTTTGGCATCAGGCTGTTGATCTCGAAGATAAGAAGGACGCCAAGGAAATCTTTCGGGTGACAGAGAAGCCTGATGATCGTGGCTCTATCTTCGGCATCCTAGCTCATGTTAAGCAGATGGCTAAGGAGGACGCGATTGAAACAGTTACGTTGGATGGGATGTCGTTCATTAGCGACTACAAAGGTGCAGAGTTGGCGAAAGGTGCCGGAACGTCTGAGAGTGACCGTTGGAGTTATTATCGCCAACTCAAACACGACCTGACGTGGTTCGTGAACTCGAACGTGATGCCGCTGGTCACTCGACACAAGTTGAACGTGATTATTACCGCACACGTCCAGCGAATTGATGAAGATGAGAAGCAGAAGCAGACCTCGCGTGACGCAGATATGGCCCCGCGCATTGAAGGCTCTTTCAGGGCGTCACTAGCCGGGCTGCCGCGAGCGATGATTTATTTACATCAGGGGGTTGAGATGAAAGGAGCGGAGCAGGTAGTTAAGTATCGAGCCTTTTGTCAGAAGGTTAAGGTTCCGCATGTGGGGCTGGTTCCTGCCAAAAATTCTTACTCGCTGCCTCCTGTTTTAGATGTCACCGATAAGTTTCTCTATGACATTCTCTTGCAATCAATGAATCATGCGAAGAAGTGAATTAACAAATCAACGGTTCGGTCGGCTGGGCAAAACGCGTATGGTCTGGCGTTGCGTTTGTGATTGTGGAAAAGAAACCCACGTCACCTCTGATAACTTAACAGGGGGTCACACCAAGTCCTGCGGCTGTTTACGAGTAGATACGGTGAGTGAAATTGGTCGTAGATTAGCTACGCATGGAGACACTAAGGACGGAACTCGTTCTCCTGAATATCTTGTCCATACATCTATAGTTCAGCGTACTACTAACAGCAATCACAAGGTTTTCTCAAGTTATGGTGGCGCAGGACGCACCATCTGTGAAGGATTGCGTTCTTTTAGCGGCTTCATTCAAGTTGTGGGTCGGCGTCCAAGTCCTCAACACTCTATCGACCGTTGGCCTAACAATAAAACTGGCGGCTACTGGTGCGGCGAATGTGTGGAGTGTAAGGAGAAAGGTCAACCGCGCAACGTCCGCTGGGCCACGCCGGAAGAACAACGGCAGAACATGGAAGACTCTCGACAAATAACAATCAACGGAGAAACGCACTGCATTGCTGAATGGGAGCGCATAGCTGGGCTACACGTTGATCGGATTCGTGCTCGTATTAAGATGGGATGGCCCATAGACGAATCACTTCTACAACCTCCCAAATATAACAGCAAAAAGAAAACAGCCTAAAGGAGACAAACAACGTGTCACAAGCATATGCAATGTCAGATGATGTAGATATCAATTCACCTGAAATTCAGATGGATGACCTCAGTGGTCAGGAGACTACTGAAATTCTTGAACCAGCAAAGAAAGTGCGCTTCGAGATTAAGAAGGCTACCATCCGCACACAACTCGAAGACAACAAGCGGGCCGAAGCTGACGATAATCGCTGGAAGGTGCGCCGCCTGTCGCTAGACCTCGCCATCACCGAAGGAATTGGAGACGAGGCGAAGTACAAGGGCAAGCATCTGTTTCAGGATTTGATTCTCACTTTCAACCAAGCAGAATTTTCCGAGCAATACGGCAGCGATTGGTGGCAGAAACGCTCACGTGGGCCGACGAAGGAATTCTTTACCGCGCTGGGTTTTGACGTGAAGGCATTGCCGCCAATCAACGCAGATTTCCTTAGCGATCTGGTTGGGCGTGAAGTTATCGCGGACATTCGCAAGAGCGAGATTCGCAGGCCCAACGACGAAGGAAAGTACGTTGGGACTGGGGAGCAGGAAAATACTGTTCAAAACTTCCGGGCCGCAGAGTAATGAATTCGCTGGGGGGCGATGACGGAGAGGGCGGCGGCAAAGTAATTCGCTTTACGTTGCCGTCCCTTCCTACAAGTTGTAACAGACTCTACGACATTAACCACGTCCAGCGACGAGTGCGGCTAAGTGATTCAGGCAGGAAGTGGAAGTCAGATATGCAATACCTAATTCCACGATTTGAAATTGCTCCCACGTCGCTGTTAAGAATCGAATACGTCGCTCACTACCCTTGGCATCATCGTAACGGAAAGCGGCGGCGGGTGGATGCGAGTAATTTGATGAAGCTGTTGCACGATACGATCTGTATGCGGATTGGCATTGATGATTCGAGAGTATCTGAGGGATCATTCGCATCAGTGGACGCGCCGGAGGAGAAGTTGGAAATCACACTACGAGAGATTATAACCGAAGGAGCATCATGCTAAGAGCAATAATTAAAGATATTGATTCCGTTCAACCAAATGGTGAGTCATTAATTACGTATCGCACAGTTGACTTTGAATCAGCAGAGTTACAGGAATACCTGAGCGAAACGTATCGGTCACGGCAGGTGGTAGGAGTTGAAGTGTTGGCCCAATCGTCATCTCTGGCTGCTGCGTCACCCACTCCACTTCGTGACGCGGACGACGACGTTCCATTCTAGCGTTGGTGTTGAAGGAGTTGGTGCAATGACAAAGACTCAACTACGAAAAGCAATTCTGGCGTCCGACAAGCGCGAGGAAAAAGAACGCAGGGTGCAGGAACGCCTGAGCAAGCAGTTAGTGAAAATCATCGCCAAGGAAAAAGGCATTGTTGTGGGTCGTGAGTATTACGTGCTACCGACGCCGGGGCGAAGGTTCAGGGCGACTGTGTTGGATATCGGACGCTATTGGACGCGAGAGACAGCGAAGGATGGCGAGAACATCAGTGTCCTCGTCAAGTTTTGGAACAGCCGAGGGGCATTCAAGTCTCAGTGGATGTACACGTCTCACAATGAGTTTGAAATGATTCCTGTGTCGAAGAATGGAGCAGGGCAATGAATGACGATATTAAGTTGGTTACACCCGAACTCGACGGCGTTGACCGTGCAGTAGAGTTGCTGGTTGCGGATGCCGAGGCGCACGAGAAGGCCAACAGCAACGAGGATGGCTTCTGCGAAGGCCACCGCGTATCTCTCGTTGTCTTCCTTATGCTGCGATTAGGACTCGATTTGTACTCGCTGGGACTTGTCGCGGCGGGGTTGGCTGAGATGACTGCTGTATTGGACAGCGAGGAGAGTGACGACGATTCGATACTGCAATCAGATGAAATCGTCGATATGGGCGATCACACTCATACTGCTGGCGATCCTTGTTCGGTGTGTGGAGATAACGGATGAGGAGGCGCTGGAGGTGGTGTGACGATTGCCACGGCACAAAAACGCGGCTGCTGCGCGTCGGTCGCTACGTCTACGCTCGTCGTTGTCGATGCAGTCGGCAGTTGAGGCTATTCTAATGACCACACAACAGGAAAAGATGCTCGCCGACCTACGCGGTCTTGAAGATCAGATAATGAAGTGCCACTTTCTGAATGTCCACTTCCGCGCCTTTCAGCTAGCGAACGAATCGTGGCAGGAGCATATCAGGCAGAACGCAGTCAGCGGCAGCCGGAAGCATCAGAGTCCTGCCGGGGCGGTGTTGGATGATGAGCGGCCTGATGAATAGTTGGTGCAGCCGACAGACTGCGGCTGTGGGGAGGAGAGTAGGTGGCAAGATACAAAGACGTAAATTGGACGTTGCCGGAAGGTCAGATAGGAACGTGGCAGCAAGTAGAAGTTGCTGTTCTCATGGACATCCGCGATGAACTTAAAACGCTCAATGCTCTGCTGCGCTGCCCCAACTTTACACAGATTCCTGCGAAGCTGGAAGCGATCAAGCGCAACACCACAAAGCCAAGAGTCAAAAAACGATGACCGCCAAAATTCTCGACACCGAAATCATCTACGAATCCCCGCCCCTGCGCTCGTGGGCACGCGAGGCAGTCGATAGCTACTACCAGCGGTGTAGGCTGGAAGCGGTGACAGTGAGGGAAGGCACAGGTGGTCAATCGTGGTTGCCGGAAGATGTTCGCTGGTTGTGGCGGCAGCAGGTGGAGCGGCCAGCGGTGGGTGAGATAGCGAGGAGGCTGTATGGCAAAATTTAGAAAGCGTCCGGTAGTAACTACAGCAGAGCAGTATTTCAACGTACCGAATGGATGGCCTGTGGGTGTCTGTGCTGGATGTGATGAATTGGGATTAAGTATTGGGCCACACGTACACACAGCGCATAATAATCAGGCGGTTGAACTGGAAGATGGGGATTGGATAGTCCCTGAGCCTGACGGCCATCATTATTACCCAATTAAGCCTGATATTTTCGGTGCAACTTATGAGCCTGTTATCGATTGATCAGAACCAAGCGGCCACTAGGGGCGACGGCAGGTTGTGGTGAGAGACGCCTGCTGTTAAAGAGGAGTCGCTTGGTTCTGATGAGAAAAAATGGACGCTAAACTTCTTACAGTATCACTGAGCATGAATGACATCATTAGGCTGTTTAGTAAGATTGTTGTACAGCCTAGTGGTTGTTGGGAGTGGAAAGGTCACCGATTTGGTCGTGGATATGGGCGAACCAGTCTAAATGGTAAGCTGATTATTGTTCATCGCCTATTCTACGCATGGGCCGTTGGGCCTATACCTACTGGGTGTAGTAAAAACACGCCAAACATAGACCACTTGTGCCGCAACCGTGCCTGCTGCAATCCCGTTCATCTAGAACTCGTCAGTCTGAAAGAGAATGTCCGGCGCGGTTATCATCTGACTGTAAATCTTAATGGCGTAGTTAAGAGTATTTCAGAATGGGCTGATGAGATTAACATTCCATATGCCACTATTGTAAAAAGACTAAAGAGCGGATGGACGCCGGAACGAACCCTGACAGAGCCAATCAATATCAATAAGAGAAGAACTAAGCTGGTACGGGGTCATCAACTGATTTGAGTCAAGTGCTGCTTGATTGAAATGAGTTGCGGTGGTCATTGAGGGTGGTAGCAGTAAACTGTTTATGCGCGTTGGATGATCAAGTATTACGACGAACGCGCGGCCAAGCGACCTGAGCCACCGTGACTCTCAACTGAGTTGCGCGGGTGTCCTGCTTCGGCAGGTGGGGCGTTTGTCTAGATCACTTCCGTCCCTTCGTCGCGCTCGCGCAACTCTTCAAAAAAGTTATGACTATCTATAACCTACAGCAATTAACCGAGGACGCCGATTTAGAATTTCAACTCCGGCGTTCAATTCAATTAGCACAAGAGAGGAAGGAAGCAATGGCAAAAAAGAAAGCAGCGGAGTCAAAGGAACGGGCGTCGGTCAGCAGGGAGCGGAAGATCGCGCTGGCCCTTGTAGCTGTCCTCGATCAAAACGTACATGACAGCACTGAAGCAGGAACAGCAGAAGCTGATGCCAGAGCCGTGCTGAAAGAATTAGGCTATGCATCTCTGGAGTCAATTCCGCACAGAGTTGCGCAACTTAATGACGCCTTAAAAGCGGCGTTGGAAAACGGCAATGGTAAGCGCATTGCGGAGTTGGGGCTGGAGTTGGAACGCGCCAAGGCAGGGAAGCCGCCGCTGGTGGTGAAGGCTGAGAAGGTGAAGGCAGCGACGGGAGAGTGATGCGATACGTACTGTCAGTGATGCTAGTGCTGTTTATTACTGCGCCGTTGGGCATCTGGTTGCAGCCGCCTGTGTACGTAGCCGTCCCCGTTGGCGGCGCAGTTGGATGCATCGTTGCCATGATAGTAAACATTCAGTTCAACACAGTGAGACGCTGATGCTATTCACCTTCGGCCTCATCATCGGTCTGCTGCTGGGCTACTGCATTGGTACCTATTCGTTCTATCGTTATGCGGTGGAGCGGGGGTGGATGGAGAAATGATAGTTCTACGAGTTAGAGTATGGATGTGTCGCTGGTTAGGCCACGATTGGCGGCAGCAATTCACAACTGCTCTGAATACTACTTTCTACTTCGCATGCTACCGCTGCGGTATCACTGTTAGTCCTGCTAATCCGGCAGCATTCCTTTGTCTGATACAGCATACATTGGGCCATCGTGCCTGCACTTATTGGATTGAAAAATACAATGAAGATGTGCGACGGCGTGAGGTGGAGAAATGATTTACGCAGGAATCGGAAGCCGTAGCAGTCCTCCCGTCATTCTGGCGAGCATGGCAACGATTGCTCACTCGCTGGCAGAGCAGGGATGGTTGTTGCGGTCAGGGGCGGCTGATGGTGCAGACGCAGCCTTCGAGCATGGCTGCGACAACGCTGGTGGCGACAAGGAAATCTGGTTGCCGTGGAAGGGGTTCAATGGGTCGAAGTCGCCCCTGTATCTCTCTGCACTGGACGCCAATACGCAAGCCAAGGCTTATCATATCGCCATGAAGATTCATCCAGCTTGGGACAGATGCAGTCCGGCAGCCAAGTCGTTGCACGCCCGCAACGTCCTGCAAATCCTCGGTAGAGACCTCAACACACCCGCTGATCGCGTCACCACATGGACGCCGGGCGGTCAGTGGATCGGCGGGACTCGTACGGCCCTCGTGCTGGCGGATCAGTACGATATTGAGATTGTTAATTTAGCTACTTCCAATGCGTACACCTCTCCCTAAAACGTGCTTGGGTTGCCCCTTGTTTGATGAGCACAAAGGCTTCAGCCGACTCGAAGGCGACGGCAGTTCAGGTCTGATGGTGATCGCAGAATCTCTCGGTCGTCAGGAGGAGCGAGAATCACTACCACTCAGACCAACGGCACCCAGCGGTGGAATCTTTCAACGTGCTGTCGATACCAGCGGTCTATCGAGGCCGTCGATGGTGCTGACGAATACGATCAGGTGCAAAAGTGAAGCACCCTACCCACCCGAAGCTATCGAACACTGCCGCCAGTACACGGACGCAGCCATTGAACAGCAGCAACCCCGCTTCATCCTTGCTCTCGGTGACGTTCCGTTCCAAGCGTTGAAAACTGTTGATGGCGGCTTAATGGAACTCCGTGGCTACGTGCTGCCGAGTCGCTACGGGATTCCGATGATTGCTACGGCGCATCCTTCTCGCATCGCACGCGGCGACTCGTATCTGTTTCCGGTTCTGCGCCATGACCTGCGAATAGCTCAACGGTATGCGCTGCACGGAATTCCACAGCCGCTGCCAACGACTTACAACCTGACGCCAACCATCGACGACGTTCTCGCTTACATCGACTGCCTTGAGCACGACCCCAGCCTCTACGTCAGCTACGACTGCGAGACAGGTGAAATCATCGGGCGTAAAGGGCCTAAGGATTGGCGACAGAAGGAATTGATTCAGATTCAGTTCTCCTCGGCCATCGGTGAGGCAATCGTGCTGCCGTGGGAAGGCGAGTACCGCTCGCTGGCTAAACGCATCATGGCGGCGGGTCACACAAAGCTGGGATGGCACAGCCGACTGAGCGACGACCTGCTACTGCGCGCCAACGACTTCACTATTGGTGGTGAGGCATTCGACTGCATGACGATGTTTAGTCACCTGCAGCCCTCGTTCGCATCTGGCAAGGACGCCAAGGAGAGTGACGACAAGGGTGTGCCGTCGCGGTTGCTGAATCTACAGTCAGCCATCAGTTTTTATTATCCGTATGAGCAATTATATAAATCCACGATGCGCCGTGGGATCAAAGGTGAAGTCAGTGACGACCTGTGGGACGACGTTCGACTGGGCGGAGCCAAGGACGTTGATTTCACGCTGCGGATAGGGCTAAAGCTAATCGATACGCTGAAGCATCAGGGGTTGTGGACGGGGTGGTATCGTTACAAACATCTGCTGGGACAAGTGCTGACTACTATTTCAGATCGCGGCCTTCCCATTGACCGCAGCGAGCAACAGGAACTGTTAACTGAAATTGAATCACAGACAGCGGCTCTGGAACATGAGCTACAGACAATGGTTCCGGTCGAGATACGTCCAGTGAAGTCGTACAAAGGGTTCCCCAAAGACTTACGCGAGGCTGTGAAGGCCGCTGGCCGCTGGGTGAAGTGCTGTAAGCCGATTGAGTTCCCTGATCTGGCAGAGACGCTGGGCTACGAAGTCAACGGCTGTCTCATTAAACGGCTTCCATTCAATGCTGATTCACCAAAGCAGGTGCTGCGGTACATTCAATACTGCACAGCACAAGAAGCGGAAGCGTTTGATGACCCCCGCAACCGCCACTGGTTCATCCCGATTGATGTTGACAGCGGGAAGCCGACAACGAATAAGGCTGGAATTGAGTCACTAATTGCTGCTACTGACGACCCCACGCTCAAGCAGATTCGCAAGTGTAAGAAGATTGGCGATCTCAAGAGCTACTGCACTGGCGACTGGATTCCCGGAGATGATGGCCGAGTCCACGCTGACTTCCGTGTGGGCGCAACCGCTACCGGACAAACCACAGCAGTTGATCCACCGATCCAAACGTTCCCGAAACATGCCGACCCTGCTGACGAGTGGCTGGTTCCCATTGTTAAACGCATCAAGATGGTTATTAAGGCTGAACCGGGACACAGGATGGTTGAAGTTGATATGACCGGCTTTCACGCAAAGGTTCAATCCCATTTAGCGGGGGATGAACTCTATAGTCGGTTGGCTGATTTTGATCTGCATAGTTACAACGTGGCTCACTATCTACAACTACCTGATGCTCATGGGCTTCAATTGCTTGATGATGATGCGCTGCGTAAGCGACTTAGGGAGATAAAAGAGGCGCACAGTTATGAGCGGAATTTCATTCTTAAACGCATTGCATTTTTGCGTCAATTCGCTGGTGGGGCGCAGAAGGCCGCATCAATAATGAAGATTCCAGTAATCGAAGTGATGGAGATTTTCAACATGATGGACTCGTTGTTCAAGCCTGTCTTCAAAGATTTCCCAGCTTCGATTGAAAAATTGCTTCATAAGTCCCCACGAATAATTTCACCGTTTGGCTGCCAACGATGGTTTTGGGACGGTGACATTCAGCAAGCTGTTGCTTTTCTTCCCGCGAACTGCGCGCACTGCACAATCCAAGATGCGCTGATTCGGTTATATGATAAAGGCGCGCTGGATAGGTATGGGGCGTTTAATTTCGTCCACGATTCGCTGTGGTTCCATTGTCGTGAGGAGTTGGTCGATGAGTGCATTGCTGAAGTTAAGTCTGAATTTGAGAAGCCGTCTGAAGTGTTAATCAGCGAGAAAATGGGGCCGTTTCAATGCCGAGCCAGCGCCAGCGTGGGAGAAAGTATGGGTGAAATGGTTGATGTGTGATATAGTAGGCAGGTCGCTAAGGAGTTTCAGTTACTCCCAAGCGACCCATCTCAAAACCTGTTGCAGAGGTTCCGATGCCTGAATCAACTTTACCACGTAAACGCTCTCTGCGACCACATTGTAAAACTGGCAAGACCCTAACTTGCGCTGTCTGTGGAAATCCATTTTACGTTCCGAAGTGCCGACTAAAACGGCAAGGAGGTCGCGCCCCTAAATACTGTAGTGTTTCTTGTCGAACAGTAGGCCAAACCAACCGTGTTACGCATGGTCAGGCTAGAAGAAGAAGCCAGAAGCGTGTTTCTAAAACTTATGCAGCATGGTTGGGGATGAAGTCGCGAGTCAAATCCGAAGGGCGTCACAAACGTTGGTACAAGGATAAGAACATTACAATTGATCCTGAGTGGACAGTCTCGTTTGAAGCATTCTTTCGCGATATGGGCGAGTGTACTGAAGGTATGACGCTGGATCGCCTTGATGGAACCAAGGGCTACTACAAAGAAAACTGTCGCTGGATTACACAGAAAGAGCAGAACCGGAATAACCCACGCAACTTTCTGATCACTCTGGACGGTAGAACACAGTGCGCAGGGGCATGGGCAGAGGAAACAGGATTGAATGAGGGTGTGATTCGTAAGCGTATAAAGGGCGGGTGGGATTCGGCATCGGCTCTACTCACTCCAAAGTGGACACCGCGCCTTTACACAGTAGATGGGGAAATGAAAACGTTACGAGAATGGGCCACAGTATTTGGGAAGACTATCAGTATTCTAAAACAAAGGTTAAAGCGTGGTTGGAGAATTGAAGATGCACTACGCCAACCGATACACACAAAGTTTGCAAGTTTTCACCACAAGAAAGCAGCGTAAGGAGCAACCATGATCAACCCCAACAGCGGCGTTATTAACGATGGCTACGTAAGACCCGACGACGAATCAGTTGAGAGCTTGGAGGTGCGAGGGATTGTTGCGAAGGCTGATGATGCCTGCTCGAACTCCTACTGCTTGGACGGTTACGTTGATCAAGCTGGCAGCAGTCCAGATGGCCGTGAGTCGTGGGTCGATCAGGTTCCGTGTCAGGTGTGTAGTCCAGACGACTACCTTGTTGACGCCGACTGCGGCCACCGCGTTCCTGCGTCTCAGGTGCGCTCAGGATTCGTGGGCGTGACGTTTCCAATGGAGGTGTCAGCGTGCCATGTTTGTCGGCATGGTAGTGACTGCGACTGCGGAGAAGGTGAAGACCAATGACACCCTTTGACGACTCCCGCGCAACGTGGACGAATGCGGATGAAATTGAATACCTGCGGAACATCGGCACGTACTCCGCTCGCCGCGACATCGACCGCCAGACGCTGCTGCGCGGCTACCTCGCTGCGCTGGGGCTGCGGGCGCGTTTCAGTCGCTATCTGGATATGGAGAAGTTGAGGCAGCGGGCGGAGGAGATGTTGCAGCAGTGAGTAAACCAATACCAAAGCCAATTCTAACAGCTAAAGTTGGAACAAATGCTGACCTCTTTCCTGACGTGCTGGCATTGTATGCTAAAGCTGGCGACCGCATTCTCGATATGACTTACGGCAAGGGCGTTTTCTGGCGCAATGTTGATCGTTCACAGTACGATGTAGTTGCTAATGATCTCCACGAAGAATCTGACACACACGAGGATTTCCGGAATACCTCTCATTCTAGCTCGTCTTTCGATATGGTTGTGCTCGACCCTCCATATATGCGCACCAATAACAGTAGGCCGCAGATGGGGACAAACTATAATAATCGGTTGGTTAACCTACGAACTCATGCTGACATCTTGGAATTGTACTTTAGTGGCATCAGGGAGGCCTACAGGCTGCTTCAACCGGCCGGTGTCTTAGTAATAAAGTGTCAGGATGAAGTGATGTCCGGTAAGCAACAGTGGACTCATGTAGAAATTTTAAAGGCTGCAGGATTCTTGGCTGAGGACATCTTTGTGTTGGTGAGGAATGGTAATCCACTGTCAAACTGGGAGAGGCAAATTCACGCGCGCAAGAACCACAGTTACTTCATCGTCTTACGAAAGGTGAGGGAACGTGACTACCCCACAACCCAAACCCTGCCGCTTCTGCCGCAACGATAGCGTCACGCTGGGGCAGGATGATGCTGAGTACGGCGTGTGGCACGTCTACTGTACCTGCGGTGCACGTGGGCCAAGAGCAGCAACCGCAGCAGGAGCAACAGCGTTGTGGAATGTGCGGTGTAGGGAGAACGAAACCGATGAAGCCAATCAGAAGCAAACCACGATTTAGGTGTGACTTCTGTTCATTTGCTGCCACTGAACCCACTGTCGCCAAGCATGAGAAAATCTGTTGGCGTAATCCAAATCGGTTCTGTGAGACATGTCAGAATCGGGGTTACTATACAACGGTTCACGGAGATTTAATTGAAGAAGGAGACGGCGGCTTGAGTGAAGATATTCCGTGTCCATACTGCTCTCAGTTTAACGAGGAAAACACTACCGCTCCAACGGCGGCGGCAGAGGATGCAGTCTAATCAGATCATCTTCATAATCTCTTCATACGGCTTAAAATCAAACGCCTCGAATTTAACGTCATCCCCTCGCAGCATCTCCTCGTAGTCTCGAATCGCCATTATGCAACGTTGTATCTCAGCAATGGCCCTGTGTGACCGCTCCCTCGCAATCTGTTCCTTTTCCATTGCGTCCTGTTCCGCTGCCGTTTTTATCTCAACCTGAGACTGCAGGAATTCTACCTGCTTGGCATGGCGCTCACGCATCTGTGCCTGCCCCTCGGTCAAATCCGAAATCTTGCTCAACATCACCATCATGGTCTCGGAAAACGACTTTGCGGCATCCGCGTCAACCTGCCGTGACTCTGCTGCCAGCTTGCCTATGCGGGCTGTAGACTCGTGGATGTCTTGCAAAGGTTTCTTGCGGTTAAGGTAAAGTCTTATTGCAGCCAGTGTTGCGAGGATAGTAGTAGCGAAGAAACCGTGCCACTTTTCAAGCATGAAGCCGTGAGGGTCTTGCAGTAAATGAAGCATCCCATAGTCTCAGGTGCGTCGTGTTTCTTCCAGCAGAGAGTCGAGTTCTTTGTTGGCTTGCTGGGCCAACTCTATAGCTTTGACAGGGACTGTAGTGAGTGGATGCGTGCGCCGTCGATACCTGTCGGGCATGACGGATAATGGATACCTGTGCCCCTTGTGCTGGAAACTCTTTTTGTCGAGTTCTACATTGAATGGCAGTGGCTTCACAGACCAGAATTCGTTCTCACAGGCCGCATCTGCCACTGCTTCATCCAAATACACACCCTGCTGTTCAATTAACTCAATCGTGCCGTCCGGCTTCATGGCAGCAGGGGCCGCAATGTGCATACGCTTGAATCCAAACCGCACTACTGGCAACCAGACGAGACGGAAGTACACCTTCTCCCACCACGGACGGCTCTCATCCAGATTGTACTTGCGCTGAGATACCAGCTTGACTTCTTCTACATCCGGTATCTCAAATCGGGATTCTGCTGCAACCACTAACCACCGCCCTTTCCGGGGCTGTCGATGTCTCCGGGCGGGACTGGAGGAGGTGGCGGATTCGTAGGATCGCCCTGTGGCTGCGCATCCGGCTGTGATTTCTCATCGTCGTCCCTGTCCGGCTTCTCAGTATCTTCGTCAACACGTCTCATTGCTTTTGTTCTCCTTTAGTTTGGTTGTCAAATCTCCGTCATCCCCAGCGCCCTGCGCACCGCGTTGATCGCTTTCACCACATTCCAACTCAGCCAACTGACGAAGCGCGATCCATAGCCTTCCAACGTCCCTCGCAGCGTCACAGCGGTTTCATCGCAGCTTTGAGTTCATCAATCTGCGCCTTCAGCTTGCGCTCCAGTTCTTTCTCATCGCTGGCTGTGACCGTGCGGCTGCGTGATACATCTGCGCGTATCTCACCCGGCTCTGAATAGAACACTACCATTGACGCGAGGATACCTTCTGCGATTTCACTGATCCTCTTGGTCTGCTCAGTCTTGGCAAAGTTCTGACGATCCACGATGAATTTGAAACAGCGTGCGCCGCTTACTGATGCAGACAGCTTCTTGCGCTTGGCGTCGGGATCGTTTTTTGGAATGGCTTTGAAGTCTGTGTAAAGCTTATCGCCGCAACCGACACCATTGCTGAAGTCTGTCCTGAGTGTGCCAGCAAATGTGGGGCTGATGGCTCCTGATGCCACCAGCGAGTTCACCAATGGGTCGTACATTGCCAACGCTCCCCTGAACGCTTGCAGTAAATCCTTCGCGCCACAGGCTGCGAGCAGGACGACGGTGAGTAGTAACGCGGGTAGTTTGCGTTTCATTTCCCTTCTCCCTTGAACACCTGTGCGTCCACTTCAGCCTTGGTGGTTCCCGCCGGAGCAGCCAATGCCGCATCCATGCGCTCCTCAGTCCTGTTTACCTTGTTCTGGAGGGCAGTTACCGCCATTGCTCCCACCTGAGCGCCTACAGCAGCGATAGCACACTGTGCCCACACCGACGCCTTGAACGGCACTTCGACAGCAACCAACACAACTACAGAGAATAGATAGCCTATCAGCAGTCCTGCCAGCGGCAGCAGCGTACCGGGCAGTTTAGGTACTGCTCCCTTAACTACGTCTACCAGCACCTTGACCGGAAGCGCGATGAACGCCGTGAGTGCCGTGACGAGTGGCAGGTCGAACCCTGCTGCTGTTTGAAATAGTGAGAACATCGATTACCCTCCTACTTGCGAATTGTACTCCCTAAGGCGGCGGCTGTGAAGCAGTTTCCTCCCGGCGCTGGCTCTCCTGTGTCATAGTCCGCATACGCTCTGCTGAACGACTCATGAAATAGAAGGTAACGACCGAACCGAGAATGACTCCTGCCCACGGTGGGATCAGGGTCTCCGATGCGCCTTTAAGAACCTGTACGTAAGCCAGTCCGAAGGTCAACAGGACAATCAAGACAGCCAGCGGCCCTCGTAACTCATATTCGCCATGCCCACAGTAACTGCATTTGGTTTTCATGGGCACGTGGTCATCCGCCTGCCCTGACCGCGTAAACAATTATCCCGGCCAGTACCACGAGAAACCCCAGAATGAACCCGCCAGCGGCTATTGCCAGCGAACACCCGCCGAATATGAAGCCGATGAGTTTGGTTGTGCCGACGCCTTTGCCTGCGCCTTCGTAACTCGACTTTTCGAGCGCCGATATCCGCTCAGTGAGACCTGATACTGTATTGGCTAGCTGCGTCGCCAGTGCGGTTGCTGTGCTGGTTACAGAAGCGCGAATAGT
>WUUC01225548.1_pt1 | contig 18046 bp, 10 predicted proteins | sample 6278441 | NCBI WGS metagenome assembly WUUC01 (sample SAMN13675441, study PRJNA597444) | soil metagenome | isolation source: soil | place: USA: Washington | collected 2017-10 | reverse complement strand
TCGTGGGTTAGTTTTTAAGAAATCCATTTCGGAAGCCCCTATCGCTCCGGTTGCCACGAAGAGGTATAACATGTCATTTTTTTTTCCTGAAACGCTCAACGAAAAATAGTAGTAATCCTTATTTGAGCTAAACTTCCCTTGATCATGGTAAAAGCCATAAGTTGGAAACGAATCATTGGTAACACGAAATGTTCCTCTGGTACTGCTCGTCAATGAAGTGGTAATGGTCCCACCCGGTCTAAGCTCAAGGAGTTCTTTATTGGCAAGGTCAGTTTCTTCACAAGAGATAAATAGAAAGGCGGTAAAAATTATCAGGCCCAGAAGACAAGTATTTTGCAAATTGTTCAACATCGTTTAACCGTTTTTTAAAATACTTATTATTTCCTGATACTTGCGTTCCCGGGCAATTCCCAGTGGTGTGCGTTTCCAGTTATCAAGTGCATTCTTATCCGCACCTTTCACTAAAAGCATTACCAGCGCAATATTCTTTTTCCGAACGGCAAAGTGCAAGGCGGTCCACTTATACGGCCCCTTCAAGTTTATGTCGGCTTTATTATTCAACAATAATTCTACCATCGCTACGTCCTCACTGTAAACAGCTGCCATTAACGGCGTCCAATCCTTATTGCTGTAATTATTCACATTCGCCCCTATGCTTAAAAGCGCGGATACCATAGGTTGGTCTTTCAAATAGAAAACGGAATAATACAACGGGGTCATGCTTATACCCGACAAATCCACGGGAAGGTTTACGTCCACACGATACTTTACAAGTTGAGCGATTATAGCGGGTTGCTTGTAGAGCAAGCAGTAGTACAAAACCGATTTGCCCGCATTGTTGACTGCATTGGGATTGGCTTTTTCCTCAAGCAGTTTTAGCGTACCTGAGTAAAATCCATTTTTGATACTTTGTAATAAAGGAGTTTCACCCAAGGAGTTTTTTGCTTCGAGGTTTGCCTGCAGCCGGCAAAGGTGCTCCAGCATATCGACATTTCTTTGGCGAACCGATATATGAAAAAGGCTTTCGCCATTGGCATTCGTTGTATTCTGATCTGCCCCGAGTTGTACCAGGTATGACACTTTATCCAAGTCGCCACTTTCCACAGCTGGCACTATGTATTTGTTGGGGTTATTTTGTTTATCAATCTCAACCGCTATTGTTTTTCCATTGTCGCCTGTTGTGCCGATTTCCGCCTGATACAATTCAAGTAGTTCTTTATCTTTTGAGTTTACAGCAGCTTCATAAAGGCTGTTTTCATTACCCGCATTTATCTCAGCCTGCTTCCTGGCAGTTAAAGCAGCTTGCTCTTCAGCTTCCGTTACAGCCAGAGCGAAGTCGTCTTTTATTTCTTGTTCCTGCTCTTCTTTTTTCTTTTTTTCGATTTCCTCCAATTGGATCCAAATTTCCTGTTTAAGCTCAAGCATTGCCGCATACGTCTCCGCATTTCGAGCAGAATTCGGCGATAGACGTTCATAATTTGTAAAAGCAATAGCAGCTGCTATCCAGTCATCTTTCATCATGAATGCCTGGCATTTTAAAGATTCAATTTTTGGGTTGCTACCGCCAAGCTTTATTTCGCAACTTTTAAGGTTAACTAAACACTCGTCAGTGTTTCCATTTTCAAAAGTTGTTTTAGCGGAGTTATAATAGTCAACTGCTGATTGTGCGCGGACGTGTAAATTAATTCCAACTAGAATCGCAATAAGGATTATTGATTTAATAAATCTCATCATCTTACAATGCCTTTTTTATACCCAAGTGACTCGAATTTTGATTCTGTTTCTTTAATTTTCTGTTCTGTGGCCTTTTCCCGATTTACGTTATCACGTTTTTTTTCAGCGGCTGTCCTGTTATCGTCTTGATTTTCCACAGTCAAATACAATCCCATCTGAGTAGAATAGTGTTTATAAATTCCCTCTTCACCTGGCATTAAAGAATCAGATTCACTATAGCTGACCTTGTAAAGTGTTCCTTCAATGTCTTCTGTTTTAGAATTTACTGTTACTGTTAAATCTGAATTTATTGAATGAATATTGGGATATGTTTTTGTTTTTATCACTCTTCCTATGTTATCTAAGAGATATGCAGTATTGCCATTTTTAGCTATGTAATACTTTCCTCCACTAACAATCTGATCGTATTTGGGAGGAACAAGCACTCTTCCCTTCAATGTCCTGACACCATAGGTTTTTATTCTTTGATCATAGAATGCCTCAGTTTTAAAGTCTACCACATCCGTCTCATCCCAGGACTCATCACCGGCTTTATTTTTCTTTTCGCCCTCGGCTACTTCATCAAATGCCGTAGGCGTATCTCTTCCACTTTCATAATCCTCAAACTTTTTTGCGATGTAAATAAAATCCCTGATTCGCCACTTAATTTTCGAAATTCTAAAAGAACTGATCACAAGCGTTTCTCCGATTTTAAACAGCTCTATCAACCTGGTTTTCTTATCCTCATACTTTTCAGGCATGTTCAAAAATGCATCCCAACCGCCGAAGAACACCGCAGGACTGGTCCAGACTGTTTTATCCCTACTTAATTTGTAAAGTATAAAATCACCACGCACCGTGCGCGTATAATTGACCGCGTAACCCGCGCTACCAAGATCTTCCATGATGTTGTACCTCTTCCTAAAACTATAATAGTCCTTGTCGGGTATGTCTCCGGTATGAAAAGTGAGTTCAAAATCAATGTTAATGGGCGTGATATTGTCAAATCGCTTTAGGAGGTTGGGATACTTTTCCAACTTATATCGGTCGATCCGTTGAAAAACATTCACCCCCTTATCATTAGCATAACTAACTTCAAAGTAGCCAGAGCTTGTCCAGTCGAACTTATACCTCTCAGCGGGGCTGCCGAGCGTAGTCCACCATTCAAAAAATAGCACCGCATCACCTAGCATTCCTTTCATTTGTTGATTGCCTTCAACATACCAGTTGTCGGGACTAATCAATGGATCTTTTTGCTTCGGCATAGACATTCTTATCCTACGATAGCCTTCAGCTAATTTGCCATCTGGTAAGAATTCAAGCGCTCCTGTAAATGACTTTTTGCGCATGGGAATATTCCCCTGACCGCATGCAAAGACTACACTGATCAGGATGAGAACAGACATCACTAAAAAATTCAACATGAACTGAAATCGGTAGCACATCAATAATCTCTTTAAATGCCTAAATGTTCATAAATATTTTAAGGGCACGCTAATATTTATTAGCACGCGCATCCTAACTGTTGCACTCCGAATTCTAACCCTCCATGTGGAGAAAAAACGCAAGCTTCGGGGAAGGCACCGAATTTGAAAAGTAACTCTAATGGCTATTAGAGTTAAATGGATTGCCTGGTCTGGACCCGTCACCAGGAACTGCTATGATATATTGGTCATAGCCTCTCGCCAGATTTCCTTCCGTTGTTTTCTTAAATGAGGCTATACATCCCTCTCCTTAGAAAATCTCGTTGAATAAGACTCTCTTTAGTTTTGATTTTATAAGTGGGCGTGGTCGAATATATGTATTAAAACTTGCGAAGTCGTATTTCTCAGTGATGAGTTTCACTTATTATCCATAACTGCCGGCTGCTTGAATAAACTCAAGTTCAAAATCAGTCTTTGATGAATCCAATACGACATCCTCCTGGGGCAGATGAACGAATCGCGACGGTAACGAGGTAAACAAAATTCAGTTTTACTCTACCTTTTAGATAATATTGGACCTCAAGGAGATCGACGACCCCAACGTACCAATCTCCCTCATTCTTCTTGGAAAACGTTTAATTGAAGTAGGGCTCGAATCGATTTCAACTTGAAACAAACGACCTGGAAAATTTTGCCAGGGAACTCAAGAGCAGAGCTCAAGTTTCGATCTGCGTGAACGGTTTGTTAATCTTTGTTACCGAGAGAGTTAGTACTATATTTGAGAACGACCTGGTGGGCTTTAGTCTGCGTGTTTCACGAAAGGCTGTTGGTGATTGATGCCTCCAGTGGTTGTTGCAGTTAGCAGCAGCTACAGGACTCGTCAACTCCCTTTCAGCAAATGAGAATTGTTCTACTGCTCCTCCATTGCCTGCCCTTTTTCCTGCAGGCCCAATCCGTAAGAATTCAGCATATCGAGATTGCCGGCGATAAGATCGTGGTCGTGTATGATCTCGACGATTCCAGTCCAACGAATGAATATCAAATCGGTCTGTATGCCTCCACCGACAAGTTCGCTGTGGCAATGGCAAAGGTAAAAGGCGATGTGGGCGACGAGGTCAAACCCGGAAACGGCAAAAGGATCGAGTGGAATATCGTAGAAGAGTTAGGAGAATTCGCGGGCGATCTTTCATTAGAAGTCAGGGGGAAGGTATTTATTGTATTCGTCAAGATAAGAGACTTCGACGCAACGCGCACGTACAAACGCGGCAAGCGTTATGGTCTTTCCTGGAAACCCGGCAATGCCAATCCTGTTCACATCGAATTGTATAAAGGTGGCGAGCGTCTTACCGGTGAGTTAAATCATCCTAACAATGGCGCTTATACTTTGTCGATCCCACCAAAGCTATCGCCAGGCAAAGACTACAGGATCAAAATCACTGATTCAAAAAAAATAGATGATTTCATCTTCACCGATTTCTTTACTATTAAACAACAAGTTCCTCTGGCTGTGAAAATAGCTGCAGGAGGGGTGATTGCCGCTGGCGCTACTTTTTTGCTGCTGCAAGGTGATCCGGAAAACGGCGGCAATGGTACTACCGACAAAACAATCAAGGAGCCGCCAGTACTTCCAACTAACAATTAAAACAGAACGACGTTCATGCGATTCCTGGCTATCATACTCATACTTGTTACAACATCACTAAAGGCGCAGCAATGGGTTCCTCTCAAAGGACCTCCCGGTGGTGCCGTTACAGACATCGAATTGGCAACCAACGGCAAAATGTATTCGTTGGCCAACTTCACCGTCTCAGTTTCTTCTGACAACGGTGTGAACTGGACACAGGTAACAAATTCCGACAAGGATGGATTTGCCAATGACCTCGCTATGAGCGGCAATAACATCTATGGGTTATTCGGCGACCGGGTCAAGTACAGCGCTGATGATGGTGCCACCTGGGCGTTAAAGGGCGTTAGCCCCAGTTATAGCGGCTATGCAAAGATGGTGACACTACCACTGGAAGGTGGAATTATTACAGCGACGAACACGGAAATCAATTTGTCTGTCGATGGTGGAGCTACATGGAAAAACCTTCGCCAATGGACCGGATCGGTTTACGATCTGCTCGATATCGATGTCGCACCGAACGGAGATATATACCTGTCGCTTACATCTGCAGGTTTGTTGAAATTTCCTTATCCGGCTGCGCCTGGAAGTCATGACAGCTGGAACCCGGCAGCGTGGGCGACGATCTTTGCGCCGGAATCAACAGATCCGCAGGTTAACGTAGGCATTGCAGCATCTGGTCGTGTTTACGTTGCGTACCAGAGCACCATAGCGGGGCGGGTAATGAAATCTTCCGTAGACAATGGCGTTACATGGCAAGCATTATCCGATGTGGGCCTTCCTGTCAGTGCACCCGTTTCGCCAAGGTGGGCCATTAGCCCCGGCGGAAAAGTGCTTTTGTTCAATAGCAATCAAACGAGCTTTGAATTTATCGAAGCGAATCCAACACCGTGGGTAGCAAAAGGATTCCCCGCATCCGAGGGAAGTTACCCTGCGGTTTACTGCGCCGTGTGGAGATCCAACATTCAACTTTTTACAGGAACTATTTATGGTTTGTACCAATCCAGCAACTCGGGGCTTTCGTACAGCTTGTCGAACACCGGGATCAACTTTGGACGAGGTCAAAGTATTGCATTGATTCAGGTTGGCGCCGAGAAAAGAATTATTTATGTGCAGGAGTCGATGACAGGCTACTATTATTCCAACGACGACGGAGCTACATGGACGTTTGTGAATCGCGGCCACCAGATCGACAAGATGATCAAGCTTCCAGACAACACGTTGCTGATGTCGTCAAACAGCAATCCAATCATCGGCACGTTTACTTCCGCCGATGGTATTAACTGGACGGCCTCGTCTACTCCCATCGCGTTCGAAGAGATTGTAATAGTCGCCGCCAACGACATCTACGGATTTACGGACGACGGTACCGTTTACGGCACAGTTGACAAAGGTGCGAACTGGACGCTTATTCCAACCACCGGCATAACTGCAGGTTACGTTCGTTTCGCGGCGCGCGATGCCGACGGATTCTTCTACATATGTACCAGTCCGAACAACATTGGAACCCGTTTTCTGAAAGTCGATTCCAATGTAGACCCCTGGGTTGCAACTGAAATCATTACGCCACCCACCAGTCTTGGAATGCCCTTCGTACCGTTTTCCATGTTTTCGCTCAACGGGAAATTGTATCTTGATCAGGACGTAAAGAATTACTACTCTTCCGATAAGGGTGCAACCTGGACCAGAATTGCGATTTCGGATCGAATGGTACCCGTAAGGCAAAACACTGGTGCGGTTGCATTTGCAAGGAACGGTTACTTCAGCGTAACTCAGGACGACGGCAGGAATATCAGGGCCATTACTGTTCCTTCTACCGCCGACATTCGCGAGATCACCTTCGATGTTAACGGAGATGCTTATGCATCCGCTATTTCTGCCCCGGCGCTGAAATATACCGACGACCTGGTTTTGTCTGCATCACAACTGCCGGAGAATATAGCATTCAACTGGACGGATATTCCATCGCCATCCGGGGGCTCGATACAAAGATTGGTTGCCAGCCCTGCAGGAACATTGTACGCGGTAGCGGATGGTAAATTATATAAGTACGATCAAAGTAGCTCAACGTGGCTGCTTACGAAACGAATGGTGAACGATGTACATGTTGATGCCAGCAACCAGGTTTACACCTCGGGTTTCAACGGGTTAGGGCTGTCGACGGATAACGGCGCCACGTTCACACACAAGCCAATGCCCACTACTTCCGGTTTTACAAGATTTACGAAAGCGCCTTCCGGCGATATTTTTATCTACTCTCCCGACGGTTTCTTCAGATCGACTGATGATGGAACAAGCTTCGTCAAAACCGCAATCACCTATTTCAGCGATGTGGCAACAGCACCAGGTGGTGTGGTCATTGGACTCACATCTTCATCGATCTCACTTTCAACAGACAATGGAGCAACATGGACTACCCCGCCAAACATACCGGTTGGAACTTTGTACCACGTTTCCTTGCTCGATGGAAATAACTTTGGTCTGACAACCTCAACAGGCTTATACAAAACTTCCGATGGAGGCAACACCTGGACTCCGATCACAGGCAATCTTCCGGTCAGCGTGCTTAATTACTCCAAGAGCAGACTACACTACATCCCCTCGTCATCGCAATACTCGTTCTTCGACGTTTTCAATTTCTACTTCTCTTCAGATCAAGGCGCTACGTGGGTAAAGAAGGGCACTGTCGAAGCTGTGGAGTCTGCGTTGTGGGTCGATGAAAAGGTTTTTTGCGCTGGTGCTGGTGTGTGGAAGTCCGAAGATGGTGCCGCCACCTTTTCAGAATTCAGCAACGGCATTGCGCGCGATATGTGGGCGATAGAAACCTTTAACGGAAGTCTCTTCTCGACTGGCTATGAACCCAAAATATACGCCTCGCACGATCGCGGGCAAACATGGGACGCAGCGATCCCTGGAAGTATTCACGGGGCATACAAAACTCCAACCGCGCTGATAGCGTATGGTAGCGCTATCCACAAGACCACCGACGGAAAGGTATTTACTCAAATGTCCACCACGCAGGTAGCGCGATTAACCGCTACTCCCAATTATAATGTTTATTTCGCTCAACCAATAGCGACCGCTGGGGCGTCACTAGTAATCCGATCGACCGACCTTGTTTCATGGACACCATTGCCGATCAGTGGCCTGCCGGTGGATCTCTATATAAACGACATGGTCGCGACCGACAACGAAACGCTACTATTATCCATGTATGCCGGGCAAACAGAAGATGCAGTATACCGGGTGGCCGCTGGTACCGCAACGAAGGTAACAGCCATTCCCGACGACGAAAGTATCAAGGCGCTCGAATCATACAAAGGCACTTTGTATGTGGCGACGAAAAGTGCTCTTTACGAAACTTCCGATGGACTTTCGTTTACAAAAAAACTCATTCCGGATGTTATTGGTTTTTTCTCTATCACTGAATATGGCCAGTTCGTTATATCCGGATTTACAGGCGACCTGTGGCTTTCGCGCGATTTGGGAACGACCTGGCAATACAGTGGTAACGGACTGGATACCCACGACTTCCGTGATGTGGCTTTCGATGAATTCACAGGCGAGGCTTATGCAGTCTTTGGAAAAGAGCTTTTCCAAAGAACCAATAGCATCAGTGTAGCTAACGATAAAACTGCCCCCCAGAAAGCATCTCTCCTGCCGCCAGACAATGCGATAGATGTCGCCGTAAATACAATCTTTTCAATCGCTTTCAATGAAGATGTGTTTGCCGTGGCAGGCAAAAAGCTCAAGGTGTTCACAACCAACGGTGTCACACCAGTTTCAGAACTGGATGTTACTGCCGCCACTAAGATCCTGCGAACATTCACCTTTACATTGCCCGCCGCACTTACGTTTTCCAGCAGCTACTATGTAACATTTGATAATGGTGCTTTCAATGATCTGTTCGGCAATGCATTCGCCGGTTTCGGTGATAAAGATACCTGGAACATTACCACCGTTGCTGCGCCAGATGTAACACCTCCCGTAATTGCAGTGTTTACCCCTACCGATCACGAAGTAGATTCAGGAAGTAAAAACATTGCATTCAGCGTTACCGACACGCGCGCTATCTCACTATCATCTGCCAAGCTTTTCTTCAAAAGCATTACTGCAACTGAAGCGATGACAACTGCTGCACTTGCAAATACCGGTTCTGCTACAGCCGCAACGTTTGCTGCTTCATTGCCGCAGGCTGCTTTTGGTTCCGTTGGTATTGTCTTCTACTTCGAAATTGAAGACGAGTCACACAATAAAGCGCGTTCGCCTGCGACAGCCAATACTTATCACTACTCCTACTTAACATATCCTCCACTAACTCCCCCAAAGCTTCCGGTACAGCCTACTGGTGGCACAACGGAATCGTACCGGATCATCGCCCTGCCATATAATTTCACCGACAACAAGGTTAGTACCGTTTTCAAAGATCTCGGTGAGCCCAACAAGGAAGTATGGCGACTTTTTAGATATAGTGGTGTCGAGGCAAACCCGTGGACGGAATATTCCGAAGACGATCAATTCACCACGTTCGAACGAGGAAAAGGATATTGGATAAACATTAACGCTATCAACCAACCATCTCTTACCGGCGCAGCTGTGCCTAAAAACAATCCTGATAATTTCTTCACGATAGAACTTAGTCCCGGATGGAACCAGATCGGCAATCCTTACACGGTACCTGTGTCCTGGAACGAAACGCGCGCGCAGAATACTAAAATTGGACAATTAAAGATCTACGGCTCCGCAGGCTATACCAATGGCGACATCATGGATGTACATACCGGTGGCATTGTATACCTGGCTGGCACAGCACCTGTTCCTGTAAAAACAAGGTTCATCGGCTTTACGTCGGGAGGCAAAACACTTACCGATAAGCCAGGTTCTGATCTGGCAAACGCTACCTGGGAGATTCCCATTGCTATACACCAGGGCGAACGTCACGGTCTTTTCTCAGGCATCGGAATGAATCCGGAGGCGCAAGCAGGCTTCGATCAATTTGATGATCTCAACCCTCCACCTTTCTTTTCTATCCTGGAGTTGAACTTCGAGCATCCCGGTTCGTCGCCGCGCCGTTTTGCTAAAGATGTTGTGCCTACCCAGGAGTTTTACACCTGGGAATTCAATGTTGATGCAACTCAAAATGAAATCGCAGAACTCCGGTGGGACAACAGCGTCTTTGGCGTCAATGATATTGAGTTGTACCTGTTCGATGGCACTCGCCAGGCGTTGGTGAACATGAAAGACGAACACCACTACCAGTTTGTACCTGGAAGTAACTCGCGATTTAAAATATTTTTTGGCCGCGACGTATTGAATAACATCAAGCCCGATCAACCAACCGCGGGCGACCCCTACCCGAATCCGTCGCAGTCAGACATTTCATTTCCTTATACACTTAGCGCTGAGCACAAAAGCTACAGGATAAAAGTGGAAGTGATCGACATGATGGGGCGGCCGGTTGCAACGATTGTCGATGGCGAGCAACCTGCGGGTTTCTACAAAGCAACCTGGAACCCATCATCGAAGATCGTGGGGGCTTACATCTTTAAGTTATCTGTTTCGGACTTCGAACATGTCGAAACATATTACCGGAAATTCATTCTCAAATAACAGCGCCTGCTTAACATGAAATCATTACTCACGACAATATTTACCTTCAGTGTATTTCTCGCACTGGGACAAAATGTGGCCGGGCGGTCTTCCACATTCTCTGTAGATACTAAAAAAAAGGTGACATCTACAGTGCCAAAGATTGTCTGGGCGCAGCCGATACCGGAAATCACGTACACCCACGAGTCAAGGGTCGTGATCAAATTCTCCGTGGAGACTACAACGCCGATCAAGGCAATCACCATCACCATCAAGGAATCGATCGACGCTGCATCGCGTGGCGCACAAACACTCAAGCCTGAAGAATCACAAAAACTCCTGACAGTGATAGAAAAAACTGTCTTCCTTACAGACGGCGACAATATTGTTGATGTGGTAGTGGAGAACGAGGAAGGTATAAAGACCAAAAGCTATAAAACAATCCGCGTTGGCGCTGCAGCTATTGCCAACGCCAACAAACTGGACAGGACTGACTACGCGTTGATTTTTGCAACCGATCAGTACGACAATTGGCCTGACCTTGTCAATCCTGTTTTTGACTCAAGAACAATTGGTGAGGAATTGACTTCAAGGTATGGGTTCAAGGTAGACATGGTCGAAAATCCTACGCAAGACGAGATACTGCTCAAGCTTCGTGAGTATGCCGAAAAGAAATACAAGCCCCTGGATCAACTATTGATCTTTTTTGCCGGGCACGGTTCTTATGATCAGACATTCGGCGAGGGATTCGTAGTAACACGCGAGTCATTGGCCAATGACGAAGGGAAGACCTCTTATCTGTCGCACAACCGTTTACGTTCCATTATCAACAATGTACCGTCAGAGCATGTATTTCTTGTGATGGACGTTTGTTTTGGTGGCACATTCGATGAAGCATTGGCATCGGCACGTGGCCTCGACGATAGTGGTGTATACAAGGAACAGGATCAGAATCAATTTATCACAAGAAAACTGACAATGAAGACGAGAAAATATCTCACTTCAGGAGGCAAGACCTACGTGTCCGATGGTATTACTGGTCAGCACTCTCCGTTTGCGAGAAAATTCATCGATGCCCTGCAGTCTCAAGGCGGTTCCGACGGAATACTTACCTCAGCGGAGATTTTTGGATTTGTCGAGAAACTTAAGATCCAACCGCGCCAGGGAAAATTCGGAGATGATCTACCGGGAAGTGATTTTCTGTTTGTTGTGAAGTAGGGACTATTTTACCAACCCGGGCATCGTGACTGCCGCTCAATTCTTCTATGTTCAACTTTTTCAGACCACGATTCAGCATTCCCGGAAAGGAAAGATGCAGTCCTGAAAAGAAATGACTCAAGAATAAATGATTTACTGCAATTGATCAGGAGCAATTGGCGCAGGGACAATGTTCCGGACCGGCTTTGTTGTTTTCAGGTATGCAAAAATTGCAAGCAGGTCCTCATCAGTCATATTTCTATAAACCGGCCACGGCATTGGCGGAAGTAGTGATCTGCTTCCTTCCATGCCCTTGTATTTTCCTTCCTTTATCGCCTTAAGAAATTGTTCTTCGGACCACGCGCCAATTCCTGTTTCATCGCCGGAAATGTTCGCAGAAAATGACACTCCCCACGGGCCTACTGCTGCTGTGTTATGTTCATTGAACAGTACCCAGCCTTTCAACACCTCTTTATTAATAGGTGCCAATTGTATTTCTGAAGGGTGACCAGACAATAGCCGGGCGGGATCAGGTTCAGGACCACGCGGGGTCATCACTTTAGGTGAATGGCAATCATGGCATGCCGAAGTGTTGACCAGATAGGCGCCTCGTTTCACTAATTCCTCCTGCGTCAACGCAATTTTTAAAACCTCTCCTGATACTCCTGGATGATCATCAAGAATAAGCGTACTGGCCGTTACAACAATGATTCCAACCAGGGTTGCTGCTGCCGCCAATAACCAATTCACCTTTTTTAACAGGGACTTTTCCATGTCTTTTTATGATTTTGACCATAAAGACGATGGAATGGAAAAATGATGCAATCCGGACGTCGGCGCAAATGCAAATCCGGTAGATAGTTTAAGAGCGGAGCGAAATTCTTCTCCTGATTTGTTAGCGCAGAAGTTTCATAATCCCGACGCTTTGACGACATTGAACATCAATTTCTGATAGGTGTTAGCACATAAGATGTTTTGCGCGAGGAGCAACCAAAATCCTATGTTTACTAATCTATCACGCACCTAAAAATTCGCATGCATGAAAAAGAAAATAATCATTGGAGTGGTAGCGGTGATCTTGTTGCTTGCCATTGGCTTTGCCTATCTCAATTACCGCAACCGTACGTTGAGTCCTTCAGCAAAGACAGAATTAACGGTGAATGGGCTCACCGTTTCAATCCCGTATGCCAGGCCTTCAGTTCGTGGGCGTTTGATTTTTGGAACCGAAGAACAAAATGCTCTCCAGCCTTATGGAAAATACTGGCGCCTTGGTGCAAATGAGTCCACGGAGATCACTGTAAACAAAGATGTCGATTTTAACGGGCAACCTGTTAAAGCCGGTACTTATAGAATGTACGCGATTCCCGGACCAGATTCAATCGACATCGCTTTGAATTCGGAACTCGGTAAATGGGGAGCAATGGAACCTAACTACGATTTGGACGTTTTGCATACCAAAGTCCCGGTAGAACATGTGAGTACTCCGGTTGAACAATACACCATCTCGATGGTTGAAGCTGATGGCGGCGTCAACGTCGTTTTCGAATTTTCAGATGTCCGGTTCATTATTCCCGTAAAGCCACAGTAAGATTTAACGGCTGTTATTTCAGATACTCAATCTTGATCACACGCCAGACAAACTCACCCGCGACGGTTTTCACTACTGCTTCATCACCCACTTGTTTTTCCATCAGCGCACTTCCCATAGGCGAGTCTACGGAGATGTAATCTTTGTTCTCAAAAACAATCTCGTTATAGCCCACTAAACGAAGGCGTTTTCTTTCTCCTTTGGGGTTTTCAATTTCCACCCAGGCGCCAAACATTACTTTGCCTTCCTGGAAGGGTGAATAGTTCACGACTTTCAACTCATCGATACACTTGCGTAAATAGAGTATGCGCTTGTCAATTTCGCGGAGGCGTTTCTTATTGTAATGATAGTCCGCATTTTCAGAACGGTCGCCAAGACTTGCCGCCCACGATACCTTTTGCGTGGTGTCCGGCCGTTCAACACGCCACAGGTGATCCAACTCGGCTTTTAACTTTTCTAAGCCTTCCGGTGTAATTAAGGGCGTTTTCATGATTACTTCATCGAGCCGCTTTTTTCCAATTTGGATTTTAGCTTACTGATTACAGGCCCAATATATGGTCAATTCATGTGACCTCAGTGGTGTATTACCCCCAAGCAGAAGATATGCTGCTGCATGGACGGGATTCCGTCCGGTAAATGTCCCTCAATACAATATATCGCGCTGCCTGAAGTCCTGGAATTATTCAGCGTACAGCCACGGTATTTACCAATTGATTAAGATATACTTCGATATTATCGTAAGATTTGTCGATCGTGCGCTTGCACGCATCCGAAGCATCGCTTGAATTCAGGTTATTGGCTTCTTCCCAGGTGTCGGGCATACCATCCTGATCTTTGTCATCAGCAGGTTTCAGTAATTTAAGCGCAGGCCATCCGCCCACATCGTTTTGGGAATCGATGATCCCGTTTCTGTTCTTCCCGGAAACGGAATTGCCACTTTTTACTTCATCAACAATGCGCACATCTACGGCGTCGCGCCTGTGACTTACACCTGCATACGCCAGTACTGATTCATACGACTTCGCCGCAGACTCCGTCGTCATAACCCCGGCTGGATATGGATCTCCAACAAAAGTAGAATCAGCGTGGTCGGCTTTAACACCCAGCCTGTTGTTTTTCGACACTTCCCCATTTCCTTCCATGAAATTCCCGTCGACGTAAAATTTACCCAATGGTGAAGAAGGGTTTACAAACTGGTTGTTCCTTGACTTCTTCGAAGCAGGGCCCGGCTTATAGTAGTTGTTGACCATATTGTAACGGCCCTTCTCGCCTCCGTACGTATTGTTCTGCATCCAGTTGTAAACAACGTTGTTTCGGAAGTCGACCAGTTCATCCGGACCATTTGGTGTAGTGGACGATCCGCTGAAGCGTGGCATCCGGCTGTTGTGACTGGCAAGAAGATTATGATGATAGGTGGCTTTCTTTCCGCCCCAGATGCCTCCGTAACCATGCTCGCCTTTTGTATGTGCAGAACTATTCAGGCTTTCGGAAATAATACACCACTGTAGTGTGAAATTGCTGTTGTTATAAAACGACGCGCATTCGTCAACAGACCAGCTCATAGAGCAATGGTCGACGATAATATTATTACGGCCCTTCGTAGCGGAGATTGCATCACCTTCATATTTTTTTTCATCTCCCAAGCGAAAGCGCATAAAGCGAATGACGACGTTATCAGCGTTTATATTAACAGAATAGTTTTGAATGCAGATACCATCCCCAGGGGCGGATTGTCCAGCAATAGTAACGTTGCCGGCGTTGATGTTCAGCGGCGACGCCAGTTCGATATTTCCCGACACAGCAAACACAATGATGCGGGGTGTTTTTTGCTGGACTGCTTTTCGCAAACTCCCGGGGCCATCGTCGTTCAGATTATTGACGACAACAACTTTTCCTCCTCTTCCTCCCGTGGCATATCTCCCGAATCCTTCGGCGCCTGGAAAAGCAATGGGCATGTTCTGCGACTGGCTTGTTAAAGCAAAAACTGTCAGCAATACCAGAGCGGCTACAAAAAACCTCGACTTCTTAAACATCCTGGGCTTGTTATTAAAAGACTTGATTACAACTTCAATGCCACACTAAAAGAACTGGGAAAAGTATGAAGGCAGTTTCACACTTTTCCCAGTTTCCGTTCACTATTGCAGCCAACGCGGGTCACCTACGCCATTGTCCTTCAGGGTTTGATTGGACAATGTGAAGTTCCCGTTTGCCGCATCGGTAAACCCGGGATCTAAAGTTGTATGCGTTCCTGAATTATCGATTTTGAGATTCGCGATAGGAGGTGCTTCGAAAGCCGCGTCGTAAAACCGTTGCGCGTTAAAGTAATTGTTATTCTGAAACGTTGGTTGCGTCGTAGCCGCCTGGTTAGTGTAGAACCCTGTCGATCCCGCGATGAGTGTATTCTTAACGGTCAACACATTGGTTACGAAACGCACATACAATACCCTGCGTGTGCTTGCCAGGCTGTTAGACACACCATAAAGTGTACACCGATCGATCGACACATTGGCCGTCTTACCAGTTCCGGTAAATCCCGCAGCCGCATCCATCCGTATGAAATCACGACCCGGTGCGCAGTTGTCGAACGTGCTGTTGGTAAGCGTCAGCTCTGCCACGTAGGTATTCCTGAAGTCAATGAGGTCGCCTCCGCTGGTGAGGATATCTGTGAACACACTGTTGTCAATATTAATTGCGGTCACAGTCGAGGCTACATTACCCGCCACGAGCGAGCGGGTAAAATCATGAATGTAACATCCGGAGATGGTGAATGCGTTGTAAGTCACGGCTGCCGAGTTGAAGCGGAACGCATCGTTAAGCGTAGCATCGCCGTCGATGTCAAGGTCCCGTAGTTCGACCTCGGTTGCGCCGGCCTCGATGCTGAACTGCACGTGGATCTTCGGTTTATCGTTCGGGTATAATCCCTTAAGGGAAATCGGATTGTTGAGAACGATGTTGCCCGTGAAGACAGTATAGTCACCGGGGAACAACACAAACGCATCGCCCGGTTGTGCGGCAGAGACGATGGCGTTCAGGTCGTCTTCCGGATGTACAGCGATAGCATTGCCGAGATCGATCAATGTTCTGAAACTAACGGAGCCACGGTGTTTCGTTCCTTTTTTTAATTGCACAACGTAATCCGTTTCACCTGTTAACCCTGTCACTGTAGCTGCTCCGGCAACCTTTTCCGGATCTGTGATGGGGCGCTCGATATTTCCCGGGTTAATAACCAGTTGAGAGACATCGCTATTCGCGGGCCAGCGTACTGTTACTTCGGTTGCCGCAATGTCCGCGTCCTGTACCGGAAGGAAAATATTTTCCTGCGCAGTCATGATCGAAACAGCAACCCATTTGGAGTCGGCTACACCGTTAGCGCTCACGCCTTTCACACGCGCCGAATAAAGTGTTTCGCCATCAAACGCCCGTTGGTAAGGGATCTGTTCGGGCGTTACGGTAGCGGTGTGAATAATGCTATTGAATTCGAGGTTGTCTTCGCTGAATTCAACCACATAGTGATCGGCATCGGCGCGCGTGATCCACGTTAACTCGATGGTTGTCAGGTTGCGTATTCTTGCCGTCAGGCCACTTGGCGACAATGCCCGTTGCAATTCAAGCTCTTCGATGAGCGGATCTATCTTGTCTTCGCATGCAAAGAATCCGAAAGAAAGAGTTCCGGCAAGAAGAGCGATATATAGGATTTTGTTTTTCATAGTTATTGATTAATAGCCATAATCATTCGCGAGTTGTCCGTTGCTTCCATCGAGGAAGATCTGCCAGATGGGCCAGAATTGTCTCGTGTTTGGATCTTGTGCATATATGGTCTCGATTTTTGTGTTAGTCAGATTTGCAGCATTTACGTAAACCACATTTGAATCGAACTCTGCACTTTTATCATCGTGCTCTCCACGGTTAAGACCATATATTACCAACGACTCGCCATCGGCGGCATATTCGTAATACAATTTTTCAGGCACATCGGCATATTCACCGGTTCTGTCCCTTAGCGCATACATCTTTGCCTTCGCTTCATCAAGTTTCGTTTTCAGAAGGTTCCACCTGATGAGCGCCTGCTTGCGTTCAAATTCACCACTGAACTCAAACCTGTGTTCGTCAACAATTCCGTTGAACATCGCCTCTTTCGTATTGAGAGCGTTTACATAATCCTCCACCTTCGTAGCGTGGTCGGCACTTTGGAATGCCCGCTTCCTGATCTCTTTCAGGTAAGGTGCGGCAGCAGTAGGGCCTTCAAGCTCGTTGGCAACTTCGGCAGCCATCAGGAGTATCTCCGCGTAACGCATATAGATCTTGTTAACTCCATCGTCGTTGGTGGAAGTGACATACCGGTCCATCCATTCATACCTGTATTTACCGAAGTACCAGGTGTTCAGTGTTACCAGTTCCTGTTTGGCAACTCCGCCTACAGCAGTTCCCCAGCGGTAGGGCACGCAACTCACATCACGGCGGGTATCACTTGCGTCAAAATCATAAAACAAGTAGGGCAACGGACCGGCCTGTCCGCCACGATTGGCTCCGTTGGCCTGGTACTGATCAATGCTGTTATGCCTTACGGCGAATGTAAAGAGCATCCTTCCCCTTCCGTCTGCGAAAGGAATTTCCCAGAGTGATTCTCCTCCGGCTGTAACGTTGTCTTCGTTGTACATTCTCCAGAGGTTTTCAAACGAAGCCTCGAGCTTCGCGCTTCCACTCGCGATAACGTCCTTGCACTCCTGGTACGCAATAGCATACATGCTGGCTACTGATAACTCACTGTCTGTACTTCTGCGAACGCCGTCGGGATATTGCGAAAAGCCGCTCGCCACGAGGCACAAACGTGCGCGCAGTCCTTTTACAAAAGCTTTATTGATCCGCTCCACGCTACCTGTGCCGTCGCTTTGATTGGGCCACGGCGTTAGT
>WUUC01073083.1_pt1 | contig 18050 bp, 4 predicted proteins | sample 6278441 | NCBI WGS metagenome assembly WUUC01 (sample SAMN13675441, study PRJNA597444) | soil metagenome | isolation source: soil | place: USA: Washington | collected 2017-10 | reverse complement strand
TTGTATGGATTGGAAGTTATCGGAATAATAACAGAAGGTAAGCTGGAAATAAAAATAATCTACGACAGCAGACTATATAACCAGCTCACCATTGAAGGGTGGGGCGATACTTATAAATCAATATTGGTTGACATAATAAACTACTGTTCCAAGTATGAAATGCAAGAGCTTACCCCAAGCGATTTTACGTATAAAGGATTAACAGATAATGAATTAGCTAATTTTTTTAATTAACATTTAAATTATAATGCTGGCCAATAATAATATAAAGGATATCTACAGGTTATCTCCTATGCAGGAGGGAATGTATTTTCACTCCATATTCGACCCTACCTCCACGGCTTACTTTATACAAATATGTTACAGAATATATGGAGTTTTAGACATTGCAGTCGTTGAAGAGAGCTTTAACAAAATTCTTAGTCGATACGATATACTTAGAACAATATTTAATCATGAGAAAAAGGATCTCCTTTTACAAGTGGTATTGAAAGAAAGAAAGATAGATTTCCACTATGAAGATTTAAGAAATAGAAAACTAAATGAAATCGAGGAATATTTAGAGCAGTGCAAGGGAAATGATCTTGAAAAGACTTTTAATTTAAATAAGGATGTACTCGTAAGAGTTACTTTACTACAACTAAGAGCTCATGAGTATGAGCTAATTTGGAGCTTCCATCATATTTTGATGGATGGTTGGTGTTTGGAAGTTCTAACAGAAGAGTTTCTAGAAATTTATAATGCCTCGGAAAAAAATCTTGTTTATCGTTTGCCTCACGTTCATCAATATAAAAATTACATTGAATGGTTAGATACACAGGATAATAAAAAAGCAAGAAGGTACTGGGGAGATTATTTAAATGGATACAAAGATGTAATTACTTTACCGAAGAAGTTAACAACTGAAATAAATTCCTATAATTTAACGAAATGCAGTTTTGAATTAGGTGTAATTAAAACTAAAGCTCTATATGATATTTGCACTCGGTATCAAATTACACTAAACACTGTATTTAATACACTTTGGGGAATCTTATTAGGAGTTTATAACAATAAAAAGGATGTAGTATTCGGTGCGGTAGTTTCTGGAAGACCACCTCAAGTCGAAGGAATTTTATCGATGGTTGGTCTATTCGTGAATACAGTTCCAATACGAGTATCTTTTGATTCCGAAACAACCTTTTTACAATTGTTAAGAAAGAATCACGACCAACTAATTTCTTCAGAAGAATTCCATTACTGTCAACTGGCAGAAATTCAAAATGAATCTGAGGTTAAAAATGATCTCATAAATCATATTGTTGTTTTTGAAAATTATCCAGTTAAGAAACGACTTGGACAAAAAGTTGGAATTGAAGATGAAAATGGGGGATTTGAAATTGGTAAAGTTGAAGTTTTCGAGAAAACGGGATACGACTTCAATGTAATTATTGAACCAGGAAATTCAGTGACTATTGAGTTCAAATACAATAGCAATGTTTTTGCAAATGATTTTGTATCTACAATATCCCTCCATTTTAATAATTTAATTAGGCAGTTTACTGAGAATGTTAATCTTAAAATAGATGCAGTCTCAATAATTACGGATGCAGAAAAAAGGAGTCTCATAAAATTTAACGAAACGCAATTAACATATCCCTCTGACTTAACAATCCAGGAGTTATTTCAACTACAGGTCCAAAAAACACCTGATGCAATAGCCGTTGTATTCGAGGGAAAGTTGTTGACGTATAAGCAGCTAAACGAAAGAAGCAATGTCTTGGCAAATTTTATCATAGATACTTATCATACTGAAGAAGGAGATTTAATAGGTATTTTACTGGATAGAACTGAACAGACAATAGTTTCAATATTAGGAATATTAAAATCTGGAGCAGCATATGTACCTATAGATCCTCATTTTCCAACTGACCGCATCAATTATATCTTTAATGATGCGCAATTCAAGCTGTTGATAACAGAGTCAAAATATTTACATTTAACTAAAGATTATTCCCAAAGTATCCTTACGATCGATACAGTTCTATTAAATAACTCATTGCTTAATCATCCTGTGGAAGCAAGATGGAACCCCAAATCTTTAGCCTATGTCATTTATACATCGGGTTCAACGGGTAGACCAAAAGGAGTAATGATGGAAAATGGTTCTGTAATTAATTTTGTTTTTGGAAAAAATCAGATTATTTACAATCGATATTCTCAAAAGCTTAAGATTGCTTTAATAGCTTCCTTTATTTCAGATCCCTCCGTTCAACAAATTTTTTGTGCTCTTTTAAACGGGCATAGTTTATACGTTGTTCCCGAGGAGGTTAAAAGATCTGGGTATGAAATGTGGAAGTATTACTTGGAGAATGGAATTGAGCTTAGCGATGGTACTCCTTCTCATCTAAGTATTCTATTGTCAGATCTTCTAGATTACGACACAGACATGCCATTGAGGCATTTTATATTTGGAGGTGAGATTCTCGCCAAGCAAAAGGTCGAACAATTATTTAAAAGCTATAAGGCTTTTTATCCTACAATTACAAACGTATATGGCCCTACAGAATGCTGTATAAACGCTACTTACTATGAGATTAATGTAGATAACATCAATGATCTAACTATTATTCCGATAGGTCGCCCTTTGCCAAATTATAAGGTCCATATATTAAATTTGAATAAATTGTCTGTACCAGTTGGGATAATAGGAGAAATATATATAAGTGGACCCGGGTTGGCTAGGGGATATTTGAATAATAAACAATCTACAGAAGAAAAATTTGTTATAAACACCGTAGATCAAGAGAGCGCGAAACTATATCGGACAGGAGATTATGGAAAATGGTTGTCTAATGGGCAAATTGAATTTCTTGGACGAATTGATGAACAAGTAAAAATACGAGGCTATCGGATTGAGATTGGCGAAATAGAGAGTTGGATTGCAAAACATGAAAAAGTCAGTGACGTAATAGTAGTTCCAAAGAAAGATAGTAAACAAGAAAATTATTTAATAGCCTATTATATTCCTAAAGAGTCACTATCTAACGGCGAGTTAAAATCATATTTGAAGCAGTATGTGCCGGAGTATATGATTCCAGCGTTTTTTATTTCGCTGGAAAAATTTCCGCAGGCAAGGGGAGGAAAAACCGATAGGAATCTTTTACCACTCCCAGAAGAGGAAGAAGCAGCTTCAGGTCTAGAATATCTTCTGCCAACAGATGAGGTAGAGCAAAGGCTTTTGGAACTATGGAGAATGGGTTTGGAGAGAGAACGGATAAGCATTTTGGATAATTTCTTCGATATAGGCGGACATTCGATTAAAGCCACGCAGTTAATCTCTCGGATTGCTAAGGAGTTTGGAGTAAAAATTGACCTAAAAGCTTTTTTTGGTAATCCTACAATTTATGAATTGGGAAAAATTTTAAGAAAACTTTCAACAGAACAATATTGCAAAATAATCCCAATCGAAGAGCAGGAATATTATTCACTATCCAATTCGCAACAACGGTTATGGATTTTGGAGCAACTAGAAGAAGGACAATTCCTATATAACAACGTTCCTATATCCTATGAGATTCAGGGGCTTTTAGATAGAGATGTCTTGCAAAAAGCCATTGATATTGTTATTAATAGACACGAAATTTTAAGAACAACATTTATAGCTGTCAATGGTGATCCTAAGCAATTCGTCGACAAACGTAACATCGAGAATTATAAAATTAATTTCAGAGATTTATCATTAACTCAAGACAAAGAAGAATTGTTGAAGTCCCTTTTGAAAAATAGAGGAGAGGAAATATTTGATCTTGAAAAAGGAAATCTATTAAAATTTAATCTTTTTAAACTTGATGAAACCACTTACATTTTTCAGATTGTGATCCATCATATCATTTCAGATGGTTGGTCAATGGATATACTGTTTGATGAAATAAACAGAGTTTATAATGGGGTCATTAAAAATGAGGATGTGAAGTATCTACCCTTATTGATACAATACAAGGATTTTTCCGCTTGGCAAAATGGGAAGTTAAACCGTAAGAACCTGGAAGGTGAGAGGCAATATTGGTTTAATTGCTTTAAAGACGAAATTCCCAAACTAAATCTGACAATTGAAAATGGTTCAAAAAAGGCTTTAAAGAAGTTTAGTGGAAACAGGGTATTCTATACGGTTGATAAAAAAGATGTAGTAAACTCGTTAAAGGCTATTGCAAATCATAACAATGCAAGCTTATTTATGCTCTTGCTTGCTTCTGTTAAGACTTTGTTGTACAGATATACAGGTCAGCAAGATATTGTAATTGGAACCCCTGTTGCAACTCGTAATCACATCGACCTGGAAAATCAGATTGGTTGTTATGTTAATATACTTCCATTACGCACAAAATTTGAAACCGAAGATAATTTCGAAATACTCCTACGAAGAGTAAGAGAAACGGTTTTGAATGGATTCCAAAATCAAAATTATCCCTTCGACTATTTGATTGACGATTTAAGAAATGTTTTGCAATTGGAGCAACCTTCTTTATTTGATGTAATGGTGGTTTTCCAAAGCGGAAATAATAAGTATACTAAGGATAAAAGTAATGGCGGACTGAAAATTAAAGAGTATGAAACGGAGTTTGATGTATCTAAATACAATCTAACATTTAATTTTTACGAAGAATCAGAAGCAATATATTTAACACTAGAGTACAATACCGATCTTTTTTCACCTGATACAATAGTAAGGCTTTGTAATCATTTTGGAAGCCTCTTAGAGTCCGTGAGTATAAATAAGAACTGTCCAATTAAATATTTAGATTATTTATCATCAAAGGAGAAAGACCAATTACTTAAAGAATTTAATAATACTGCGCAAGAATTTCCAGATTACTTGACTATTACTCAATTGTTTGAGGAGCAGGTACAAAAATGTCCGGATCGAATAGCTGTTGTTTTGAATAATGCCTCTTTTACCTACACCTATTTAAATGAACTTTCAAACAAATTTGCTCATTTCCTAAGGAGTAATCATGATGTTGTAGTAGAGGATACAATCGGAGTAATGATAGACAGATCAGAAAAAATGATTTGGGCAATTCTTGGAATATTAAAGGCAGGGGCGGCATATGTGCCTATTAATCCTGATTTTCCTCAAAACCGAATAGAATATATAGTAAAAGATTCTAATCTAAAGGTTTTATTAGTAGATGAAATAAATGAAAGGCATTATGTGGAGGTGAAGAAGATATCATTAAATGAAGTGCTTCCCATCCTTTCGCAATTTCCATCTATAAATCCTGTCTCAATTCACCATAACAGAAACCTCGCCTATGTTATATACACATCTGGTTCAACAGGTAGCCCAAAGGGTGTAATGATTGAGCACCGAAGTAGTGTTAACATGATTGTTGACCAGATTAAATCTTTTAATATCAGTGATAAAGACAACGTTCTGCAATTTGCAACGCTTTCTTTTGACGCTTCCGTTTATGAAATCTTTATGGCATTACTTGGCGGAAGCTCCCTTATTCTCATTGAGAAGGACAATATAAAAGACTATAATTCTTTTACTAATTATATAAAGGAAAAGAGTGTTAGTGTCGTCACACTTCCTCCTAGCTATCTTAATTTATTGGAGTTTGATAAATTAGAATTTTTAAGAGTAATAATAACAGCCGGAGAGGCCCCAAGCGTAGAAAATTCAGTTCATTTTGCATCCCTTTGTGACTATTATAATGCATTCGGTCCCACTGAATGTGCCGTATGTATATCTAAATACAAGGTGACCCTAAAGGATAAGCAAAAGTTAAATATCCCAATCGGAAAGCCGATTGCCAATACGCAAATGATCGTACTTGACGAGAACCTACAATTAGTGCCTATAGGAGTAGAAGGAGAGATTTATGTTTCGGGAGTTGGGTTAGCAAGGGGATATGTAAATCAAAAGGAGTTAACTGGGGAAAAGTTTATTCCTAATCCGTTTAATAGAAACGAGAAGATTTATAAGTCTGGTGATTTAGGAAGGTGGGATGCCGATGGTAATATTGAATTTAGAGGAAGAAGAGATCAGCAGGTTAAACTTAGAGGATATCGTATTGAGCTTAAAGAAATAGAAAATGTGCTGTTAAAAATAAAGCCAATTAAAGACGCCGTAGTTGCTTTGAACAGCAATACCAATCACCAAAAATTAATAGCTTATTATATAAGCGATGAAGATATCCAAAGTGATAAAATACATCAATTTGTTAAAGAATGGCTTCCTGATTATATGGTTCCCGATCATTTTGTAAAACTTGATTCTTTTCCTACAACTCTCAATGGGAAAATCAATTTTGATGAGTTGGCTAAAATACAGCCTGCTAACAATGGCAAGAGATTTATGCCCCCAACACATGATACGGAAGTAAAGCTAGTTAAGCTGTGGTCTGAGATTCTTGGAGTAGAAAGAATAGGAGTTACTAACAATTTTTTTGAGCTCGGTGGTAATTCTCTTCAACTTATTAAGTTACATAAAAGAATGATTAGTGAATTGGATCCAAATGTTTCAATTGCTGATTTATTTAAATATAATAGTATAAAATCACTGCGTGATTTTATCGATAAAAAGAACATGACCCAATCTCTTCAAAGTATAGAAGTTTAAATCAGTGTTCATATAAGTTTCAAAATTAATTGAACGATCTCCCGAAATCTTAAGTAATATGATTATTTGTGGCTTAAAGCTGACCCACGATGGGGCAGTATCTCTTATTGATAATAATAAACTAGTGTTTAGTGTTGAAATGGAAAAGATCAACAATAATCTTAGGTTTAGCGAAATTTCTGATTTAAATATTATTCCTCAAATTCTGAATAGTCATGGCTATTCTTTAAACAGCGTAGACCTGTTTGCCATAGATGGTTGGGAGGGATTAAATGAATCATCAATAAAGATTAATAATAATGGCATTGCGTATACCCTTCCAGTAGCACCATATAGAGAAGAGAAGGCATCGGAAAATATTTTACAGGATTTTGGAGGACACTCATTAAAAATTGGAGCTGATGAATTTAAGTATTCAAGTTATATGCACGTTGCTGGTCACGTTTTTAGCGCCTATTGCACCAGTCCCTTTGCAGCAAAAAAAGAGGATTCTTATGTAATGGTGTGGGACGGGGGAATGTTCCCACGACTCTATTGTTTCGATGCACTAAATCGAAAAGTAATAAACCTGGGCAAGTTGTTTTACCTGATAGGAAACTTCTATTGTGAATTTTCAATGTACTTTGAGCCCTTTAAGTCAAAGAAGAAAGACGATAATAAAAACCTATCGATTGCGGGTAAAGTAATGGCTTATATTGCCAAAGGTTCATTGAATGAGGACATACTCAGGGACTTCAATAAAATTTTGGATGAGGAGCTGAATATCTCGATGGACTATGTACATGAATTTAGCAGGGTTTTTATTAAAAAAAGTAAAGGTAAAAATTATAAGGATGAAGATGTCCTGGCGACCCTTCATGTGTTTTTGGAAAATTTATTAGTAGAATCTTTAAAAGAAAAAGTATCTAAAAATAGATACAGTACCAAAAATATATGTCTCGTGGGGGGTTGTGCCTTAAACATAAAATGGAATAGCGCGGTTAGGAACAGTCAGATATTTGAAAACGTCTGGATACCTCCCTTTCCTAATGATTCCGGCAGCGCTATAGGCGCTGCTTGTTGTGCCATGCTTTCTCATTCTGGAAGGGTTGCATTAGAATGGAGTGTTTATAGCGGGCCGTGTATTATTGCAAATGATCCGTCTTCCGGGTGGGAGAAGAAACCCTGTTCGATAAAAGAGTTAGCAGAGCTTCTATACCAATCTAATGAGCCAGTCGTATTTTTAAATGGCAAAGCGGAGCTAGGACCGAGGGCCTTAGGCAATAGAAGTATAATCGGGGCCGCTACTTGCTTCGATATGAAGAACAAGTTAAATAAAGCAAAAGATAGGGAAGATTATCGTCCTGTAGCTCCAATCTGCTTAGAGGACCAAGCTGCTACTGTATTTTCCCCGGGTGTCAAAGACCCTTATATGTTATTTGATCACTTTGTAAAGGATGAATGGAAGAGTAAAGTGTCTGCGATTTGTCATCTCGACGGAACAGCAAGAGTACAAACAATTAGCAAGGAAGATCATCCCATATTCTATTCTCTTTTGTTAGAATACCATCTTGTAAGTGGTATCCCTTTATTATGTAATACGAGTGCAAACTTTAACGGGAAAGGTTTTTTTCCGGATGTCTTTAGTGCTACAGACTGGGGGAAGCTAAACTATGTATGGTGCGAAGACATGTTGTATACTAAATCATAATTTCGTATAACCCTCTCAACGTTATTATTATGAATCATAATCCTAATGAAATTGCAATAATTGGTTTAAGTGGAATCTTTCCGGAAGCTTCAAACCTGCATGAATTTTTCAGAAATCTATCTGAGGGGAAGGATAGTGTAAGAACGATTTCGAGAGAAAGATTAGGAGACTGTAAATTAGATATGAGTAAATCCTATCAAATTTCAGGCTTTCTAAATAGGATTGATACATTTGATCATTCTTTTTTTGGCATTTCGAAACAAGAGGCAGAGCTGATGGACCCATCCCATCGTATTCTTCTTGAACTAACTTGTGAAGCAATTGAAAATGCTGGATACAGTTTGAAGAGTTTTTATGGAAGTAGCACTGCTCTGTATCTCGGGGGAGATCCGTATATAGGATACCACAGTTTGATAGAACAGGCTGACGCTACAATTATTACTGGTAATTTGCACGCCATGGCTGCAGGTAGAATTGCCTATTGGCTGAATCTTAATGGCCCGGTGATGATGGTTGATACGGCTTGCTCGTCATCGCTGGTCGCCGTTCATGAAGCTTGTCAAAAAATAAAGTTTGGAGAAGTAGATTATGCCATCGCCGGTGGCTTTAGTACAATTATTAATTTCCCCCAATCTACTGCTCTAAGTGGTGATGTTGGTATTTTCTCTCCAGGCGGCAAATGTAAAGCATTTGACGCTGAAGCAGACGGAATCGGTGGAGGTGAAGGAGGAGGAGTAGTTCTTTTAAAAAGATTAGATAAAGCTTTAAAGGATGGAGACCATATTCACGCAGTTGTAAAAGGAAGTGCTGTAAACCACGATGGAAGTAGATCCAACGGGATAGCTGCACCTAGTCCTATTGCTCAGACTGAAGTTATAAAAAAGGCATGGGCAAATGCTTCAGTTGATCCAGAAACTATATCATATATTGAAGCACATGGCACCGGGACTAGACTTGGAGATCCAATAGAGTTTCAAGCGTTAACGGATGCATTTAATAGTTTCTCAACAAAAAAGAATTTTTGTGCGGTTGGAAGTGTAAAAACCAATATCGGGCATTTAAATAATGCTGCCGGTGTGGCTGGGCTAATAAAAGCAGTAATTGCATTAAAAAATAAAAAGCTATTTCCCTCCCTGCATTTTAATACACCTAATCCATATATAGATTTTGAAAACTCTGCTGCAATTGTAAATACTAACCTTACAGATTGGAAATCCAATGGAAATCAAAGAAGATGTGGAATCAGCTCCTTTGGTTTAAGTGGAACAAATGTTCATCTTGTATTGGAAGAGGCTCCAGTTCCTGAAATCTTAATATCTAATCCTACTGAAAAAGGCATTCTAAAAATTTCTGCCAAAACGGAAACATCTCTTAAATTACTAATACAAAATTATTACAAATTTATTAATAGTACTACCAAGAACTTACAGTCAATCCTATATACGCTGAACAAAGGAAGAGGTGATTATCAATATCGTTGTGCTATTGTAGCAGAAAACAAGAATCAGTTATTGACCGAGTTAAAAAAGTTATTAGAAAAAGATACATTTCTGCCTATTTCTAAAAAGAAGGGATCTGTTGTATTGCTTTTCTCTGGCAATAATCCAACAAGGGACTTGGTAGAAGAGCTTCTTCAAAGTTTTCCGATATTTAAACATGAATTTGAAAAGTTAAATTCAGAGTACTCGGTCCATTATTCTTCTCTGTCCGAAAGAGTTCAAAGTTTTATAGTTCAATATGCATTATTTAAACTATGGTTTTCTTGCGGCATTATGGTAGAAAGTATTATAGCCACAGGCATTGGCAAAGTTACAAAAAAAGTAATAGTCAATAATTTAAGCATTAAAGAAGCATTTGATGAAATTTTGACCAGCGATTTTTCTTCCGTTATCGATAAAGAGAAGTTTTATTTGGCCAGTAAAGAGTTATCGTCTTCAGGGTATAAAATATTTTTGGAAGTGGGAGGAGAAGGCAGCTTATCTCAAACTTTAAAGGATTTTAATAATAACCTTGAAGACATCAGGGTTATTATTAAGCGCTCCAATGAAGGTAATTCGATCTTGCAAATGTTAGCTGACCTTTATCTTTCGGGCGCAGAAATTAATTGGGATAGTTTCTATAATAATATAAGAATTCCAAGGATTGAAGCCCCCACTTATCCTTTTGATAAAATAAGATGTTGGACATCCGATGAAGTAGAGCCAATAACTGGAGGTAATGATCTTTTATATTCTTTAAATTGGATTAAAGATTCTGCGGCCAAAGCAAAAGATGATCTTTCAAAAAGGGAATTTTTGGTTTTTGTGGATAGAATAGGGCTGGGGGATGAATTAATTTCGCAGTTGACGCAACAGAACAGTATTGGAATAAAGGTCATCCTGTCAAATCGGTTTAAAGAACACTCTGAAAGACTATATGAAATAGATTTTTCCCAGGAAGAAGATTATCTAAAACTTGCGAGCGCAATTGAAGACAACAGTTTTAATATCAATGGGATAATCCATTTAGCAAGCTATTCAGAAAGTGAAACTAGTTTAAATTCTACCGAGAGAGATCTAGCGTTAAAGCTTTATTCGTGGGTGTTCATTACAAAAGCCTTCACGAGTTATTTAGGATATAAAGAGTTTTATATTACTAATATTACTTCTTATGCTAATAAAGTATTTGAGAAAGAAACTTCGATCTCTCCTGTAAATAGCTTGTCTAGCGCATTTGTTCGTGGTTTATTGTCCTCACATCCAAGATTGAAGGTTAGCTCCATTGATGTTCCTTTTCTACCCCAAGATTTAAAAACCGCAGCGCGCTTAATCATTGATGAAATCTCTAATGAGAGTGTAACTCGATTTGTTTCTTACAGAGGAGATGAAAGGTATATTCAAGAATTTACTCCATTAAATTCTATATCGAAGTCAGAATTTTCAATAGGAGCGTGTCCAAATGTTTTTGTTGTGACAGGTGGCGCTACTGGAATTGGAATTGAAATATGCTGCGCTCTTGCAAAAAGGATTAGAAACCCAACTTTTCTAGTGCTAGGGAGGACAGAGATTGGTGACTTAAGCCTCGATAACACGACGGGTTGGAAAGCAAACGATATAATTCAGCGACGACAAAATCTAGCCCGTCTTGACGAGTTAGGTGCAACAGTCCAATATTTTTCGGTCAATATTGGGGATGCAGACCGGATGAATGAAGTGTTTTCAAAAGTTAAAAAGGAATTTAAAAAAATCGGAGGAATTATTCATTCTGCAGGCATTGGAGTTTTAAGAGTAACTTCAGAAAAATTCGGAATAGCAGATTTGAAAGAAATTATTCTTCCCAAAGTTAACGGTACTTTAATACTTGAAGAAGTTACAAGAGAATTACGTCCGGAGTTCTTTGCGATGTTTTCTTCTTTAAATGCGATTGTGCCACAAAAAAATACGATCGAATATACTGTTGCTAATGCATTTTTAGATGCTTTCGCATTGTCAAAAAACAATACCCAAATGCATTATCTATCCATTAATTGGCCTAGCTGGAATAAAGTAGGGATGTTTAAAATGACTCAAGAAGTAGAAAATACTTCCATACTAAAACCTTTGGAGATAGCAGATGGTATCGATTGCTTTTTAAGGTCTTTAACAATAAAAAAATCAAATGTTGTAGTAGCAAATATTGATTTAAAAAAAATTACAGAAACACCTTTTTTTGTAACACCCTCCAATGTAAAGTATAAAGGATTAACTAAGACAAAACCGGCAGCCCAAACCTCGGAAACTGAGGAAAAGGTATCGCAAATTTGGTCCGAGGTATTAAAGGCTGATGCAATTGGCTTGGATGACGATTTCTTCGAAATAGGAGGTCACTCCTTAAATGGCACGAAAGTGTTAAATCGAATTGAAAAAGGATTTGGAATAGCTATTGAATTCGAAGAGCTATTTGATTTTTCAACAATTCGACAACTTGCATCTCGAATAGACGAATTGAATTCGAGAGTTGTGCAAAACAACAACGTTTGGGAAATAACAAAAGTTGGGCACAAGGATTATTATGAGATTTCTCCACCACAAAGAAGACTTTGGCTCCTTAATCAATATGAAGAAAACATCGATGCCTACAATGAGTTGGATGTTTACTCCTTTGAAGGCAAGGTAAATATTAAAGCTTTCGCGGAAGCATTAGATTTTGTAATTGAAAGGCACGAGAGCTTACGAACTGTGTACACAACAATTTTAGGTGAACCTAAGCAAAAAATCCTACCATCCACTCTTCCGTTTTTCAGGATGGAGTTTAACGACTTATCTCTTATTGAAAACACGGATGAAAAGGTAAACGAGATAATAGTTAGAGAAAAACAAACTCCCTTCGACTTAGAAAATGGTCCGTTAATTAGAACTAAACTTTTAAAGCGACAGCACGAAAGGTTTGTTTTCTTGCTTGATTTACATCATATTATCGCAGATGGATGGTCAATGGAGATACTTGTAAATGAAATACTAGTGATTTATCGATCATTATGTAAAGGCAAAGGTAATCCCCTTTCTCCTTTGCAAATTCAATACAAAGATTATACACAATGGCAAAATGACCTGTTGGTTAATGGTAAAATAGATAAACAAGTACATTATTGGCTTGAAAAATTATCAGGTGTTTTGCCGGTCTTAAATTTGCCAATTGACAACCCTAGGCCAAAAAATAAAACCTTCAATACTGATGTGGTTCATCTTTGCTTTGATAGTAATATTAAGAATGGGGTAAATAATTTATCAAAAAAATGTGATGCTAGTGTTTTTATTGTATTGGTTTCGGCTCTTAAAATTTTGTTATATCAGCAAACTCATCAAAAAGACATAATCATAGGAACTCCTCTGGCAGGAAGAAGACATCCCGATCTGGAAAATCAAGTTGGATTATTTGTAAATATGATTCCGTTAAGAGAGGTAATAATGGAAGATGAAAGCATTGAATTATTTCTTAAGAGGGTTCGAAATACTGTGCTTAAAGCTTACGATAATCAGGATTATCCTTTTGACCGCTTGGTCGATAAATTAGATATCAGAAAGGATTTGAGTAGAAATCCCATATTTGATATTGAAATTGACTTACATAACTTTGATAGTAATTCTCTAGAAAGAAATAAAGATTTTAAGGACTTTAAAATTTCTTCCTTTGGAGATAAAACATATAATACAGGTAAGTTTGATTTGGATTTTATTTTTATAGAAACTGTTGATGGAATTAACCTAAGCCTTAATTACAATAAAGATCTTTTCAAGGAAAAAACAGCGATGCAATTTACGCAATTGTATAATTTTATATTAAAGACTATTGTAAATGACTCTAGTATAAAAATTAGAGAAATAAACAATCTTTTAAACCTACACTTAGAAGAAATAAAACGAGCTCAGAAAGAGATTCTAAAATTATCACGAAAAGCAAGATTAGAAAACTTGTTAAAACGCTCCAACGATTAAGATTGCGTATTCAATTTCGCTTGCCCTATCCAACTGTGGCTTTTCGACCTTAAAAGCAAACAATATTTTTATCAAAATAGAATATTTTTCCAAAAAACTCTAAAATACTTTCAAGACTTTTAATACTTGTAAACATGAAGATCGAACAATCAAAATTTGAAAGGTTAAAGAATCTTAAACCAAAGAAAGTAGAGATTTCAAAAGAATTGGTTAAAATAGAAAAGCTTGAGGACGATAAAATTTATCCTATTGTATTCAAACCTGTCTACCCTGATGTTAATGTTTGTACTTGGATTTCCAATAACAGGAATATAATAGATGAATATTTGCATAAATGCGGAGGTATCTTATTTCGCGGATTTGGCCTTCAAAGTATAGATGATTTTGATTCTTTTTTAAGATCATTTCATTTAGAGATTTTAGAATATAAGAATCGATCTTCTCCTAGGCACGAAATCAAGAATAATATTTATACATCTACGGATCATCCATCAGATCAATTTATAAATATGCATAATGAACATTCTTACTCAAGTGAATGGCCGTTAAAAATTGCTTTCTTTTGTTTCCTTCCTAGCTTACATGGAGGGCAGACTCCTGTCGCTGATAGTAGAAAGGTTTTAAGCGCATTAAGTGAGAAAACAAAAGAGAAATTTATTAGAAAAAATATTCTATATAAAAGAAACCTAGGAACAGGCATGGGAATGAGCTGGAGAGAAGTTTTTCAAACAAATGACAGAGCGAAGGTAGAACAATATTGTAAAGCATCGTCATTTAATTATCAATGGTTAGACGATGATCGATTAACATTAGAGTTTGCACGCCCTGCTATTCGGTTGCATCCGAAAACAAATGAGCCCATTTGGTTTAATCATGCCTTTTTCTTTAATCTCCTAAGCCTCGATAGATCTTTAGTTGAGGGATTGGAATCTCAAGATAACGAGAATCTTTTACCTTTCTTAACCTATTATGGTGATGGTTCCAAAATAGAAAGAGAAGTAATTGAAGAGATCCGGGAAGTATATTCAAAGCTGATGGTGCAGTTTAATTGGGCAAAAGGCGATGTATTACTATTAGATAATATGTTAATGGCGCACGGAAGAAATTCTTATTCTGGCGATAGGAAAATCTTAGTTGGAATGCTAGAGCCTCATAAATTCTAATTTTCGAACCAATAATTCACAAACACAATTTAAGATAATGGAAGGATATGTTTTATCTCCTCAGCAAAAAAGGCTATGGAGCTTACAAGGAAAACAGTTTTTTAATCATAAATATTGGGTAGAGATAAATGGTAAGATAAATCGGAACCATTTACGAAAAGTAATTGCTAAAGTACACGAGCAATATGAAATATTGCGAACAGTTTATTATGTTCAAGAGAATAAAACTTTTCCTATTCAGGTAATTAATTCAGACGCAGAAGTAGCCCTGAACCATTTAAATATTACCATGTTGAATGAAATAGATCAACTGCATAAAATATATGAAATATACTCCGAGGATCTTGCGTTGCCTTCCCTTCCTAATTCAAAAAGCGGAATCAACTATACTTTAGTTGAAGCTGGAGTGGATAAGTATCATTTTATAATACATGCTGTATCCCTTTCGTTGGATTATAGGTCACTCGTTATTCTTTTCAAAAAGATTATAACAAATTATAGCGAAATAATTGAGAACGATGCCAGCGTGACAAACTTGGTGGAGGTTTTACAGTATGTTCAATATTCAGAGTGGCAAAATGAAAATTTAGAACTAAGGCAAGAAGGGATGGATTTCTGGAAAGGCTATGATCAGTGCTTAAAATTCAATTCCCAAAAGCTTCCTTTTGAGAAAAAAATGAATCTTAATGGATCATTATTTGAGGAAAGCTTTATTAAATTTGAAGAAGAGACTGAGGGACAGATTCGTCTTTTTCTTACTTCAAGGGACATAGAATGGTCAAACTTTATTCTTGCGGGCTGGACTGCATTTTTATCAAGATTTACTGGTAATAGTCATCAATTAATTGGAATACTTGATCATGGTCGAGATCATGAACTATTATCCAATTCGTTAGGACTTTTTTCTAAAGCAGTACCTCTTTATAATAAGATTGATCATGATTCAACTTTTTTAGAAACGATTGAAATGATTTCAAGTAGCTATGCTGGGGCTATGGAGTGGAAGGATTACTATATTTTACCTTTTCATGCGAATAACCTGGAAGATAATAGTGGGATATTCTTTGTTTCACAATGCTTTGAAGTAATTGATTTATCTGAAGAAAATGCTGAAGTTGATGGTCTGAGATTTAAGAAGGTAAAGGTGCAGAATGACTTTGAAACATTTAAACTGAAATTAGTAGTAGAGAAATCGTCCCCTGAATCAGGCGTAAGAATTGTATCCGCCCGAAGCTTTTATCAAAAGGAAGATATAGACTTGTTCTTAACTTGTTTTTCTTTCTTTATCTCTAACCTCTTATCAAAAGATAATCCAAGGATCGGTGAAGTTGATATTTTAGCGAGAGAGTATAAGAATCGAATCAATCGGTTTAATAACCCTGCGGTTAACATTCCTTCTTTAACCCTTATTGAATTATTTGAACAACAGCTTAAGTTAAGGAGCAATGAGATAGCAGTGGTTTATCGGAATCAATATTTGTCTTATGATGAATTAAATAGGCGAGCAGATGCTTTAGCTGCATTTCTTATTGAAAATTATTCAATTAAAGAAGGTAACATCGTTTCTTTAATGCTTGCTCCATCGGAGTGGACTATAATAGGAATTTTAGGAATTATGAAAGCCGGGGCAGCTTATTTACCGATTGATACGGAGATGCCGCCATCTAGAGTTGAACTAATATTAAAAGACAGTGGTTCAAAATTGTTTATCACAGATAAACAATTGAGTTCCTTCCATAGTGCAGCAGATCGTATTCTTTTGATCGATGATCAAGAAATCTACAATAGGGCTTTCACAAAAGTAAAAGTTAACTATAATCCATCCAGCCTTGCCTATGTCATTTATACCTCTGGGTCTACAGGTACTCCTAAAGGTATTTTAATTGAAAATCATGCTGTGGTAAGTTTGCTATCTGCTCTTAAAAAGGACTGTATCGGAGAAAATATTGTTAAGTTGAATATGGCTTTATTTGCAAGTTTTGCATTTGATGCCTCCATCCCTCAGATATTTGGAAGTTTACTGTGGGGAAATACCTTATTTATTGCAGATTCCTTTCTTAAGCGGGAAAGTATGGAATTTAAAGCGTTTCTTAGGAATTATTCAATCGATTCTTTTGACTGCACCCCTGCATCATTTTCAATTTTTGCTTCCGGTGAAAAGGAGGACTTTGACGGATTAAATTTAAAATACATCTTTATTGGAGGAGATGCGCTTTATGCCAAATCTATTTCTACATTTAGAAAGCAATATGCCAATAGAAATGTCCGAATTTTCAATTTGTATGGTCCTACGGAATGCACTGTAGAATGTACTTTTTATGAAGTTCCCTTTGAATGTGACGGACCAATTCCAATTGGTAAACCTTTAGATAACTACAATATTTTTATATTGAACCCATATCAACAGCTTGTCCCAGTGGGGATTGAAGGAGAGATTTATATAGCAAGTTCAAAGTTAGGGAGGGGATATTTAAATAATCAAGCGCTGACAGAAATGAGGTTTATCAAAAATATCTTTAGCGAAGATTCGGACTCCAGGCTTTATAAAACAGGTGACTTGGGAAAATGGCGTGCTGACGGAAATGTCGAATGTTTGGGAAGGAATGATCATCAGATAAAAATAAAAGGTTATCGAGTTGAATTCTTAGAAATCGAACTTAGTATTTTAAGCTTCGAAGGAGTGAAAGAAACAATCGTTGTTTATAGAGAAGAGAATGAAGACAGTAAAAACCTGATAGCCTATCTTGTGACTGGGGCAGATTTTTCAGTGGATAAATTACGAAAACACCTTCAAAATAGGCTTCCCGCTTATATGATTCCGGCTTACTTTGTTCAATTGAAGGCGTTTCCACTCACTCCAAATGGTAAAGTAGACAAGAGTAACTTGTCCAAACCCGAAGAAATAGAAATTGAAAAATGTCATAATCCTCCAACCACACCGTTAGAAATGCTGCTTCTCAATAGTTATCAATCCGTTTTGGGAAGAAATAAAATAGGTGTGAATGATAATTTTTTTGAAATAGGTGGAGATTCAATTAAGGCCATTCAGGTTTCTTCTAGCGTACACAAATCGGGCTATAAGGTTGAAATAAAAGATATATTCAAATACGTAACGATAAGGGAACTAGCATTAAAAT
>WUUC01059800.1_pt1 | contig 18053 bp, 15 predicted proteins | sample 6278441 | NCBI WGS metagenome assembly WUUC01 (sample SAMN13675441, study PRJNA597444) | soil metagenome | isolation source: soil | place: USA: Washington | collected 2017-10 | reverse complement strand
CGACCCCGTCGCGCAGGCTCACGTGCCGTTCCGGGGTGGCGCCGACGAACGTGCGGTCGCCGGTGTGCACCACGAACGTCCAGTAGGCGCCGGACTCGCGCTCGCACAGCCTGCGGAAGAACGTGAGCGCGGCGGCCGGCCGGTAGCCGGGGAGCTCGGCCACGAACGTCCGCCTGATCACGAAGTTGGCGCCGGCGCCCTGGGCGATCTCCTCGTCGAGGATCCGCCGCACCACCTCGGCGTACGCGTCGTCGTCCGGGTCGAAACGGCCGCCGGTCAACGGGATCGGCTCGTCGGGGATGTGCCCGAGCACCTCGTCCCTCGGCAGGAGCGCCTGTTCGGTGACCCGCATGGCGACCAGCGGCGCCCCGTCGTCGACGGCGGCGTACCCGCGCTCGGCGACCTGGCGGTAGGGCACGACGACCAGCACCTCGTGGCCGGGCCCGCCGCTGTCGGGCAGGTCGACCTCCGCCAGTGTGTCCGGTGTGGACACCTCGCCGACGAGCACGTCGATCCGGTCCCCGCACGCGTGCGGGCGGTGCAGCAGCGCGAAGGGCGGCGGCTGCGGTCCTCGGATCCGCTCGATCACGGAAGGACCTCCTTGGCGGCGCACACGACCGCGCAGCGCCGCGCCGCGTAGTCCAGCGCGAGCCGGTGGTCCTCGGCGGAGAAGTCGGCGGTCCCGTCGGCGACGACGAACGGCTGGACGTCGTTGGTGAACGCGTCGACCGCGGTCATGAGCACGCCGATGTGCGCGTACACGCCGCAGATCACCAGCTGGTCGCGGCCGAGCGCACGCAGGTCGGCGAGCAGGCCGGAGCGGTGGAACGCGCTGTAGCGCCATTTCACGTACGTCCGGTCGCCCGGTCGCGGGCCGAGCGGCTCGACGACCTCGCGGTCGGCGGGCGAGACGGTCATGCCGGGGCCCCAGAAGTCCTTGAGCAGACCGCGTTGCGCCAGGGTCATGCCGCCGGGCTGGGCGGTGTAGCAGACCGGCACGCCCTGTGCCCGGCACCGGTCGAGGACGGCGGCGACGTTGCTGACGAGCGGCAACGCGATCTGGTCGGGGAACGGCCGCACGAAGTACCGCTGCATGTCGTGGATCAGCAGGACCGCGCGGTCCGGTTCGACCACCCAGTCCGCGACGCTGTCCGGCCACTCGCCGGCGCTCGGCAGCGGGTAGTCCGCGATCGGCGGGATGCCCATGCCTATCTCCTCCACGGCGGTGGTCAGCTCGCCTCGGTGACGGTCGTTCGGTCCAGCTGCTCGGCGAAGGTGTGCCAGGCCCGCGCGCAGTCCAGCGCGACCCGGGCGACGGCGTCGCGGCAGTAGGGCGGCACGGCGTTCGCGATCGTGGTCCACCGCTCGGGGGTGATCGTGTGCGCGTCGAGGAGCCGCAGCAGCTCGCGGCCGGACTCGGAGAACCGGAGCGCGGGATCGCCGCGCAGCTGCCGAATGACCGCGGCCGGGTCCGGTCTCGGCTCCGCGACGGTCGTGCGGTGCTCCGGGGCCCCGCCCCGCAGCCGGCCACGCACCGAACGGGCGGTCTCCGGGGAGATGCCGACGCGCCGGGCCACCTCGCGCAACGACAGGGTGGGCTCGGTCAGCAGCAGGGAACGGGCGAGCCTGCGGCGTTCCGGCCCGTTGACCGGGCGCACCTTGCCGTCGTGGCCGATCCGGGTCGGCGGGTCGGTTTCGGCCCTGCTGAGCCGGATCCGGGCAACGGTCGCCGCGGACAGCCCGGCGGCCCTGGCGATCATGCGGTCCGACCAGTGCGGGTGCGAGGCGACGATCCGCGCCGCGGCGACCTTGCGGTCCGCGAGGGACAGCGGCATGCCGTGGGCCACGTTGGCGTGCACGGCGAGCACGAAGGCGTCGTTGTCGTCGCCGTCGAAGAACCGGACCGCGATCTCCTGCTGCCCACGCAGCTGGGCCGCACGCAGCCGGTGCGCCCCGTCGAGCACCCGCATCGACCGGCGGTGCACGATGATCGGCGGCAGCTCGGCCGGGACGTCCGCGAGCATCCTGATGTGCTCGGCGCTCTCACCCGCGCTGCGCGGGGACCCGGTGATCCTCAGGGAACCGATCGGCACGGCGTGCACCGGCCCGATCTCGGACATGTCGACCGTGAACTCGGCCATGCACTCCCCTTGGTCGGTGGCCGTCCATGAGCGCTCTCGTCAAAATGGTGCCTCCGGCGCTGCTATCTGGCAACGAATCCACCAGGTACTCTCCAGGGCGTTTCCATGGAAATACGAGTTCGCTCGCCCGAATTGTTCTGGAATAACGGCAGAATGCGCGCTCAACCGTCCGTGTCGGCGGCCCACGTCGCGAGCCGGGGCTCCAGCGCACGGTAGAAGTCGGGGTGCAGCGCCATGGCCGTGTGGCTGCTGCGGATCTCCACGCACTCGGCGTACGGGTCCTGGCACAGCTGCCACGGCGCGACCATGTCCAGCCGGGAGTACACGGCCAGCGCCGGCACCCCGGCCGGGAGCGGCGCGGCGAGCGCGGCGGAGTGGGTGCGGTAGCAGGTGCCGGCGAAGCAGTCCAGGTCGAGCAGGCCGGGAACGCCCAGTGTGGACAGTCGGGTGAGGAGGCGCGCCACCCGCACCACCTTCGGGTTGGCGCCGAGCGGGTCGAGCACCGGGCTGCCGGCCATCACCAGGCCACGCACGAGGTCCGGCCGGCGGGCCGCCACCAGCCGGGCGAGCCAGCCGCCGCGGCTCTGTCCCAGCAGGACCACCCGCCGGCCCGTCGCCTCGGCGTGCTCCGCCAGCCGCCGTTCGATGCGGTCCACGAGCGTGGTGGTGCAGCCGACGTTCAGCCCGACCCCCGCGCCGGCCGGCCGGTAGCCCCGCGCTCGTAGCCAGGTGCGGGTCAGCGTGAGGGTGTGCTCCCCGCAGCCGAACCCGGGGACGAGCAGCACGCCCAGCCCGCCGCCCTGCCGTGCCTTCACCTGACGCCAGGCGGCGTCACGCAACAGCCGCGGCACCATGCCGAGCATCACCAGGAGCATCTGCTCCTGCGCTTCGACCCCACGCAGCATGCCCCGGATACGCGGCATCGCCCGGTCTCCCTTCGTGATCAAGGGGAGTACCCCGTCGGCGACGCCTGACACCCGTCCGCGCTCTCATGATCCTCTCAGCTGCCGGGGCCATACTCCCGGCATGCCCGCGCGGATCCTCATCGCAGAAGACGACCACAAGCAGGCGGACGTGCTGCGTCGTTTCCTGGAGCGGGACGGGTTCTCGGCGACGGTGGTGCCCGACGGGGTGAGCGCGGTCGAGGTCGCGCGGCGGCGGGTGGTCGACCTGCTGGTGCTGGACCTCGGGCTGCCGCGTCTCGACGGGCTGACCGTGTGCAGGACGCTGCGCGGCGAGCAGGACCTCCCGATCATCATGGTCACCGCCCGCACCTGTGAGCACGACGTGCTGCTCGGTCTCGGGCTCGGCGCGGACGACTACGTGACCAAGCCGTACAGCCCGAAGGAAGTGGTCGCGAGGGTGCGCACGGTGCTGCGCCGGGCCGCGCCGGAGGGACCGTGCCACCGGGTCGGCGGGCTGTCGGTCGACACGGTGCGCCGCGAGGTCAGGGTGGACGGTGTGGGGGTGGACACCACGCCGAGCGAGTTCGACATCCTCGCCTGCCTGGCCGCCGCGCCGGGGCGGCCGTTCACCCGGCAGGTGCTGCTGGCGCGGGTGTCCGGCGCGGGCACGGACTCGACGGAACGCACGATCGACACGCACGTCCGGAACCTCCGCAGGAAGATCGAGGCGGACCCGGCGCGGCCGCGTTACCTGCGCACCGTGCACGGCATCGGCTACAAGCTGGTGGAGCCGGCCGCGAACGGATCCTGACAACTTCCTCACGACTCCTCGGCACGCTGGTGCCATGCCCACGGAACGAACCTCCCGCCGGTCGGTGCTCGGCCTCCTCGCCGCCACCCCGGGAATCCTGCTGGCCGCACACACCCCGGCCGCCGCCGACCCGCCCCCGGTGCCGAGGGACCTGCGTCCCGGCGGCGCCGTCGACCGGTACATCGCCCGGCGCGCCGCCGCGGGCGAGTTCGCCGGCACCGTGCTGGTGGCGCACCGGGGACGCCCGGTGCTGAGCCGGTCGCACGGCATGGCCGACCGGGAGCGCGGGATCCCCAACGGCCCGGACACCATCTTCGCCCTGGCGTCGGTCAACAAGGTGATCACCGCGACGGCCGTGGTCCAGCTCGTCCAGCACGGAAAGGTCGCACTGCACGAGAAGCTCGGCACGTACCTGGACGGCTTCCCGGCCGAGCTGGCCGACCGTGCCACGGTGCACGACCTGCTGGTCCACCGGTCCGGGCTCGGCGACTACACGCGGACCGAGGCGTACCTGCGTGAGCTGAGGACGTGGACCAGTGCGGAGGAGGTCATGGCCGGCATCACGGCGATCATCAGGGCGCAGCCGCCCGCGTACCCGCCCGGCGCGGGCTACGCCTACAGCAACTCCGGCTACCACCTGCTCGGCGAGATCGTGGCGCGGGTGTCGGGGCAGTCCTACCACGACCACGTCCGCGAGCACGTCCTCGCCGCCGCTCGTATGTCCACTTCGGACTTCTACACCAGACCGCAGTGGCAGGACGACGTCCGCATCGCCCACCCCTACGCCAGACAGCCGTCGGGGCAGCTGGCCGACGTCGTCGCGGACAAGATCTTCATCGGGGTGCCCGGCTACAACTCCTTCGCCTCGGCGCCGGACCTCGTGCGGCTCGGTCGCGCGTTGGTCGGTGAGAAGCTGCTCAACCGGGCGTACACCACGCTGGCGCTCAGCGGGAAGTCGGCGTCGCTGTGGACCGACTCGCGGGAGGTCCCGCCACTGCGGGCCTTCGGCGGCTACGGACCGATGAACGTCATCGCGAACGGCCACCGGATCGTCCTGCACAACGGCGGCGCGCCGGGGCAGTCGACGTTCCTGGAGATCTACCCCGACCTCGACCTGGTGACGGTGGTGCTGAGCAACTGCGACGGACCGGCGGTGTCGCCGATCGTCGACGCCGCCCGCACGGTGATCACCGCGCGGCCGCCGGAGCACTAGCGACGCAGGGTCCAGTTGGTGGCGAGCCTGGTTGGCACGCAGGAACCGCACGGCGGCATCCTCAAGGCATTCTGGAGTCATCGTTCCGGTGACGAGAGGACCGCGACACATCATGCCCGCTGCTCGATCCCCCGTCCGCGACGATGTCGATCTCCTGGTCGCCGACCTCGGCCGGTTTCCCGCGATCTGGCCGGCCTACCAGCGTGGTCTGCGCGAGGTGTACGCCGAGCTCGGTGTCGGCGGCCTCTCCATGGGGCCGGAACCGCCCCGTGCCACCACGGTCGTCGTGGCCGTCGCGCCGGACGGGGAGCTGGCCGGTGGTGTCCTGCTGCGGGAACACACCGAGATCGCGCGGCACACCGGGTCGACGGGGATGGCCGCCGCCATCGGCGAGCGGGTGCCCGACGGCGTGAACGAGATCGGCGGCTGCTGGGTCCGGCCCGCCTGGCGGGGTTCGGGGCTGGGCACCGCGCTCGTCCGGGAGGTCGCCGCGGCCGCGGCCGGTGGTGGGCGGTGGACCGTCACGCTGGCCAACCAGTTCAGCATCGGTCTCGGCAGGCGTGCCGGGTTCGTGCCGGACGCGCGCTTCCGGGACCTCCCGTTCCCCGACGGCCGGTTCCGCAGCACGCTGTGCTGGCTCGACCACGGGGAGGGCCGATGACGGTGTGGCGGCCCACGGTCTTCGACCCGGCGCTCGACGAGGACCGGAGGCGGCTCGACGAGCTGGTCTCGTCCGGGCGGGTGTGGGAGACCAGCGACACCCTGCTGGCGCAGCTCCGCGACCTGGCGAGCGCCCGGCGCCCCGGCGGGGACGGGGACGCCGACGGGATCCTGGCGGGGACGCCGCTGTCCGAGTACGGCCGGTGGGTGTACTACCCGTGGTCGGGACGGCTCGTGCGGCTGCTGCCACCCGACCAGTTCCGCGAGCTGCGCCTGGACCGGAACCGGCCCAAGGTGTCGGCGGCCGAGATGACCCGGCTCGCCGGGTTCACCGTGGGGATCGTGGGGCTGTCGGTGGGCAACGCCGTCGCGCTCACCCTCGCGCTGGAGGGCACGGTCGGGCACCTGCGGCTCGCCGACCTGGACACGCTCGACCTGTCGAACATGAACCGCGTCCGGGCGGGCGTGCACGACATCGGACAGGCCAAGACCGTGCTCGCGGCACGGCAGATCGCCGAGTTCGACCCGTACCTCGGCGTCTCGCTGCTGGGCGGCGTCGGGCCGGAGAACGTCGAGGAGTTCCTGCTCGGCGGCCCGGACCTGGGGCCGCCGCTCGACGCGGTCGTCGACGAGTGCGACTCGCTGAACGTGAAGTTCCTGCTGCGCACGCGGGCCCGCGCGCACGGTCTCCCGGTGCTGATGGAGACCAGCGACCGCGGGATGCTCGACGTCGAACGGTTCGACCTGGAGCCGGCACGCCCGCTCTTCCACGGCCTCACCGGCGACACGGCGGACGTCGGCGACGGCGGTTTCGGGGTCGGCGACGACGCGGCCAAGGCACGCAAGGCGGCGGTCGCCCTGCGCCTGCTCGGCGAGCGGACGATCTCCACGGACCTGGCGGCGTCCTTCGTGGAGATGGGGTCGACGATCTCCAGCTGGCCGCAGCTGGCGAGCGACGTGCTGCTCGGCGGCGCGAGCATGACCGCGGCGGTCCGGAACCTCGCCCTCGGCGCACCGATGCCGTCCGGGCGCCGCTACCTCGACCTGGAGGCCACGGTCCGCGCGGAGAGCCCGGCCCCTCAGCCTGAGGAACGCTCCCGGCCCAGCCCGGCGTGGGCCGGACCGCCGGCACCGGAACTGGTGCGGTACCTGGTGGACCACGCCGTGCTCGCGCCGTCCGGCGGGAACGCCCAGCCGTGGCACTTCTACTGGGACGCCGACCGGATCTGGGTGGCCCACGACCGGGACCGCGGCCGGAACCTCATGGACCCGCACGGCCGCGCGGCGACGCTGGCCCTGGGCGCGGCCGTGGAGAACATGGTCGTCGCGGCGGCCGCCCGCGGCCTCACCGCCACCGTCGGCCCGAGCCCCCTCACGGACGTCGCCGCCGTGGTCACCACCGCGCCGGGACCACCGTCGGACGAGTTCCTGGCGGCCCTGCGCCGCCGCCGCACCCACCGAGCCCCGGGAACGAGGTCCGCGCTGGCCGCCGAGGAGATCGCGGCACTCACGGCCGCCGCGGCACACCACGGCGCGCGGTTGACGCTGTGCCGTAGTCCCGGCGACCTGGCCGAACTGGGCCGGATCGTCGGCGCCTGCGACCGGATCCGGTTCCTGAACCCCGGCCTCCACCACGAGCTGGTGGGGGAGCTGCGGTTCGACCCGGCCGAGGCCCGAGACGGGATCACCCTCGCGACACTGGCGCTGCCCCCGGGTTTCGAGGAGGCCATCCGGCTGATCGCCCGCCCGGACGTCGCCGCCCGGCTCCGACACCTCGGCGGCGGCGCCCGCCTGGAGGAAGGCGGCCGGGACGCGGTGGCCGGCGCGTCGGCCATGGCGCTGCTGTCGGTGGAGGAGGACACACCGGCGGACTGGCTCGCCGGTGGCCGCGCGATGCAGCGGACCTGGCTCCGTGCCGAACAACTCGGCCTGGGACTGCACCCGATGACCACGGCCATCTACCTGTTCGATCTGCTCGACGGCCCCCGGTCGGCGATCTTCGACGCGGCCGAGTCCGCCGAGCTGCACGAGCTGCGCACCCGCTTCCACCGGGTGCTACCGAAACCGGCCGGCCCGATGGCACTGTTGTTCCGCCTCACCAGGATCACCGGCCCGGCCGAGCCGTCCGCACGCCTGCCCGGGAATTCGATACTCAGTCATGCCCCGTGGTTATAACCGAACAAGTCGCAACGCGACGGCGCCAGCACTGTCCGGAGACGGACTGTCCTGTATTTGTCCACAATTGCCGGTCTGTCCCACATGTTTGCGGAAAGGCAGTGCGCTGACGCCTGCTCCGACGACCGCGGCGTGGTTCCATGTGTCTGACTCGCTCGACAGAGGGGGTGACGGTGGAGTTCCGTCTGCTGGGCCCGGTCGGTATCTGGGTCGACGGTGTCTCAGTGCCGGTCGGCCCGGCTCAGGTGCGTGCCGTCCTGGCGATGTTGCTGGTCAACAACGGCCGGCCGGTCTCGATCGGTGCGCTGATCGACGGTCTGTGGCCGGACGACCCGCCGCGGAACGCCAGGGACACTCTCGGGCACCACATCAACTCCATTCGACAGGCCCTGGATCGGGCCGGTGGTGACCGGGCGTGGCTCCCGTCCGCGTCGGGTGGTGCCTACCGGTTGACCGTGGACCCGGCCAGCGTCGACCTGCACCGGGTCGAGACGCTTCTGGCATCGGCCCGGACGGTCGAGGAAATTCGTGAGGTTCTGACGTACTGGCACGACACCCCGCTGGCCGGTATCGACACCGAGTGGGCCGAGCGGCATCGGACCGCGATCGAGTCCCGATACCTGTCGGCGTGGTGCGAGCTGCTCGAGATGGAGCTGACCGCCGACCACTCCGGCTCCGTCCTCAACGACGTCGACCGGCTGCGGGCCCGGTATCCGGGCAACGAAACCCTCATCGAGCTCCGCATGCGTGCGTTGGCCGTGGTCGGGCGCCGAACCGAGATCGGTCCGTTCTACCGTCAGGTACGAGGGCGGTTGATCGAGGAGTTCGGACACACACCGTCCCAGTTGGACAGTGTGGTCCAGCGACTGCTCGCCGAGGACGTCGAGCCGGCACCGCGGGTGACCGCGGGTGACATCGTTCCTCGGCAGCTTCCGGGATCGATCCCGAATTTCGTCGGCAGGGCCACCGAGTTGGACATCATGACCGAACGGCTGGACCTGATCTCGAACGACGATGGCTCCATGGTGATCACATCGATCGGCGGCACGGCCGGGGTCGGCAAGACCGCACTCGCGATCCACTGGGCGCGTAGGCATTCGAAGCGTTTCCCCGACGGACAGTTGTACGTGAACCTGCGTGGCTTCGATCCCTCCGGACTGCCCATGGCGACCTCGGAGGCGGTGCGCGGCTTCCTGGACGCCTTCAACGTGCCGGCGGAACGGGTTCCGGCCGACCTGGACGCGCAGGTGGCGCTGTACCGCAGTCTTGTGGAGGGGCGGCGACTCCTCATCGTGCTGGACAACGCACGCGACACCAGGCAGGTCCGGCCACTGCTACCGGGCAGCTCGACCTGCATGGTGATCGTCACCAGCAGGCAGAACCTGAACAGCCTGATCGTTCGGGAGAACGCCAGGCACATCACCCTCGAGGTGCTGACCGGGGTCGAGGCCCGGGAGCTGCTGAAAAGGTTTCTCGGGGAGAACAGGGTCCAGGGCGAACCGACAGCCGTCGACGAGCTGATCGAACGCTGCGGCGGGCTGCCGATCGCTCTGGGCATCGCCGCCGCGCGGGCCACGGAAAGTCCGCACCTGCCGATCGGGACCCTGCTCGACGGCCTGCGCGAGGAGCACCGCCGGCTGGCCACACTGTCCACAATCGATGGTCAGGACACCGACATCCGTGCGGTGTTCTCCTGGTCCTACACCGCGGTGAGCGCGGACGCGGCCCGACTCTTCCGGTTGCTCGGCGTACATCCCGGTCCGGATCTGACGGTGCCGGCAGCGGCCTCACTGATCGCCCGGACGGAACGTGAGGCCAGGCAGCTGCTCACCGAGCTCACCCAGGCCAACCTGCTGGTGCACCATCTGCCCAACCGTTACCGTCTGCACCACCTGCTCCGGGTCTACGCGAACGAGCGAGCGGAAGCCGACGAGCGCGATGCCGCGATCCAGCGGGTGCTGGACCACTACCTGCACACCGCGCACGCCGCGACCCTGGTCGTGGAACCGCACTGGGACGCCTTCCCGCTCTCGCCGCCGGCGGACGGGGTCGCGCCGGAACGATGCGAGAACCGCGAGCAGGCACTCGAATGGTTCCGTTCGGAGCGGCCTGTCCTGATCGCCGTGACCCGGTTGGCGGAGAGTCGTGGTGTCGTCCCCTACGCGTGGCAACTGCCCTGGGCGTTCGCGACATTCCTGCGGTGGCACGGATTCTGGCACGACTGGAGGGACACCCAGCATATCGCGTTGACGGCGGCGCGCCGTGCCGGTGACAAGGCCGCGCAGGCCCGAGCGCACCGCATCTTCGGCAACGCGTGTGGTCGCCTCGGTGACCACGACCAGGCGCGGGCACACCACGTGTGGGCGTTGACGCTTTACGCCGAACTCGACGACAAGACCGGCCAGGCGCATACTCATCTCGATATCGCCCGCATGCAGGAGCTGCAGGGGCATTACCCGGACGCGCTCAGCCACGCTCAGCAGGCTGTCGATCTGTGCCGGGCCGCGGGGGACAGCAACTGGCAGGCCGCTGCCCTCAACTCCCTCGGCTTCTACCACGCATTTGCCGGTGAGCATCAGGAGGCACTCGGCCACTGCACGGAAGCACTCGCGCTCAGCCGCGAGGTGGGAAACCGCCTGACCGAGGCCAACACCCTCGACAGCATCGGGTTCGCCAGCCATGGTCTCGGTGACTACCCGGCGGCTATCACGCACTACGGGCTCGCTATCGACATCTGGCGGGAGCTGGGTCATCGGCACGGCGAGGCTGAGACCTCTTGCCGGCTCGGCGACACCTACCAGGCAGTGAACGATCTTGCCGCCGCTCGGTCGACCTGGCAGCACTCGTTCGCGATCTACCAGGAGCTCGGCCATTCCGCCGCCGCCGACGTGCTGACGAAGATCGATGCGCTGGATTCGGGCTTCTGACCATGACGTGGCATCGCTACCATTGACTGGGTGGGGCGTGGAACTGTGCCCGACGTGGCAGCGCCAACTGGCAAAGGTGGTTATATGTCCACTGTAGACGCGACGCGACTGGTTTGGCGCAAGAGCAGTCGCAGTACTCAAGACTCCGCAGATGGCGATTGTGTCGAGGTTGCCTTCGCTACCGAGGCAGTGGCGGTTCGCGACTCGAAGAACCGGGCCGGCGACATGCTCGCGGTTCCCGCCCTTTCGTGGGACAGGTTCCTGAGCGGCCTCTGAAGCCGGAGATCTTTCCGCATGCCGCCGAACGGCGCAGGTGGTTCGCCTTTTCGGTTGCGAGCCGCTCGGGTGCTGTCGGGGTTCTGTCTGGGGTTGTGTCCGGGATTTCGCCCTGCTGTCCGGGTCATGCTTGGAGTCGTCAACCCAGCATGACCGTATTCGGGGTGGAGTCACGTGGACAACGTCAACCAGACGATCTTCGGAGTAGATATTGCCGGGTACGGCAGTACGGCCCGGACGTGGTTGGACTACGCGGCCCTTCGGGAAGGGATGTACACCTGCGTCAGGCGGGCATTCGTGCTGGCGGAAATACCCGCTGACGACTGCTACTGGGAGAGCACCGGCGACGGTCTTCTGGTGCTGGCCCCGACGACCGTACCGAGGGGTGCGTTCGCCGGCACCTTGCTGAGTGCCCTGACCACCGCGTTGCACGAGCACAACGAGTCGCGCCAGGAAACGGAGCGGGTCCGGTTACGGCTCGTCCTGCACGCGGGAGAGATCACCAGGGACGAGCACGGACCGATCGGGCGCGCGATAATCCACGCTCGCCGGCTGTTGGACGCCGAGCCCTTGCGGGATGTCCTCGCGAACTCGCCAGGACATCTCGCCGTGATCGTTTCGGACTGGTTCTACACGGAAGTGGTGTGGCAGCGGCCCGAGTACGCGCCGAGGGCCTACCGTCGGGTCGACGTCAACGTCAAGGAAACCAGCGGTATCGGTTGGCTGCGTCTGCCCCAGCGCGACGTGCCTGCCGAAACGGTGGTGTGGCCGTTGAAATGGCCGAAGGTGCTGGCCCGGCGCAGAAGATAAACCACTGTCCGTGGTCTGGTAATTCCTTGTTTCTAGTGCGGGTCTGAACAGGCGGTGAATTCTGCTTGTCCATCGTGGTTGTGGCATGAAGTATTCGTCGTCATGCTGCGGAGCGATGGTCGCCAGCGGATGGCTGTTTCGGCCGAAGAGATCATGCGGTGGGCCCGTGATTTGGTGGACCCCGCGCTGCGTTCGGCTGTCGGCCGGTTGCCGGACGCCGTCGGGGAGGTCGTCGGTTACCACTTCGGGTGGGCGGAGGGGAGTGGGGGCGGCGGCAAGGCGGTGCGGCCCGCGCTGACCTTTCTTTCCGCCGAGGCCGTGGGAGGCACCGCCGCGGTGGCGATGGACGCGGCCGTCGCGGTGGAGCTGGTGCACAACTTCTCCCTGCTGCACGACGACGTGATGGACAACGACCGGCTGCGGCGGCACCGGCCGACGGCCTGGGTGGTGTACGGGATTCCGGCGGCGATCCTGGCCGGGGACGCGCTTCTGGCGCTGGCCACGCGGATTCTCGCCGAGCGGGACGGGCGGTCGGCGCTGTGGCTCACCGGCGCGCTGATGTCCCTTGTGGACGGTCAGTGCGCCGATCTGACCCTGGCGGACCGCACGGACGTCGGGCGGGACGAGTGCGTGGCGATGGCGGCCGGCAAGACCGGCGCCCTGCTGGGCATCGCGTGTGCGCTCGGGGCGCGGGCCGCCGGGGCCGGGCCGGAGCGGGCCCTGGCGCTGCGGCGGTTCGGTGAGCACCTGGGGCTGGCGTTCCAGCTGGTCGACGACCTGCTGGGGATCTGGGGCGACCCCGCCGTCACGGGCAAGCCCGCCGGGCTGGACCTGGTCACCCGCAAGAAGTCGCTGCCCGTGGTCGCGGCACTGAGCTCCGGACATCCCGCAGCGCGGGAGCTCGCGGAGCGCTACGCCGACCCGCGGCCGCTCGACGAGGCCGGGGTGTCGGCCGTGGCGGACCTGGTCGAGCGGGCCGGTGGGCGGGACTGGGCCCAGGACGAGGCCCGCCGGCAGCTCGCCGGCGCCCGGTCCTGCCTGGCGGCGGCCCGTCCTCGACCGGACGCCGCCGAGCGGCTGGAGTGCCTCGCCCGGCTCATCGCCGACCGGGACCGCTGACATGGCGCGACAGAAGGAGACGGGTGTGAACCTGCTGGGTGACCTGCTGGCCCGGCCCGACGGGCGGATCTCCCCGTCGGTCTACGAGACGGGCCGCCTCGTGGCCCTCGCGCCGTGGTTGCCCGGGCACCGCGACCGGTGGGAGTTCCTGCTCAGGGCCCAGAACCCGGACGGCACCTGGGGCGGGCCGGACGAGTACGGCCTCGTCCCGACCCTCAGCGCGACCGAGGCGATCCTCACGTCGGCGCGGCGGGACCACCCCGACCGGGCCAGGTGGGAGCGGCTGACACGGGCCGCCGACGCGGGACTGCGCGCACTCGCCGGGAACGGCCGGCCGGCACGGCTGCCGGACACGGTCGCGGTCGAGCTGATCGTGCCGGACCTGGTCGAGCGGCTCGCTGAGCACCTGCCGGCGGGCGCCCTGCCGGCCCTGGACCCCGCCCTCCTGGTCAAGGTCAGGTCGGCGGTGCGGGCCGGGGCGGCGATCCCGACGAAGCTGCTGCACTCCCTGGAGGTCGTCGGTGCGCCGGCGAGCGGTGCGCCGACGGTCCGGCCGGTCGGCGGGGCGGTCGGGTGCTCACCGGCGGCCACCGTGACGTGGCTGGGCGAGGACCGGCAACCGGACTGCGTCGCCTACCTGGAGGCCCTGGTCGCCCGCCACGGCGGGCCGGTGCCCAGCGTGGTGCCGATCACCGTGTTCGAACGCGCGTGGGTGGTGGCCGAACTGGTTCGGGCCGGCATGGCGGCCGCCGTGCCGGTCGGGCTGATCGACAGCCTCGACACCGCCGTGGCCGACGGCGCGACCGCGGGGGCGCCCGGCCTGCCACCCGACGCGGACACCACCGGCGCGACCCTGACCACCCTCGCCCGGCTGGGTCGCCCCCGTAGCCACGACTGCCTGTTCGACTACGAGCTGGACACCCACTTCTGTTGCTGGCACGGGGAGAAGACCCCGTCGCCCACCGCGAACGCGCACGTCCTCGAGGCGTTCGCCGAGCAGCCGGGCACCGCACGCGCACGAGCCGCCATCACCAAGATCGCCGCCTGGCTCGCCGACTGCCAGCTGGAGGACGGCAGCTGGACCGACAAGTGGCACTCCTCGCCCTACTACGCGACCGCGTGCTGCGTGCCCGCACTCGACCACACCGGTGACCCCCGGTCGCGTGCCGCGGTGCGCCGGGCGGTGGACTGGGTGCTCGGCACACAGCGGCCGGACGGCTCGTGGGGCCGCTGGGCGGGCACGGCCGAGGAAACCGCCTACGCCGTCCAGGTCCTGCTGCACGCGCGGACCCCGTTCGCCCGCACCGCCCTGAGCCGGGCGAACACCTTCCTGCTCGACCACTCCGGCCGCTTCGACCTCGTGCCGCTCTGGCAGGACAAGGACCTCTACTGCCCGACCGCGGTCGTCGAGACGACGATCCGCGCCACCATGACCCGCCTCGACGACCGGCTGGCGTCCCAGATCGAGCGGACCGGATCGTGACGGCGGACAGCGGCGTCGCCTATTCGCTCGACGCCACCTACCTGGCGAACCTCTTCGAGGAGTCCGCGCGGCTGCGGGAAGCCGGGCCGGTGCACCGGGTCGTCACCCCGGACGGCGAGCACGCCTGGCTGGTGACCCGCTACGCCGACGTCCGCGCCGCGCTCGCGAACCCGTTGCTGTCACTGAGCAAGGCGCACGCACACGCCGGCTACCGGGGCTCCGCGCTGCCCGCGGCACTCGACGAGCACCTGCTCAACCTGGACCCGCCGGACCACACCCGCCTGCGCCGCCTGGTCGGCGGCGCGTTCACCGCCCACCGCGTGGAACGGCTGCGCGACCGGGTCCAGCACGCCGCGGACGCGCTGCTGGACGACCTGGCCGGCCATGATCACGCCGACCTCGTCGAGTCCTACGCGGCGCCGCTGCCCATGGCGGTCATCTGCGAGCTGCTCGGCATCCCGCCGGCCGACCGCGCCGACTTCCGGGCCTGGACCCACGTCCTGGTCGACTCGGCGCCGAACCGCAAGGAAGTCCTCGGCGACGCCCTGCGCAACATCCTGCGCTACACCCGTGAGCTGATCGACCGCAAGCGGGACCAGCCGGGTGACGACCTGCTCTCCGCGCTGATCCGGGCCCGCGACGTGGGGGACCGGCTCACCGAGAACGAGCTGGTGTCCGTCTCGTTCCTCCTGTTCGCGGCGGGTTACGAGACCTCGATGAACCTGATCGGCGTCGGCGTGCTCGAACTGCTGCGCCGTCCCGCCCTGTGCGCGGCCGCCCGGTCGGACCCGACCCTCGTCGAGGACCTCGTGGAGGAGCTGCTGCGGCACAGCGTGCCGGCTTCCCTGTCGACCAGGCGGTTCCCGGTCGAGGCGGTCGAGATCGGCGGTGTGACCATCCCGGCCGGCGACATGGTGCTGCTGTCGCTCGCGTCGGCCAACCGGGACCCGGACCGGTTCACCCGCCCCGACGAGCTCGTCCCGTCCCGTGCCGGCCGCGGGCACGTCGCGTTCGGGCACGGCATCCATTTCTGTCTCGGCGCCCCGATCGCCCGGCTGGAGGGCCGGATCGCGATCGGGACGGTACTGCGCCGGTTCCCGTCGCTGGCGCTCGCCGTGCCCACCGGGCACCTGTCCTGGCGACCGTCGATCCGGACGCGTGGCCTCCAGCGGCTGCCCGTCGTCCTCGGAAAGGAGTGACCATGTCCGAAGTGGACATGCAGGCCGAGCTCGCTCGGCGGTACCAGAAGAACGCGGAGCTGTTGGGCGCCGGCGACATCGTGGTGGCCACGGTGCCCGGCTCGGGTTCCTCACTGTTCAGCACCCTGGTCCTCGAGCTGGGCTTCCAGCACCTCGACCAGTACTTCAACATGCTGCAGGAGGACGGGACGGTCCAGACCGACCAGAACTTCAGCTCGATCCGCAAGCGGATGTCCGGTTACTCCGAAGTGGACAGTGGGACGACGCGGTCGTGGGACGAGCGGGCGCGGTTCTTCCGGTGCCACCTGCAGCCCGACCTGTTCGACCTCGGCGCGCTGCACGGCGCCGTGCTGCTCGTGCGTGACCCTCGGGACGCCGCGCACTCGCTCTACCAGTTCCTCGGCAAGATGGCCGGGCGCATGGCTGGCGCCCCGGAAGCGCTGTCGTTCCCGGAGTTCCTCGACAACCCCGGTTTCAACGGGGCGCTGCCCGTGCGGGCGTGGACCGACCTGTACCGGGGCTGGCTCGACGCGCGGCCGTCGCTGCGCCACTTCGCCGTGGTGCAGTTCGCCGACCTGAAGCTGCGGCCCGTCGAGGCGGTCACCGACATGCTCGCCCAGCTGGAGCTGCCGGTCTCGCCGGAGACGATCACACGCGCGGTCGACCGCAGCTCGTTCGAGTCCATGCGGGCGCACGAGGACAAGGTCGCCACCACCCTTGCCGAGTCCGACGCCCCGGACCTGCGGATGATGCGGCGCGGCAAGGTCAACGAGTGGCGGGAGTGGTTCACCCCGGACCTCGCGCGGCGGTTCGCCGACGACGAACTGATCCGAGTCGCCGACCAGCTCGGCTTTCACCTCACGGAGGCTGTCCGATGACCCTTGTCAGGTACGACTTCACGAAGTACGCCGCGACCTACGAGTTCCGGCCGGACTACGCGCCGCAGGTGCTCGACGCGATCCTGCGCGTCACCGGCGTCGAGCCGGGCGACCGCACGTGCGACATCGGCGCCGGCTCGGGCCACCTGTCGATCCCGCTGCTGGAGCACGGGCTCGTGGTCGACGCCGTCGAGCCGAACGACGCCATGCGGGCGCTCGGGGAGCGCCGGGCGGCCGGGCTCGACGGCGTGTCGTGGTCCGACGGGACGGGTGAGCACACCGGCCGCCCGTCGGGGCACTACCGGCTGGTCACGTTCGGCTCCTCGTTCGACCGCACGGACCAGCCGGCCGCGCTGCGGGAGGCGGCCCGGTTGCTCGTGCCCGGCGGGCACTTCATGTGCTGCTGGAACCACCGCGACTTCACCGACCCGCTCCAGCACGACATCGAGGAGCTGATCCGCGACCGGATCCCCGGGTACACCTACGGCCTGCGCCGCACCGACCCCACCGAGGTCGTCGTGGCGAGCGGGCTGTTCACCGAGGTCGTGCACCTGTCCGGGACGGTCGTGCACGAGATCGACAGCACCCGGTGGTGCGACGCGTGGCGCTCCCACCTGACCCTCGGCGACCAGGCGGGCGACGCGTTCGACGGGATCGTCGACGCGATCACGGCGCTGGTGCGGGAGCGTGCCGGGGACCGGGTGCGCGTGCCGTACGTGACACGCGCCTGGGTGGCGAGGGGCGCCACGGATGACGGCTGAGCACATCCCACTCGGCACGAAGGCCCGGTCCCTGCACCGGTTGTCCGGGCACGTCCGGACCGCGGCCGTCCTGCCCCTCGACTACTGCGACCACGCCACCTGGGAGGAGGACCGCGACGCCGTCGTCCGCCGGGTCATGGCGCTGCCGTGGGCGGACGGCGCGCTGATCGTGCGCAGCAGCGCGCTCGGCGAGGACTCCGCGACCGCGTCGCAGGCCGGCAGGTACCTCAGCGTCCCCCGGGTGCGTGGCCCGCAGGAGCTCGCCGTCGCCATGGACAAGGTGTTCGCGTCCTACGGCGACCCGCGACCCGGTGACGAGGTGCTGGTCCAGCCGGAGCTGGTCGACGTGCGCGAGTCCGGGGTGGCCTGCACCCGCGAGCCGACCAACGGCGCGCCCTACACGGTGGTCAGCTGGAGCGAGCAGCCGGACACCAGCGTCGTGACCGCCGGCCGGCCCGGCGACCTGCGGACCTGGTACGGCGCGGCACACAGCGGCGGCGGCCTGCGGGAACCGGGCCCGGTGCGCGCGGTCCTCGAACTGCTGGCCGAGCTGCGGGAGCTCACCGGAGAGCACCTGCTCGACGTGGAGTTCGCCGTCACCGCGGACGGCACGCTGGTGCTGCTCCAGGCGCGGCCCCTGGCGTGTGTCTCCTCGGACGCGGCCGAGACCGGGCACCACGCCCTGCTGACCAGGG
>WUUC01029357.1_pt1 | contig 18054 bp, 14 predicted proteins | sample 6278441 | NCBI WGS metagenome assembly WUUC01 (sample SAMN13675441, study PRJNA597444) | soil metagenome | isolation source: soil | place: USA: Washington | collected 2017-10 | reverse complement strand
GCAAATTCTTTACACGCCGCTTCACGGCACGAAGAGAAGGAAACCAGCATCGGTTTTTCTGCAAATGCCGGGAAACCTGAAGCCGGATGCGACCGCCACCTGTCGCTATCAGGACAACACCTCGGACCTGTTTGTTGCCGCCGCCGGTGGACTCTACTATTTTGCGAGCGACAATCAGCATGAAGATGGGACGGCCTTCGAGATCATGTCGGGAAACGAGCGGTTCAACAGGGTTAACAGCCTATTTGCGGCTGTTGACAATGGAACCGTGTTCGTGTGGGGACACAACGAGCAGAAGGAGTTTTTTTACACCTCCTGTCCCGTGGGCCAGCTCACAACCAAGCCGAGCGTCTGGAGCACGCCGCTGCCCATCATGAGCGGAGTGCAGCAGGTCAGCCCATTAATTAACCGGAAACATAGCGCGAATACATTTTTCGCGCACACCACGGGGAACCACTTGAAGATCGCGGTCAAGGCACCGGGGAAGAACAAACCCTGGAACGTGCGCGATGTCAACCTGCCACCTCCCCACCCGAAGCATCCTGCAAAATCCTTCAACTCCTATACAACCCACCTCAAGGTGGTCGGAGCGAACAAGCGACCGAAGAGTGATAAGAAAGTCAGCATCAAGGCGGCCAACGTTACCGGCATTCATATTAATCACCTGTACTATGTGGTGGGGCCGCAGCAGCCAATTCTGGTGGACCCCGATCCGACGGGTAGCGTGACCATTGTCGAGACAGCGACACGTCTGGATGCAACTCACTTCACCGTGTCGGTTGTCGGCGACGACAAAACCCCCACCGAGATCGCTCCCATGCAGGAAGCGCCCCATGTCAACAAACAATTGCAGAAGCTCAATAGTGTGGACGGCCTGTTGGATGCGACCATCTTCACCTACCAAAACGGGAAAAAAGTTCCCTCCAAAAAACTCGTTCGGGACAACAAGCGCGATATTCATGACCGTGACCTGAAGGCCGCCGTCGCGAACATTGATTATCTCTGGAAGGCGCATGCCAAGTTAGCCGACCCGACACCCGGGCCGCTGTTTACGGCATCCCCTGACCGTATAGAGGAGTATAAGAACTTCGTGGGTGACAAGAAGGTTGTTTTAGTGGACGGGGGCGATCTTTTAAGTATGCTTGAGTCGAGCAGAACGCATGCGGTTGCGGCTCTGGCCGGGGGCGTCAGGTTCGGAGCGGAGGAGTCATGGTGGGAGGTCTTCGTTCATTGGATCGAAGACGCGTGGCACTTCATTGTGAAAATTGGGGAAGCGATATTCGCTTTTGTGATTGAAGTTATAGAGGATGTCTACGCGGCCTTTAAATATGTGTTCAATAAGATCGTCGAATTTATTGAAGACGTCATCGACTTCGTCGAATATCTATTCGAGATAGAGGATATTCGGCGGACTAAAAACGTGTTTCAGCACGTAACCACGTTGTATTTGAAGGATCAGCTTAAGAGCATTCCTAAACTTTCCCAAGATTTTGACGCCTGGATTGATCCGATAGTCAATGAGATTAATAAATGGGCGAATTTGAGCGACGCACAGTTCGATGCGCTCCAACTCCTGCCGACAAAATTGGACGAGATGCCCTCTGAGATGGCACCGCCAAGTGCGACGGGGTCATTTTTTGCTTATCACTTTGGGAACAATGTTCCAGCCGTTTCCCCGTTGAGCGAGACTGCACCTCTGGACGGGGAATCGCCCCTGCTCGCCAAGTTGCAGAGCATCGTCAACGAAGAGTTTGATACGCTAAGCACTGCTGTTCAGGAAGTGTTCAATCTCGTCACCAATGTCGGGGAAAAGCAGGCCGTAGACGTTGTGAAGGGACTCATCGGCATTCTGGCGAAGGTTGTGCTAAAAAGTTTCAAAGCTCTAATCCACGCGCTTCTCGCCCTTTTCGATGCGCTCGCTCAGACGGCGATGCAGGCTTTCACAGGGCCGCTGTACATTCCGGTTATTTCGGAAATTCTGGCTCTGTTTGGCATTTCGGACTTTTCAGCTCTTGACGTCATCTCGTGGCTCGCCGCCTTTCCCGTCACCATCGCCTACAAAGCCTTGAAATCGGAGGCTCCGTTTCCTGACAATGCCCAGACGACGTTTTTGAGCAGCGGCGCGCCGGATTTTGAGTCTGTGATTAATAAGCTCAACGGCACACCGCGCCCCATCACGGCAGCGGTGGGTGGCGGCGCCGCAAGCACATCTTTCGTAGGGGAAGATGAGTTTTGGGACCATGTGCGAAGGGTGTGTTTCTACTGTTTCCACGCTGGTTCTGGATTTCTGGCGGGCGTTGCGGCGGTCACCGGGATTATAGAAGCAGAAATTCTTAAGAACGCGCCTGATAGTCCTCTACTTTCCGGCGTCAAGATGGTGATTGGAGGGGTTAGTGTCGTGGATGCCACGTTGCGATACGGTGCGAATTTGGCTTGTCCCCAAGCGCCAATAAAGGACTCCATGAAGGCAAACGCAGCCAAGGCGGGCAACGGGCTTACAATAGCCCATAAGATAATCTTTTCCGCTTCTCCAATGCTCGGAATCCCGGGGACTTTTCCTAAGATTGGTGCAGTTAGTGATTTCGCTTTAATTATTTGGCAGGCAGTGATGACTGGCATCCATTTCGCTGAACTCAGTAAAGCGCCGTCGTCTGGGCACGCCGAAAAAGTAGCTTTCGTTGACGAAGGGAGCTCAATATCCGTATACCTGGCTCGAGCTTGTCGTGACCTTCTTATTTTGGACGTTGGTAAGCTCCTTGGTCCTTATGGTGAAGCCGGACTTGCCGGAGGTGTTGTCGCCATGCGAGTTAGTCAGGCAGCTTTGCAGTTTACCGAGGTAGGTTTAGGGTGGAGTAGCCCACATCAGAATCAGTGAGGCACAGCCAAAAAGTGAGCCATGAGGCAGTGTTGCAAAAATAACCTTTCAGCTATTATCCACCCTCACGGTCTCTCAAATTGAGTCGCTAGGTCTCTTCATGAATCATAACTCCTCGCCCTTCAAATGGCGGCACTATGCGCCGGATGTCATCCTACTTTGTGTTCGCTGGTACTGCCGCTACCAGCTTTCCTATCGAGATGTTGAAGAGATGATGCGCGAGCGTGGACTTGATGTGGATCACTCGACCGTGTTCCGTTGGGTCCAGCGATACGCCCCGGAGATCAACAAGCGCATCCGTCAACATCTGAAGATGAGTGGTACGTCATACCGGGTGGATGAGACGTACATCAAAGTGGGGAAGACATGTAAGTACCTATATCGAGCCGTGGATAAGGAAGGCAATACAATCGAATTCATGCTCAGCGCGAAACGCGATGTCTCTGCGGCAAAACGCTTCTTTAAGAAGATGATGAGGGCGGAGCACCGCCGCCTTCCATTCTCCATCAGTGTGGATAAGAACGCGGCTTATCCTGAGGCATTCAGCACTTCACAAGATGAGAGGATTGTGCCAGGGGACTGCAAACTGCGGCGCGTGAAATACTTGAATAATGTAATTGAGCAAGACCATCGTTTCATCAAAAAGAAGGTGCGAGCGTCTCAATGCTTCAAGCGGTTTCACACCGCGGAGCGAACTCTGGAAGGCATTGAAGCGATGAACATGATGAGGAAGGGGCAGGTCAAAAGGTTAGCGGGAAGTGACGCGCAAGGGCAGGCGAAGTTCGTCGTTTCATTGTTCGGGATCGCTGCTTAACGAAAGGTACTCGACGAGCTTTCGCACCTCAAAATGATCTTTGCAACGCAACCGCGTTGGGTCCGCAAAGGAGCCGAAATTGAACCCTTAAGGCAGATCGTGGCAGCAGTCAGAACAACTTTTTCTGATTCGGATTGTACTTGATACGTCGCTTGGTTCCTTTATCCGTGAGGGGCGGTTGCATGTCATCTTCAATGGTAGGCACTGCTGGCGGAGCTTCATCCGCTGGCTCAGAACCGGCTACTTCCTGGCGCACCTTTTCCATATCCGCTACGTTAAAACGGCTGACCCAACCCGGGTTCTCCTCCGACCGTGGCAGCAATCCTCTCGTATCGTCGGCATCGAGGCGCACCTGCTTGAGGATTTGAAGGTTGGCGTTTGGATTTTGATCTCCATTGCTGCTCGATCTGGGACTACAAACGATACGCAACCGCCGCTCGTCCATCGGGTGCCGCGGTCGTCGCCTGACGGACACCCCGCCGTAGACACACTTGAGACGTAGTACTTCGTACGAGTATCGATGCCCGATTCTGTAAGCCTTTTTGATTCGCCCGTTGACGTGCTCGGCGAAGGAGTTGCTGATTGTTCCAGCCCCGAACATGGATTTGCAGTTAATGTAATTCAGGATGCTGTCACGCCACTCGCTAATTGTGTGTGGGACGCTCCCGAACGGGTCTGGCCATCCACCCTGGCCACGGTAACCATTCTTGTACTTGGCGCGGAAGTCATCTGTAAACTCACTTACCTTCCGCAGCCACTCGTTGGTAAGTTCTTCCGCCTTCTCCCTGTCCGTTAACTGTAAGATGTCGGAGAACTCCTCCTTCAACTTGTGCGCCCGCTTGATGTCGGGCACATCTGCCAGCCATTTGTCCACTAATTCTTTATCGCTTGGCTTTTTTACGCCGCGGTCTTCCTCCTTCTCCTTCCTCTTCTTCCTCTCCTTCTTCTCCTTCTTCTCTTCATCCGCGAGCTTGCGATAGCTGGCGAGTAGCAGGTGTTCGGGGCGCATGTGCTCGCGGTGCTCCGAGTAGGTCATGGAATCTCGAATAACGTCCAGCACCTTCTTGAGCGCGACGTTAAGCAGGTTGTGGACGTGATACCTATCCACCACGATACAGGCCTGCGGCAGCAGACGCTTCACGAGCTTGCGGTATTCACGCCACATGTCCATGGTAACTACCTTGACCAGGTGGCGATTCGGGAGTCGGAGCAGCCATTTAAACAGTTCCTTTTCGTTGTTGACGGGCAGAATATCTATGACCTGATGGCGCAACGGGTCGGAGATGACGCAGTACACTTCCTCCTTATTTCGTGGATGGACTTCGTCAATGGCGAACCACTCAGGCGTCTCGTAGAGCCCTTCCTTGCGCCGCCTCAGGGCTTCGCCCTCGAGTTGCTTGGCGCGCCTCGTGAAGATATTTCTGATAGTTTGTTCGCTGCATCCGATCTCGTCAGCCAAGTCGGAAAAGCTTCTGAACAGATCGAATGCCTCTTGCTCCGCGTATTCGACGAGCCGCACCGTCATCTGGTGTTTATCGTCCACCCCGGGCGCAAGCTGCTGGGCGGACTTGCGGCAGCGTTTGCAGAAATGACGTTGCAGCCTGTAGTAGAGGCGAACGCGCTTACACCTTATTGGGAGGTCAGCCACACAGTACGGGTCCGTGAACCCGCTCTTCTGTAGCTCCGACTCGGAGGCGGGACAGATGCAATTGCCTGCACTTGGTGTGGCAATCTCTGCCATAACCACGATGTCATGGTCGAGTTGTTTGTACCTGAGAGTCTTCCAGCCGGGGAGGTTGAGTATCTCACCTAGGCACCATTCTCCCGGCAGCTTCTCAATCTTCTGCTCCAACTTCACCCACTTGCTCGCTTTGGGGCGGCTCGGTCTGGAAGTCTTGACAACTTTCGCGCGCGGTAAGGGCACCTCATTAACTCCTCAGATTCTGTGTAACCTCGTTCCTCGGCTGTCTACTAAGTTCTGCGGATCGGGTCATGAGTGAATAGGGCGTGTTTCCCAAAATCCTGTGTGCGGTCCGGAGCGACTGGCGCGCGGAGGTTAACCTACTGTGTGTGCGGTGACGCTTGGCCGCTAAAAACGCGCATGCGCAACCAGCAATCCACAGCACCCGTGCGCGCGGAGGACAGATGAGGCGTAAAAACACAGGATCTTGGGATCGGGGGTGAGTCAGGTGGAGGGACAATGCACAGCTTTTTACGAAGTGCCGAGGAGTGTGAAAGCAACAAAAAAGAGAGTGAGGACGGAGTCCGATAACGGCCTCTCGCCTCGATCTTGAGTCACTACACTCCTGAGAAATATTTCCTATCATCGACACCCTCAACGCCTCGTTTGAATGCGGCACTGACCTTCCCGTGTAGCTCATTTGTCTACACGGAAAAGTGTGTCTCAAATTGTGCTGGTTGGATATGACAGTTTCGGGTGCGAAGTGTCATCCCTGGGTGGGTTTGATCGGGATCGATTTCACGCGCATCAACTTTACGCGCTCGGTTAATAGCAGGGTTGAAGAGTTCTTTACGAGAGATGGGAAGCAGGGTCTTCTTGTCTACTTAGATATCACTCTGATTTACCTTACTTCTCACTAGGCTCGCCCTCGGTAGAAGCTGGAGGAGAAATCAACATTGATTCCGAGAACAACTTGGTTGGTATTAGGAGCTCGATAGGGAGGGTACCTTGAGAGTCTTTTGCCTTGAGAATCATCTTGATGAGCGTATGCTTAGGGTCATGCTCTTCCCACTTCCGAACTTTCATGAGGTCCCTCTTGAGCACCCTCTCATCCAGGGTGATATCTTTACCTTCTGCCGAGCTAGCTACCTGTGCTCTGTCAAGATAAATTCGGATGGCAAGAAGTTGTAAAGTTGCGGCTCGTGTCCAGTGCCTTATGGCTTCTTGGTATAGAAAATGTTCTTTAGCACGCGGTTCAGTAGAGATACACACGGCACCGTCTAGAATATTTTTCGCGTTTGCACGGACCGGGACGACTATCTCTGCGAGTTCGCTCATCAGTTTGCGCAGTGCCCATCCCCGGGCCAGGGAAGTATTCCGGTACATCCCAGCTAATTCCTTAACTCTGCTGTCATGAACCTTGTACTTTTTGGGAAAAATAAATCGATGAAGGATTTCGATTTGATCGCGGGCAACCTCCTTACCTTCGTGCGAGCGGAGGAATACCAAAATTAATCCTGAAATTAGTTCTGACATTTCTCGCCATTCGTCGGGGGAGAGAGAACCTCTCAGGTTGAGCGCGCCGGTAAGAGCGCACTCTCGAATTAATGGCGACTCACCTATAAGTCTATGCAACGTCAGACCGGGAATGTTTAAGCCGGTCAGCTCAGAATACATTTCTACAAACTCGCTCGGATCTTTAACGTATTCGCGCATAGGTAATTCAAGTTAGAGCATTTGAAGAGGTTCGGGTAAAGCAGCAATAGCATACACCTCTCCCGCATTGGGGCTAGTCTGGAAGCTCATTCTGATTTCTATGGTGTGAAGAAAATGTAGAATTGACGGAAATTATCGGACGCTTACGTGATGCCTTATCTTCACCTCTCTCGCCCCTTCACTTTGTGTATCAACTCAGCTCCTGATGCTCATCAACCTGCACTGAGGACGACCCGTTCACTCAGGGAAATACAGACCCGCCATAGATATTTCTATCTCTCGACCACCCTGATGTTTGAGATAAATTATGATCTCCTTCTCCTGCATCCACTGAAGAGCCTTCTGCGCTTCCTCCGGTGTCACCCTCAGCCAGTTCACCAGTTCGGTCATTGCCGTGGTGGCGACTGCTTCCCGCGTGCTTCCTCTCACGCGAAGTGCTTCGTTGCTTTCCCACCATTCGGACGGAGCGATTAGCAGTCGGTAATAGATCTTTGTCATCAGCGGAGTGACATGGTCTGCCTCCTCCGACGAGATCAACTCGATGATGTCTTGACTAACCTCAATCCCTTTATGCGACATGATGTTCAAGTGGGCTAAACAAAGTAAGATGGCAGCTACAAAATACTTGTGCCTGCCGCTACATAGTGCCCCCTGCTGGTTAGACTTCCCCCGCCGTAATCACCCTCACCTCCTTAATTGCCGCTTCCTTCCAACCAATGACGAAAGCCTTATAAATCAACTCCAGATTCTCGCCGAGCAATCCTTCGTCCTTCGCTGTTTGAAAGTAGAGAGCGTCTTCCGCACCCATCTTGGAGTAGACCCTCTCGAATAACTCATCGTCACTCTGGGTTTTTGCGGAGACGTTATTTGTCATCACCTCCAACTCGTCTTTAGTGATCAGTCGCAGAAACTCATCCAAGCTCGCTTCGTCTTTGAGCAGCGCGTGCAGCAACCGATTCTGACGCTCAGCCCATTCCCAGGGTAAGCCTGTGCTCGTCTCACTCGGAGTGAAATAGCCCGCAACGTTTTCCGGCGTGATCTCATCGATGCGGATTGTGACATCCAGCACGACCCGGCACGTTCTCTCAAGCACGTTGTGGCTATCTTTGTGGGGCGGGTTTGCGGCCACGGGATGTTCTCCTGTGATGCGATACCAGGATGGCGGTAGATATTCAGTTGAAGTCAAAATCGAAAGAAGCGAGCGAGCAGCAGCACCGCTATATCACGGCGGGGATGCTGAGGGCGTCGGCTGTGGTGTGTGCTTCGGCCCTAATGGTTCGGTAGCATTGCTGTTGAGCGTCGGGGGAGTAGGCCTCAGGGGCACGCTGAGTGGCCTGATTGGTTTAGGCGACGGGGGCGTTGGTAATCGGATGATGGGTATATTCGTCGAAGATGGTATAGCCGGAGCAACATTGATATTGACGTCGGTGTATGTGGGTGGAGTCCGGGAATTGATAAAGAAGAGGATGAAGAGCGCAGTAACCGGGATGACGATCAAGAGCACGATTGCGATGATGCCAAGCAGGGTAAAGCGTATGTAAGACCGCCCGCCTTCCTGTTGGAAGTAGAAGAGCGAGTAATCCCTGCGGCGGGGCGGCGGCCTGTGGTTGCGTCCATGCTGCGGTTCGGGAGGTCGCATGGCCTTAACAGCTCCATTTCGCTATAAAGGATGAAGGATGACCGCGCCTTTCATTCTCTGGTATCTTTCGTACGGCGAGATCTTTACCAATTAGATCTTACGACCAAATGCATAATTCAGTCCGGCAAAGGCAAGATTGATGCGAACCGCCGGGGAGCCAATAGAGATGCGGCTCCTGGCGACTAGCAGATCAAACGAACCATTGTTAACAATTGTTACTCTACCAATTGTTAACAAAAACGGCAAGCCTTTCAATTCCAGCTCATTTGTTAAGGCTCTTCGACACGATGCAACCCATTCAGGAGGTAATACCTGATATGGGATCAGCATCAAGACAAAGCCCCAAACTTTTAGCTCGGAAGCTATACACAATTCGCAAGGCAATTGATGGTGGACTATCCCAAGCAGAAATGGTCAATCGGCTAGGGCTCACAGGCGATGTCAATCGAACCTACATCAGTCGATACGAAGCTGGCATCTTAGAACCGCCGCTCGGTGTGCTACTGCGTTACGCTGAGGTAGCTGGACTTCACTTAGAAGTTTTGGCCGATGACGAACTCCTTCTGCCTGATCATTTACCCTGCGTCCCGAAAAGTGAAGGAATTAGGCAGAAGAAGCCACCTCGCAGGAAGAATTAATCAGCAAGATATGGCACATACGGAAATCGTGTCTTCAAACAAAAAGTCTCGCGTCCGAAATGTTAGCTTAACTAATAATAATTCTAATCAGCATTAGACATAATGCACCTTATCCGACGCCCCCGCTGGTTCGTGGACGCGGGCGGGACATCCAAACACCTCTCGACGTAGGGCAGTTGGCGCGTGCGCCAACTTTCCCTTGCGCAACTTTAGCGAATGCGCTATAAATCCCTGCCATGCAGGAACTAACCACTACCCAGGCTGCGGAGCGCCTAAACGCCGGAGTCTCAACCGTTCGGCTCTGGTGCCAGCAGGGGAGATTCCCTAACGCGCGCGCAGAGGCCACCCCCCGTGGCAACGTCTGGTTAATTCCTGTGAAAGATTTGAAAGGCTTCGTCAAGCCCAAGAGAGGGCGAACGCCTTCCCATATGAGAGGTCTCAGTCAGAAACGAGGGGCCGGCAAGAGGTAAAAAATAATAGGTAGGCCCGTCGCACTCTGCCACCGTTGTTCGTCCCTTTGAGTAGAACCCCGACCCGACGACTGTCGGGCGCGTCGGCGCCCGGTGTAAAGGATCACTGATGAGTAAGCCAGCACGCGGACGAAAGACCCACGTCATCTCACCGGCGAAAGGGAGAACCACCAAAGTGTCCTCAGCCTCACGAAAGAGCGGCTCTGTCCGGCCGTACGAGATGCGTATTTCCCGCCTCACCGTCGACAAGCTTGGGGTCAAATTGTACGACAAGGTGAGCGCGGTAGTGGCCGAACTGATCGCGAACGGGTACGACGCAGACGCCGAGCTCGTGACGGTTCGCCTGCCCCTCAACACTTGGTTGGCTACCAAGGGTTCGGACAGGAAGGTGGTAGACGGGGGCTACTTCGTCGAAGTCGTGGACGACGGCCACGGAATGACGCCTGACGAGGCGATTGACCATTACCTTGAGGTGGGCAGAAACAGGCGTGACCATGTGGAGCAGGGCACCAGGTCGCGCGAGAAGAGACGACCGGTGATGGGGCGTAAAGGCATTGGCAAGCTCGCCCCCTTTGGCATCTGCAAGCGGATCGAAGTCCTGTCCGCCGGGGGCGAGAGGACGCCTAAGGGCTACCTAGTCTCACACTTCTTCATGGACTACGACAAGATACTTACCCCCTCAAACAAACCGGTGAAGCTCGATCCGGGGACTGAAGACCGGACGTACCGCAGAAAGCGCGGCACGACGATCCGCCTCTCCAACTTTCTGCCCAAGCGGGTCCCTAACGTGGATACCTTTCACCGCCAGGTCGCGTCAAGATTCATTTTCGCGCGGCACGACTTCGCCATCATCGTCGAGGACACCCGCGATCCGGTCAGCAATCCTCCGACGCCGGTAGCCCCTTTCTCGATACCGACGCTGCCTGACACGCGGGTGGACCTGTCTACCCGCCCCGTGGTCACTGACGACGGCATGAGGCTCCCCGTCGACGGGTGGCTGGGGCTCGCCAAGGACGCTTACAAGAACGAGGAGATGGCGGGAGTACGCATCTACGCGCGGAACAAGATCGTGGCCACCACGCGCGACTTCGAACAACCGGCCGGCTACACAGGCGAGTTCACCATGCGCTCCTACCTCGTCGGGGAGGTCTATGCAGACTGGCTGGACGACGATGATGGCGACGACCTCGTGCGCACGGACCGCCAGGGAATCCTGTGGGACTCGGAATACGGTCAGGCACTGCGGAAGTGGGGCGGGGATCTGATCAAGGAGATAGGCGGCAAGTCGCGTGCACCAAGGAGGGAGCGCGTCAGCGCCATCTTTCTGAACAGGTCGAAGTTCGCGGATGCGGCTAAGGCGAGGTACGCCGACAAGGAGATCGTCGACGTTGCGGTCGATTTGGCAAAAAAGATCGGGGCCTTCGCCGCGGAAGACGAGCTTGAAGACGACGACTACATCGCGGGACTGAGCGACATCATCCTGTCAGTTGCCCCACACAAGGCACTCATTCAGGCCTTTCAGGACTTTAACAAGGCCACCGCCGGCACCGAGGTGACGATTGACAGCCTCTCGAACCTCTTCAGCAAAACTCGCATCGCGGAGATGGCTTCTTACTCTCAGATCGCCTCCGAGCGCGTGAGCGTCATCGAGCAGTTGGAGAAGATAGTGCTGAGCACCGTCGACGAGGCAGAGTTCCAACAACTGCTGGCGAAGGCTCCTTGGCTGGTTGAACCCACATGGTCAGTCATTTCCAAGAACCAGGCGCTGAAGACGTTCAAGACCCTGTTCGAGGCATTCTACGAGAAGCTGCGCGGTGAGCCCATCACGCTCGCCATCGACTACGAAAGCAAACGGCCCGACTTCACGCTGGTGAGCATCGGTCACATGCTCCACGTGGTCGAGATCAAAAAGGCCGATCACTTGTTCGACGACGCCGACTTCGAGCGGATGATCAACTACGTCTACGCGTTCGACGCCTTTTTCAAGAAGAACAAGAAGATGCGCGAGGAGTTCTCCATGGGTTGGCGCATCGACCTAGTCGCCGACGGCGTAGAACTCAAGAAACTGCCGAACATGTCTTCCTACGAGCGTTATGAACTAGAAGGGAAGGTAGAGAGGATCACTTGGGACGACTTCCTGCTGCGCGCCAAGAACGCGCACGAAATGTTCCTGAAGGTGAGCGACTCGGCGAAGATGTTGACTTGAGCCGTGAGCCGGTATCGTCACCCGCCAGCCGGGCCGCTGCCGTCCCCCTGACGCTGGCACCACACCTGCGCTACTTTTTTCGGAGCAACTACGTGACCTACTGGAGAGCCGTTAGCCTATTCTCAAACTGCGGGGCGGGGGACGTCGGCTACAGAGACGCCGGCTTCCGCTTCGACGTGATGGCCGAGTTGGACGAGCGCCGCCTCGAAGTCGCGGTGCTGAATCACACCGGTGCCGTGGGAGTGCCGGGCGACCTGAGGGAGACGTGGCGAGAGGTCGTGAGGCAGTACCGGCTGAGGGCGGGCAACAGGCGCCCTGCGCTGCTCTCAGCGTGCCCTCCCTGCCAGGGCATGAGCAGCGCGAACGGAGACAGGGGGCGCGCCGACGACGCCGAGGCGGGATCCCGCGACAAGCGCAACCTCTTGGTCGTGGTCGTGGCCAACGTGGCGCTGGAACTCCTGCCGAAAGTAATCGCCGTCGAGAACGTGCAGGAGTTCCTCACGCGGAAGATTCTCCACCCCGTAACCGGCGAGGTCACTTCCGCGGCGAAGCTGCTGATAAGCCTTCTTCACGAGCACTACTACCCGTTCCCCATACTGGCGGACTTGGCCGACTATGGCGTCCCTCAGCACCGGAAGCGCACCTTCCTAACCTTCGTCCGGCGCGACTTGACGGGGCTGCGGACGTTTCTCGCGGCGCACAGAGCGCCTTACCCCCGGCCCACGCACGCGCCAGACGACGGCGGGATAGATCGGGTCACTCTCGGCGAAGCCCTTCGTTCCTTCAACCTGCCCAGTCTCGATGCGCGTTCGGCGGAAACGGCAGCAGACCCGACGCGGCCTATGCACTTCGTGCCGGTCTGGGGGCTTGACGATCACCGTTACGCGATGGTCTCCGCGATTCCCGCCAACAGCGGTGCGAGTGCTTGGCAGAACGAATCGTGCGGTACCTGCGGGCCCGTGGTCGTTGGCGAGGACGACGCGACCTGCCCTCGCTGCCTAGGGCCACTCCTGCGCCCCGTTGTGCGAGAGCGGAACGGCACGTATCGACTGGTCAAAGGCTTTCATGGATCAAGCTACCGAAGGATGTCCCCCGACGAGCCGGCGGCTACAGTGACCACTGCGAGCGGCCACGTTGGGAGCGACTTGACCATTCACCCTTACGAGAATCGTCTGATGAGTCCTCTTGAGGTCTCACTCCTCCAGACGTTCCCGCCCGACTTCGCGTGGGGCGACGCGCTTGAGGAGTGGGGGCATACCAACGTGCGCGCGATGATCGGGGAGGCTGTGCCCCCCCTATTCACGCGCCTACACGGGGCGATGCTGATGGGGCTTCTGACCAACCAGTGGACGCTCGCGCCGATCTCCCTGTACGACCCTCGGTGTTTAAATGCCACACGAAAACTCGGCCTACATTTGGGGACTCCAGCCGCGCAGGCGCGCCCAGCTGGTGCGCAGCGTCTGCTCTAAGCTGGAGAAGGTGTACGGCAGACCCCGCCTGGGTAACCCCGAAGACCCCCTAGACGATCTCGTCTACGTCCTGCTCTCGAACAAATCTGCGCCGGAGAGGGCACAGCAAGCCTACGAACGACTGAAGAGCGACTTCGCCGGCTGGGAAGGGGTGGCGGCCGCACCCGAATCCGAGATCGTGATCGTGCTGCGTCCTACGGGGTTTGCGAACAAGAGGGCCACGCAGCTACAGCTCGCGTTGCGGAGGCTGAAAGACGACTTCGGCCGGTACTCTCTGGACGGCCTCAAGGGCAGGCCCGAGGCCGAAGTGTTCGAGTATCTGACGTCCCTCAACGGCGTGTCCGACAAGGTGGCCCGGTGCGTGATGATGTACACCATGGGGTTTGAGGTGCTGCCCGTCGACGCGCATGTGCACCGGCTGGCCCGCAGGCTCGGGTGGACGAATCAGGAGAGGCCGGAGCATAGCCACGAAGAGCTTGAGGCGCTCGTACCGCCTGACTTACGTTACGCGTTCCACGTTGACTGCATAGCCCATGGGCGAGTGCTGTGCCGGCCAATCCGCCCGGAGTGTGCGCCGTGCGCGCTGAAACCTCACTGCGTCTACTACAAGAGCACTTTGGCGAAGTGACAGTTGCGACTCGGACGCACTCGAATTGGGGCTTTCTCTGGAGTGGCGTCACCAGACGCCGTCGCCCTCAAGGCATTGCCTCCGAGCGAGAGTTATTATTATCTAATAACTCCCGCTCGGACGTATAAGTGAACATAATTGCCGTTATCCGGCGCACACCAATCTGCATAGAGACGGAAATCTACTGTGTAGGTATGTCGAAAGCTATAAGTGTCACTATGAGGTCCCTGTTCGGATCATCCCTCTGTCGTAAGGTGAACCTGTACCTAGTCTCGTCCTGTCTAGTAAGGCCGGATTTGTAGTTTGGGTGCTCAGTTATTACTCCGGGTAGTTTCTCCAGAACCGCTGACAGGTTCCTGTTGCGGTTGAATAGAAGGATTGCGGTCTTCGTGTCCCGCCATGAGGTATACCGTAGTAGTTGGTCTATGGTCTCACGCAAACCATCCGGACCCGTCCAGAACTTGCACTCGCCGATGAAAATGTTCCGCCCGTTTACGCGAACGAGAATGTCAGTTTTCCCCTCATAGTTGAACGTCTCTCCCGTTGCCTTACCCTCAATCTCCAGTTGGCCGTTGAGCTGCACAATGAAGTGCATGCGCAGGTCTTCCTCTCCCATACCTACGAAAGCCTTAGGGCTACGTTCCAACACAAGGGCCATGTTGTTTACGATGGAGAGGATCTGCTCATAGCTCTCCATATCAAGAATCGGCTCAGGCTGAAAAGGCTCTGCCGACGGCTTCGGCATTTGAACAACCAGTTTCTTCCGGGTCATCGGAACCGCGTAGGTCTGCGGCATTCCCTCACGTCTTCGCATTGGGTATTTGATTGAGGCTGCCATTCCCTGGTCTTTCAAGAGCTTCGCCCGCCGCTGCTCGATCTTCTCTCTCACCTCGCGGGCCAAAGCCTCGTTGAAGGAAGCGACCTTCTCGCGGCTTATCCGCAGAACCCCCTCTATCTCCCTTATGCTCGTGTCAAAACTAGTCTGAACACTCTCTGCATTGTGGTCAACAGTTTTATACTCGAAGTGCAGTTCACCACTTTCGATATTAGCCCTCGGGAATATGCGGGAATACGCATTCGGGCTGTACCTGAATAACGATGTGTCGCCCTCGAATGGCACGATATACGTTATGGCGGTTCCCTTCACATAAAACGGCTCGCTACGGTCAATGATGGCCCGGTTGAAGTCCTGGCTCACATCAACGTCCTCTTCGCGCTGCTCGAACTCAATCTGGTCCATCTTCAGTTCTGGCACTGTCAGCCGAAAGCGCTCATCATAGTATCGGCACAGGTCGTCAGTGTTCGTGCGGAGTAAGTAGTCTGGGGCAATGCTGTCCACATCCTTGACAGCAGTACGCCTCGCGCCCTCAAGGTATTCGTCTAGCACGCCGTTATGGAAAAGGGGCTCCATACAATTGCACCTCTGCCACAATTATATGCGCTCATCCATGGCCATGACCATGAGCCTGTGCAGCAACGGGGAGTCTTCATGTATGCTCCGGCGGGCGTGATCCCCCATCACGTCGTCGATCGCGTAAACAGGAAAACCGTGGTGAGCCGCTATGCAACGAGTGATGGTTGATTTGCCAGCATCTCTTGCGGGGTTGAAGAATTACTTCTTCCATGGTCATCACCTCACGTAACCAACAAATGTTGCAGCAAATGCCTTCCAAGTTATAATCCGACCTTCAGTTCATCCATCACTTGTCAGAAATTATAATCGTGAAACAGATTTCTTCCCCTCATCTACTTAACGGCGAAGAGGAGGCCAGGTGAATATCTCTGATAATGCCCCGCTTAAAGTGTTCATCTCTTATAGTTGGACTTCGGATGAGTATGCGGATTCGGTGAAGAGCCTTGCCGAGAAGCTTATCAGCAACGGCGTCGATGTGGTCTTAGACCGTTGGGATTTGAAACCCGGTAATGATGTCTTTGTCTTTATGGAGCAGATGGTCACCAACTCTGAAATTAAAAAGGTCTTGGTGATGTGTGACAAACGTTATGCGGAACGTGCTGACAACCGTGAAGGCGGTGTGGGAACAGAATCCACTATTATCTCTCAAGAAGTTTACAACCAGGTTGACCAAGAGAAGTTCATTCCCGTGATTACGGAACGTGGGGAGAATGGTGAACCTCACTTACCGACATTTATGAAGAGCCGTATTTATATTGACATTTCCGACCCCAAGTTTTTTGAGCGAGGATATGAAGAGTTATTAAGAACGATAACGGGTCGTCCTGCTTCCGAGAAGCCGCCTATGGGAAAACCTCCGGCCTACTTATCCCAAACCAATCGATCCACCTCCCCGACGACGTTCGCACTAAGAGCTTTCGAGAGTGCATTGATGAATGCTAAGCCTCATTCCACAGGGCTGGCGAGGGACTATCTGGACAGTTTATTTAAAGCACTTGAGAATCTACAAATTAACATTGAAAACACTAAGGAAAAGGATGAACGAGATGCTCTCATGTTAGAGCGACTTGAAGATTGGAACTCGCTTCGAGATGAATGGATCTCTTTTCTGTATCTTATTAGTCGTTATGCCACGGATTCACGGGTGTTTGAAGCTATACCATCATTTTTCGATTCTGCACTGAAACTAACACTAGAGCAGCGGCAAAACGTGTGGAATCAACATCTCAACTTCATTATCCACGAAGCATTTCTATATGCATCAACTATTTTTATGCAGGAACTACGCTTCGACCCTGCCGCATTATTACTTAGTTTCCATTATCAAGATCCACAGCGAACAGGATCGACACAACGCTATGGAATTTTTTCTCACGGTGACACTCGGTATTTAGAGAATCTTTTAAATGAACAGTGGAGCAAGCATGAGAATGGGAAAAAGTATATGCATCCTCAGTTGGTGTGGCTCTACCAGCGAACTGCCGAGCAGACGGTTACGTTCGAGCTACTCAAAGAAGCTGATGTTATTTTGTTGCTACGCTCCTACTTAGAACGTGCCTCTGATACAAGATATAGATTTTTGAGTTGGATTCCGATAACTATCGGTTCAGAAAGGGAGTACGACTGGTATCTTCAGACTTTCCCTATCTTTCAACGTGCGGCTTCACGAAGATTCTTCGACCAGTTTAAAGTCATTCTGGGAGTTGATTCCAAAGAAGAGTTTCTGCAAAGGTGGGAGCGTGCTTTTCCAAAGGATTCCGAACGCAAATGGGAAGGGGTCGGGGAACGGGTTTTTAACATAGAAGGCTTAGCTTCAACACCATAGTATCAACAGCAATGCGTGAGCGTCTTCTCAAAGTTAGCAAGCCATCTCCTACGCCTTCTCAGCACACGTGATGGCCGACGCCTGCCGATGCGCTCCCCGAAAGCCATTTCTACCTAGCCCATTTCGGCTACGACGCAGCGCACTCAATTGGCGGATAGAGCTTTCATCGCGGGTAGGGTCAACGAGGTTCATGAGCCAATCGTCACCTTGCGGCTTGTGTTCTCTTGGCTGTTAGCCTCGCTGCCCGGCCGGGTTCCACGGGAAAGAGACCTCCTCGTAAGCGCCCGCTCCTAAGTTGTCCGCTGCCTGAACGACAAGGTTTACGTGTGCCCTGATTCGCGGCCAGCTTGTCGTCATCAGCACGAGCACGCCGAGCCGACGCCCCGACAGGTTCTGCTGGTAACGAAGGTTCTGGTCCGTGGTGACGAGCGCGTCGAAACCTTCGGCCTCGGCACGGGCGAGGAGTTCCCCGTTCTTGAGGTCGCTCCAGCCTCTTTCGTGGGCAGTCTCGACGGTGTGGCGTGGCAGGTGATTTCGCAGTGGGACGGGCGTCCCTTGATCGAAGAGGAGCTTCATCGCTAGGCCGCCTGGCGACCCGATTGCAGGCTCTGGATGGCGTACTCGAGGACGGCCTCCACCTGCTCACGGGTGACGCCGGGGAACCACGACAGGAAGTCGG
>WUUC01008644.1_pt1 | contig 18054 bp, 19 predicted proteins | sample 6278441 | NCBI WGS metagenome assembly WUUC01 (sample SAMN13675441, study PRJNA597444) | soil metagenome | isolation source: soil | place: USA: Washington | collected 2017-10 | reverse complement strand
TTGAACAGGCAGGATTGATTTTTATCGGTCCTTCACCTAAGTCGATCGAACTGATGGGCAGCAAACTGGCCGCGAAAGCTGCCGTTGCTAAATTCGGTGTGCCGCTGGTGCCGGGCACTGCCGAACCGATAACAGATGTCGCTAAGGCTCGTGCATTAGCAACAAAGATCGGTTATCCCGTTCTGATCAAAGCCAGTGCCGGCGGTGGCGGCAAAGGTATGCGCATCGTTGAGCAGGAAAGCGAGTTCCAGGAACAGATGGATCGCGCGGTGAGCGAAGCAATATCGGCATTCGGTGATGGATCTGTGTTCATTGAAAAATATGTGACCCAACCACGCCACATCGAATTCCAGATATTTGGCGACCAGCATGGTAACATTGTTCATCTTTTTGAACGCGAGTGTTCAATACAACGGCGTCACCAGAAAGTAATTGAAGAGGCGCCATCATCCATCCTCACACCTGAACTTCGGAAAACAATGGGTGAGGCTGCCGTCAATGTAGCGCGCGCAGCCAACTACTTCAATGCGGGAACAGTGGAGTTCATCGTTGACAGCCAACTCAACTTCTATTTCCTGGAAATGAACACGCGCCTCCAGGTAGAGCATCCGGTAACAGAACAAATCACCGGCCTGGACCTCGTAAAACTTCAGCTTCGCGTCGCACAAGGGGAACCGTTGCCATTCAAACAGGAAGATCTCCGCATTCACGGACATGCAGTTGAAGTTCGCGTGTATGCAGAAGACCCTGCAAATAATTTTCTTCCCGACATCGGTACGCTGGTCACCTATAAACGTCCGCAGGGACATGGTATCCGTGTTGACGACGGCTTCGAGCAAGGCATGACGATACCGTTTTACTACGATCCCATGATTGCGAAGATGATCTGCCATGCTGAAACAAGACAACAGGCCATTGACAAAACGTTGCGGGCTATAGATGAATATGAAATCACCGGACTTGAAACAACATTAGGATTCTGTAAGTATGTACTCACTCACCAGGCCTTCACCTCGGGAAACTTCGATACGCAATTCGTTGAAAAATATTTTAAACCAGATGTCTTGAAATCCTCGCAGGACCCGGACGAGCAACTGATTGCTGCCGCTATCGCCACACAGCTGAGCGCGCCAGGAAAAGAAAACCTTTCCAACAGCATCTCCACTGCACCTTCAAAATGGAGAAAAAACAGATAACGCGCTATGGCAGAAATTAAGCCGGTGCGCGCGTGGAGGTACAATAGCCGCTATCGCGCAGAAATAGGTGAACTCACTTCTCCCCTGTTCGATGTAGTGTCGGAAAGGCAAAGAAAAGTTCTTTACCAGAATGCAAATAATTCTATTCACCTCTCGGTACCGCAAGGTCCGGATGCCTCTATAAAAGCAGCCGAACTACTCAAACAGTGGAAAGCGAATGGAACCATTCAACAGGACCATCTTCCGGGTATTTATGTTTATTACCAGTACTTCACTATACAGGGATCGCCAGCCAAGTGCAGAAAAGGATTCATTTGTCACATCCGCGTCCGCGATTGGAGCGATGGCGTAATACTGCGGCACGAAAACACCATACCCGGTGCCGTTAACGACCGGATTGAATTACTTGAAAAGACGCAACTGCACGTCAGCCCTACTCATGGTCTTTACACCGATCACAACTTCGAGCTCGAAGCATTGATGGACGAAGCGATCAGCAACCCCATCTATGAGACAGAAGATTACCAGGGTGTAAAAGATGTGCTCGCCGTTATCCAGGACGCGCATGTTATCCAGAAGTTTATCGACGTCCTGGAGAGCAAAAAGATCATTCTCGCCGACGGACATCATCGCTACGAAAGCTCCCTCGTTCACTGGAAGCGAATGAAAGAAGCCAATCCGTCGCACACAGGTGAAGAAGGCTACAACTTTCACCTGATGTATCTTACCAATACCGACGCTGGTGACTTTCGGATCTTACCCACTCACCGTGTGATCCGTAACGTAGCCAACTTCAATGAAGAGAAAATACTGAAGCAACTGGCCGAATGGTTCGACATCAAGGCGATTGACGATCCTGACACCCTGAACGAAGTGATTGCGGGAAAACCCTGGGCATTTGGATTGCTATTCAAGGACAGTGCATGGAAAGTAAGATTGAAACCCGAAGCGCTGTCGACCATGACGTGGCATTTTCCTGATGTAGTGAAAAAACTGGATCTCACGGTGATGCATTATTTCATTATCGAAAAAGTATTGGGTATTCCGGGCAAGGACCAACGGAAGTCGGACAAACTGGATTTCGACAGAAGTTTTTCAGACTGTCTTACCCGTGTCATCAGTGGCAAAGCGCAGATGGCAATCATCACACAGGAAATAACCATCGAAGAGATTAAGCAGGTTTGTCACAGCGGGTATACACTGCCGCAAAAATCAACTTACTTTTATCCAAAAGTGATCTGTGGATTCTTATTCAGTTCGATCAAAGAAGATGAATTTCAATCGCCGACTTATTCTCGCTTCTAGTTCGCCGCGCAGGCAACACCTCATGAAGGAGGCTGGCTTCACGTTCGAAGTGATCAAGCCCGACGTCGAAGAATCTTTTCCTCCCGAGCTGCCCGTCGACCAGGTGGCCCGTTACGTGGCGATGCGAAAAGCAGAATATTTCCGGCCCACCATCAAAGACGAAGTCGTGCTCACCGCAGACACGGTTGTCATTATCAACGGAACAATCCTGAACAAACCTGTTGATCGCGCCGACGCCATCCGGATGTTATCAATCTTATCCGGTAATACTCACACCGTGATGACGGGCGTATGCCTGATGTCGAAAGAGAAAGAGGATGTATTCGACGATACAACTGAAGTTACTTTTAAGTCGTTGCACCGTGCCGACATAGAATACTATGTTGATCATTACAAACCTTTCGACAAAGCCGGCAGCTATGGCGCGCAGGACTGGATCGGGCTCGTAGCCGTTGAGCGTATCGATGGATCGTACTTCAACGTGATGGGTCTGCCTGTTCACAAAGTGTACGACCGGCTCCAGGCATTCGCCCTATGAAAAAGATCTGGACGCTGCTTCGCGAGCACTTCCGTGTTGATTTCAGTTGGCCTCTTTACCTTTCGATCGCACTTTTCCTCGTGGTCGGTATCTCGATCAACTACACGATCAACCTTGAAAACGGTATCATCGACAAGGCGACGGGCAAGCCTATCAGGATCGTTTGGTATTTCCTGCTTTACGGTGCTACGTTCTACGGCGCCACACTGATCACATTTTTCTTCACGGATAAGATTCACTATTTCCGTGTCACGAAGTTTTGGGTGATATCTCTCACCGGGCTGATTATCCTATCGTGCAATGTTGGATTTCCATACATGACACCGTTAATTAAATCGATACACGACGACTACAATGTGTTTGCCTGGTTGTTCCGCGTGGGCAATAATGTGATCAACTTCTTTATCACGGCCATTCCACTGTTCCTGTTCGCCAGAGTTGTTGAAGACAAGCGCGAAAACTTTGGTGTGAACCGCCATCATATCGATCTGCAACCATATTACCAGATCTTGTTGGTCATTGTTCCCATCATCGCTATCGCTTCATTCGAACATGGATTTAAAAACTACTACCCTACTTACAAAACCAACAACGCTGCAGAGGTCCTGGGGTGGCCTGAGTTCGTGCCACCACTCATCTATGAGTTCGCCTATGGAATCGATTTTTTCAACGTCGAGTTTATGTTTCGCGGGTTGCTGGTAATTGGCCTCTCGCAAGTGATTGGTAAAGAAGCCATATTACCGATGGTGTGTACTTACTGTGCGTTGCATTTTGGGAAGCCCATCGGCGAATCAATCAGTTCTATTTTTGGTGGGTACATTTTAGGCGTGGTCGCCTTTTACACACGAAACATCTGGGGAGGGGTAATGGTGCATGTTGGATTGGCGTGGATGATGGAGGTCGGAGCTTCAATTCAGAATTTGGTCCAGGGAAACTAGTCTGAGTAAATAGTCGGTATTCTTAGTCCTGGTCCTAGTCCAAGTAGGGCCCAACGCCGTTGTTCGTGCAACGCCCTTGTTGGTGTTCCGCACTTTAGCCAGATTATTTTTTGCGGATAAGAACTTACTTTGCGAGTCACCAACAAGCGCATAGACTCTCGTTTACCATGCTCCAACATTCTACATCAACACCGTTCCGCGGGGGAAAAAATACGTTCACGGAAAGAGGTGACTATAAAATGTTTTCACATTCCTTCTCACTCAGCACCTCTGAGTTTCTTTAGAATGTCCGTTACTGGATGGATCGTGTAATAATCAACAATATACTCTCCATTGGGTGGAGCCTGCATGCCTGCCCCCAAACGACCTGCGGCAGTCTTTGCAATCCGAGACACAAACATACCGGTGCTACCTTTCTTCGCCATCGCGTGTACACCAACACACCCATCCTCCTCAAGAACCATGATGAACTGTTGTCGTTGCACTATGGAATAATAATCCAATAAGATCGTATTCAAGTACAATTTCGCGTAAGGCAATTCTTCGCTCGGGAGTTGAACTTTCTTTTTACCAACCAGCTTGTTATCTACGAAGAAGGATATGCCTTCAATGCTAGTGATCTCCTTATTAGAAACAACCACCTCAATCTTTCTGACTCGTGCTTGTGGTAACGTTGTGATTGGGTTAATATTGTTAATCATATTTGTGCCACCACTTTGATTTTGCGTTACAATTCCCTTGTTGTTTGGTGTTTCGATGTTGTTCATCTGGATATTGAACCTACGTGGTATTTCTCGATTCAGTTTGGTCAAAGCCCTCACCGTATCCTGCTCCTTAAAGTACCTCATACTAAAAGCTACGAACGGCGTTAAGAGAGTATCGTGTTTAACCGCATAAGCTTTGACTGTATCAAGAGCTCCATTTACAACCCTAAATTCTTTTATCAAAGAATCATTGGCAACACTAATCCTGCCTAGTTGTTTGTTTGATTCGGTTATCTGTGTCTGGTTGTCATTATGGTCCACCCAAAGAACAATTCCTTGTACTAAGAAAGCAATTATACTTAGTCCAATGAACGCATTCTTTGTATATCTGTATCTTCTGGTTCGCTTATCAGTGTGATAGACCTGCATTAAGATTGCAGTGGTAGTTAGTGCACCCGTAGCTAAGTGTGAAAACAGTTTCCAGAATAACATTGTTCGCTCGGGGATGTACGCAAAATTACAGCATTTCAACAATTACGGAATACTCATTATGCTCGATTGAACCAGTACACCTTTATCACCTACACTCCATTAGTTTGGATGAACATTGTTGAACCGGTGAACAAAACCGTGGGCGCGCCCTTCGCCTACGTCCGTTTGGTGTACCAAGAAAAAATGAGTTCAGCGCTCAGGTCAGGGCAGTCCGCTTTACTCCTCGCCGCCGACGCGCGGCGCCACGGCAGTTTGCGGGGGTATCGCACCAATCCTTCGCGGGGGAGTTAGTATTCTAGGCCACGATAACTCAGGAAAGATTGTGTATTCAGGGTTGCGCGAATGATGGAGGGGGCCGACGGGTGCAGAATTTTGAGGGTAACAGGAGCACATGACTGTTAATCTTAGGGCGGTCGATGGTACAAACCCAAAGAAAGGCCGGCTGCAATTCCTATGTGACTGGCATTTTTTGTTCCGGCGTGCAATCGAGTTACGAAACCTTTTATCACTGGGGGCCCATAATTCGGGGGCGGGTGAAATTCATCTCATTAATGCTTCTGCGGAGCGTAGATAATTACTAGTTTTGGATGAGCCCATCGAAGCGCAAGAACCGAATCCTGCGACATGATGGGTTTTGCCATTTTATACCCAACAACTACCTAAATAGTTTTGCCTTTAGCTACTCAGGTCTGGTACAATATGTTCAAGTTGCTACGATGACAAATATTGTGTAGTTAATGTGTGAAGGAAGACGCCTATGGTACTAAGCGACAACGAGACAAAGGTCGATTTACTCAATAGTGAGCCAATTGCCTCAACAATTATAAAACTGATCGAAACACGTTCAGACCATCCAATAACGATCGGTGTTCATGGCGATTGGGGTGCTGGCAAGTCGAGCGTGTTAGAAATGATCGAATCTGGGTTGACAGGTGATGATGACTTTCTATGCATCAAGTTTAATAGTTGGCGGTTTCAAGGTTTTGAGGATGCAAAAATCGCCCTAATCGAAGGCATTGTAAGTGAACTCATTGAAAAACGTTCATTGGGGACAAAGGCGGCGGAGGCTGTCAAAGGAATATACAAGAGAATTGATTGGTTAAAGATTGCAAAAAAAACGGGTGGCTTTGCTTTATCGGCATTGACAGGAATTCCCACTCCAGAAGTTATTCAAAGCGTATTTGCTGGTTTTGAAGGCATGATGAGCGATCCTACAAAACTACTGACCAAAGCTAACTTAGAGAATGCGGTTAGCCATGCAAAATCTATCCTAAAGCCAGAGGAAGAAAGCAAAAACATATTAGAGGAGATCGGTGAATTTAGAAAAGCTTTTGATGAATTACTTTCAAAAGCCGGCGTCAAACGCCTTATTGTATTGATTGATGACCTAGATCGCTGTTTGCCAGAAACGGCTATCGACACACTTGAGGCGATCCGCCTATTTCTTTTCACGCCAAAGACTGCTTTCGTTGTCGCTGCAGATGAAGCAATGATTGAGTACGCGGTACGTAGACATTTTCCAGATCTATCCGACAGTGCTTATGGTGCTCAAGTGTACGCGCGAAATTATCTCGAAAAACTTATTCAGGTACCTTTCAAAATTCCAATCCTCGGTGAAACTGAGACGAAAATTTATGTTTCACTGCTTTTGATTGGCGCGGAGTTGGGTGGCGGAGACCCTGGCTTTGCAACCTGATCAAAGCCGCGAGAAGTCGGCTAAAGAAGCCTTGGGAGAGCACTCCACTTGACTCGGCCATTATTCGAGAGACACTTGGAGGCACTGCGACAAAAGCACAGGAAGCCCTAACATTAAGCGATCAAATCGGACCTATTTTAGCAAGTGGCACTAAAGGCAATCCGCGACAAATCAAGCGATTTTTGAATACACTCATCCTGAGACAAAAAATGGCAGATGCGCGCGGTTTCGGAGCAGATATTAATCTTCCGGTCTTAGGTAAACTAATGATTGCTGAAAGGTTTCATAGTCGATTTTTTGAACAGCTTGCTAATACATCAGCGATTGCAACAAATGGGATTTGTAAAGAATTGGCGGCGTTGGAGGCCGATCTCAATTCAAGCGGTGTAGTGGCTTCTAGAAAGGCACCATCAAAATCGCAACAAAACGAGAAGCCTACTAAGGAAAGGGAATCAGAAGAAAAACTTTTGACGGAATGGAAAGATTCCGAGGCTATAAGAGCTTGGGCGAAGCTTTCACCCATGTTAGCTGCAATTGATTTACGTCCTTACATCTTCGTTGCAAAAGAGAAAAAAGACTACTTCGGCGCTGGTGCAGGTTTAGGAACGCTTTCAAATCTCGCGGATAAGCTATTTGGAAATAAACTGTCAGTTCAAGTTCTCGAGAACAAAGTTAGGAACCTTTCGAAAGTTGACGCCACTCAAATTTTCGAAGCGATCCGCTCAAGAATTATTGAAGCTGCCAATTTTGATACAGAGCCTGCTGGTACTCAGGGTTTAACGCTTATAACAAAAGTGCATCCTGATTTACAGGTTAACCTAGTTGATTTGCTCGACGGTCTTCCATCAGAAAAATTAGGAGTTTGGTGCTTGAAAGGTTGGGATGGAGTTATCATAAATGCCACTCAAAAACAGCGACTAGATAGATTGATTGATAAGTGGTCAACTTCAGGAAGTACAATTTTGAAAGCCGCCGCGTTAAGCGCTCAGAAAATTCGAAAAAAGGGCAACTAAGATGGGAACTTCAAATTCATATGGAGGACCAGGTGGTGGTACCCCACTTATACCGAGCTGGCTTGGAGGTGGTGAGGGGTCGATTAACAAACCGCCTCAGAAAGAAGCTGATAGTGACAACTCTTCGGGCCCAAAAGAAGATGGGAAATCAGATAAGCCTAAGAAAGATTCTGACAAGCCTTCATCTGCGGGCACATCGGGTGATCGCTATAGATCGGCTCGAACTAATCTCACAAAATTTGCTGGAGCTGGCGGTGGTGGAACAGCCAATTTAAGAAAAGCGTTATCGGGCTACGTAAAAACATCCAGTGGTGGTGCCAGAAATGCTGCACGACGGATGGGTACATCTAGAAGTGTTGCCGCCGGGTTATTAAGTTTCTTAGGAGACGTTCAACAAAGAGGCACTGCTGATGCGTTGCAGTCAAGAAATTTGGGGCAGCTTGCAGGAAAGCCCATTGCCGAAATCTTTCTTGGACTAAGCGACTATATCTGTCCGGAAACCGGATCAGTTGATGAAGGGATATCAAGAAATGCGTTTATTGAAACGATAGCTGACTTGGCAGATGAGGGCATAACTGACCTCGATTCATTAAACACAGATCAGATTCAAACCGTCCTCGAACTCTATGCGGCACACGCAATCGAGGCAAGGTTGTGCAATGATATTGGAAAGAAACTATTCACGGCGCCCGAAAGTCTCGGTAAAGTTGAAAAAGTACAAAACCAGTTACGGGACTTTATAAGACGCAGTGTAGCTGATGCTATTAATCAAGAAAAGGTAAGCCTAACAAGCATTACACCAGCCAACGTCAATACTCTCGTTCAAGGCGTCTATGAAAATGCATTTGAAATACTTCAAATATTAGAACAAGAAGAATCCCAGGAATAATAATGAAAAAGCAGGTTGTCATTGGAACATTCGGCGACGAGGGAAAGCTTGAGACATCATCTTATGGCGATGCGAACATTACTTTATTCCCATTAGTTACTGGAAACGGTTCCCTAGGAATGGGAATCAGCGACGCGATCCACGACTTGTCATTACTCAATATTTTTCCAACGGAAATCGGCTTAGAACTATTATTCCTGGCAGCGCATGTGTACGCAGCAGACACCAGAATTTCTAGGGCAATAGAATCTCAGGATGCGTGGACACGCGAAATTCGTTTGGTAGTTCCGGTTAACGATATTGCTAAGTGGAATGCCACAAAGGTACGCATCAGTAAACTTCTAAATTTTCTTACAGGCGACATCTGGGAACTTGAATTCAGACAGAGGTCAAAAAAATATTCTCAAATTCTAGCATCAAGACCCAAAACCAAAGTCGTACCTGAGTTCGATATCGTTTCTTTATTCTCGGGCGGGTTAGATAGCTTAATTGGGACGATTAATTTACTCACGTCTGGCAGAAAACCCCTTTTGATAAGTCATGCTGGGGATGGTGCTACCAGTGGTGCACAAACAAAATGCTTTGACTACTTGAAAAAGGTATTCAACAAGAGTCCCTTCGGTCGGCTAAGATTTTGGCTGAACATTCGCGAGGAAGTATTTGGTGGCAACGCCACCGAGAACACAACACGGGGACGTTCATTCCTTTTCTTCGCGTTAGGTGCATTTTCTGGATCAGGCATGGGAAAGCCATCTATTTTACAAGCATCTGAAAATGGGTTGATCGCTCTCAATGTTCCGTTAGACCCTTTAAGACTAGGTGCACTCAGCACGCGAACGACCCACCCATATTATATGGAAGGGTGGAATGAACTTCTTAAATCACTGGACATCCCGTGCGTAATTGAAAATCCATATTTATTTCAGACAAAAGGCGAAATGATTCAAACTTGCTCTGACATCGGTCTTTTGAATGGAATATTAGGCGAATCGATGTCTTGCTCATCGCCTGCAAAGGCAAGATGGCGCAAGGGCAGCAAAGGGATTGAGCATTGTGGTTATTGTCTTCCATGCCTCATTCGAAGAGCCAGTATTAATGCCTCTATAGGAAGTAAGAATGATCCAACTTCCTATACCATAGCTGATCTTAATCGAACCACGTTGAATACTAACAAAGCGGAAGGTCAACAAGTCCGTTCGTTTCAATTAGCTATTAAGCGAATCAAGGATAAGCCTGCCCTCATAAATTTGTTAATACATAAGCCGGGGCCGCTGCCTCAAGATCGCACAACACTGTCCAAACTTGCGCGGGTCTATCAAAATGGCATGCTCGAAGTTGATAAGCTGATTTCAGCTGTTAAAACTAAGCCTCTTTAGGATTAAAACGATGAATGACTCCTTGATCGATTTTCATTGTCACTTGGACCTATACCCAGGTTTTGAAGAAGTGGTAAATGAATGCGAAGAGAAGATGATACACACCCTTTCCGTGACTACAACTCCGAAAGCATGGCCGGAAAATTTTCGCATTATTAATACAAAAAAGTTTGTTCGTTGTGCACTTGGATTGCATCCGCAACTCGTCGCCGAACGATTTCATGAGCTTAGTTTATGGGATGAGTTTTTGCCCCAAGCACGCTACATTGGAGAGGTCGGCTTAGACGCAAGTCCACGATTTTATAATTCGTTTGATAAGCAAAAAGCTGTTTTCGAGCATATTCTAAAATCCTGCACTAATGCAGGGGGTAAAATATTGTCTATTCACAGTGTCCGGTCAGCACCAATAGTCTTGGCTATGCTTGAAAAACACTTGGCTGTCCCGAAAAATAAAGTTGTGCTTCACTGGTTCACTGGCAATGTCTCAAATGCAATTCGCGCGATCGACATGGGCTGTTATTTTTCATTCAATCGAGAAATGTTGTCAACTAAGAATGGTCTAGAATTGTTAAAGGGCATACCAGTTCAAAAACTTTTGACTGAAACGGATGGACCATTCACAGGAAATGATGGAATTCCTTACAGGCCGAAAGATGTTATTGGTACTCTTGAAAAACTGACTACCGTCTTAGACAAATCGATCGTCGAAGTTCGCCAGATTTTAAACAGAAATTTGGAAGTATTAGAGTCGTAAATATTACTCTAAATGGAATCTAACCCAACTCACCTGAACAGAACCGGGCAATCCTCGTCGCACAGTACCGACACATCAACGCCAGCAAATGAATCAAGTAGTTTTGATATTTCTGGCCTTACCGTGTTCCTGAATGTCTTTCTTGGGACAATTCTCATTTGGTCTGCCTGGAGTCTGAATGTCTATCGACAATTCTTAGCCGAAGGTGCAAATGATTCCGGGAAACTCGGTGATAGCTATGGAATAGTAACATCATTCTTCTCTGCTCTTGGTGTTGCTGGAATCATATACACTATTATCCTTCAACGAAAGGAACTTAATGAAACTAGGCGTGAACTAATATCACAAAATAGAACGATAAAACGACAACGGTTTGAGTCAATGTTCTTTGCGATGATCGATCTTCATTACCGACGCCTAGAAAATATAGTTTGGAATGGAAAGCAGGGATTGCCAGTAATTCGTGAATATCTGGGCCGGATGTATACAAGTTTAAAAAATTCGCGATATAAAGAAGAAGGCGTAGCCAAAGTAAGCCTTCTCAAATTTAAGAGCGCATTCATCGAACACTATCCATTGGATTTTGGAACTATTCTTTCAACTTATCTCATTAGTCTCTTTGCAATACTGGATGCCATAGATCGATACTCCACGAAACCAAAACCTCATGCACGAAACGTGGAAGTGCTAAAATCATACATTTCATCAGAAGAGAGTGAATTCCTGTACCTCTACTACCATTTCGTTATCAATGACAATCCGGGGCAATCGAAGGATGCAATCGCCAAGATTCGGTCACTACAGCTAGTTGATGAGATCGAGAATCTGGTTGAAATGAAAATGGAGTGCGCGTTCGACTTCAAAAAGACCAACCCTTAAATTCCCCCTTCCTGTTAGGATTGAGGGTTATGAAATTACATGTTTGCACAGTGGCGCTAAGAGGAACTTCATCCTGGTTTATTCCGATTGGTTCGCGACCACTGTTATCAACGAGCGTACTTGTGGCAGTCTTCTCATTTATTCGGCACTAGCAAATCCCTCACATCTCTTTTCAAGGCTTTAGCAATATCAAATAGCACCTCCAGCGAAGGCTGCTGCGTATTCGTACACCATCGCGACACCGTCGGCTCCGCCACTTTTAGCATCTCCGCCAGTTCTTTATTTGTTGTGCCTTCCTCGGCCAGCACTGCTTTAATACGATTCAACACTCGCTTTTTCATAGTTCAGGCGCTCAGATTCCTCAAATATAATTGGCCTTAAATTGCTGGTTATGAGCTTGATATTAACCAATAAGATATTTTTATTGATGTATATGGTTATTTTTATAACCACATACATTACTTTAGAGTAAATCAAAACGCTTATGAAACATTTAGCTAATTCAAGCGCACCTGAAGCAGAGTTGACCATTTCACTCATCCGCGAAGAACTCAAGTCCCGCAAACTGTTCCTGGCCCTTCACCAGGTTGGTCTCGACGACTGTTACTTTCAGCCGCACCTCGATGCGCTTATACTAGATAGCCTCGGAATCACCGAACACACAGATGACCTGTTTGGTCAATATGATGAGATACTGGAAAGGCATAGTAAGAAGATAACGGCCGATGGTAATTCGGTGACCAAGCATGCGAACGGAGTCTATGGAGAATTGATGGCCTTGAAGGAAACGCATCCAGAATGTCGCCAGGTCTTGTCGACAAAGCGGCGTAAGGAAGCGCGGATGATTGTGATGAGAGGGAATGGAGAAAGGGAGGGCTTTGGAGAGGATGTTTGGGGGTTGTAACTTAAGTCAGCTTTTCATTCTGACACCCGACCATTGATTAATCGACTTACATCGCTAGTTCTAGCTCTAACAACAACAACATGCTTGAGTCAAGTACTGGTAACTGGAACAATAGTTTTAAAAGGAGAAAAATCCACAGTTGCAGGTATAAATGTTGTTGAGAAAGGAACAAGGAATGGAACTCAGACGGAACCTGACGGTACTTTTACACTTAGTGTTAATGATCCAAACGCTGCTTTGGTTTTTTCATTCATCGGATTTGTAACCAAAGAATTATCATTAAAAGGGCGAAAAGAAATATTCGCTGAACTAAAGGCCGATTGCAACAAAGATTTTTTCGACTCGAAACAAGTACATATCTACGTTAATAGTGGCGTAATCAATAATCCGATCGGTGGACATGTGGGCATTGCGTCACCCTGGATATTTCACGGCGTAATAAAAGGTTCGTTTGGGTACCAAACCAATCTGACTGACAACATGATGCAAAAAGGACAGGTTGAACTCGCCCATTATATTAGCAATTGTGATATTGATCTGGATTTCAGATGGGGTTACCGCAAGGTGAATTTTGATAATAGCCTAAGCTTCACAGCAAACTCAATTGAGACAGATTTAAACTTTTCAAACCTAAAACTGATAGCTGGATATTCTCGCCTTGGCTTAGACAAAACAGAATTGGCGGAATATTCACGCCTGCCCGGATTAGTGGTTGGCATGGGACGACGTTTTAACATGCCTTTGCATCCAATTGTGATCCTTAAAATTTCTGTGTACAAAAGCAAGGTTGAATATCAGACGTCGGCTCAAGGCGAGTTTAAACGGGTACTCTGTTTTTTAAAATTCTACAAATTAGATTCATTTAATGAACTGAGTCTAGGCATCGGGACAGGGTTCGGGTATCGGACAAAGAAACGGAGGGCTAACTGAAATCCACAAGCTCGGCCACTGTTACTTTCAGCCGTACCTCGATGCTCTTATACTAGATAGCCTCGGAATCACCGAACACACAGATGACCTGTTTGGTCAATATGATGAGATACTGGAGAGGCATAGTAAGAAGATAACGGCTGATCGTACTTCGGTGATGAAGCATGCGAACGGAGTCTATGGAGAATTGATGGCCTTGAAGGAAACGCATCCGGAATGTCGCCAGGTCTTGTCGACAAAGCGGCGTAAGGAAGCGCGGATGGTGGTGATGAGAGGGAATGGAGAAGGGAAGGATTTTGGAGAGGAGGTCTGGGCTAGGTAAATTGAAAGAGGTACGGCAGTGTGGCGTTATATATCCGCTACGCCTTATAAGAAAAATAAATGCGAACAGAACTGACGCGAGAAGAATATCAGGCAACCATAGATGCGATTGGACGGTTTAGACCGAACGATCCTGACCTATTCAAACATTACGAAATTGAATTCGTATTGGCCTCATTCGACACAGAACGGACGCCAGACTTAATTGACTTCCTCAAAAAAAGTGGCGTACATTTTACAAAATTGAAACATCACGGTTCTGACGTTCTTGTCGTAATCAATATGAAATTAGATGTGAAAACTATAACGGAGATTGAAGCATCATTGACCTACTTCGCAGGGCTCCACAATTTTAAGTACGACGGTTGGGGAGCTTTTGAATAGACTCAAAATGAAGGCTTGTTTAGTTTTGATCTCCATTGCCCTAATTATCGGATGCCAGACGAGGTCGCCCGTAAAGGAAACTTTTCCCATTGCACAACCTCAGATTTCATTTGACACGAGTCGACTGACAATCATCGATTATGAAAAGGCAGGTTACCTATTTCGCGATTATGGCTACAAGATTAGCACATTCACTCAGCAGGACGTCCAAATAGTTGACAGCTTACTCATTGAAGCGGTTGCAAATCATAACCGCAGACAGATAAAAGAAAAATTACACCATCGAATAATTAACCTTAGCGCGACCCTCGCCGAATACACAGATGACCTGTTTGGTCATTATGATGATATACTGGAAAAGCATAGTAAGCGGATATACGCCGACGGGAAGTCGGTGCGAATGCAGGCCTTAAAAGTCTATCAGGTGTTGATGGAGTTGGTCAACCGCGAGGCGAAGGACGAGGTGGTGGTTGCAAGTGGCAAAATACAAATGCGGCCAAGTCTCGCGTAAAAATGTTGGAATACAGTAATTTTAAGTCATGAGAACGGAACTGGACATTAAACCCAACATGATCACCTGGGCGATTGCACGCGCCGGACACGAGTTGAAGGATTTTGCATCCAGGTTTCCCCGGGTATCCGACTGGATAAGTCAAAAAAAACAACCTACTGTCAAACAGCTCGAAGAGTTCTCCAACCGGGTTCATATTCCCTTCGGATACCTCTTCCTGAATGAACCACCCGATGAAAAGCTGCCCATTCCTTTTTTTCGATCCGGAAATGCAAGACCAGTAAAGAAGGTTAGCGTCAACCTCTATGACACTATTATGGTCATGCAGCAGCGCCAGGATTGGTTGAAGCAATACCAGCGGGATAACGATTTTGACCGGCTCGATTTTGTTGGCAGGTATCACGGTGCGCTGGACTACAAGGCTATTGTATCAGATATCCGAAAAACCATTGGGCTCGAACCGGAGTGGGCAAGTAGAGTAAGTAAAGCGGACGATGCTATTAACCTCCTGACTCAGAAAATTGAAGATGCTGGCATTATCGTCATGTTTAACAGTGTAGTTGAGAACAATACAAAACGACCAATAGAGGTTGCCGAATGCCGCGGATTTGTTCTGGTCAATGAATTTGCACCATTGATGTTCGTCAACAATGCCGACGCAAAAGGAGCACAATTATTTACCATCATCCACGAACTCGCCCACATCTGGATCGGACAAAGCGCTGGATTTGATAATAGTAAGTTGCTTCCAGCTAATAATCAAGTGGAAGTGATTTGTGATCGGGTAGCCGCAGAATTCCTGGTTCCGGAAGATTCTTTCAACCTCCTCTGGCGCGAACATGGCGATATTCAGTCTTTGGCCAAACACTTCAAGGTTAGCGAGATTGTTATTGCCCGGAGGGCATTAGACCTTGGGAAAATCAGCAGGACATCTTTCTTTAAATTCTACGACACATACATAGCCAGGATAAGGAATCAAAAAAAAGCAAGCGGAGGAGATTTTTACGCAACCACCAGGAAACGCCTGAGCGTGACGTTTGCGGCGCACATCAATCACGCGGTCAAAACCAACCAACTTCTATACAGAGACGCTTACAAGTTGACTAGTTTGAAAGGGGACACATTTGACAAGTTCTTCAGTACTCATGCAAAAGCTAAATGACTACCTATGTTGTCGATAGCAACTTCTTTATTCAAGCACATAGGGCAACCTATCCCCTTGACGTAGTGCCGAGCTTTTGGATAAAACTTAAAGATCTTGCAGGTACCGGCAAAATAGTGAGCATTGACAAGGTGAAGAAAGAGATCTTCGACCATCAGGACGATTTGAAAGAATGGTGTAAAAACAATTTACCCAAGGAGTTCTTCAAAAATACCCAGACCAGTCAAATTCTGAGCTGCTATTCTCAGGTTGCTAACTGGGCAAACTCAAAAAGTTCTCACTACGCACCTAGCGCGCTTTCAGAGTTTCTGGATGCTGATGAGGCCGATGCGTGGCTTGTTTCATTTGCCTTGCAAGATGTTACCAATACTATTCTGGTAACACATGAAAAGAGTGAACCTGCAATTAAACGCAAGATAAAAATACCGGAAGCTTGTACGCCATTTGGAATAAAGCACGTAACGACGATAGAAATGCTGCGCGAACTTCGTGTTCAGCTATAGGTTGACCTTGTTAACCGCCCACGCTCAGGACTAATGGCGCGAGTGAAACCTGCTAACTGATTCGGTAGTCGGCCGCGAAAGCTTTCACTTTCAATCGCAAGGCACTTACTCAGAAATCTTCGATATTTTAGCAACCAGAACCACCACCATGCAACTCGAAACTAACGTTAGCGAAGACGACCTGCACCGGTTCTATGCTTTTCATTTCTGGTATTCCCCTGACCGGAAATCCTTCCGCTTGAAGCGCCGGTTATACTTGGCGGGCCTCATGGTATTTTTTTTAGTACTCTTCCTGGGGGCCTTATTGTTCATAAATGAGAGGCCACTCACCAAGGAACTGCGCACCAACACCGTAATGATGGGAGCCTTGTTGTTTGGCGTCGGATTCTTTTGGGCTAAGAATTCTTTTCTTCGGCAGATTAAACGAAGCCTTCAAAAATCCCTTAAGGAAGGAAAGAATGAAGACCTCACCGGGCACCGTTCAATGGAGTTCACCAATGAGCTGATATTGGCCCGAACCCCATTCAGTGAAACGACAGTAAAAGTTCAGGTCATCGAAAAATTCCGGGAAGACAGCCATGCATTTTACATCTACATCTCTGCCATTCAAGCCTTCATTGTTCCGAAGCATCAACTTACGGCCCAGGAGAAACTTGAGCTCGAACAATGGATGGCAGGTATAAAGCGAAGGTAGTGTGCGTAGGATGTCAGTCAAGTATCAATTAAGATTGTGTACACTACGAAGTTTGAACATCACGTCTCACCCGCGTGAGGGATGCTGGCATTGTTTGAGCCTGACTGCCGTCAGGCAGGCCCGGAGTGGTCCCGATAACTATCGGGAGTGCGCTGGCCGGCGAGTGCCTGCAGCCCGACCCGAGCCCTGAACTCATGCTTTAATATAACGGAGTCCTGACCAGGGCGAGGGGCACGCCCAAAAGTTTTTTCAACCGTAAATAATTGGTGAATGAGTGCGACAATAGCTTTGGTGAAGAACACCAAAGCTGGCAAAGGTATTGACCAGGACGACGGGCACGCCCAAAAGATCCGGGCTTCGATTTAGGAGATTGCTTCGCGCTCACCGCATTACCTCCCCTGGCTCGCAACAAGAGTTCATTGTGAGGAAGTTTTTTCGAAATCAAATTTCTCATTGCTGCACTCGTAGCAAGTGTCTCTCAATTTCCCCCAATCTCCCCATCCCCATTCCATTGGTCCCACAATCCGATCTTTTATCTTGAGGCCTATAAAAGTAGTTCACCGTAAGGCAACAAACCATATGACCACAAAAGCAACACCCGCGTTGAGAGATGGAGACAAATGCACCGTTATCGGCGGAACACACATTGGTAAATCCGGCAAGGTGAGCGATATACACACCAGCAAGACGGGTCACATCACTATTACGGTCGAACAGAAGAATGGCGTGAAGTTTAAGACGTTGGCGAAGAATGTCGTGGTAGGGAACAGGTGAGATTTTTTCACTTAAATCTGGCGGCTAACTTCACTTCTTCCCATACTCCGCTGTATACCTCGCCCTCCCCTCTTTGATAATAAACATCAGC
>WUUC01053531.1_pt1 | contig 18060 bp, 16 predicted proteins | sample 6278441 | NCBI WGS metagenome assembly WUUC01 (sample SAMN13675441, study PRJNA597444) | soil metagenome | isolation source: soil | place: USA: Washington | collected 2017-10 | reverse complement strand
TAAATAAAAATATTTTGGACCTAGTAAAAAAACTGGGAATTCCCGTTCCCGCGTTCCCGCGTCCTTACAAGGGGAAGGGGAGGTCGGCATATAAGGATTACAAGGGGGTCCTGAGGTCGGAGTAATTTTAAAAATAATTTTATTATGCAATTACAATATAGTACCAAGAGTACCCTGGAGAGATAGAGGCAGCAAGTCCGCTTGACCCTGCAATAATGCTCCATTGACTAGCATTGTTGATAATAGCATAGGCTCTTGTGGCACCACTGAGGAAGTTTGCTGCACCATTGCTGGGACTTATAACCACTGCCTTTGGGGCTGCACTGAAGGCAGTGGAGAATGTGACCGTGACAATGGTTCCTCCACCCGTGGGAATCAATCCTGTTGCAACTGTTATCATCCCTGCATGATCGTTTCCTGTTATTGTGATTGTTGCCCCAGAGGTTGGGTTTCCTGCTCCAGTCCCAGCAGCTGCAGTGGGGGTTGCCCCAGAGGTGACAAAATGCCCTCCAAAGATGGTAGGGATGGTTGAACTCCCTATAAGCACTGTGCCACTGGTGGGGTTGGTGACATTAGCCCCCAAGGCAACCCTGGTTGTATCCAGGGTCATGAGGGCTGTTCCTCCTGCAGAAATGTCAAAGCCTCCTGACCTGGCACTGATGAGGGTAGATGTTGTGTTGTTCTGGAAAAAAGATTTGTAGGGGAAGGAAGTGTAGTCCACTCCCACTGTGCCATAGTCCCTGTTGACTGGGGAACCACCAAAGACTGCATGGCTGTTGTTGGTCATAAAGTAGTTGCCACCAAATGTAATAGCAGGGTCATACACAATGGAACCCCCAATTATCCTCCATGTGGTATCCAGGAGGTTGGTGGTGCTGAATGCACTTATTACCTTTATGGTAAGGGTCTTGGGGTTGGTTGTAAGGCTTGCTGCAGTTATATAACCCTTTCCTGTAGGCCCTCCCAGCTGGAAGAGCAGAGAACCACTTGCCATCCTGGGCAGAGTTGTCACAGTATTGTCCAGGGTAGCAGTGATGGTTCCTGTAGTTGCACTCAGGGTAATAACCCCACTGGCTGCTATGGTTGTACTTGTAAATATGTTGCTGCTTATCAGGGAGTCGTCACACTGAGTAACCACAGGGGATATAACCCCTGTGCCGTCCTCCACCTCGATGGCTGCTGTCTCCAACCCTGGCCCAAAGTAGTTCCCCACAATCTGCACCCCAGACATCCCATGCACAAGTATGCCTGCCTTGTCCAGGTAGTTCCCCATGATCATCACCCCAGGGGAGGCAACAATTGTCCACTGACACCCCCAAATGTGGTTGTGCATGATCTGCACTCCTCCCTTCACCTGCCTGATGCCAATGTTGACATGATATATAAGGTTTCCAAAGGCCAGTGAGTCGTTGTACCCGTAGTAAATGCCATGGGTGGGGTACTTCCATACAGTGTCTGCACCATCATAAGTGTCCCCTAGATAGACTTCCCCAATGTCAAACTGGTAGATCTTGTTGTGGCAAATCATCATGTTGTTCCCACCAAAATCCCCTGCATTGTAGAACCCTGCATACTTGAACCTTATGAGGGAGCAGTTGGATACTACATTGTTATCAGAGTTGTAGTTGGAGATACAGCAGTCTGCCCTGTGGTTGCAGTCCAGGACCATGCTGTCAAAAAGGATATGCCCTTGCTGCCTGTTGCCAGCACCTGTGTATGCTGGGACATTATCAAAAGGGTCTCCATTGGTCTGGGCGACCAGGGTAAAGAGTCCAGGACCTGGGGGGTCTGTGAAATTCACAGGGTTGTTGGTGGGGAAACTGTTCGTTGGAAGTATATAGCCATTCCTCACTATCACGTACCCTCCTCCCACCTGAGGAGGTTCAATGGGAATTCCTATCCTGTATGTCCCACCCCCAAAGTCTATCACCACCCTGGAGAGCACGGGTTGCCCCAGCAGGGGGTTTACATTCCTGTACTTGAAGAATGTTCCGTTGTCATAAGTTGCCCATACCCAAGCCAGGCAGGCTTTTATGGCAGCCGCGCTGTCTGTGAGGTTGTCAGCCTTTGCCCCAAACCACCTGGGGTCTATCGTTGTATTTTCCAGCACCCTGTACCACCTCCGGCCCCCTGTAGCCACAATTATGGTTCCCCCGTTATCTGCAGAAGTCACATCGGAGGCAATATACCTGAATTTACCTCCACCCCCGTCATTGGCAGTACTGTAGCAGGACACAGTAGCAACATCCGGAACAGTCAGCAGGGTAAGTCTTAGGGCTGCAATGGTAGGCATTACTTGAATGTCGACAGTACCCGGAGCCCCAAGCAGGTCGGGCTGCCAGGTTGCAGTGGTGGCAGAGGTTGCCTTCATCACGTACCCTGTAACCGCCGCCCCGTCCATCCTCACCCCGTCCAGCACTAGCCCATCAGCAGTAACATCCCCATCTGCTGTTATGTCCCCCGTGGCATGCAGGTTGACAAGCTGGACATCTCCCACCTCTATCTTACCAGCCCTCACAATCCCCTCTGTGTCAAGGGCAGTGGTGTTGGGCCTGGCATCTATGAATATCTCCCTGAAAGCAGAGACGGATCCGTGCTGTGTCATTGCTGACCTATGGTTTAGAATATCTAATGGGACATGGATTAAGAAATGGATCCTGCCCTGGTATACATAGGTATAGCGGCTGGCGTTGGGATGGCTGTCTACAGCTTCACATTAGAGCCAGAGGACAAAAATAGCAATTACATGGTGGAACCCACCAGCTATGCTACAGACCACGAATTTGATGGTGTAAATTACACAAAGATTTTAATAAACAATAACCTTTAATGTTTAAATCATGTAAGTGATAGTACATGCGTTGAAAACCCCGGCTGACTGGGCTATTGTAAAGGCTGCACCACCCTCGTTGGTGATTACATAGTTTGCAGAGTTTGAGAGCTGTATCATTCCCACCTGGACCACGGTGTTGTCTGTGATATGCAGGAACTGGACAGTTGCCAAGGAAGGCCTGAGGGCAGCCGGAAGCCCGTCTCCCGTTAGAACCGCAGCAGCCGTGGCAACAGCTGCATATGCTGGGATGTACAGGCTGACAATATTCCCTATACGGGTGTACCTTATGACAGAAACGTGGGCAGCCCATGGACCCGTCTGTGTAGAGTTAAAAGAACCTGTATCATAGTAACTGAGCTCCCTTGGGCTGGCAGCAACCGTGTTGGGGAAATACAGCCCCCTCTTGTACATGGTATAAAGGCCATCATAATCCAGGAAAGAGGTGATTGTCTCTGGTGTGTTGGCTGCCGGGCTTGTGTAGAACCCAAAGCTGCCATAGCTTAGCTGCAGCCTGGAAGACCTGCCACCGGCATTTGGAATCACCCTTACCCCTCCATTGTCATAGTACAGGTTGTACGTGTAGTGTATGCCATCTCCCAGTGCTGGGAATTGTCCAAAAAGATATCCAGTGCTGTTTCCCCCTGGGAACTGTATGTACCTGTAATCCCCAGCATCAAACCCAAGCCTCATGTTGCCGTTAACAGTAAGGGCAAATTTGTCAAATGCCCCATCCCCCACCACAAGTCCACCGTTTCCCACGTCTCCCAACACCTGGGGAATCTCTGCCGTCTCCAGGACAGTCAGGTTCTTGAAGGTCGTGTTTGTGTCGTGCTGTACTGTTCCCATTGTACTTGGAGGTTTACCTTAGATATTCTAAAGTACACCCCAACTATGAAGCGCCTGGTGTTCAACGGCAGGGACATCAAAAACGCTGTTCCCCTTCCCAACCCCAATAAAGACGGCCCCATCAGGAGCCTGCCCAAAGATGAGCAGGGCCTGCAGGTGCTGGTGTCCACCCGCAGGTACCTGGAAAGGCTGCTGCTAGAAGCCCACAAGGCTGGGGACAACCATCAGGTCACTGCCATATCGCTTAAGCTCAAGCTGCTGAAGGATGCCCAGAGTGGAAGCCAGGCTGCCAAAGCCATGCAGGAGGATGAGGACTTCTCCAAGTGGTTGCTGGGCAGGGGGCCAGAGGAGGACCACGTAAGGACCCCTTGGTACAGGACTCCCCTTACCAACACGGTGGACGGGGCTAGGAAGTATATAGAGGTCAAGATGGAGGCCAGGAGAAAATTTATTGAGGAGTTGGCAACCTTGAAGATGTGCATCGTCCCACGTGATGTGGAGGAGGCATACAAGTTCTGGAAGTATGTGGTCAAAGGGCTGGACGAGGGGCAGCTCACCTTTCTAGAAGACTGGAGCGGCATAAGGGACATTGATGGGGACATAATGAGATACGGGTCAAGGGTGGCTGAGAAGTTGGAGGCCTGGTGGACAAAAGGTGCAATATTGCCGGATGAAGATGTGCAATTATTGGCAACTGATTTTGACGCCTACATGAAGTTTGTACACTCCGTCAATCCGGCAGATAGGGAAAAGCATTTAAAATCACTACAGCTGCGGGCGGATGTGCTGGAGAAGCTGGCAATGAACCAGCACCACCCCACCATAAAAAAGCTTTTGGTGGCATACCAGGACAACGGTATTGAGGTCGAAGACCAAGTGCTATACAACACAAATGCCCTCCTGAACCTGGATGCAGAGGAAAAGAGGCTGCGCAATGTGTATAACACAGTAGGACGGTTCGCCCAGTACTCCACAAATCCCACGGTTAGGAATGAGTTTCAAAGGAAGTTTGATGAAATAAAGACCAGAAGAGATGCCATCCAGCAGGCACTGGACAGGCACGTCCGTACACCAGAAGAGATGGAGAGACATTCTCGGCTTGTTGAGGAAAGGTTAAGAGAGAGGGCAGAAAGGGAAAGCATCCCGCGGGAGGTGCTGGACGCCATTGCTCACGGAGATGGACAAGACCTGGTGTTGGCTTCTAACGTCAACTCCCTTGAGAGCCTTGTCAGGGAGGCCGATAGCCTTATTACCGCCGTGACGTTTGCGGAGGACCCTGAAGAACTATTTGAGGATGAGCTACGGGAGGTGACAGAAGACTTGCACAACACGATGCAGGAATCGGAGAGTCTTATGAAGGGAAAATAAATTCTAAGACGAATAAAACATTGGAAACAATGACCACACCGTACACAGCCAGTCCAGGGTCATCTTTCAGCAGCACTCCAGGGTATATGACGGCCGTGAGAGGGCCAACACCTCATGGAGGGCCAACACCGCGCGTAACACCAGTAAACCGCAAGCTTGAACTAGACACATCAATAGACTCGGCCAGTAACCCCAACGCAAACCCAATGGAGGAGTCTGTATCTGAAGACTTTATGCCTGAGAGAACCGCGTCAGAGCTGGTCGCCAGAGCAAAGGAAGTGGTAGCCCGAAGCAGGAAGCTCCGTCAGCAGCTTAATACTTTGAAGTTTAACGAGCCTACGAGGACAAAAAGAATAGTGGAGAGGGAAGTAGCACAGAACGAAAATCTTTTGATAACCCACTTTAACCAGCGTTGGAACCAGAAGAACGAGGAGGTAAATAAGCTGGAAGAACGCATACGAGAACTGGATGCTGACCTACAAACATCATACGAGACCATTGCTGAGAAAGAAACCGATGTAGCAGAGTTGCACAAGCAGTTGGGAGAGCTAAGAATGAAATACACTACTACACTGGAAAAACTGTCGCTATATGAGGGTGGCCTCAAGGCGATCAGATCTTTGTCAAGCCCGGTATCAAAGCCGGCTGTACCACCGGCCGAGCCGGAAGAAGAATTGGAGCCCCAACCCCCTACTGCAGAAGATGTATTGGAAGAGTATATCACTGAGGTGACAGGATTGGAAGAAGGCGATCCACAGAGGGAAGCCTTTTTGACACCCTTCAAAGACGAAAGCGCAGATGAGATACTGGAAAAACTACGAGCAACACCACCCAAGGACCAGCCACCCCCGCCTGAGGTAACTCCAGCTAAGCAACATGTTAAAAAACCATTCAGACTACGAACGGTGGAAGAACATAAGTTGAGACAGTTAGAAGAGAAAGCTGCCGATCTTAGGAGATCCAGCAGGTTCCGAAAACCACCAGTACACTTCGAGTAGCAATAAACTAAAGTGATTTATTTGAAAATCTTCACGACATCCGGGCCCTTCACCTGAATGAAATTCTCCACGTACAGGTACACGTCGCTGTAGTGGTTCTCTCCAAGCACGGCTGGCATGGTAATGTTAAGTGTTGGGTTGTTCTGCATGGCAAAGTAGTTGCTGCCGTTGCAGTCGTACTTGTTCTCTGGTACAAGGGAGAAGGAGTCCCCGTAGATGGAATCCCTTGGGGTTCCCTCGTAGTACAGCGGGTTGATGTGGTACAGGTTGTAGTCGTGCTCCACCGTCCTCTTGAGGGGTTGGGCGTTTGCAGTCATGTCCCACTCCCTGAGGTTCTCGAATGCATTGAATGTGTTAGCATGATTAACATTAATATTGCTGTTTTTCCTTATGAAGAACTGAAAGTAGGAGCACGGGGCCTTGGCATTCGTCAGCCTCACGTTAAAAGACTGGTTTCCAGATGGCAGGAGAGTGAGGTTCTGCCTCTCCACGTCAAGTATGGGGAAAATGAGCCCGTTCCCCTCGTTGACACCTGTCTTCATCATGTCCCTCTCCAGCTGTATGTTGTGGACAAACCATACCCTCATCAGCTGCTGGGTTAGTGTACCTGTCACGTTGCCAACTGCTGCATCAGACTGGACAATAGCTGCCAAAGGCCTGAAAGTGGTCTCCCACCTGAGCTCGTCTGCCAGCACCATGATGGGGAAGCTGGAATGTGTCTCATAAGTGAAAAAGCATGGCACATCTATTACCCAGGTCTGTGCGGCGGCTGAGTCTGCATTCCTCTCCGCAACCGTTCTGTTTCCTGCCACAAGGATGGCCTCTGCATCCTGCTTGTCCTGCCTCTTGTGCATCCTGTGCCACAGGTACAGCTGCATACCATAGATGGTCTGGATGAGGTTACCTGCGTAGCTGATCTGTATGTTGTCTATATGATCGAACCCCGCAAAGTCCTCGAACCTGGCATATGTCCCCCCGACCCTTGCGAGGGCGCTCACTGTATGTATGTGTTGAACCTTAGTAATTTTTTCAGCAATCTTTGGAATCTTGTACACCGTTGTGTTCGAGTACTGCCCGGGTGTATCGGGCTGGATGTCCCTCCTGTCAAGCACGCTGTTGATGGCCACCCTCCACTTCCTGGCAAGCCACGGGCTGTTGTCAAGGGGGTTGAACCCCAGAACCAGCGGGCTTTCCGGACCAATGTGTGATTGCAAGAAATCTCTGCTCATTGTACGTGCTTCTCAAGTTCTTTAGATATTTATTATGCAACCGTATAAGAACCGGGAATATTGCTCCCCTTGAGGGCAGCCCCGTATGTCTTTACAAAAGGAACCACCTGGGAAGTCCCCTGTGATATGGAGAGGTAGGGATCTATGGAGACAGGGTCCACGAACCTATCGCCGGTTTGCTCGTAGTAGTCCAGGACTTTTTGCTTCACCTGTGTGACGGCTTTCTCCTTGTCTGTCGAGACCATCTCTGGTTTGAACTGGTTGACCCCGTAGTATCCCGGCAGGCCCTGGCCTGCAGCCCGCAGCTCGTAGTTGATGGTGCTTGTTACAACGCCATCTCTGCCAATGTCCTTGCTGTCAGCCTTTACCCTGCCCCCCTGCCCTTTCCCCTTCCCACCGTACACGATGTACCAACCAGCAACGGCGGCTATGGCCAGATCAATTAGAAGAGAGTAGTTCATTATTGGGTAAATTGTTTATTAGATTATTTTGCGCGGTTTTTATATTCAGTCTGCGGCTGGTAGTTGGCTACAGCCAGATGATCCTCCCTGTCACTGTAGAGGGATTGGGCAAGCATATCTTTTTTGTTGGGGGTTCCCCTCCCGAGAGGCCCTTCTTGACAATCGGGACGTCTAATAAGGCAGTAAGCTGCTGCGGCTGCAAGTAGGTATACAAGGTAGCGCGTGCCGTTGCTGCCAGCCATTGATCGTCTATAACCTGCAGCACTGACTTAGAACTTTGCTTCACATCCACGTCCACCATTCCAAGCAGGCACTGGAAGAGGGAACGGAGGGCTTTCCCTCCAAGTGTGCTCCTGCGCTTGGGCAGGTGTGCACTCTGCCACTTGTAGTCGGTGAAAAGCTTCAGCAGCACCTTCCCTATTGGGGTGCAACAGTGTGATATCAAGCGCTTCCTCTTGTAGAACTCGGAAGAAGCAGTCCTCAGGGAAAACATCATTACCATCTCAGGGATGCTTATCCTCACGCTGGTAGGCATCTCCCCTTCAAGCGGCGCGGTGTAGACCATCCTCAGGTGGTCAAAGAGCAAGGAAATCCCTTCTGCTGTGGGGTGGAGGTACACGCACTCTTTGGGGGTGTACAGCAGCCCGGCGGTCAGCTCTCCTCCAAGGAAGTGCCTAAGCAGGATGCTCCCTATGGTCTGGTTGTTGTAGAGGGTCTCGGGGTCGGCGTAGTTGACCGGCAGCCTGGTGGTGCACATGTGGATGTGGAAGAATGCTATCCAACGCTGAGTCTCTTGTTGCATGTTGCGCTGTGTGAAAGAAATGAACAGAACCAACTCTTTTATATCGCTCGCCCAATCAATTTACCCAATCAAATAGCCCTGGGATATGGCCAACCCCAGCAAACCAGTTCCAAGAACTCCCCAACCCACGTACGCCATATTCCCAGATCCACTGTTCTGAAGAATGTAGTAGCCTCCTGCTGCAAATCCAACGGAACCTATTGTTCCTAGCTCTGATAGAAATCTCTTGAGGGGATCTGGTATCATGCCCATCGTTAGGTTGTCAGCTTAGAAAATAAACTACCCAAGTTTTTAGAAATTTAATTTTAGTTTATAGTAATTTTTTTGCCTCCAACCAACATAACAGAGGAATTTGAATAATAATCCTACATTGGATTTTGAATAAATAAATAATTCTAGTCTGAGTCGTCCTGCACCACCTTCCTCTTCTTGGGCTGCTTCCCTTTGTCCTTGCTGGAGGTGGCCTCGTCCCTGTCGCGCTTCTCCTGCCGCTGCCTCTGCTCCTCCTCCTGTCGCTCCTCTTCCTCCTTCTTGCGCTGGCGCCTGGCCTCTCTCCTGGACGCCTTGGCAGCCCGCGCCAGCTGGTCAGCCTCCTCCCGCTCTGCCTCCAGCCTGGATTCATTCACAGCTTCTTGAAGGTCCAGGTCTGCCACCTCCGTGTCGTCCTTCATTAGGTCGACTGCACTGAACATGTCGTATATCCCTGCCATGGGGTCCAGGTCCATCTCGGGGGCTTTATGCACTGGGACCGAGTCAGACGGGAACACTCGAAACAAGTCGTCAAACTCGTGGGCTGGGGCGGTGGGATTGCGGCCCCTCCACAGCTCCCTTGCTATCTTTGTGGGGTCGTACTTGACCAGCTGGCCGTTGGCATCTCTCTTCCAGTTCCCCTTGGTCTTGTTAGTAAGGTAAGGTACGTTGGGGGCTGGGATACCACCCGCGTTGCAAGAGGCGGTGAGGGAGCCGCCCACCGTGGCAAAAGGGGTGACGCGGCCTTCGAGATCACCCGCGTTGACCATGTCCTCTTCGGTTCCCTCGTCAGCAACCTGCCTGGGCTCATCAAAGGGAGGGAAGTTGGGGTACTTCAACAGGAACCGCTTTCTCTGTTTTTTAAGGTGGGCAAACCGCAGAACCTGCAGCTGCCTGCGTCCCCAAGGCTCGCTGTTGTAGGAGCTGGTATTGTCTCCAACCGTCTTTGTCACAAGACCCAGGTCGTCCCTCGGGTTCCCCGTTCTGGGTTCTGTATCGGGCACCCACGGGTAGACCGAGTGCTTTTCTATGGGCTCACACACAAGGATGCTCTTCAGCTGGAGTAAAAAATCTTGCTGGCGGATATAGTTCTTGGTAGCAGAAGACGCCACGGGGGTTTTCTCGCGGGTTGCGTAGAACTCGGTCACCAGATCCTCGACCACCACCAGCCTGGACCATAGGGTGTCGTTACCCTCGCTGTCCTTGAGGTACGCGCGCGGCCATGAATGCTTACCCCCGATGACCGTAGTTTCCCCGTTCCTGCCAGGTATACGCGCGCTGCTTTTGAATTCGGATCCCTTACCCTCTCCGTGCCATGGGATGAAGTGCTTCATCTCGTTGGGGTGGACCGTGTAACCCCTGGACAGCCACTCCCAGATAGTCGTCAGGATCCCCTTATCGTCGCTCCAGAGCTTCTCTTTTGCGGTGGCAGGCGACACTGTTTTCCATTGATGGCCTTCGTTGAATTCATCCAGGCCCTTCTCCCCCCCGATCGACTGATAGAAGGTGAAAAACAAGGCGGCCAGGATCTCCTTGGCGCTCTTAGGGTCCTTGAGCCTGTTGTTCACCCAGTTTCCAAACAGGCGGTACTCCCTGGTGTTGGGCATGAAAGCAGTGACGACCGGCAGCAGCAGCTCGCGCCTGCTCTCGGGCGCCACATTCACAGGATGCTCTGAGTTGGAGTCGCCAATCAACCCGTGGAAGCTCTTGATCATCTTGGTGTCCACCCCCTTCTGCTCCAGCCGCGTCTGTGACGATGTCTGAAGCGACTTGCGGACTCCAGACGCCTTGGCCCCGAAAGTATCTCCCTCCTGGATGGCAACCATGAGGCAGTCCAGCAGACCGCTGTTGAATCGCCCCGTGATATCTTCCTCCACAGATGTAGCAAAGTAGTACGGGCCCATGCAGTTCTTGACGTAGCTGTCTATGAAAAGAGATTTGAAGGTCCCCTGCTCGACGGAGTACAGGGTGGGGCTGATGATGGGCTTGGACCAGGGGCGGAGGATCTTGACCAGCAGGAACCTCATCAGCGTATCGTAGGCCGGTCCAGAACCGTCACAAAGGCAGTGCTCCACCAACCACTGCAGGAGTATCCGCTCGTCGTCTGGGCACTTGCGGTAGTGTGCCTCCATCTCCTCCAGCGACAAGAGGTTGCCCGCGTGAAAGAAATTGAAATGGTTTGGGTGCGGCCTCTCGGTTTCGATCGGGCCATCCATAGGATACGGGCAGAAGGTGTAACCCCTGCAGGTGCTGTGCGTTGGCTGATCTGCCCACCACTTCATCACTGGCTGCTCTGACAGAAAGCGGTCGTCGTTGAAAGAGTAGGGGTCCAGGTCGATGTCGGTGTGAATGGCCTCCTCGTCATCCTCCTTCTCGCGTCTCCTCTGCTCCTTTCTCTTGTAGGCATCTACCTTCTTTTGGTCAAGGAGCTTCACCTTGATGTGGTTCAGGTTGGCTATGTGGGTAGTCTTCGTGCCCAGGATGATCTTGGAGTAGCCCTTGACTTCATTCCAGGACTTGATGAGGAGAGAACCCTTGCCGCCCTCTTCCTCGTTGTGGCAGTAGAAGCGGTTGATGTAGGCGAGGTACTGCTTCTCTTTCTCCACCTGCGACACGTCTTGTTGGGCGGCGATGGCGAGAAGAGCGGTCTTACTGAACTGCTCGGGGTCAGAAAGGTCGATTCCCATGCCAAGGTTCATCTCGGCGATCCTGCGGTTCAACCGACCGATGTACCCCTTCCTGGCGACGGTGGGGAGTATGGCGTCCAGGCGGCGCTGAAAGTGCGGCTTGAGTGGCGTGGGGGCAGGGTCACCCTCCTCCCCGGCATACAGGCAGGTTAGCTGGAGGAGGTCGAGATCTGCGCGGGCTCCTTCATCGTCATCCAGATCCCCGACAAACATCTCCTTTGCCCCCTTCACCCGCGCCCCGTCCATTCTGTAGGCGGAACGGTACCTGAACGGGCGGTTGACGGCAGACTCCTTGTCGTCGCTCAGCTTGTCGCACAGCGGCATACGGAGCCTGTGGGACTTGTCGCGGTAGATACGGAAGTCCACATAAGGGTAGAAGGGGCAGCTCTCTGGAAACATGTTTCGCAACACCTTATCATGCAGGTCCTGAACTCCCGACCATTGACAAGGCACAACAATGTGATAGGACTGGACCGGCTTGTAATCCGTGCCTCCGTTGGCATGAACGACAATGATGAGTGAGTCGGCGGGTACCTCGAGTTGCGAGTTAACCCAGTCTGCAATATGCCTAGCGCAATAATAAAAATACAATTTCAACCGCATAATAATTAAATTACTTACTTTATCCAATCTTTGAGAGGCGGGGGAGGAGGGAAATTATCGGGCAGCTTGTCAGGCTTGAAATCAACGTCTATTTTGAGGCGGAACATATCCTTTGAGGTCTTATCGTAATTCTCATGAACAATTCTTGAAGTTAAAGTAAGAACGACAATTACTAAATATAAAATTATTACGTACAAATAATCATTGGAACGAAAACCCTGGACTATAAGCTCGTGGACCCGCTCTCTTACACCTGGCGGGCTGAAATCACACCTCACCCAACGATACTTCCCATCCTTGCTTCCTTCCCAGTCCTTGATTTGGTGGTGTGTTAGTGAAATATTTAATAAATGTTTATACAATTAAAATACCGGATGAAAATAAACAACATCGTGAGTTGGAGCCTTGCCTGCAGTCACCCTGTTCTTTGCATCATCTATAAGCTTGGAGAAGAGTACCATAGTGTTACACACGGAGGAGGAAATCTACAGTGAAAAGTAACGATAACAGATGCCTTTTTATGCACAATCTGGCGATTCAATCAACCCCAACCGCCAAACGACACTTCAACGTCAAAAAAACCAAAACCGGGTTTTGATTGGGTCGCGGGAAAATTTGACACAACGCGTAAAAAACTGACGAGGTGTCACGGCACCGTCAAACCGACATACTTAAAAACTCTTTCGTCGGTTGTTTCTGTCTTCTACTCGTAACGTGCAACACAACACCACCAAGTACAAGTCTCAACCCTTGCTTCTATGTCTCAGGTATTTATTTTATTATATCATACACATTCCGCGATTCTATGTTCGTGTTCTTTCTTTTCTTTAGATTATCAACACCGAGAATACCAACGTAACGAATGAAGATAGCAACAATAACAATGTATGGTGGACTTTTTGGTTGTTATTTTCATCGTTGCTGATGTTTCTTCTTGTTTCTTTTGCAGGCAATCAATATCAACAGCAACGAGAAGGTATGTTGTTATTCGCGTTGTTATTGTATCGCATGCACAACTTCTTTTGCAGGTCAAGGTCAGAAAGGTTGAACATGAAGATGCAGTCTACATGCAACACCGCGACTTCACCTTGAACATATGCGAGTGGGTCATGAAGAAGATGGTTGATGCCGGCGACATTCAGTGCCTGGGCTCTATCGCCGCTGCATTTCGTGACCTTCTTCATGGAACGGGCGTCAAGGTAGAGTGGAAGTCTTCTTTGTTCCGCAATGGCCACCTGGATGTCGGGAATTTCCCTTCTTGCCCTCGGGTCTTGACCTATTGCCCAGGTAATATTATTAATCGCGATATATATCTGTTGTTCCGCGTTTGACTTCATTTGCAGGCTGCAGGTCCAAGCACATCCCCGTCGTGACTCCGATCTACCAGGATACCGTCATCTCTCTTGGCGAGAGGACACGCGTTCCAGTGTGGGCCCGAGGGCTGTACAAGAACCCCGAGACCCCCAACCAGAAGAAGATACACTTCGAAGATTTCTGCTCCGTCTGCAACTCCGTGGGTGAGCAGCCCCTGTCTTTGAATGTCCTAGTCGACTGGGCCAACATGGCATTCTGGGCCTTTGATGGGAAGGACGTCAGGTTTGAGGTCAGTTCCGTGGTTGACGCCAACGGCAAGAATGAGCCCGACTTTGGTATCCCTGAGGAGGCGAGGGTTTCCCACTGTGGTAATCTCAAGGATCTTATGGATCTTGCTATTGCGTCTGAAGAGAGGCATGCCCTGACCACCGCGACCTCGGTGCTTCTTCCCTTGCGCGTTTGCAGCCGCGACTGCCTCCGCGTTGGCAAGGCGATGTACTGGGACCTTGCCAAGGGCTGCCGCATCTGCAACGTCAATCTCGAGCTCGGTGCAGATCTGGACGCCCACTTCGAGAACGACTGTCAGGCCAGGAAGTGTACCGTGTGTCACGACCCATTCCCCGCCCTTACCATCCGCAAGGTTCTCGAGATCATGTTTGAGGAGGGCATAGACTGCGTTGGCGGCTGTGCGGCCCGCCATCTTGCTTCCAGGACCCCCGGCATGCTTGACTTGATGAAGGTGTGTGTTGAAACTTGTATATTTAGGGGCGGGTTATAACTCTGAGTTCATAGGCCGCGTGTAGCGTTGCGTCAGTTCTAACGGCTACCATACCATACGGGGTGATTCATACCATAATCTTCTTCACTTATCTACTTAGGAGAAACTTGCATAATCATCTTAGTTATTAAAGCGGTTTCTTTAAGTTTCAATCTAGAGTCATCAGTCCTGGGGAAATGTGGGCAGGAGGGGCCTGTAAGGATAGTATACATTATAAATTTCTCATAGGCCCCTTTAAGATAAATGATCGGGGTCTTTGGGCAAATGGGATGCATCTTTGCAATCTGGGAAAGGGATCTTGGGCCTTCTCGTTCCCGATGAGGGTGTATAGGTTTCACGGGTAATAAACTTCTTATTTAAGCATCTTGCGACGGACCTCGCCTCAACTCTCAGGGTTAGGGTTGATCATCATTCTCCCGGCGATGGATTTCATTATTTTGGGTTCATGGTCTTCTCGGGTTCACGTTCCATATTCTTTCGCCTGTAATAAACTTCTTATTTAAGAAAACCGCGAAGGGCCTCGCCTCTGATCATAATCCTGAGGAAGGTTACCATTACCTTGCAATAGTCTTGAATCCTGAGGTGGGCCATTACGGGAAAGGGGCTACATGGATAACGTCCTCTCAGCGTGAAGAACACTTTGTCGTACGCATCTAAGTTGGGTCATAATTAATAAACTTCTTGTTTAAGAAAAGTTGCGGTGGTACTGAGGTTCCTGGGTCTACTAGCGGGCACATGTTCCGGGCGGATATATCAGACATAAAGATCAACGCAATTATATATGTCACTCGCCAGGGTTTTGGGGGTAAACCCTCGATTGTAATGCTGTATCAGAAGATTTAACGGGGGTCATAATTAATAAACTTATTTTTTAAGAAACATTTCAAGGGATATAACAACCCCGGCTGCGACTGGAGGGGACATGAGTTTGAAGCGATCATAACGTCGAGGGTGTGGAAGAAGCATATGATGAGATGGGTGGGCGGTCAGACTCAAATAATACTTAATACTTTCAATCTTGGTAGCTGGCTTAAATCTCGTGGGGAAATGAACGCGTCGGTCTACAGCTATAATTAATAAACTTCTCTTTTAAGACTGTCTTGATGGGTGACCATTCTTCGGGTGGGGATCACTACTTACACGGGCGTTTTCGTTACTTTGCTACATATTACGTTCATAACGTGGTTATCACTGGGGTAGAGGATGAGTTTAAGATGTACGAGTTCATCTTGTAAGTTATTAATAAAGTTCTCATTTAAGAAAACCATAGCGGGTACATGTAACTTTCTCGGGGTAACTTTCTCGGGGCACCGTAGCTGGGCGAGGCTGGATACCCTTCTAATCTTGGGTTACGTAGCTGCGGGATGCTGGATACCCTTCTAAGTCTTAGTTAATAAATTATTTTAAGAAACCAATCGAGGGTAGATGCGACAGATCGGGGCTTCACTATACTTGGGGAATGTTAAACTCTTACCTGGTCTTAACAGACAGCGAAGCTATTATTGGGAGGGATAATGGGAACGGTGTCTTGAGATTATATGTAAACTGGAAAGTGTACTAATTAATAAACTTTCAGAAGTTTTTCACTTGCGGCAGTCATCACGCTTTTGGGCGGCATTTATCCTGGGCCCACACACACACCCGCCTGCGAGGGATTACGGAAGAAGTTAACATACTGTGCGACTGGGAGGGGAGGAAGTACACCGTTATAAAGAAGTACAGACTGCAATACGTAAATTTATTTAAGTAATAAACGGTTACTTTCTGTAGTATGCAACCGCCAGTAAAATTAAAAGGACCGCCAGACACATGCTTCCCCAGCCAAAAGACCCCTCTTCTGCCGCCGGCTGCCCTTGCTGCGTGTCCAGCACCGCCTGTCCTGTAGGTGCTACCTGCGTGTAGGAGCACATCCCGTTGCCCTTGAGGGTGTGCCTGTCCACGTGGCTCCTGGTGTTGTCTGACCTTGCAAGGTTCCTGAACACGTTAGGAGTCTGTCCTTTGGTAGGGACAGAAGTTGTTCGCGTACCCCCGACTGCATCTGTCCTTGACCCTGTAAGTGGTGTGTTGAGGTTCATCTCTGTGAGCATTCCTCCCTTTTGTTGGAATGGTTCCACGCTACTGAACCCAGCGGAACCGCACTGCTTGGAGTAAGAATTTGACCCAAATGGTCCATAACCACTCAGGTGAGGGCTGCTGAACATATCTAAAGTGCAGCATTAGAAATGTCTCTCCCAGATATCACTCTGAATGGACTGGCAAACCCAGGGAAGAAGCCAAAGAAAGAGCCAGCAATGTCTCTCAAGGAGAGCAACTACAAGGTAGACAGGCAGACTGGGGAGTACCCTGGCAATCCCACATTTGTCCCTAAGAGGTTCAACCCCCAGACTCAGATACCCCTGGATGCAACCATGGTATTCTTTGGCAAGAGGAGGACAGGGAAGTCCTTCATGTGCAGGTACCTTCTATTCCTCATGAAGGCTTACCTGCCCTACGTGCTTGTGTTTACCAAGACCAAGTTTAACAATTTCTGGCAGCAATATGTACCAGACCGATTCATCCACAGAGGTTACGTCAGGTCAGTGCTTGCGAAGCTTAAGGCGATACAGGAGAAGGTGGTTACGAAGATTATGTCCGGTGAGCTCAAGGAGACGATGAAGCCCCAGGACCACAGGCAGGTAAACCCCTACAAGGCTGTGGTGTTCGATGATGTGATCAGTGACGGGGAGATACTCAAGAGGGATATGGATATTGTCTCTCTTTTCACAGAGGGAAGACATCTAAAGCTGCCCACCTTTTTTTGCACGCAGTATGCCAAGGGAGTCAGCACGGTGATGAGGGGAAACGTGGACCTTGCCTTTATATTCAAGCAGGGGCAGAGGCTGCAGAAGGAATCCATTGCAGAGGACTTCATTTCCATGCTGGACAAAAGGGAAGCCATGGCCATAATTGACAAGTACTGCCAGGGGTTCCAGTGCCTTGTCATTGACACTGCATCCACGTCCACAGCACCTGAGGATGTTCTGTTTGTGTTTACTGCAGAGGACCCTGGGAAGTTTAAGCTTGGCTGCAAGCAATTCTGGGAAGGACCAGGAGCATTTGAGGATGAAATAAAGTAATTTATTTAAAAGAATCTTTCTGTAATAGGGGGCACAACCACTCCAGCTACCAGTCCCCCTAATATGGCAATCATCCAGCCGTATCCGTTCTCTGCCAGGTATATGGCCACTCCCACCTCCAGACCCGTGTCAATGATATTTTTAGCGTCCATGCAGTTGCACATTAAATGCCTGTAAAGTTATGTTTTAGATTATTCGTTGTCGTGTTTTACCCCCAGGATGGGGTCTAGCCAATGAGGGAAGTACTGGTTCAGGAGGAAGTTTGCCAGTATACCACCAGATATGCTAGCCAGGGTGGAGTAACCCATGGCACTGGCCTCCAGGGTGGCCAGGATGGATACAAAGAGGTTTCCAAATGCAGAGGCATAGAAGATCCCAGTACCACGTAGGGAAGCAAGCCCATCCATAGAGAGCACGTCTATAGTGGGTGGCCTGTGTGCACTCAGGGGCTCCTTGGTTCCAGAAAACACTGGAGGGGAAGTTGCCTGGGAAGCCTGCACGGCAGAAGTTACCTTTACAGGAGGGGCTGACTCTGGTCTGGCAGCCGCCTCGTTATCATTTGCAAGGACGGCGTCACTGAACTTAATACCTGGAAAGTACTTGGGGTTCCTGTTGGAATTCATGTAGTTGGTATAATATGTTAGAAATAAATTACTCCGACCTCCAGAGTCCCTTGTAATCCTTAAATGCCGACCTCCCCTTCCCGTTGTAAGGACGCGGGAACGCGGGAACGGGAATTCCCAGTTTTTTTACTAGGTCCAAAATATTTTTATTTA
>WUUC01042229.1_pt1 | contig 18064 bp, 23 predicted proteins | sample 6278441 | NCBI WGS metagenome assembly WUUC01 (sample SAMN13675441, study PRJNA597444) | soil metagenome | isolation source: soil | place: USA: Washington | collected 2017-10 | reverse complement strand
GCGGAGTTGGTTCGCTCCATGGGCGGCGTGGACAAGGTGCGCGAGCTGCTGGACCGGGGCGAGCGGTGAGGTGGGCCCGAACGAGTGGGACGCGGCTGCGGCCTACCGGGCGGCGGCCCGCGCCCGCAAGCTGCTCACCACGTTCGACCGGGAACATACCCAGGTGGACCGTGAGCGCGCCATCGTCGGGATCCGGCATGAGGTGGACACGGTCCTGGCTGTTCTGGTGGGGGCTGTTGACGAGCACGGAGGGGCGCCGCCGCCGGTGCGCGCTGAGGTGACACAGGCGGTGCTGTTCGACACGCTCTGAGACGTATGGCAGAGGAACGCCCCGCCGGGGACCCATTACCGGCGGGGCGTTTTCAAGGAAGAACCCTCGGTGTGCATCGTACCCGAGGGGAATGTGTCTCACGCGGCGGAGCGCCGCAGGGTGGTGCGGTAGGTGGGGGACGCGTTGGCGCCCAGCAGCAGCCTGGTCAGCCACGGCGGGATGTGCTGTTCGGTGAACCTCCACAGCGTGTACCAGGCGAGGGTGACGGCGCCTTCGATCACGGTGTAGACGTAGGCGTTGTCCACAAGGCTGTGGACGGTAGGGACACGGGCGAGCAGGAACATCAGCACCCATCCCCAGGCGATGGGGATGCCGGTGCGCAGTAGGGATAGGACCTTGTCGCGCAGGGCGGTTTTGTCCGGGTCTGGCGTGATGGTCATGAGGGGTCTCCAGTCTCGATGTACAGCGGGGGCGGGGCGGACAGCTCTATGCCGTGGTTGGCGAGTTCCCGCACGGCCTGATCATCCCACCTGCTGTGGGTGCGGTTGAGCCGGTCCTGGGTTCGTTCACGCCGGTCGCGTTCGCTGTCTCGCCGACGCTGGTTTTCCCATTTCGCGTCTTGGGCTTTCCGGTACTTGTCGAATTCGGTATTGATCTTGTCTAGGCGTTCAGCCAGTTTGTCCGCGTACCCGGTAGCGGAGTCGACAAGTACCGCCGCCCCGTCGACTTTTGTTTTCTTACTGCTGGACCGGGCGGTGACTAAGTCCCAGGCGAATTTGCTGGCACCACCGGTACCCAGCACGGCCACGGCCCATTCCATGGGGGTCAACGCGCACCCCTCTCGGTTAGGTCTGCCCTTTGCTTCGAAGCTTCCGGGTACGTCGTTTGATCTTCCAGGAACGCCACGCACTGGGGATCACCAGCAGGACGCCCAAGTAAAGCATGAACCCCGTCCCCGCCTTGCCCACCGAGAAGAGTGTCCACGTTATGTATGCTAAGCCGAGCACCGCCAGGAAAGACAACGCGGCAAGTTCGAGTCTCAAGCCCAGCATCGACTTGTGGGCCATCCCTATCAAGGCGGTGATGGTTCCCACCACAAGCAGCCCGGAGAACAGCTGACCGCCGATCCCTGGATAGTTCCGCAACGCCCGGCTGGCGAAGTCGCTGAACGATATCGTGCACAGCAGGCCGTAGACGAAGTTGACGGCCAGCAGGCACACCGCGAACGGGTCGAGTTCGCGAGCAACCACCTGCTGGCCGTCCGGATCTTGCATGATCACAACCATCAGCCTCACCTCACGGGCTGTAGCACCGGAACGCCACGACGGCTATCGCGGTTTGACCCATCGCCACGCCGTTCGTGACCTTCGCTTCCGTGCGGAGGGTAACCGTTTCGCCACGATGCGCTGACACATCCCACAGCCCACTGTAGAACGCGCTGGACGTGACGCCCAGTGCGGCAAAGTTGAGGATCATCTGCGGCTGGCCCCCCTGCGCGTCGATGCTCAGCCGCACCTCCCCAGCGGCCCCGGCCAGTGTGCAGGCGAAGAACCGGTAGTCCAGGGAGTTGCCCACCACGTTCATGCGACCCTCGTTCACCGTGTGCCAGTCGGCGTCCGAGGGGGTGGGGGACGCGGGCCACTGAGTGACCGTGCCGGTGGCGCCCATCGCGATGTTCTCGTGGGGCCACTGCTGGCCCCACGCTCGCGACTCCGTGAACAGGCGTTTACCGTCGCCGGAGAACATGTGGATGGTTTGCCGCAGCCCGGCGCCGAACGCCCCGTTGGGGTCGTGGTCGTAGATCGCAATCGACATGTTGCCCTGGGTGACGTCGTCCCGGAACAGCACGAAGCCTTTCTGCGGCTTGTTCAACGTGGTGTCCAGTGGGAAGAACTCGCCTATCCACAGGAAGTTCACTCGTGTCCCGCCGGGCGTCAGGTAGTTACCGAGGAAGCGTATGAGGCCGTTGCCAACCACCGCGTTGGTGAGCGGGTTGTTGCGCATGAGCTGATCAGCAGTGCGTTTCGCGGCGGCCAAGGCATCGATCAGACTGGGGTTGCGGGGGGAGTACCGCTCGGGACTGGTCATAGTGTGTCACCCGCGATCAGCAGTTCGATTACGTCGTCCTGCACTCCTTGTGGCGGGACCACGGTCCAGCCGTAGATTCTGGTCAGGAATTCCACGTAACCGTTATCGTTGCGCAAATCGGGCGGCCAGGTGGAGTCGTTGCTTTCCAGAATGACTTCGTCACCAATATGATACGACCCGAAGAACGGTGCCCGGTTGGCCCGCACGGACAGTTTCGCCACGAACTTCTCGTTGCTGAGCTGCTGCCACATGTACCGGTAGGAGTATGATTCGAGCGTGGCCGTTTCCCCCACGTCCGGGTCGGAGAACCGGGCTTCGGCCTGCAAGAACCCGAGGTCCCATTCACTGACACCACCGTCGGTGTTGGTGACCAGTGTCTTTACTTGCAGCTCCTCGTACCCATTTCCCCGGCCCCACACAATGTTGACGACACTGGAGCCGTCGTACGAGAAGTCGAACGAGCTGACGTTTCCGCCGCCGGTACTGTCGAATCGGAAGCGCGGCACCGGATATTCGTCTCCGAGCTGCCTGCCGAGTTTCGGGAATCCCAGGATGTACTGCACCCGGAATGTGTTCGCCGACATGGCATCGGGCCCGTCAAGCACGACCGGTTTCGTGGTCCACTCGTACGAGTTGGTGGCCAGCTGGGATCGGTTCTGGTGTGCTTCGAGCAGGTTCGTTTCTTGCCGCTCGGCATACGACCAGTCCCGCAGTACGCCGGTGGGCACGGTGGGCGGGTCAATGGTGATCCAGCCGGGGAACAGCCCGGAGCCCAGGGGTATCAGGCTGAACAGCGCGGGATCCAGGAGGTCGGCGGCGATCTGTTGCTGGTCCTCGGCCGCCCACGTCATGGCTTTGGTGATGAGGCGCCGGGCCCACAGGCTCTCGACGGTCTGCCCGAAGATGGCGATCCGCCCGGTGGCGGGGGAGGGCGGCGCGGCCCACACGATGTAGTGCTGGACGGGTATGGCCACCCACTGCCCGGAGACGTCATCGAGGGTTTCCCGCACGACCACGATACCGGTGATGCGGGGGATCACCTTGTCCCACGGGTAGAGCGCCTGGACTTCCGGGTCGGCGAGCTGAAGGTGTGCCCGCAGCTCGCCGACACCGCGCATGACTTCACTGAACCGCACGCCGGACAGGGGCAGCGGCACGTTGCTGATCACCGTGGGGTCACCGTTCTGGTACGCCACCGGCCAGAACGTGTAACGGGACTGCTGTATTTCAGTGGCGACGGGGTCAACGAAGGGCGGGTAGGGGAGGGTCATGGGTCACTCGTTCGGGAACGTGAAGGTGTCGGGTGCGGCCTCGTACTCGAACTGGTCGCTGTCCAGGGGCATGGTGATGGTTCTGGCGTCGAGGTGGTGCCGGTTCCAGGCGTCCACGATCATCTGCTGCCCACGGTGCGGTTCGCGTGCGGTGGCGTTGATGTCGGGGTTGTCGGCGGCGGCGAACAGCCACGTCTTGTACGTGTGGTCGGGGATGGTGACGGCTTTCGCGTAGACGATGATCAAGGGTTCTCCTTCAGACGAGGTTGGTCCCGCTGGCGCCCGGGTCTAGGCCCATGTCCCAGACGAGCAGGTCGGTGACACGGGTACCGTCCGCGAAGGATTGCACGGTGCCGCTACCGCTGGTGCGCCCGACCACGAGCCACAGTTTCAGTGTGCCGGTGATCGTGGACGGCCAGAGGGTTCCCACGCGGACCGGAATCGTGGTGGGGGTCCATTCGCTGCGGGCGCCCGCGAGGGTGGCGCTGGCCGCGCTGGGGGCGCTGCCGTCGGTGGTGCCCACGATCTTGCCGAACACGATATCGGTGCTCACGGTGGCGTTGACGGCGAACACCGGGGATTCGATCATGTAGAGCCGACCGGTGATCACCGACACCCACAGTTCGATCACACCCTGGCCGGTGGCCGACGTGGTCGCGGTACTGGACGTGATACGCCGGTGGCGGGCGATCATCACCTCGCCGGTGATGGTGAGCCACGCCGAACCGGTCCAGCGCTGATACTTCTGCAAGTCGCTGCGGTAGGCCAGCTGGCCCGTGAAAGGCGTGGTGACTTTGCTGGTCAGGTCGGCTGAGCCGGACGCCACCACGATATCGGTGACCCGCCACGTTCCCGCGCCGGACGCGACCTCATGGACGCTGCTGTCATTGCGCCAGATCGTGAACCCGGCATGTGGGGAGCCCAGCGCGGTGCGCTCGGTGCCGGACTCGATGGGCAGGATCGCGGCGGACGGCACGGTCTTGGCGCGCATGTCCTGCAACGTGGGGCTGGTGACACCGGCGTTGACCACGGCCCGCACGATCGGGATGAAACTGGACGGCAACGCCGGGTCCACGGGGGTGCCAGCACTGTTGGCGCCCTGGATGATGGCCGGGATCACCGAGTTCAGGCCGGAGGAATCGTAGAAGTTGTCTTTGACCTGGAACCCGATGATGTCGTTGCGGTTCTGGGTGGGGCTGGATCCGGCGGGGGTGACGGTCAGGTTGGACGGGTTGGCGACGATGTAGTCACCGGCGTCGCTGGCGAACGTGTTCTGGACCAGACCCGCGCCGGGGCCGATGGTGACGTCCATCCCGGCCGGGTTGGAGTAGGCCGGGAACCGGTCGGGGTAGAAGCCTTGCCGGGCGGTGTGGTTGGTGGACATGTCCCGGGCGTTGGGCACGGTGTGCAGGTACATCCGGTCCAGTAGCGCGGTGTAGGTGCCTCCCTGAAGGTGGCCGGGTGGCGTCAGCAGTGTCATCGGTGTTTCCTTTCAGCTGAACGTGCTGCGCCATTCGAGGCGTAGGAGAGCTTCGGGGTGGTAGGCGTCGCTGACGGTGCGCCAACGGATGGTGTTGGGGCCGGGCTGCAAGGGGAACGGGGTGCCGATGATGCGAATGTGGCTGGGTGTGACGACACCGGTTTTGGAGTCTACGCGCACGACTTCGAGTGGGTCCAGGTCGTGGTTGACCTGCCATTCTTGGCCGGTGGTAACGTTGGTGATAATGGGAAAGTCGGCTTCCCCGGTGATGATGAACACGGGGTAGGCGTAGATGTTTCCGTTGTTTACGCACACCATTTCTCCGCCGATGGACGTGGCGGAGCCATACGTGTAGTTGAATGTTTTACTGTAGGTTCGTCCTTCGATCAGGCCCGGGTTACGCAAACCGACCTGATTGAACTCGGCCGCACCGGCCTGGAACTTCCACGGCGTGGACGCCACCAGCTGGAAACTGATCCGGGCCGCGACACCCCCGGCCCGGTAGCCGGGCACGACCTCCGGCAGGAACGTCCCCTGCGGGCGGGTGATCAAAGCCTGCCGCAGGCCGGTACCCCAGTCGTACTGCTCCCAGATGACCGGCTGCCGCGCGCCGGTCGCCGTGTGTGGCCCGAATATCTGGCGGATCTTCGCAAGGTTGCGCCGCAGGTCTTCTGCTGTGGGCGCAACCATCATCGCGGACACTTCCAGCACTTTCGGCCCCACCGACTGGGGTCCGGTGAACGCCCCATCCCGGCCACCAACTTCGTCGAGCGGGAGAATGTAGGTGGCCGATTCCCACCCGGCGGGTTCACCGGCGATGGTCATGGTTCCGTCGGGCAGGGCCCGGTTCCACCAGAAGTCGAAGGCCGGGGACTCCTCCAGCAGGGGGCCCATCCGGTACTGGCCGGTGAGGGCGGGGACCGGGAACGTGGCTACCGGGTTGGGGGCCGTCATTTAGAAGCCTCCCAGGCTCACGAAGCTGTCGGGTGCTGTCAGACCGCGCTGGACGCTGCCAGCGCTCACGGGCAGCGCTGAGTCCCCGGACGCCAGTGCCTGGGCGCCGCGCCGGAGGACCTCGCTGGTGAACTGCTGCACGTCGCTGCCGGGCAGCATGTGCACACTCTGGTTGAGCACGGTGACACCCGCAGCCCCGGCGGCCGTGGCCCCGGCCCGGCCCCGGGCCGACAGGTCCAGGCTCATGCTCGGGTCCACGGCGGGCAGCAGGCTGGCGCTGACCGCCTCGGACAGTTTCGCGGCGGCGGCCACAGCGGGCGCGATGGACCGGGTCAGCCCGATCACGATGCCGTCACCGACATGTTCGGCGTCGGCGATGGCACGCTTGGCGGGCGACGAGATCCCGAAGAAGTCGAGGAAGCCGTTCCACGCGTCGGACGCGATCTGCTTGACTTTCGCCACGATCTTACCGGCGACGTTGCCGATACCCCGGATGATTCCGTCAACGAGGTTTTCACCAGCTTTCAGCGCGTCACGAGCCAGGTCACCGAGGAAGCCAAGGACTTTCCCGGGTAGTTCCCGGAAGAAGCGCACGATATCTTCGATGCCACGGCCGACGGCGCGGGCGGCGTCACCGATGGTGCTGCTGATGAACTCGCGCACTTTGTTGAACGCACCCGACACGATACCGGTGAGGAAGGTGACGGCGGCACTGAAAGTGTTGATGATCGCGCCCCACGCGCCAGTGATGATGCTGGAAATCAGGGCGAACACATTCCTGATGAGACCGGCCATGCTGTTGAACACATTCGCGACCTGGTTTGCGACAGCGGCCACAATGGTGGCTATCAGTTCGATCGGGGGAATAAGTATGCCCAGAACGAACTGTGCGACTTCGGTGAAAATGGGAATTAGGTCGGCGAACACGCGCGCCACGGACACGATGATGGGCACTAGTTTCGTGACCAGGCCAACCAGGGTGGGCAGGATCGCGGCGACCAGCTGGAGCAGCGGGGGCAGCAGTGGTGCGACCGCGCCCACGATCTGGAAGAACGCGGGTATCAGGGGCACCAGGGCGGTGAGCACTTGGCCGAGCAGGGTCGCGATCTGGGCGATGATCGGCTGCAAGGTGGGCAGTACCGAGTTGAGTCCCTGGTCGATGGCGGTGGCCACCTGCTCGATCACGGGGGCCAGGGCCTCGAACACCTTGCCCAGCGCGCCACCGATGATGCCTGCGATCTTGCCGATAATCGCGATCAGGGGCGCGGCGGCCTGAATGAGGGTGGCGAACCCGGAAGCGAGAGCGGCGATACCGGGCGCTGCGGCTTGCAGCGCGGTGCCGATCGCGGACACCACCGGCAGCAGTGCGGGCCCGATGGTGCTGGCCAGGTTCCCGAGGATCGGCGCGAGGGTGGTGCCCACGATGGTCGCGAGCTGCAAGAAAACAGGTACGACGGCGGCGACGATCTGCCGCATGGTGGTGAAGAACCCGATTAGCGCCTGCTGGCCGGGGATGCTGCTGGCCCAGGAGTTGAACGCGGTGCCGATGGCCAGCAGGCTGTTGAGCGTGCCGCCCCCGGCGGCGTCGGCGGCCCGGAACACGGCGGCCAGGCCCTGACCGAACTGCTGCGCGATTTGGGCGAACTGCTGCAACGTGTCTATGGAGCGTTGAAAGAACGCTTCCAGCTGGCCGGTGGCGGCGGCGTTGCGGATGAACGCGCCGAACTGTTCGGCCAGCCCGGCGACGGCTGTGGTCATGCCGGGCAGGAAGGTGGCGCCTACCTGGGTGAGGTCCAGAATCGCCGACAGCGCGGGCTGCACAGCGGGAACCAGGTTCGCGAACGCCTGTTTGAGGGAGTTCACGAGCAGCGTGGTCTGGCCGACTACTTCGCCTTCGGTGGCGAAGCTGATGGCTTCCTTTGCGGCGGCGTTCATGGACTGGGCGAGTCCACCGAACAGGGACCGGGCGAGCGGCAGGTACCGGGTGGCGAGCGCGTTCACCGAGGCGCCCAGGCCCCGGAAAGCCTCGTTCTGCACACCGAGTTTCATGTCGTCGAACGCGGGTTTGACCTTCGCGATTTCGACCATGAACTTGCGCGCCTCGGGGGCGAGGGCTTTCAGCGACTCGCGGAACGCGGCGGCGTCACCTGATGCGAGCGCCTTGAACGACTCGCCGACGTTCTCCATCGCTATCTGCGCTGTCGCGCTCGCGGCTTTCACGAGCGCGAACACAGCGGGCAGGAGACCTACGACACCGGCGGCTTGCGCGGCGGCGCCCACCAGCCCGATCAGCCCGGTGGCCAGAGTGGAGACACCGGCGAGCGCGGTAGCCGCTGCCGCGCCGATCAGGACCAGGCGCATACCGGCGAACGCGACCTGGGCGAAACCGGCTGCGGCACTGCGACCGGCGTTGACGAGCCCCGCGAAGATCCCCATGACTTTCTTCGAGGTGCTGTCAGCGTCTTTTTCGATGCCTTCGGTGCTGCCGGGTCCGATCCCGGCGGTGCCCTCTTTCAGTGCCTTGGTGGCGATGGATCGGATTTCCCGCGCGAGTGACCGGCCGTCGGCTTCTAGCCGTATGGCAGCGGTGCCGATAACGCGGGCCATCAGGCCACCTCACGATGGGCGGCGGCGTCTACTCCCGCTGGGGAGTGGTGGCAGCTTCTCAACGTCACCAGCTGCCCCTTTCGCGCCCAGTTTCCCGGCCATCGCCTGATGCTCGGGTGTGAGACCCCACGTGGCCCGCGCGTCCTGCGGGCGCAGTCTGGCCTCTGCTTTCACAACCCCTGCCATCAGCTCCTTCAGCACGTCGTGCGGAGCGTCGGCGTAGGCCGCGTACACCGCATCTAGCCACGTGGCGAGGTCGGTGGACAAGTCGAGTCCCGCAAGTCCGAGCTTGCCGGAGATGTACGTGTCGTAACCCGGCGTGATGGACAGTCCATGGATCACGAGGATGCGGGCGTATGACCTTTTCCCGCGATGCTGACCATCCATTCCATCAGGTTTTTCAGGTCCTCGAATTCCACGGTCACATCGTCGTCTTCTTCGATCAGTTCCCGCCACCGGCGCCGCGAGGACCCGTTGGTGTGGTGCAGGAACTTCTCGGCCTGGTCCATCGGGTATATCTTCCCGTCGGGTCCCCGGAATTTCTGGACCGGCGGCCGGGGGTCTTCTTCTTCGGCGATTTGTTGCAGGAAGCGTGAGCCTTCCGCGTCGTCGGTCGGGGCTGTGGCCTGGTCGGGGAGCGGTTCCGGCTTCCACTTGTTGGGGACACCGTCTTTGTTGTCCAGCATGCTGGACAACAGCCGGATCGTGTTGTCAATCACCTTCAGGTCGGCATCGTCCTGGACACGGATCAGCCGGGCGAGCGCGAACATATTGGTTCGCGGGGCGGCCAGGAAGTGATGCACTTCCGGTTCGTCGTCGCGCATGACCGTGATGCTGAACGGGTAGCGCCGGGCAGGCTGGGGAGGGCGGTTCGGGTCTGCGCCGAAATGCCTCGTCACGGTGTCTCCTGGCGGGTGGGTCAGATGGCCCCATATGGCAGGGCCATGGTGAGGTAGAGGGTACCGGTGGTGCCGGGGTGGTGGACTTGTCGCCGAAACAACACTTGCCCACCAGCCGTGAAGCGGAGCGCTTTTCTCCGCCGGGCCCGGATGATGTGGGGGGCGGTTCCGTCGTGCTCGGCCATGGTGTATCTCATGCCGCGCCTACCGGCCCACACTTCCACATACGGCCCGCGTTTGACGTGGCCGGGCGGCTTTACCTCGATCGTGGACAGCAGTTTACCGGTACGGACACGTACCAGTTTGCGGGACTGGAACGCCACCCGGGTCATGCGCCGGGTGAGGTCGTGCACGACCGGGCCGCGTTCGTCGTGGATGAACGCTTTCGGCTCGCCGGGGTCGAAGGTGACCTGCCCGACACGCAGGCGTACGACCATGGTTCACCTCAGGTTCAGGACCGTGATGGCCAGTGTGGTTTCCAGGGCGGCTTTGTCCCCGAGGGGCCCGACCACGTCCACCACGCCCGGAATGACGCTTTCCGTCTTGGCTTCGAGCCCTTTGCGGACTCGCGCCGCGAACGCGGTGACCGCTTGGCTGATCATGCCGCTGTCGCGCAGATAGCGCAGCCCGGCGGCGTGGATCGCGTCGCGGCTGACGTTCCCGTTCGAGTCGGGTGCGGGAATGCAGCGCACCAACTGGACGACGAGGACCGCGTGACGTACGGCGGTGGCGCTGATCGGGGAGCCGGAGCGGGCGGAGTCACTGGCGTTGTCCTGCGCGGGTCCGTATCCGATCCCGTCGAGGCTGACGGTGAGCTGGTCACAGTCCCACGCGATGGTACGGGCATCACCGGATACGACACATTGCCGCTCCGGCAGGGGCTCGACATCGCCGGGGGCCGCCGCGTAGTGGTCGATGATGCATTGCAGGAACTCTTCCGCCGTGTCGGCGATGTCGAGTCCTTTGCCGAGCGTGCTCACTCTTGCTCCAGCCGGGCCAGCGCGGCATCCAAGTCCGGCGCGTTCCTGGTTTTGCGGGAGGCCCTGGCCTTGGTTTTGCGGGGGCTGTCCTGGCTGCGGAGCTGGGCGAGGGTGGGCAGTTCTTCCGGCGCGTCATCGCCGGTGGTGTAGTCCCAGTTCGACCACAGCATGGCCTGTTCGACGGTGCCATAGTGTTTGATCAGCGCGGCGTATTCGACTTCCCGGGCTTCCACGTCGTCTTCAAAGGTGTCGTGGTTGAGCAGTGGGGCGCCGTCGATGGCGTACAACATGGGGGACATGTCATCGGCGGAGTATTGGTCCATCATCGGACGGGTGTCTGCCAGGTAGTTGCTGGGGTGCTGCGGCGAGTCGGCGGGGGCGAACGGGTCGATGTGCGTCATTGGGGGCTCCTGACGGCGGCTGGGATGTCGGGGGACCAGATCCTGGCGGATCGCTGGTGGCCTCGCGGGTTGACGGCGGACAGCCACATGTCCACTTCCGGGACGCCTGTCCGGTATTTGTCCAGGAAGTCATTGATGGACAGTTTCTCAATGGTGAGACCCTGCCGCGTGATGGACACGACGTTGCTGGGCAGGCGGCATTCACCGATCCCGGTCGCGGCCCGCGCGAGTTCGGTGGCCAGTGCTATCGCGGCTTCTTTTCCGCCCAGGGGCGGCGGTTCGCCCCACAGGTAGGTGACGGTCGTGTCGCCACCGCACGTGTTCCAGCCTTGGTTGTCGAGTCGTTCCAGCCAGCCTGTGCGCAGTAGTCGGTAGTCGGTGAACGGGTCACCGTCGATGGTGACCGACACGATGCCGGTGATGAACTTGCGCGGCAGCTTGATGGCCATCGGGGCCTGGATGTGCCTGAACCCAAACGGCAGCAGCTCCCATGGCACGCTGGGCAGGCCGCCGTCCCCGTACACCCAACAGCCGCAGCGGCCCCACGAGTCGTGGTAGGGCCACGTGCCGGTGGCCACCTCGGACGGCCAGGATCTGAGCACGGCGGTTTCACTGCATCCGCCGCCGTACCAGCGGCGCCCGGAGAATGCCCACAACAGTTCGCTGGCACGCAACAGCAGGACGGTCCACTCCGCTTCGGTGGTGGTCAGTTCGTCCCTGACCGCCTGGGGGACGTCCACGAAGTTGGCCCAGCTGGAGCACAGCACGTCGGATACGGGGGCGGCGACACCGGGGCCGACCGCTTCGGACACGACGGACGCGCTGGCGACCATGGTGAGGGTGGTGGCGCTGTCGACGACTTTGATCTCGTCGACAGCGCCACCACTTTGCATGGTGCTGGTGACGGCGAACGCGGTCACCTTGTCGCTGTCCACGGCGGGCGCGGTGCTGATCGTGGCGGTTCCGGTGACGTCCCGGACGTCCAGGCCGGGGTCTTCGTCGGCAATGACGACATCCACCCAGTAGTTGCCGCCGTTGAAGTACTGGTTGGGGTATTCCAGGCCGACGGTGGGCTGCTTGAACGAGCCTTGCTGGATGCTGCCGATACCGGACGGGACACCGGCCGCGTCGGGCGCCGTGATGATGCCGGACACGATGCCGCCGACACCAGGCCCGGTGGAGAAGTACCCGCCGGTGGGGGTGTAGTCGCCGGTGAGCACGGCAGCCTTGTAGGTGGTGTTCGCGGCGAGCGGAACAGCCGGGACCACGTCGGCGTCCTGCCATCCGGTGCCGGACAGGGTGAACTCGACGTCGGTTCCGGCGACGGGCGCTTCTCCGGCGACGGTGTACACCCGGCCTTCGGCGGCGCCGGTGGTCGGGTTGGTGACGTCGAGGGTGCCCCGGTAGAAGCGGATTTTCTTGAGCCAGCCGGGGGCGGACAGCCGGAAGATCACGCCTCGGCTGATGTCAGAGGGGTCGTTGCCGTCGGCGGCCGGGCCGTTGGTGGCTGGCCAAATCGAATAGTCTGTCATTGGCCCTCCCGCCTGGTCAGGCTGCTGCGGTCAGTGTGGGCGTGACGCGCAGGACACCGACGCCACCATAGGATTCTGCGTTGGACAGTAACCCGCCGGTGTAGAAGGTCCCGCCGGAGCTTGCCGTCCACAGCCCGAAGTGGGTGTAGGGGCCACCGGCGGCCACGTCGATGGCCACCTGGCTGCCGACCCGGGAACCTCCAGCGGCTGCCGCGAAGATCGTTTGTTTGCGCGCGTAGGGCGCGGGCACGACCTCGTTCGCGCCGGTAGTGCCCGGGTCGCCGGTATGCAGGGATACCCAGGTGGCGGCGGCGAGCGCGTCCACGGTCGCGTTGCGGGCGGCGACGCTGTTACCCATGTGCGTTTCCCTTGCTGTTCGAGTGGGGGGCCGCCGCCAGACGGCCCCCCTGTTCCCACCCGCCCAGGATGTCGCCCCTGGGTGGCTTGTGGTCAGACGACCGTGAGGAAGCCTGGCGTGAAGTCGGGCGCGGTGTCGACCCGGGCGAACTGCCACACGCGGTCCGACAGGAAGGGCCAGTCGCCGACGGGCCCGTCCCCCCAGTTCGCGTTCTGGATGCTGAATCCTTCGAACGCGGGCAGCAGCGGGTCTTCACCGGAGAGGGTCCACGCGTCGGACGGCCGGACGTACGCCCGGGGGATCACCCAGTGCAGGTACGGCAGTTCGGTGGCGCCCGCGCCGTCGAGAATGGCGCGGGACCACAGTTCGATGCTGACACCGTTCGGGTTGGGGTCGACACCCACTTCGGGCGCCCGGTAACCGATGTCGGTGAAGTTCGTGCCAGGCGTGGTGGTGGTGACGGCGACCGCCGGGGCGACACCGCCGGTGAACGCGCCGTTGGCCGACATCTGCACCACGTTGCCCAGGTCGGAGTCCCAGGTCACCACGTAGGGCGTTCCCGGCCCGGGGCCGCCGGTGACGACCAGATCGCCGGGGTCCACGTTCGACAGTGCTTCGAGCGCGGATTGCACGGCGGCGGCGGCGGCGTCGAACGCAATCGCCGCTGTGGTCTGCGCGTTGTAGGTGAGGGTGAAGGTGCCGCCGGTGGGGGTCCCGGTGATGGTGATCGTGTGCACTTCTGACACGGCGGCCCGGGTGATCACGTCACCACCGATCGCGAACGCCAGGACGTTGGGGTCAGGGCTGCACACCGACAGGTCGGAGATGGTGCCTCGGGTGAGCGAGTCGGGCGCCCGGAACGACAGGCACAGGTTGCCGCTGCCGTTGCGCTGCTCGATCGCTTCACCGTCGGTGTATTCCAGGCCGATACCGGCGGTGACCAGGGCATCGGTGATGTAGGCGTTGTTCGCTCCGACCAGCGGTGCGCCCACGGTGTTCAGCCGGGTGAGGCGCATGCCGATGGCGAACAGGCTGCCTGAACGGTCGTACACGGCATACCCTCCTAGCTTGTCTCGGGGATCTCGATGGACACGGCATGCAGCGTGCACGGGTCGAACGTCGCGGCGAACAGCCGATCGGCCACGTAGAGGGTCGTGTTGGTCCGCCAGTTCTCGGCCCGTTCGACCCGGACGGTGTCCAGTCGTACCTGCACGGGCCCGGTGGCGTACATCCAGCTGCCCGCCGTGGGCGCCGGGTCGACACCGGGCGTGGTGACCACCACGCCGATAGCGGGGTCAACGCCGCCGGTGAACGAGCCGTTGGCGACCAGCGTGCTGACGTTGCCGAGCGCGGCGGCGAAAGTGACCACCCATGGAGTGTCGGGTCCGGGGCCGCCGGTGACGGTGACGTCACCGGGTGCCAGGTTGGTGAGCGCTTCCAGGGCGCTGTCCACTTCCCCGGCGCTGGCGTCGAAGTCGAGCGGGTCGGTGACCTGGCCGTCGTAGGTGAGAGTGAAGGTACCGCCGGTGGGTCCGCCGGTGATGGTGATGGTCTGGACCTCGGATGTTCCCGCACCTTCGGGACCAACACCGGAGTAACCCGAGTCGGCGATGACACGGGCCCCGGAGTAGGTGAACAGCATGTCGCCGACCCTGACTAGCGAGTCGGCCAGTACGGGCACGAGCCGGGTGGGGACGTGGATCCAGGCGTCCATGCCCAACTGGGCGTCGCGGGTGGCTTCTTCGAGCAGTCCCAGGCCGACGTGTGCGATATGCGGGCCCCCGGGGACAACGATCGCGTCCGCGCTGGCCAGGTAGGCGTTGACGGCCGTGGAGTCCCCGGCGGTGGCGGGCGTTTCGTACGGGTTGGCTTGGCTGATCGCGCCCAGTTCCAGTTCGCGGGCGACCATCCACGAGGTGATGGCCTCGGCTTGGCGGCGGGCCCGATCCGGGTCGAGGTCGCGTTGAAGCGTGGTGCATTCGTCTTCGACACGGAACGCTACCGGCCGGTAGTAGGCGACGTCGTCAGTGCCCGACCCTGCGGCTGTCGTGAACTCGGTGCCGCATGGATCGAACCCGGTGGCGGTAGGGCAGCGTTCGGGCCGCCATGCGATGCCCTGCTGCCACCGTTCGCCATCGTCCGGAATCAGTGCGTTACGCACCAGTCCGTTTGTGGGCGCGGCGGCCCTGACCGGCTCTACAGGCTCAAACATGAGCCTCCCTCCTTCCTGGGGGGAAACCCAGCCCCTGGGCTGCTCGGGGAAACCCAGGGGCTGGGAGCCGGTTAGTCGACGACGGCGGCAGTGGACACGGTGGCGGCCGAAGCGCCACGCGGCTGGACGGGCATCACGAGGTGGAACGATTCGATGCCCCGGAAGAACGGCATTTCGAACGACTCGCTGAACGTCTGGAACCGGTTCTCACCGATCAGCGTCGAGTCACGCACCACACCCAAGTCGAGGGTCCCGCCGTCCAGGTACATCCAATCACCCTCTTGGAACAGCAGGGAGGAGATGGCGTCCGGGAAGCCGGGGACGGAGCCGCCGGTGACCAGCGTGGTGTAGAACTGCGCGGGCACGACCACGTCCGGGTCCGGCTCGATGATGTCGGCCGGGTCGATACCGTCGAGGTGCCACGTGATGTTGACGTTGCGGTCGGTGAAGAACTGGTTGATTGCGGCGTCGGTCATGTGCAAAACCTGGGTTCCGTCACCCACCATCTGGCGGGTCATGTCCGCGCGCATGAGGTTCTTGGCCCACAGCGGCAGGATGAGTCGCAGGGCCGCGTCGTCGGCGAGCCGGTGCACGTTCTTGAAGTACGCGATCATCTTGTCGAGGGTGACCAGGATGTCACGCACGGCACCGAGCAGGACGGCCGGGCCCACGATCTGCTTGCTGCCCGCGATGATCTGGCCGTACAGCCGGTTTTCGGCGAACCGGTCGTGTGCGATGCGCTGCGCCCGCACGACGCTGTCCATGAACTCTGGGTCGAACCGGGTGGACATGTTCGAGAACGTGAGACACTGGTAAATCGCTTCGATCTCAGCGATTTCCAGGCCGGGGCAGTCGATTTCGACGCACGTCTTCGGCACGAGCGGGTCGGCTTCGTCGTTGGCGATGGTCCACACGCCGATGCCGCCGGTTTGCCCGACACCGTTGAGCGCGGGCCGGTACTGCACGCCGCCCCGGCTGGTGCCGAACCTGACGAGCGCGTCCCGGATGGGGCGCCCGGTGTCGCCGACGGTGCGGATGTCGTAGAGGTTTTCGATGGGCGCGCACAGCCCGGCGGCGGTGAGGGAGTTCTGTGCCGCGTGGGTGCCGCGTGCGGCGTCCACGACGGCTTCCATCTTCGCGAGGTTCTCGAACGCGGACACCCGGGGCTGAAGGAAACGCTCCTCGGGGTAGTCGGCCCGGACGGTCGCGATCGTGTACCGGTCGGTGCCGGGGTGGCTGGCCCGCCCGATGCTCTGCAAGCGGTTCGCGAACGCGGCGGCCAGGCCCTGACGGTCCAGCTGAGCGCCGGGCTGGATCTCGCTGAGTCCCACGGCTGCCGTGGTGCGGTAGTGGACCTGCGGCCGGACGGGGGCGGTGTGCGCGACCCGGCCTGTGTTGGTTGCGCCCATCTTGCGACGTCCGTCGGCGGTCACGGGGGCCCCCTCCTCGGGAGTGGTGTCGTCACCGTCGGCGCCGTCACCGGGGCTGTTGTCGGGCTCGACAGGGGGTTCCGGCCTGGGTTCCGGGACTTCCACCGGCTCCTGCTCGGGTGCCGGTGACTCGGCAGTCAGGTCGGAGAGGGCGGCCAGGGCGGAAGCGGTCTCGTCGGCGAGGGCGGCGCGGGAGGTCAGCTCGCCCCTGATCGCGTTCGCGGCTTCCTGCAATCCCGTGACGGACGCGAGAACCTCAGCGGTGGGCGTGGCGCCTTCGAAAGCGGCGGCGTCCTGACGGATCGCGGCGAGCGCCTGGTTCAGCTCGGTGGCGGTTGCCTCGGTGAGCCGTCCCAGGATGTCCGCGTTGAATTCAGACATCGTTGTGTTTCCCTTCCCACTGCGGGGTTGGCGGTCAGTCGGAGGGATTCGGCTGGGCCGGTACGCGCTGGCGAACTGGGTTCACCGCGTCGCTGGTCTCCGTGCTGGCCTGATGGTAGGCGGGGAAAGGGAACGGGTGGGGTGACTTGCGGTCGTCCCGCAAGTACAGCGAACCCCCCGGCTGTGAGCGCCGGGGGGTTCGGGGGCTGGGGTGTCAGCGTATCGCGTGCGTGTGCGGCCGGGCGTACTCATAGAACGTCTTGGTGGGCTCGCCACGGCCGAAAAGGAAGCCGAGCAGGAAGATTCCGGTGATGACGACCAGCACGCAAAAGCTCTTGATGTCGCCGCGCCCGACGTGTGGGGTCATCGCCGCACCTTGCCTTTCTCATTGCAGGTGGGCGCGTGCGGGTGGTACAGCACGTGTCCGGCGGCGACCATGGCGGCGCGCTTGTTGCGCGGCAGTTCACCGCCGAACAGGACATCACCCACAACCTGGGCGGTGATCGAACCGTGCTGGTCCGCTTCGAGGTTCACCGGCACTTCCACGGGCAGATTCTTTGACATCTGGGGGGTGCGCACGAAAGCGACCGGCTTCTTGCATCGTTCGCAGTTCCTGTGCGCCCATGCCGGGATGCCAGTCATGTCGTGTCCTTCCTGGGGGAGATGATGATCTGCAAGCCGATCATGCCGCCCAGCCGGACGGTGACATCCCGGTATGGCTGGTACTCCCGCACGGTGGCCGCGTACTTCCGGGCCTGCACTGGGTCACAAGTGCGGGGCAGATTGAGGATGATGCAGTTGTCGGGGTACCCCGAGGGAAGCGTCGTTCTCGTGGGGACGTGGATCCAGCCGGGGATGCCGTGGTGCACGGTCAGGCTGGTGATGATGCGGGCAGCGGAGTGGGCTCGTTTGGGCCACGGCCGGAGCTTCACCTGTCCGTTGTCGAAGAGGTTCCGCAGAGCCCCTTCGGCAAGGTGGTGGTTACCCCAGTAGTCGTTTTCGATGCCATTGGGCCCGTAGGTGCGGGTGCGCACCCAGTCCGGCCCGACTTCGTCCACGGTGTAGGTGATGGCGACGATGAGATCGCCGCCTCCCGAGGCGACCAGTCCGGGCACCGGGACTGGTCGGTTGATGATGGCTCCGACGTGGAAGTAGCTGGCGCGGGTCATGATCGCACCGGCGCCAGGTCGTTGAGAGAAC
>WUUC01008425.1_pt1 | contig 18073 bp, 16 predicted proteins | sample 6278441 | NCBI WGS metagenome assembly WUUC01 (sample SAMN13675441, study PRJNA597444) | soil metagenome | isolation source: soil | place: USA: Washington | collected 2017-10 | reverse complement strand
CTCCAGTTTAGCCACGTGTTCCGGTCTCGCGTAGCGTGGCCGGCATGGGTGGATCTGAGCGGCCCGGCGATCAGTATGCGGCGATTGCCGCGGCGTTCGACGATCTCGACAGGCTGCCTTTGCGCGCCATGGCCGAAGTGCCCACGTTCCTGGCGGCGCTCGGTCCGGTGGACGGCCTCGATGTTCTGGATCTGGCCCGTGGCCCGACCGATCCGATCCGCTACCTGTTGCACAATGTCGCTGAACCGATGGATCTCGGCCAGTTCGACATGGTCACCGCAAGCTTTCTGCTCAACTACGCCGCGACCCGGGATGAGCTCGGCGCGATGTGCACGAACATCGGCCGGCATCTGCGACCCGGCGGACGGTTCGTGGGAAACCTCACCAACTCCAGCTTCGACCCCGACCGTCCGCACGACGACCGGTACGGACTGACCATTTCCTGGGCCCACCCCGCCGACGGCGACGAGCTCGCCTTCGAGTTGCGCTCTACCACCACGATCGCGGCCTCCTGCTACTACTGGACCAACGACACCTACCAGGCGCCGGGGATCGGTAAACGTGGTCACCCGTATTGGTGCTCTCCAATTGGGCGCGCGACTGACTCTTCGGTGGTGAGGACGCTGAGTTCCTTTCGGACGTCGAAGGGAAGATGATCGAGAGCGATTCGCCGGGCCATCCAGTCCATCACGCTGGCGGCTTCGGGAATGTCCGGGTCGTCGGTGAGACCGAATGGCTCGAACCGCAGATCCTTGAGTTTCGACACAATCACCTCGGCCGGCGCGCCGTACTGCAGCGCGAGCGACAGCACGATGGACAGCGCGTTCATCAGGCCGCCGGCGGTGGAGCCCTCCTTGCCCCACTTGGCGAACACCTCGCCGATGCGACCGTCGGTGAACTGGTTCGTGGTCAGGAACACAACGGCTCCGTTGACCTCGACCGAGTGCGTCACGCCGTGGCGGCGCCTCGGCAACCGTTCGCGAGTGGGGGTGTGGTGCATGCCGCGTGTCCTTCACGAATGATTGTCCGGGATGGTTTCCGGGCCGATGGTCAAGATGTTCGGCACCGTGTCCGGTGCGACCGCCCGGAGCAATCCGTAACCCACGCCCGCCGCACCGGCCAGCAAACCCGGAGTCCACACGCCGGTGGGCACGCCCGTCCGCATCGTCGCGGTCAGCACCCGATGAGCGATCGCGGCGCTGGTACGCGTGGCGAGTTCGGCCAGTTCCTCGTGCCCACCGAGGCGGACGGTCTCCCGGAGGGCCTCCGCCATCCCGGTCCGGCCGTGGCACAGGGAATCGTCGACTGACGCGGACCGCTCCCCGGCGAGTGCGTCGCGCACCGCGGTGATCGCGAGCCGCAGATCGGCCTCCAGTACCGGTCGCGCCGCCGAGCACCGCGGCATGCCGAACATCGCCGCTCTGGCCAGCGCGATGCCGGCCATCCCGTCGCACCAACCCATTCCGCGTACCCGGAGGTCGCGCTCGACGTCCAGGAGAGCGATCGCCGTGTCGACCAGGTCCTGGTCTCCGCTCGCCTCACCGAGCGCGGCGAGCGCGTATGCCCGGCCCGACAGCCCACGTCCGAAGCCGGCACGCGGCGACGTGCTGGTGCGCAGCGACCGGCCCACCCGAGCCAGGGCGGCCGCGACGGGTGCCGTGGCATGGATCCGTTGCAAGCGAAGCAAAACCAGGGCTGTACCCGGCGCGCCGCCAACGACGTCCTGGTCCGGACCCACTGCGAGGTTCTGCTGGATCGCCGGAATCAGCCAACGCAACGAGTCAAGGCCAAAGCCGTCACCGCGCGTTTCCCGCAGCCGTCCGACGAGGTACAGCAGTGAACCCAGGTCCTCGTAGGCCCCGATGGACATCCCGGCCAGCTGCTCGGGATCGGGTGGCTCGTCATCGTCGAGCAGGGCACCGACCAGATCGTCGACCAACTGGCGGTAGCGCGGCGCGCCGATCACATTGTCCAACTCGGCGAGGAACACGGCGATTCCGACAACGCCCGAGGCAAGACCCAGACCGGTCCGTCCGATGACCCAGGTCTTCTCACCGAGTTGGTTGAGCGACACCCATTCCGGTCCCGGCTCGGAGTCGTGCCGCAGTGCGCTCGCCCGGAGACGTTCCGCTATCACGGTCGCCGCCTGGAGCAGCAAGGCGGTATCGGCCCGGGTCGGCGCGCTCGGAACAGCGGGCGGCGTCCGGTCGACGTCCGGAATGGTGGCCAGGGCGGCCCGCAGATACCAGCGCTGTTCCTCCAAGTCGCGTTTGGACAGACGTCGGATGCGCTGCCGCACTCGCGTCATCCCGTCTTGGGGGAACAACCCTGACGCGATCTCGCCGGTGGCATCGGACAGGACGGTGCCGTCGGTGGTCAGGGTGAACGATGGTATGTCGTTTCCGGCCAGTTGGCGCCGTTCACTGGCCAGCACCGCCGGTTGCCCGGCAATCCCGCCCCGAACATCCAGCAGGGCAAGGAAATGGTCTCGGTCGAGGGCATCGCGCAGCAGATCGGGGTGCCAGGAATCGGCAAGCAGCGCACGGTAACCGGCGGTGTTCCGCAGCACCGAGCGGACCTGGTCGCCGGCGAACGCCGCGACGGGCCCGTCCTCGGCGAGCAGTGCGTCCCGGCACCGCGTCAGCAGCCGGTAGCACGCTTCGAACCCGGCCTCGACCTGAACCCTCAGCAGCCAGGTGTCGATCTCCAATCCCGACGGCCGGGGCAGGTTGCGGCTCGGAGCTATGGGAGTGGGCCGCCGGACCACCCGCATCCGGTCGGTGCCTTCGTCAACATAGCCCAGGGACACCGACTCGGCCGCCTGTTCCGGGTCCCGCCCACCCGTGAGCGCACTGAGCTCCACACCGCGAACCTCGCCGCCGGCAACGGAGACCACGGGCTGCGGCAGGACGAGGCTGGCCAGAACCGACTCGCGGAGAGCGGGTCCGACGGCCGGACCGTGCTCGTCGTCGCGGTCCTCGAACGTACCCGGCGCGTGGAAGATGGCCTCCATGTCGATGAACACCGGGCAACGTCCGGACGCGATCACGTTGTCCATGTGCATGTCGTAGGCGCGAAGAACGTAGAAGACCGCTACGGCAGCGCCCATCCGCCAGTAGAAATCCGCCAACTCCTCGGCGTCGGCACACGGCTCCCAGGCCACGAACTCGGCCCATCCGTAGTCGCCGCGATCGAGCACGGCCGGTGCGCGCAGACCATGCCGGAGACCCCGGGCGTTGAGCCAGTGGACGAACGTCGAGAAGTGCCGCTCGCCGGACAGCGGGCGTGGTTTGTAAACGACCGCGGTGTCACCGAAGGACACCACGGCGACCGTGCGGCCGCCTCGGTGCCGGTCCCCGGCGTCGAATGTCACGTCGAGCTGGTCGAGCGAGACCTCCCGCGGGATGGCGAACGCCTCGCGCAGCGGCACCAGGTCGGTGCGGAGCCGGTTGACGAACTCGACCCGGGTGTCCACCCACTGCCGCAGATGGTTGACGAGCTCGCGGGCGAGCACCGGGTACTCGGCGAGGAGTGCCAGGGCCGTGGCCGGTTGCCGGAGGCCACGGCAGAAGCACGCGAACCGGTCCGCCGGACCGCGCCCGCACAACTCACCGTGCACCCGTGCGATGTTGAGCTCCAGGACCAGGACCCGCTTGATCATGGCGAGGAGTGGGGCGGGTTCAGGTGTGAGGAGCGGATGACCGGGTGACGGCACAAAGTCCACACCGGACTCGATGGCCGATGCGCGAAGCCGTTCGGTGAGCGTGTTCCGCGCCCACGCGACGAGCGGATCGAGCCACCGCAGAAACGCGGCGTCGGTCGTCACGTCCAACTCGCCGCTCGGCACGGCACCGCAGCGGCACGGCCGGTGCGCGGGCGCCGGCATGGGCGGCCAAGCCGCGGCGATGGTTCTCAACCAGGGTGGCGTCTCCGGCAGCCGGGCACGCAACTCCTGGCAGGATTCCCCCAGCAGCGCCGCCATGGTGTCGGATGACCCACCGTCGTCCACAAGGGACACTCGGGCCCCAGGAACGAATCGCCCTTCCCGCCATAGCCGGAGGCGAAGCTCGCCCCTCGCCCATTCCTCGGCGGTGACCCGAATGTCACCGGGCGCGCCACCCGGGCGGCGTTCGGCGAGACCGAGCCCGGCCCACCAGCGCGCGTCGTCCACAATCGGGTGCATCTCATTCGACACGTTCCGGCGGCAATTCGCTGAGGTCGATGTCCCCGGCGGGGTTTTCCGGTGGCTCGCTGTCGGAAAGCGCGCGGGCGATCGGATCCCGCCATAGCAGCGTCGCATCGGGATATTTTCCGGCATCGTCGAACATTGGCCGCATTGTACTGGATCTACCTCCCCAGGTAAGGGCCGCGCGACGAGCTATTGCGCTGATACCCGTGCCGATAACGGTACTGCACGCCTTGGTGTCCGGCAACGGTATCGGAACTGATTCGGTCCCGGCCGAATGTGTCGCCCGCACCACCGGCCGTCGATACGGTTGGCTGGCGGGCGGCGTGGATCAAGCCGTGATCGACGCGCCCGGCGCGCCGGCGCAGTGCGAATGAAATGGTGTCCGCGACGAGGAGGTGAATCATGAAGAAGTACATCAAGCCCCAGGCCAATAAGGTCTCGCAGGGCACGATTCTGCGTGCCACGAAGTAAGGGGGCGCGGCGCCATGCCCCGACCGGGGCATGGCGCCACCACGCAACCGTCGACGGTCAGCACGGGTCACCGCGGGAGTCAGGAACATGTGTGGAATAGCAGGCATCGCCCGGATCGGGGGGACACCCCTCGAGGACGCGGCCGAGGCTCTCGACGTCATGGCCGACCTCCTCGCTCACCGCGGGCCCGATGACCGGGAGGTGCTGATCGACGGACCGGTCGGACTCGCCTTCACCCGGCTGTCCCTTGTCGACCCGACGACCGGCGGTCAGCCCTTGGTCAGCGCGGACGGCTCGCTCGTGCTGATCGCCAACGGCGAGGTATACAACCACCGCGAACTCGCCGCGGGCCTGCCGGCCGGTACGCAGCCGCGCACCGGCTCCGACTGCGAGGTCCTGCTCAACCTCTACGAGCGGCACGGTCTGGACTTCCTGGACCGGGTGCGCGGGATGTTCGGTCTGATCCTGTGGGACCGCCGGCGCGGGCGTCTGATCCTCGCCAGGGACAGGTTCGGCATCAAGCCGCTGTACTTCCACCGCGACGGCCGGCGCATCGTGATGGCGTCCGAGATCAAGGCCCTGTTCGCCGACCCGGCCACCCCGCGCGAGCTCGACTGGCAGCGGGCCCTGGCGACCCCGATGCTGACCGCGGCCCCGGCCTTCGACCGGACTCCCCTGTGCACCTGGTTCGAGGGGGTCGAGTCGGTGCCGGCGGCCACGATCCTGTGTGTCGACCTGAGCGACGGAACGACGCGCGAGCACCGCTACTGGTCCTTCCCCGGGAGCCCGGCCGAGGTCCGCCCGGCGGCGGAGTTCATCGCCTCGTACCGTGACCTGCTCACGGAGTCGATCAGGGAGTGCGCCACGGCCGATGCCGAGATCGGTTTGTTCCTCTCCGGGGGCGTCGATTCCGGCATTGTGGCGGCGATCGCCGCGGAGCAGGTCCCCGAGCTGCACACCTTCACCGTGCTGAACGCGAGCACGTACCGCAACGGCGACGCCGAACATGCCCACAGGTTGGCGGGAAAGATCGGCGTGCCCAATCATCAGGTGGTCTTCGATCCCGCCAGGGTGCCCGCGCCGGCGGAGTGGAAGCGGCTGCTCTGGCTGCTCGAGACGCCGTTGTGCGGACCGGAGGTCTACTACAAACACGAGCTCCACCGGTACGCCCGGCAGGCCCGGCCCGAGTTGCGCGGGATGCTGCTGGGGGCCGCGAGCGACGAGTTCAACGGGGGTTACTCGGTCGACCTGGCCGGCGGAGGAGCATGGCCGGACTTCATGGCGAACATCACCACCATGGCGCGCCGCGGCACGCCTACCGTCCTGCGCTGGTGGGCCGAGGACGAGCGGCCGTTGCTCACCGACGAGGTCCTCGGCCGGTGCGCCGGCCGCGACCTCGGTGACGCGTTCGGCGAGTACGCCAGGTGGGAGTACCGGAAGATCCAGCAGTACAACGTCTGGCACGAGGACCGGACGGCGGCCGGCAGCGGAATCGAGGCCCGGGTACCTTTCCTCGATCACCGGCTGGTCGAGTTGGTCGCCGCGGTGCCTGCCTCGCTCCGCGAGCAGTTGTTCTGGGACAAGCACATTCTCCGGGAGGCTGTCCGGGGGCTGATCCCGGCGGAGATCGCCGAACGACCCAAGGTGCCGTTCTACTACGGCAGCGGTCTGGCGCATACCTACCGGGTCTTCCTTCGGATGCTGGCCCGCGAGGACGCCGCCCTCGTCGAGGAGGCACTGGCCGCGCCAGGAGCGCGCGAGGTCGTCGACGCGGACGCGCTGCGCGGCACGGTACGGGAGCTCGGCGCGCGTCGCTCCGGCGACCATCGCGTCGAGATAGCCCTGCATGTGATCAACCTGGGGCTGCTGGCGGGCATGGTGGCGGACCTGCCCGCGCCGACCGCGCGTACGGCGGCGGGTTCGGCACCGCCCGCCATCACGGTGACCGATTGGGACACCCAGGCCACGGAGTTGCGGCGGCGAATCGGACTGCGGCCCGACATCGACGTCGCGCTGGTACCACGGCTCGCCGCGAACGTCCTCCTGCTGAAGGACACGGCGAGGCCCGGCGACTGGTACCTGACGGTGGACGGTTCCCTCGAGTTCGTGCTCGACGAGGCCGACCCGGATGTGGTGCCGCTCCTGCGTGAACTCGACGGAGTCCGCCAACTCGCGGATGTCCTCGCCGGGCTGGACCGCACACTGTCCGATGTGTACGAACCGTTGCTCGAGCTGATCGAGGCCGACGTCGTCGAGCTAGTTGAAGGTTAGACATCCGATTCCCGGACCAGCCCCGCCGCGATGAACGCGTTCCGCGTCCGCTCGTCGTCGAGCGCGCCGACCTCGCGGAAATACCTCACGGACGCGTGCGCCGCCGCCGCGGCGTCCCCGGCGACCCTGGTGGCCGGCCAACTCTCCGCCACCACCTGCTCGACTTCGGCTGGTGCGAGCCCAGCTTCGGCCAGGCTGAACCCGATCCGCGCGTAGTCGGGTGCCAGGAAAGCGTGGATGATCTCGGGCAGCCAGGGGCCGACGGACCGCTGGGTCGAGCGGTCCAGCGCCGGCCAGGAACGCCGCAATACCTCACGGAAGTACGCGTGGTGCCGGCCTTCGTCCTCCGCATGGTCCCGGACGACGTCGCGTACCGCGCGCGGCAGCCGAGCGTCGCGCGGGATGTCAGCCAGAATGCTGGAGATGAGTGTCTCACTGACGACCGAGAACAACAGCGCCTCCGCACCGCGAGCCGCGGCGGGCAATTGGGCCCGGATGGCATCCAACCTCGCGACGAACGCCGGTGCCGCCGCCGGGCGGTACGGCACTCCGGTGCGCTTCTCCACCTGACGGAGCAGATCAAAGGAGAACTGCGCGTGCCACGCCTCATCGGTCACGATCTTGAAGGCGTCCATGCGCATCTCGCTCGGTAGCGCCAACCCGGCCCGGTCCCGGCTGATCTTGGTGGCGACCGGGATCACGGCGAGTTCCTCGAGCTCACTCGTGAAATGCAGGTAGTCGTACAGCCGGCGAATGAGGATGTCCCGAATGACCTCCGAACCTCTGCGCTCGACGATGGGATGCGTCACGACCGGAAACAGCTCGGGTGGGAAATAGAGGACATCCTCCATTTCGGAGTCGAGTACGCGCCGCGGTTTCGTCCGCACGCTCGCACGCGCCTCCCAATGCCCGAACCGGCTTTCATAATGTTGCGCGGCGCGCCTGGCCGCATACGACTGCCTGGTCCGGGCCCGCACGAGCACGGAGAGGGCGGAATCCGTGTGTACCCGGTCCCGGCCAGGAAGACTCGTTGCCCTGGCGGCGTCGTTATCCATCACGGGAGTCCAACGAGCCGCGATGAGCAAATACCATTGATGATCGGGCGAAGCCTCGCCACGGTGTCACCGACCGGCTCGCCGTCCTCGACGGTGAGCGTCGCCCAGCCGAACTCGTCGGCGAGAGCACGCAGGTGACGTAGCCCTTTCTCTTGGTAGTCAATGAATGTCGCCCGGGTCAGCTCGCGGTAGCCGGCGTGCATGCCAAGTTCTCTCGCCCGGAACTGCCGCTCCCGCCGGTCGTACAGCGCGCCGGCATCCGCTTCGAGCAGCACCACCCGGTCCGGTTTGCGGACCCGGTCGAAAATGATGTCGAGTTCGGCTCGTCGATATCCCTGCAGCAGCAACTTGGACCAGAACTTGTAGAGCCAGCCGTCGACCAGCACGTCGTACCCGGCGTCGAGTAGTGGCGTCAGCACCGTGGACGCGTGCGCCACGAACCACGACGCCTGCAGGTGCACCCAGAACGAGTCGGGAAGGTCCGTACTGTCGCCGCTGTGCCACAGGGACGTGGCGATGTGCTCCATCAGGTTGGCCGCGTACGCGGAGGTGCGGGATATCTGGCGGCGCGGGACGAACACCAGCGGCCGCCGGTCCGCTGCCTCGAGTCCGTCCACAGTGGACAACGGGGCGGCGGCCTCATCGTACTGGACGTCACCGAGTTGGCGAGCCAGCGTGGTCTTGCCAACGCCATCCCCGCCCTCGATGACGATGAATCGGCCAGGTGAGCTCATGCCATCACCTCGCAAGCTCGGTGTGGCAAGCCCCGCCGCCTCGCAAGCTCGGCGCCGGGGCAGTGTTTGATGGCTCGCTCGCAAGCTCGCTCGCTCATGCCTTTCCTTTCCTCGGCAGTGAGAACGGCGTCAACAGTTCCCGGCCTCATTGATCAACCGCCAGCCGCGCTTGCCACTCCACCTGCCGTGCTCGCGCAGCAGCAGCTCCCGTTCCGCCGGCGGAAGTGCCGTGGTCACCTCGGGCAGTGCCGCGCTCATGGCCTCGGCCAGGTTGATGATCTCGCGGTCCATGATGGCGCGGAGGGTCTCGTCGAAGACGGCCGTTTCCGGCGGTTCGAATGTCTGGGACTCGATGGCCGTCACCATGTTCGACAGCACCGAGAACGCGCCGCTCTTGACCACCCGCCGCAGGTGTCGAACCGCTCGGTAGGCCGGGCCATCGAGAATCTTTTCCAGCGACTTCAGGGTGTAGTCGAGGGCGAAGTTCCGGTCCACCCACATTTGCGCGTGATGCGAGGCACGGCCGATCCGCCAGTCCGCGAACCGCGCGTCCAGCTTGCCCATGGCGGGACGGGCGACGGTGGTGAGCCCGGCCGCCTCCACCTGCCGGGTGTACGCGGCGCCCAGCAGGCACTCCATGGACACCAGGAGGTAGGAAATGCCGGTGTAGAGCGGGATGTTCAACGAATGCCGGCGAACGAAGGACTCGTCGCGCACCCCGTCGACGATCTCCTCGACCGGCAGGTCCGGCAGTGGCCTCAGCAGGAGGTCGGTACGCGCCTGGAAGTCGTGCGTCGCCCGTAGCTCAGCCACCGTCATCAGGTGATCGAAGGTGATGTAGGTGAACCGGGTCGGCACGCCCAGCGCGGAGAGGGTTCGGATGCTGAGCGCGTTCTGCTCGCCCGTTGTCTCTTTGTTGAACCGCTCGAGGATCGACGTCACCCCCGACTCGACCCCGAACAGCATCCGGCGAAGTCCTTGCTGGACAAGCTTTCGCCACATCCGGCCACGGTCGACGTGCCAGTCGCGGCTCTGCCGGGGATCGACGACCTGGTCGACCCGGCAGGATGACTCCCAGCGGAACCCGGCGTCGTGCAGGTTGGCCGCCACGGCCAGCGCACGCTCGACGGCGTCCTCGCCGCGTCCGATGAACTCCTCGTCCACGATGTACAGGGTTCGTGACTGCCGGGGATGGCGGTCGAAGGCCTGACCCATCGCCTCGAGGATCCACGGCAGCTCGGCCGGGGCCGAACCGGACCAGAAACCCTTGTGTCCTCGGGGACAGAACGAGCAGTAGTTGGTACAGCCCCGGCTGGTCTCGAGTTGTGCGACTCCGTGGTGCTCGAACGTTCGCTCGAGCAGGTCGAGCTCCGGGAAGATGTCCGTCTGCACGCGGTTGGCCACGGTCGCCGTGCGCCGGCTGGCACGTCCGATGCCGAGGCCGCCACCGCGTGGTGCGCCGAGGTAACCGATGCCCCTGATGTCGGCGAGGTCGAGGTCGCCGTGAAAGTGGCCGATCACGTCGGCGACCGTGGGCTCTCCGGCCCCGCGTGCGATCAGCAGTTGTGGGTAGCGGTCCAGCAGGATCCGCTCGTTGCGCACCGTCAGGCTGCCGCCGGCCAGCACGACCGGTGGCCGCTGCCGGGCGAAGAGATGGTCCAGCAACTCGATCATCAGGTCGTGCTGGCCGAACGTGGCGGACACGCCGACGATGTCCGGTCGCTGGGTGTCGACGGCGGTCAGGATGTCCTCGAGGGTGACACCGAGTTGCATGTCCAGCATCCGAACCCGACCGGAGCAGGTCGCCCGCGCGGCGCGCGCCAGGTCGGAGATCGCGAGCGGAAACCGTGGCAGCGGAAAGGTTTCCGGGTGGTATAGCGCGACAAGCAGGATCGCCGGACGGAGTAGCCGGGTCGCGCCGGGCTCGGTGAGTACCGCGGCGGACAGCCATGACCTGGGCTGGGCGATCCGCAGGTGTGCTCGCGACCAGGCCGGCCACGTTCGCTCGCCGAGCGGTGTGCCGTTGAGGTTGGCCACCACCCAGTTCTGGCCATCCGGCCGTTCGGCGACCAGCAGGCGCGACTCGTACGTTCCGGTGATATTGAACCGGCCGGGCAGATGTCCGCCGACGGTCTCACTGACAGCCTCAAGATCGGCGGCGTAGAGATTGTTCACGTCGGCTTTCGTTATGGCCGGCCGGTCAGCGGTGTAGTTGACCGCCTCGACCAGCCTTGGCAGGCAGCGAGCATCCATTTCGATCCTCAGGGTTACCTGGAGATGAGTTCTTGAGTGGCGGCGAATTCAGATCGCGGGCACCCGGAATCGCGCGGAGGTTGACACCTCTCGGGTCACCGTCACCGGGCGCGCGACGCGGAAATCAACTGTGGACGGAGCGTGGCATCAGCTCGTCGAGAAATACTTCACCGGCACCGTCGAGCGAGCGCTGCACGTCGGACATGACCAGCCGTGCCGCCTCGAGCTGCTCGGTGGACGGCGGATCGCCCAAACAGGTCAAGTTCATCCGCACCTGCTCGGTCTTCGTGAAGCCGGCGAGAACCGCCGCGGAGTCACTGCGCAGCAGGCTGTGCCAGAGCGCTATGCGGACCAGATCCTCCGGCTCCGGTCCGACGATCTCCCGAAGCCGGCGCTGGCCCTCCGCGATCAGGTCGCGGGCCTCGGCGGTGAACCATCGCTTTCTGGCGCGGTGGTCACCCGGCCCGAAGGACGGCCGGCCGCCCGGCTGGCTCGCCGCCGTGAGAAGGCCCTGCCCGAGCGGCTTGTTGACCAGGACACCGCAGCCGTGCCGCTCGGCCAGCGCGTAGATCGACTCGGATCGGCTCGCCGGGGTCAGCAGATTGTCCCGGACCGCGAGGATGTCCGGCACGATTCGGGCGAACAGGTATTCGAAGCGCGCCGCCTTGTCCGTCCGCTGCGCGCGTGGCGCAAGGCGGCTCGGCGCGTACCGGTGCGGTCCGCGCATTCCCACCGCGCGAACCAGTCCTTCTTCCCGGAACGAGCGCATCGCCTCGATCGCCGGCAGCAGGTATGAGTCACCTTCACCAAATTCAGGGTGATGGAAGGAATAGATGTCCAGATAGTCGGTCCGGAGGTTCTCCAGGCTCTGCTCCAGTTGATGGCGCATGTGCCTCGGATGAAACCCGTGGGGCGCCGTACCGCGGAAGTAGCCCACCTTGGAGGTGAGCACAAGTTCCGCACGATCAACGTGGCTGACCAACTCCCCGACAAGTCGCTCAGAGTGTCCGTGGCCATACACGTCCGCGGTGTCGAACAGGCGCGCGCCGAGTGCGTAAGCAAGTTCCAATCCCTTGCGGGACTCACCGTCGTCAGCGGTCGACCAACCGGTCGGCATGTCCAGATTGTGGTCAGGTCCACCGATCGCCCAGCATCCGATGCCTACCGCGGGGACCTCAATAGTCGTTCTTCCGAGCACACGTCTCGGCAAAGCATTCCGCAACTTTCCCCCATGTTTCGAAGGTAAGGAAGCGCATTGATCAAATAGTCGCTCCGCTCTTCGACCGACCACACTTCCACACCACCGGACGTGGCGCAAGGACCGGAATTCAATCGGACCACTTGACGCACGAGCGGGTGTCAGGCAGCATCGAGAAGAGGTCATCCTGGGGTGATGCCCTGACGGGGGCAGGCTTTGTGGCCACGGTGGACTCGACTGGGTGGGGATTCCATTCGATCATCGCCACGGGGTGCCGTGATACTGGGGAGGCGCTGCGTTGGACGCGCATGTGGACTATCTGGGTGAGTTGACCGATCGATCTCTATTGCCGGTCAACCATTGCGCGGTGTTGCTGGTCGGCTCGTGCGCCCGGGGATGGAGCAACAGCAAGAGTGACTACGACATCTATGTTGTGTCGACCGAGGCCTGGAGCAGCGACACCTGCGACGTACTGTCCCTGCCGCTGAACCCGCCGACCGTGCTGACCGAGTCCTTCTACGCGAACGGACGCCGGTGGGAGGTGACCCACTGGCAGGACAGTCAGGTCGACCAAATGCTCGCGAAGGTCTCCTGGGCCGAGTTCGAACGCGAGCGCACCGCCGGCCAAGTGTTGTCGTACAAGGAAGAGATCTTCCTCGACCGGCTGGCGAGTTGCCTCGCGCTCAGCGGCGCGGAATGGCTCGCCGACCGCCGGGCGACCTTGGCCGAGTCCGCGTTCCGGTCGTTCCTGGTGGCCCGTTCGCTCGATGCGGCCGATGACTCCGTCGAGGACGCTCTCGGCCAACTGGATGCCGGCGAGCTGGAAAGCGCCGTGCTGGCGGCTCGAAAGGCTCTCGGCCACACGGTGGACGCCGTGCTCGAGCAGCACGGCGAGTACGGCGCGCACGCCCCCAAATGGCGCCCCCAGCGGTTCCGGGCGGCAAAGCCGTCGGCATTGTCGTTCGAGGAATACTGGACTCTCGAAACGATGAGCACGTTCGACCCCGCGGATCCGGCGAAGTGGGTCAATTCGGTGCTCACCCTCTGCCAGGACATTTCGATGAAGGTGGAGATCTGAGTGCCCGGCGCTTTTCGGCTGGCCCCGGACTCGGTTCCACGGAGACGGTTGACTGCCCGGGTCCGCCGTTTCCAGGGCCGCCTCGTGGTCGCGGTGGACGATGTGGCACACGAGCTCGCCGAGTCGGCTGAGCTGATCTTCACCAGCATCGACGGCACCGCGACGATTGACGAGATCGCCGTCCGGTTAGCTCGGTGCTACGGGATCGACGACGACGTCGCCCGTGCGGACACCGCGGAGTTCGTCACCTGGCTGGTCGATAACCACCTGATCGACATCGACCTGCCCGAGACGGCGAGCGTCAACGGCGCGTAATGATTCGCCTCGACGTCGACGACGAGACGCTACGCGGGGTACGAATAGCGACGAGTCCGTTGTGGGACACGATTTCCAGCTTGGCTCTGCTGACCCGCTACCGGAGCCAGGTTCCGTTCCCCTACACCGGTTGGGCACGCCACGCCCGCAGGTCGATGACGCCGGCGGTCCAGCGGGATCTGGTCGACTGGATCCAACAGCTCCATCCGTGGGGCCTGCCGTCGCTGTTGACCCCGGCACCTGGGTCCCCCCGGCCCGACCTGGTCCAGGAACTCGCCGCGCTGCGGAACGTGCCACCCGACGCGGTGCGGGAGACCCTCGTCATGCAGTACGGCCCTGACCTTCCGGCGCCGCTGGCACGGCTGACCCGGCCGCACGGGCTCGAGTTGCTCGCCGAGCGCGTCGAGGCCTACTGGTGTGCCGCGATCGCGCCGTACTGGACCGCCATGCGCAACGTGCTCGAGGAGGAGATCCTGTTCCGGGGGCGCAAGTTGGCGACCGAGGGTTCCGAGGTCATGCTGGCCGACCTCGACGGTCGGGTGCGCTGGGACCGGCCCACGCTCCTCGTCCCGCACCGGCTGGACCGCAGCGGTCGGCTGCGGAACACGCAGCTGCTGATCGTGCCGGTGCTGTTCGCCCGAGGCATGCGGATCTTCTGGCAGGACCGCGACAACGTGGTGGCGATCTCCTACCAGGCCCGGGGTGCCGCGGTGCTGGACGAGCGGCACGGCACCGGCCCACCACTTCGCGCCCGGTCCGGTGGTGACGACCGGCTTGCCATCCTCCTCGGCCGGGGCCGCGCCGCGGTGATGCGCACACTGGTCGTACCGACCACCACCACGGCCGTCGCCGATCGGGTGCGGCTAGCCCCCAGCACCGTCTCGCAACACCTGTCGGCCCTCGCCGCCGCCGGCGTGGTGCGGCGCAGGCGCTCAGGCTGCCGAGTGCTGTACGAGCTCGATCGCGGCGGCTTCGCTCTGCTCAAGCACATCGACCACGCCCCACACGGATGACCGCCCGGGCGAGGGCCGGCCCCAGCCCGACCGCGCGACCTCTAAAGTCAGCACCGGTGAACCCCTCCACGCCACCGGCAACCGTCCGCGCGCTCACCCTCAACCTCCAACGGGCGAGCGCGCCCCGAACGGGCCGGCTGGCCGCGTGGCTGACATCGCTCGAGTTGCCTGCCGACGTGCTGGTCCTGACCGAGGTGTCCGCCGGGGACTCGGGTGAGGTACTCGCCCAGTTGCTGACCGACGGCGGCTACCACGTGGTCCTACCGAAACCGGCCGGCGACGACCGGTACCGGGTGTTGGTGGCCTGTCGCGACGCGATTCCGGAGGCCGTCGACATCGGGGCGGACCAGGTGGCACACCGGTGTGTCGCGGTCCGGATACCCGGACTGGCCGGTGGGTTGGCGATCCTCGGGCTCTACGTGCCGTCCCGGGGTCCTCGACACCGGCGCAACCAGGACAAGCGGATGTTCCAGGACCACGTCTCGGCCCTCCTGCCGACCCTGACCGAAACCCTCGACATCCGCGGTCCGGTGGTGATCACCGGGGATCTCAACGTCGTCGAACCCGACCATGAACCCCGGTATGCCGTGTTCGGGAAATGGGAGTACGACTTCTACCGCGACTTCGGCCTGGCCGGGTTCGTCGACGCGTTCCGCGTCGCCAACCCAACCGGAATGGACTACTCGTGGTTCGGCCGGCCATCCCGGGACGGGCAACGCAACGGCTACCGCATCGACCACGCCTTCGTGACCAGCGCCTACCGGGACGCGGTGCTCGAGTGCCGCTACGACCACTCGGCACGGGCCCTTGAACTCACCGACCACTCGGCGCTGACGCTGACGCTGACCACGGGCGGGAAGCCGGTCACCCCACCAGCGCCCGGTCGCCCAGCCGGGCCGTGAGTTTGTCGCGAAAGCGCGCCATGTGCGGGTCGAACCCGTCATGCGCCCACTCCGCGGGGTCGTCCAGGGCGAACCAACGAACCTGATTCGCCTCGCGCGGGTCGGCCTCGATCCGCATGTCCTGATCGGCCGCGAGCACGAACCAGAACGACACGTCCGTGTGGCTGTGCTCACCACGCGTCTTCGTCACGCTCAGGAACAGCGGCCGCGCGCCGAACCGCGGGTGGAACGCGCCGATGATCCCCAGTTCCTCGGCGCTCTCCCGGAGAACCGTCGCGCACGGGTCCTCACCGTCGTCGACATGGCCACCCGGGAAGAGCCACAGGCCGGCCTTCACGTGGTCGACCAGCAGGACGGTTCGCCGCGCCTCGTCGAACAGCACGGAGTAGACGCACAGATGCTTGTCCGGCGTGGCGGGGCGGGCGATCCGGAACAGCGGTGCGCCCGAGCGAATCCACCGCAGCGTGGTGGCCTTGTCCCGCATCTCGTGGTCGTCGAACGGGTCGATCCCCGCCACCAGGTCGTACACCACGTCACGTGGATCTTGGCCAGCCAATGCCATCTGGCGGACTTTAGCAGCGACCTCGCCCGGCCTCGGTGATCCCACGCCGACCGTCCGCGTGGTCGTGAGCTGGCAGGTCGATCAGGTTCCGCAACCGGCGAACCGGGCTGAACCACATGATCGCCGGCCCGGCCAGGGTCAGCAGGCAGGCCACCCACAACGCACCCCGCGATCCGATCATCGACGCCACCGCGCCACCTAGCAGCGCACCGAATGGGATCGCGCCCCACGACACGAACCGCACGGTCGCCATCACCCGCGACAGCAACTCGGGCGGACTCGCCACCTGCCGGTGCGTGCGCGCGCCGATGCTGAACACCACAGCCCCGGCCCCGAACCCGATGTTGGCCACCGCGAACGCGACCATGCCCCACCCCCCTTGGCCGACCGGCATCAGCAGCGCCGTGGCCGCACCACCCACCGCGCCCACCATGAGGGCGCGGGCACTGCCGAGCCGCGCGGTCAGCCACGGCGCGGCCGCCGCACCGAGCAGGCTGCCGACCCCGTCTGCCGCGATCAGCAGGCCCACCAACGCGGGTGACGCGTGTAGATCCCGCACGAGGAACACCGGGATGAGGGCCATGAGCGCGCCGGTGGCGAAGTTGTCGGTGGTGGCGGCGGCCATGCACGGCCGCATCACCGGGTGGCGCACCACGAACCGCCAGCCCTCGCGGATGAGGGTCCACATCCCGGGCCGATCGGGCAGCTCCGGCACCGACCCGCGGGGCAGGCCGGACAGCAGCACCGCGGACACGACGAAGCTCACCGCGTCCAGCAGCAGGGTGGGCACCGCACCGAGCGCCTGCACGACCACCCCGCCCACGCTCGGGCCACCGAGTTGTGTCGCCGAGTGCGTGGCCGACACCAGACTGTTGCGGGCGGTCAACTCGTCGCGGCTCACGATGGACGGCAGGAACGTCGCGTTGCCGACATCGAACAGCACTGTGGCCACGCTGATCACCAGGGCGACGGCGACCAGGTGGATCATCGTCAGGTGCCCGAGCCACCAGACCAAGGGCACCGACGCGATGGCGACCCCGCGCACGACGTCCATCGCCACCTGAGTGCCACGCAGCGGCAGCCGCAGCACGAACACCCCGGCCGGCAGCCCGATCAGGGCCCACGCCAGGTAGGTCGCGGCGGGCAACAGGCTGACCTCGAACGCGGACGCGTCCAGCGTGCTCACCGCCACCAGCGGCAGGGCGACCAGCGTGACCGCCGTGCCGGTATTGCTGACCGCCATCGCCGACCAGTAGCGCCAGAACATCTGTCCTCCCCAGTGAGTTCATAATGGGAACTCACTATATTGGGGCCTGTATCCGGAGACGAGGGGTCGTGAAGCACAGCGAGCTCGCCGACGTCGACTGCGCCATCGCGCAGGCGCTCGGCGTCGTCGGCGACTGGTGGACGTTGCTGGTTGTCCGCGATCTGGCGGGCGGCATCACCCGGTTCGACGCGCTGCGGCGGGAACTCGACGTGAGCCGCAAGACGCTGACCGACCGGCTGAACACCCTCGTCGCCCACGGGGTGGTCGACAAGGTGAGCTACTCGGCCCACCCACCCCGATTCGAGTACCACCTGACCGACAAGGGTCGCGGGCTGCTGCCCACGCTTGTCGCGCTGCAGGACTGGGGCACGCGGTACGTCGCCGGTGACGGCTCGTTGACCGCCACCAGCCTCGCCACCTCCGCGGAGACCCACCGGGTGCACAGCCATCTGACCGGCCGGCGGATCCCGGACCTGGAACTGGTGTCCGACACGGGCCACCGCACCGACCCCGTGCCGGCGTCGTGGACCGTGCTCTACGCCTTCCCCGGTGCGTTCGCCCCGGTCGGCAACCCGCTGCCGGGCAACTGGAGCGACATCCCGGGCGCCGCTGGCTGCACCCTGGAATCCGCCACCTACCGCGACCGGTTCGCCGACTTCGACCGGGAGGGCTTCGCGGTGCGGGGGTTGAGCACCCAGCGCGCGGACCAACTGCGAGCCTTCGCCGAGCACGCCCGGCTGCCGTTCCCCCTGCTGTCCGACGATG
>WUUC01082110.1_pt1 | contig 18078 bp, 14 predicted proteins | sample 6278441 | NCBI WGS metagenome assembly WUUC01 (sample SAMN13675441, study PRJNA597444) | soil metagenome | isolation source: soil | place: USA: Washington | collected 2017-10 | reverse complement strand
TTCACTGCTTCAAAAAGAATAATGGCGTCTTTTGCCGATAACGATCTGACTAACCCGTAGATGTTTTTTACACCCAGCATTGCTGCAACATCTGTGTACGGAAGCGGTTTTTCTTTAAGCGCCCGCAACACAATGGATTCCTTTTCGGAAAATTCAAGCTGCGTGCCTTCTTCGTCGAATGATGGATGCAATTGGATCATCGACTCGCTGCTCAGCTTCAATCCTGACGGCATCGCGGCGTTGAGGACTTCCCCAATCGAACACATATAGTAACCCGCCATCCAGTGATAGAGCTGAACCTGTTTGTTGCTGATGATCTCGGTTTCGTCGAGTACTTCCAGTACGTATTTTGCTTCGTACTCCCGCGGGGGCGTTGTGTGAATCCGTTCTACAACACCGGTAAGAATACGTCGTGATCCGAATGGAACAATTACACGCACACCGGTTTTGATCCTTTCATCGAGTTCACGAGGAAGCCGGTAAGTAAAAAGTTTGTGAATAGGTACAGGCAGGATGACCTCGACAAATTGTGTGGCTTGTTCGGAAAATGAAAGCGCGCCAGTCATCGACCCGGTAGTGTGAATTAATTTTGGCGACGAAGTTCAGCGACAGCTTCAGCCACAGTGTTTACCGGCAACCTGCAGGCTTTATTAAAACAAACATAAATAGTCGTGTTATTGTTGATCATGTCTCTGCCTGAAACCAACGGCAATGTACTATCCTTCACAGCGCCCATCAATATAGCGAACGGAAAGTATTGGCGGTGAATGTCTCGTGCAATACCAAGGCAGTCGGGACCGATAATCACCACCTCGGCCTGGCCGTTCACGATCGTCGCCAACAACGTAGCCCAGTTCGACATGTAGGCCGGCTCTTCCTCCATGATTTTTGCCAGCCGGGTGGTCATGTTCACAGCTATGTCCTTCCATGCCGCGTCATCTACAATCACGCCGAGGTCGAACAGCGCCTGTGCCATCACCGAGTTGGATGACGGAATCACATTGTCGAATATCTCTTTCTTCCGCGCAATAAGATTTTCTGCATTTGACGAGGTGTACTGGAAATATCCCTCGTTGGTATCGTAAAAGTGGTCGATTACGTACTTCGCCAGTTTCGCGCCTTTGCTGATCCATGTCTCATCGAATGTCACCTGGTACAATGCAACATAACTCTTCACCAGGAATGCATAGTCTTCAAGGAATCCTTCCGTTGATGATAATTTGCCCCTGAACGAACGATAGACAACACCATCGCGGATCATTTGCTGTTCGATAAAAGTGATACCTTTTAACGCAAGATCCCGGTATCGCACTTCACCAAATGCCTTATAACAGTCGACCAGCCCAATGACCGTCATCGCATTCCAGCCGGCCAGGATCTTGTCGTCGAGACCCGGGCGGATGCGTTTGGATCGTGCTTTCATGAACAGCGCTTTCCAGTGCGACGCATTGATCCGCCCGTCCCCTTTCATCAGGATATTTCTGCCGTGTTCCCAATTGCCGGTCTCGGTTAGTTTAAACCAATCCTTGCTTTTTTCGAGTTCTCCGCCCAGCGCGTCTTTTGCCTCTTGCCATGTCCACGTGTAGAATTTGCCTTCCACGCCTTCGCTGTCGGCATCAAGTGCAGAATAGAACCCGCCATCGCGGTGTGTCATCTCATGTTCCAACCAGTTCACACAGGCCGGGATAATCTCGTCGGGCAAAGTAAATGTGCCAGCGCGTTTTGCTTCTGCATAAAGTGAGAGCAATTGCGCATTGTCATACAACATTTTTTCGAAGTGTGGTGCAAACCATTCGGCATCTACAGAATACCTGGCAAAACCGCCACCGATAAGATCGTAAAGAGCAGCACGCGTCATTTGTGTTAAAGTGTGAGTAACCATATGAAGCGCGTCCTTCGAACCCGTGATGTAATGATATCTCAGTAAAAACAACCAGATGACAGGCATCACAAATTTTGGTGCTTTGTCCATACCACCCCAACGGTGATCGAACCGGTTATGCAACACGTGGAACATTTTATCCAGTTGCGTGGCATTAACACCTTCGGGAAGGCGTGCGGCAAACCTGGCGAGGTCACTGCGATTAATATGCGCGGTGATTTCTTTGGCGGCCTGGTCAACGTTCGTTCGCTGTGCTTTGAATACCTGGCTGATCCGCAACAACAACTGCTTCCATCCTGGCGGTGGAAAGTATGTGCCGCCGTGAAAGGGTTGCTGATCGGGCGTAAGAAAAACATTCAAAGGCCATCCGCCATGGATCTGAAGCGCCTGCACGGCTTCCATGTATACCTGGTCGATGTCCGGCCGCTCTTCGCGATCGACCTTAATACAAACAAAATGTTCGTTCATGACGTGAGCGATGTCCTCATTCTCGAACGACTCGCGTTCCATCACATGACACCAATGGCATGCGGAGTAGCCAATGCTTACGATGATCGGTTTGTCTTCTGCCTTTGCTTTGTTCAATGCTTCCGGTCCCCATTCGAACCAATCTACCGGGTTGTGCGCGTGCTGTTGAAGGTAAGGGCTTGTACTGTGAATGAGCCTGTTCGCCATATTAGTTCCTGGTTCTTAGTTCTTAGTTGTTCGTTCCTCGTTGGAGACCTGGTTTGTCCTGGTGAAGGCGTCAATTTCATGACTGACGTCGAGGTCAACCGAGATATCTTTCAACTTCAGTAATGTTTCATTCACAAATTTCTGGTGCGAAGCGCTTTCAGGCTGGAACGTCCGGTGGTCAATTGCTTTGCGAATAGGCGACCATCGGTTGATCAGCGTTTGCGCGCCGTCGGTAACATATGCAGCCTTGAATTTCTCCCAGATATATTCCTGTGCAACGGCGGAAGGATGAATTAGATCAGAAGCGTAAAAGCGATAGTCTCTGAGATCGTCGAGTAACATTTCATACGCGGGAAAATAAATAACATCCGGGAAGCGCGAAATGATCTCATGACATGCCAGTCGAACGGTTGACTTGCTCACCTGGTTGCCCTCGAGGGTATCCCGAACATGACGAACGGGGCTCACCGTAAGAACGACCTTTGCTTGTGGATTAATTTTTTTGATTTGCTCGTACATTGTGGCGAAGTCAGTGGTGATCTCCTGCGGTGTGAGTAGCCGGCGATCAAACGACGAAGAGGAAACCTTGTGGCAATTGGAGACAATTTTATACGACGGCTTGTGTTCATATACCCATGCTGTGCCGTAAGTGATCAGGAGTACGTTGGTCGTCCGCAACCAAATACCGGTTTCTGAGCTCGCGGCCTTCAGTTTAGTTTCCAGCTTTTCCCGTGAAGGCGACGACCATCTTGAATGATAGTCGAAGTGCGACCAAATGCCGTCGCGCTCAACGAAGAGGTCAGGTGATAGCCCCTGGTTTGCGAGTACGTTGTTAATGACCCGGTGAATAGATATGGGATTGTAGGCTACCCCAAAAGGATTCACAAGTACTTTGAATTTGTTAGATGCCAGGATATCACCGAGGTGGTCGGCAAAGCATGACCCAACGGTTATCAATTTTGAGCGGTGATCGATAAACGGTTGGCGAGTGATATTTATTTCTGTCCTGAATGCATCCATGATTTCCCACTACGTTTTTTTCAACTTAATTTGATACTGCGAACAAAGTATGAACAACAATATCCGGAAGTTATCCCGCATTGCCGCCGCCAAATCGCGTACCGCAATCGGACTAATGTCCGGCACTTCGCTGGACGGCCTGGACATTGTTCTCTGCCGCATCTCCGGGAGTGGCCCCAGTACCCGGGTTGTCATCCGCAAATTTGTCACTATTCCATATACAACCGAAGAAAGGAGCAGAATCCTTGCAGTGTTTGCAAAAGAAGAAATTGAGTTTCGCGCATTTTGCGAACTCAACGCATGGATCGGTGTGTTGCATGGCACCATGATCAATAAAACACTGAAACGGTGGAAAGTGTCGCCAGCGAATGTGGATTTTATTGCGTCGCATGGTCAAACGGTTTTTCATGCTCCCATGGCGATCACACCGGGCAGCACGCAAAACTCAACGCTACAGGCAGGCGATGGCGACCATGTTGCGGTAGCTACAGGTATCATTACACTGAGCGACTTCAGGCAAAAACATGTTGCGGCAGGTGGAGAGGGCGCACCTCTGGCGGTCTATGGAGACTATCTCCTGTTTTCAAAAAAAGACGAAGAGCGTGTACTGCTGAACATTGGGGGAATTGGGAACTTTACGTGGCTCAACGGCAACGTTAAAAAAGTATTTGTAACTGATACGGGTCCGGGTAACACCCTGCTTGACCAGGCAGTTCGTCACTTTCACCCGGGTATGTCTTTCGACAAAGATGCATCCTTTGCCAGCAAGGGCATTGTGAACGCGGAGTTGCTGCAGGCATTAAAGAACAATGACTTTTTTAAACTCCCATTCCCGAAAACGACTGGCCCCGAACAGTTCAACCTCGCCTGGGTCAGAAACGTGCAGCAGGCATCCGGCACAACCGTTATCAGTTTCGAAGACCTGCTGGCTACGCTCACGCGTTTGAGTGCGGAGACAATTGCTGAAGCAATAAGGAAAATGAGCGGAAGCAGAAAAAGAGTCAGGATATTTACGAGCGGAGGTGGCGCGCATAATCCGTTACTGCTCGGGTGGATCAGGGAACTTCTTCCCGGCATAGTGATAAGTCCTGTTGCTGAGCTTGGTATTGATGGTGATGCAAAGGAAGCCGTGTTGTTTGCGGTACTTGGCAACGAAGCATTGGCCGGAGGTAAAACGGACTTTGGCAAGCGGGCAAAGGTACCTTCCGTTTCAATGGGGAAAGTTTCTTTTCCAAAGTGAAGTTGCTAATTTGCCGGCCAAGGCAGGTTTCAATTTTCCCTCACCATGCTACAAGTATCTCCGGAAAAAATTTCCTCCAGGATCTTTAAACAGTCTGACCAGGCGTCAGTATTCGTCGCCAGCGAAATCGCCACCCTGATCCGGGCAAAAACGAAAGATGGTAAACCATGTATACTCGGTTTGGCAACCGGATCGACCCCGACCCGTGTTTACGAAGAGTTGGTTCGTCTACATCAACAGGAAGGGCTCAGTTTCAAAAACGTTGTTACGTTTAACCTTGATGAATATTACCCCATCGACCCCGACTCGCTTCAGAGTTATGTGAGGTTCATGAACGAGCACTTGTTCGATCACATTGATATTCCCAAAGAGAATATTAACATTCCCGACGGGACCATCCCAAAAGATAAAGTGGCTGCCTTTTGCCGGGCCTATGAAGACAAGATTGATTTGCTGGGCGGCATCGACATGCAGGTGCTTGGCATCGGGCGCACAGGTCATATCGGTTTCAACGAACCTGGCTCGCCGGAGAAGTCCATAACAAGGATGATCACACTGGACCAGGTGACGCGTATCGATGCAGCAAGTGATTTCTACCATGAAAGTAACGTGCCCAAGAAAGCGATCACCATGGGTGTTGGTACCATCCTCAGGTCCAAACGAATTATTCTCATGGCCTGGGGCGAGGGCAAGGCATCGGTAATTCAGAAGGCTGTGGAAGGACCGGTGAGCGACCAGATCCCTGCTACCTTCCTGCAGAATCACCCTAACTCGCTCGTAGTACTTGATGAGGCTGCGTCGTCGCAATTGACGAAGATCAAGACACCATGGTTGATCGATAGCATTGACTGGAATGAAAAACTTATCAGGAGAGCGGTTGTATGGTTGTGCCAGTACATTAAAAAACCTGTGCTGAAGCTGACGAACAACGACTACATGGAGCATGGGATGGGCGACATTGTCACTGAGTTTGGTTCGGCGTACAACGTGAACATCAAAATATTCAACCAGCTACAACATACCATTACAGGTTGGCCAGGCGGGAAGCCGAATGCCGACGACTCCAGTAGGCCGGAACGCGCTAAGCCTTTTCCTAAACGCGTGATCATCTTCAGTCCGCATCCCGACGACGATGTGATCTCAATGGGTGGAACTTTCATCCGGCTTGTAGACCAGGGTCATGAAGTGCATGTGGCGTATCAAACATCCGGCAACATCGCCGTGTTCGACGAGGATGCCATCCGGTTCGCCGACTTTGTGAAAGACTTTAATGAGAACTTTGGATTGAACAAGGCGGATGCGGAGAAATTCTACCAACGGGTGGTCAATGAATTGAAGCAGAAAACTCCAGGCCAGGTAGACAGTCCGGAGGTGTTGGCGATCAAAGGGCTGATCCGGCGCGGCGAAGCGAAAGCTGGTTGCCGCAGCGCAGGAATCACCGATGATTTTGCCCACTTTCTCGACATGCCGTTCTATGAGACCGGAACTGTGAAGAAGAAACCGTTGGAAGAGGAGGATATCAAGTTGATCGCAGACCTTATCGCCAAAGTCAAACCTCACCAGATATATGCGGCCGGCGATTTATCGGATCCCCATGGCACGCACCGTGTATGTTTAGCCGCTATTTATCGTGCGATTGATCGATTGAAATCAGAGGCGTGGATGAAAGATTGCTACCTCTGGCTGTACCGTGGAGCTTGGCAGGAATGGGATATTGAAGACATCGAAATGGCGGTACCGCTCAGTCCCGATGAATTGATCAGGAAGCGTCGCGCAATTTTCAAACACCAATCGCAAAAGGATAGCGCGCTATTTCCAGGTAATGATAAACGCGAGTTCTGGATGAGGGCGGAGGACCGCAATCATGCGACTGCTGAAGCCTATAATCAGCTTGGCCTTGCGGAGTATGAAGCCATGGAGGCATTTGTTCGTTATAAATTCGAGTAATATTTCTGAAGCGACCGGATGAAGCACTTTGTGAACTGGAATGTAAACGGGATCAGGTCCATTGTAAAGAAAGATTTTCTCAAGGACGTTAAAGCGATGTCGCCAGACATACTTTGTCTGCAGGAAACAAAAGGTGGTGAAGAAGAAGTCGCCAGTACATTGGAGTTACTTCCCGAGTACAAGAGCTATGTTAACGCATCGAAAGCGCGCAAAGGGTATTCAGGCACTGCGATCCTCACGAAGGAAGCGCCTGTCAGTGTTACCTACGACATGGGCCTTGACGATTACGACCAGGAAGGGCGTGTGATCACAGCTGAGTTTCTCACTTATTTCCTCGTAACGGTCTACACACCCAACGCGGGAGAAGGATTGTCGCGATTGGACTTTCGCGAACAATGGGACCGCGAATTCAATGAATATGTGTCGTGGCTGAAGAAGCGCAAACCCGTAATTGTATGTGGTGATCTTAACGTGGCCCACAAAGAGATCGACCTCGCGCGACCGAAGGAGAACTACAACAGGTCGGCGGGATATACCCAACGGGAGATAGATGGATTTCAGCGATTGCTTGATGCAGGCTTCGTCGATACATTCCGTAAGCTCCATCCGGCTGAAGCCAGGTATTCGTATTGGGATTACGTAACGTTTGCCCGCGACAAGAACATGGGTTGGAGGATAGATTATTTTTTAGTGAGCGATCTCCTTGCCGACAAGGTGAAGGAGGCATATATCTACAATGAGTATTTTGGATCGGATCATTGTCCCGTCGGATTGACAATCGATCTATGATTGAGCCTGTTCAGTGAGTCCATAACCTGATTGGAACTTCCAAAGTGTTGAAGTGTTCAGGTGTTCATGTCGAGGAGCCAACAGACCATACCGGAAGTCGCGGGATGGGAAAGGGGTCGATCAAATCAATGAACTGCAACGCACTATCCGTGGTGTAGTGTTCCACGCCCATGAACACCTGAGCACATGAGCACTTAAGACTTTCGCATGATGTCCGCTCCCAACGCCCTCAATCGTCCTTCGATATCCTGGTAGCCTCTATCAATCTGATCAATATTGGAGATCTCACTTTCACCCTGGGCTGACAACGCAGCAATAAGCAATGCTACACCAGCGCGAATATCGGGCGACGACATTTTAATTGCTCGTAATGGTTGTTTGCGATCCAAACCAATCACGGTGGCGCGGTGCGGGTCGTTGAGGATGATCTGCGCACCCATATCGATCAACTTGTCAACAAAGAAAAGTCTGCTCTCAAACATTTTCTGGTGACACAAGACTGTTCCCTTTGCCTGGGTTGCCACAACGAGTACAATACTTATCAGATCAGGAGTGAATCCCGGCCACGGTGCATCTGCAACGGTGAGGATCGAGCCATCGATAAACGTTTCGATCTCGTATCGTTCCTGCGCCGGGATATAAATATCATCACCACGAAACTCCATTTTTATACCTAATCGTCTAAAGATCTCAGGGATCAATCCAAGCATATCAATGCGGCAGTTGCGAATCGTGATCTCAGATTGATTCATAGCGGCCAGACCAATAAAACTACCGATCTCAATCATGTCGGGCAGGCAAGTGTGTTCAGTGCCATTCAATTCATCGACACCTGTAACGGTGAGGAGGTTCGATCCAACTCCTGAGATCCTGGCGCCCATCCTGTTGAGCATGGCAGCAAGTTGCTGGAGGTAAGGTTCACACGCGGCGTTAAATATCGTAGTGGTGCCTTTCGCCAGCACCGCAGCCATAAGGATGTTGGCGGTGCCCGTTACCGATGCTTCATCCAGCAACATGTATTTGCCGGTGAGTTTGGACGCATCGATGTGAAAGAGATTATCATTCGCGTCGTAACGGAATTTTGCACCGAGATTCTGAAAACCGAGGAAGTGTGTATCAAGGCGCCGGCGCCCAATCTTGTCGCCACCTGGTTTAGGAATACTCGCCTGGCCGAATCGCGCAAGGATAGGGCCGAGCAACATTACCGAGCCGCGCAGGGCAGAAGCCTTCTTTCGGTAAACATCTGATTTGAGAAAAGCTACATCGATGTTGGCAGCTGTGAATCGATATGACCCGCGCGCAAGTTTTTCAACTTTGCAACCAAGATCGCCAACGAGCTCAATAAGCTTGTTGACGTCGATTATGTCGGGAATGTTGTGAATGGTGACGGGCTCCTTCGTCAGCAGTGGAGCACAAAGCACCTGAAGGGCTTCATTCTTGGCACCTTGGGGATGTATGTCTCCCTTCAGCTTGTTGCCGCCCTTGATCAGGAAGGAACTCATTGATCTCTCCTACGATGTGGGTTATGCCTGTTTTTGTTAAAGGGGCGCCCGTGACGTTGGTTACGGTCACCACGATCGCCGCGGTTTTCGCGACCCTCGCGCCGGTCACCTTCGGGTCTTTGTTTCTTTTTCTCGCGGTACAACTTTTCGAACAGGTTGTCTTCCCGGACTTTATCTATACTCACAGACAACACACCCTGCGACATGGCCTTGATGTCTTTTACGATAACTGAATCGTCGAGCGTTTCTTTGTTCCAGTTCCCGTAAAAAGTCTTCATCAGCTTGCCCAGATAGATCACGGATTCTTCACGTTCCTGCGGATCTTCTTTCTTAACAGCTTCTTTCACAAGCTTCTCAATGTTCTTGCCGTAGTGCCGGTATTTAACATCGGTCTGCGGATACGACATCCTCTTCGGCTTCTTAAACAAGATCTCCCGCTCCGGAACCGGATATGGACTATCGAGGTCAATATTAAAATCAGCAATGATGTAAAGGTCGTCCCAGTTGCGTTGAGGATTTTCAGGCGCCTCGAGGTTGATCGGCTCAAGTTGTTTGATCAATTCGATAAGCGTATGGGCCATCTGCGTTCGCTTTTCCTTATCAGGAAGGTTGCGGATATAGTCTACCAGTTTCTGAACGTTACGTCCATATTCTTTCAAAATGATGTGCGGACGTTGCGTGTTATATTCTGTAATCATGCTTGTAAATTCTCTATTGTAGTTGGATTGTTGGCGGCGGTTCCGCCCCGGACCTCACGTGATCAGTTGTCGTGGATTCTGAGCTTGGCAAAGCTAAGTAATAATGTCTTTTCACCAAAATCATTGAAATTGATGCGCGCTTTGCGGTCGGCACCAGTTTCATCGAGCTTAACAACCAGACCGAATCCGAACTTGGGATGCTCTACTTTCATGCCTTCCTTCAACAAACCGGTGTCGCTCGGCGTGAAATCCAATGGTGCCTTATAGGTACTGGTTTTCTGCACCGGCTGTGAGGCCACTGTCTTACGAATCCCCGTAACAAAATTCCGCGCGTAGTCAGGGTTGGGAGTAACAACATCCATGCCGCCGAACTTCGTACTCACTTTAAGGTACCGGCCATCGACATCATCCAGGAACCGGCTGGGCTCACAGTTTTTCAGTCTGCCAAACCGGTATCTCGTAAGCGCATAAGAGAGAAACAGCCGTTTCTGCGCGCGGGTGATGGCCACATAAAACAACCTGCGCTCTTCCTCGAGTTCCGCACGCGAGCTGATCATCAGTTGGGATGGGAAAAGGTCTTCTTCCATACCCACCATGTATACATATTTAAACTCAAGACCCTTCGCCATGTGAATAGTCATGAGCGTGACCTTGTCAGGATCCTTGTCTTTGTCTTCATCCTGACCGGTAACCAACGATACTTCCTGAAGAAATGCTCCGAGACCCTTATCCACGCGATCGGGGGTATCGACAAACTCTTTAATTGCGTTCAGTAATTCCTGTACGTTTTCGTATCGACTCAGGCCTTCGACAGTTTTGTCTTCGTAAAGTTCTCGTAACAAACCCGATGATTTTGCAATCTCCGCGGCCGCTTCGTACCCGTCCTTGGTTTGTGTATCGAGTTCGAACTTTTTGATCTTTGTAACGAAATCGTCGATTGGTCCCGCTGCGCGTCCGCCGAGGAAACTTGGAGCATTGCACAGCACTTCCCAGATAGAAATAGCGTGATCGTTTGCGGCCACCACTATCTTATCTATTGTTGTGTCTCCAATACCCCTTTTCGGAAGATTGACAATTCTTCTGAATGAAGCTTCATCAGCATGATTCAACGAGAATCGCAGGTATGCCAAAAGGTCTTTGATCTCTTTTCGTTGATAGAATGATAGCCCCCCGACTACTTTGTACTTGATATTCATCCTCCGAAGTGCTTCTTCGATCGCACGCGACTGACTGTTTGTGCGATATAAGATCACGAAGTCGCTGAACTTGAGTTGCTGTTGCATCTTCTCTTCAAAGATCGACGACGCGACAAGCTTGCCTTCTTCATTATCGGAAACCGCCTTGATCAGCTCCACCAGTTGCCCGTCTTCGTTGGATGTCCAGACGTTCTTGGGTAACTGGGCTTTGTTTTTTGCGATCACGGAGTTAGCGGCATCAACTATTGTTTTCGTGGAACGATAATTCTGTTCCAGTTTAATGATACGCAGATCGCCATAGTCCTTCTCAAAGTTGAGAATGTTAGTAATGTCTGCACCGCGGAATGCGTAGATGCTTTGTGCGTCGTCGCCCACAACACAGATGTTGCGGTTAACGGCGGCAAGCTTCCTTACGATCTCGTACTGGCAAAGGTTCGTATCCTGAAACTCGTCGACCAGCATATACTTAAACCGGTGTTGGTATCGGTTAAGCACATCGAGGTGCTCTTTGAATAGCTTGTCGGTATTGAAAAGCAGGTCGTCAAAATCCATCGCTCCCGATTTAAAACAGCGAAGCGAATAGTTCTTATAGATGTTTGCGATCTCCGGGCGCATGTTGGCGCTGTCGTCGCCGATAAGTATGGCATTTGCTCCATACTCCTGCCATGAGATCAGCCGGTTCTTTGCTGCGGAGATCCTGTTGTGTACAGTGTTCGCCTTGTAGAGTGTTTCATCCAGCCCCATCTCTTTTACGATCGCTTTGATGACCGAACGTGAGTCGTCGGTATCATATATCGTGAAGTTGCTCGGATAGCCGATGTGCTTTGCTTCAAACCGAAGGATACGCGCAAAAACCGAGTGAAATGTTCCCATCCAGAGATTACGGGCATCGGCGCCAACGATCTTTTCGATCCGGTCGCGCATTTCCTTTGCTGCCTTGTTCGTAAAAGTCAAGGCCATAATATTAAATGGATCTATCCCGTGGTTTTCAATGAGGTGAGCGATACGCAACGTCAATACACGGGTCTTACCCGATCCCGCGCCTGCAATCAACATGCACGGCCCCTCAGTATTCAACACACCTTCCCGCTGGGGTTCGTTCAAAGTTTCGAGATAATTGATCATTGCTGCAATTTATAATAAATGCGGTGGGGATAAACTGTGATCAGGGTGACAATTGATTTTGAAAATTAGTTCCGTTTGTGGTTGTACCTGAAGTTTAATAGAACTTTGGAATGGGTTGATTGGCATTGCTTTATAGTAAGCGGCCAGCTACTAGCCCTTAACTCCTTAGCCTTTGGCCGTCTCGTCTGTCCACTCCTGAAGTAAATGGGTGTGGCACAAACGTAGCATCGGGCTGGCTAAAAGCTAAAGACTAAAACTAGGACCGAATAGCTATTTTTACAGCACGAACCATACGAACGCAGAGTCCGTGTCCGATTTCAACAACTCCTCCCACTTTCTTTTTCCCGAGGACGGTATGCCGTCTACGGCGGCTGAGAAATGGGTGCGGGCGAAAGTCAGTATCGTTCGTCAGTATCTGTCGGCGTATGTAGCGCTTCTGGCCGGACGAGTTGATGACATCATTTTTGTTGACCTCTATGCGGGCAACGGTATGTACTCTATTGGAGCGCAACGCGACCTGTTTCCTGGTTCCGCTTTGATGTCGCTTTCCCTCGATCTGCCGATCACCAAGTTTGTTTTCTGTGATCCTGACATTTCCGGGCTAAGCATGTTGAAGATCCGGGTCAACCGGTATTTCCGAAACAAGAACGTGATCCTGCTGGATGGCAAACCCGAAGAACTCATAGAGCGGCTCAGTCTGTATGTACCGCGAAGCAAGGGAAACTACCGGTCTGCCGTCTTGTGTTTGTGTGATCCCTTTTCGCTGGAGATACCGTTCGATGTAGTGAGTAAGCTCGGTGACCTCGATTTCAGCTTCCTTGTGCCTTTTACTTTCCCGGTCAACGAAAAACTGGATCACCATTTTTACCTGACCGAGCATAATGAGCGGCTAAAAAAATTTCTTGGTCCTTCCGGTTCAGAACGCCTGGAGAAGACTTTCGACAGCAACGTGGCATTTTACAAAAGGCTGGTGAGAATTTACGAGAACAATTTACTCTCGTTAGGTTTTAACAGCACCACGTCGGTCCATAAGCTCGATTCGGGATTAATGGAACTGCCTCTTTATTATATCGGTTTCTTCTCCCGGGTGGTAGCTACCAAAGCCATTCAGCAGGATGTAGAGGCTGCACACCATATTCAATTTGAATTGTTTAAATCATGATCAAAGTTGGTGACGTACTGGTGTCCGATGATATCAGAAAGGTGGAGTTCGTTTGCCATCTCGAAAAGTGCAAAGGCGCATGCTGTGTGGAAGGCGATCTGGGTGCGCCACTGGAGGAAGACGAGCTGCATCTTATGCACGAAATCCAGGCAGGAGTAAAACCATACTTGTCGAAGGAAGGGTTGGCAGCTATCAAGGTGCAAGGACCATATATCTTAGATGAAGACGGTGACTACTCCACGCCGACAATTGGAGGGCGCGAATGCGCCTATGCCATCTACGACAAGCAGGGTGTGCTGAAATGCGGCATCGAACAGGCGTGGCTCGATGGTAAGGTGGGCTTTCGCAAACCGATCTCGTGTCATCTCTATCCGATCAGGATCACAAAGAAAAAAGACTTTGAGGCCGTGAATTATCACAAGTGGAACATTTGTTCAGCCGCATGCTCGCACGGGCAAGCGCTCAAAGTTCCACTCTATAAGTTTTTGAAAGAACCGTTGGTGAGGAAGTATGGAGAGAAGTGGTATGGGGAACTGGTGATGGCGATTGAAGGAGCCTAAAATTTTTGATTTTTGATTTAAGATTGGTGATTTAGTGCCACATCTACCAGTGCACGTCGCAACTGAATTGGTTGGTTCGCACGTATGATGTGCAGAACGTAAATCAAAAATCTCAAATCAAAAATCTTAAATGAATCAGAACGTTATTCCAAAACTGAACGGCTGCAGCTTCGGTCCTTTTCCGTCAGCGAACAAGGTGCTCATGTCGTAGTTGAAGAAAACATCAGTACCTCTGAAACCTACCTGGACGCGTGCACCATAGCGCAGGTTGTTAAGGTAAAAGTTGTCGTGGTTGCGTTCCTTTTGTTTTTCACCATCGTCGTCTTTGTAAACCATCTTGGTGTAGCTATCGACACGATACGCAACGTACGGACCCGCACCGATACGGAAGCTGTCAGAGTTGCGGTCGAAGAAGAAAGCTCTGCGGCTGTTGCCGCCAAAGTCCAGCAATGGTATAAATGACGCGTGAAGGTAAGTGGCAGTGAGTTTGGTCTTGACATAATTCAGTTGCCGTGCATCTTCGCCGAATGTTACACCTGTAGAGTCGCGCCCGACCAGGAGCTTTTCATTTTCAAATTTGAAATTATACCAGCTTACACCTACGGTCCATTCGAGGAAGAACTTTCGTGCAAGCCGTGTTCTTTCAGTGGAATTGATCCCAAAATACCATGAACCCCATGGTCGAACGCTGAACACGTCCTGGTTCTGATCGGGAAACTTATCGTTGATGAGATAGTTGTTCATCCCGAGATCGAAGTTCATGGAGTGGTGAGTTCGCCTGCCGTAGTAGCGGCGCCCGGAAGAAGACGACCTGTAGTTGTTGTAGGATTGCCGGTCATTCCTGTCGCGTCGGTCCCAGCTATCGTTCCAATTTTCATCATCATCATCGTTATCATCGCTGCGATACGTGTCAGTCGTGTTGTCGGCAACTGGTGGATCTGTTTTCACATAATCGGCTGCGGGTTTCTCAAGACCTGTAGTATCCTTATTTTCCAGTTTGCTGATCAGGTCGTTCACAACGGCCTGCATGTCGTACTGTTTCAGGGTTTCCAGGTCTTTCTTGTCGCCAATGGCGAATATGACTTTACTTGAATTACCTACGTTGATAATGACGGAATCAGCTTTTGCATTCTGCGCACATACGAAGTTGGCCGCACATATACCTGCCAACATCACAAACATTCTCAATTTCATACACTGTAAAAGTTATAGGGCGTTTAATTGTTATTCTTGTTTTTGTCCTTGTCACGGCGGAACTCGAGTGCGAAGAGATCGTTCTTTGCTTCACGTAGTTCGCCAAACGGGCTGTCCGCGTTCTTTACATTGTTCGCAACTTCAAGTACGCGTTGAAACCCTTTCTTCTTTTCTTCTTCCAATTGTGTCGCATCCTTTCTCGGTATCGCGGGTAAGGTGTACACGATCACAACTGGTTTGGTTTCCTGTGATTGAATGGTCTCAGGCGCCACCGGAGTTTGCTCAATGACCGGTGTTGCGTCTGCAATAAGTTCGGGAACATCATCGAATTGAACCGGTGGGTTTTCGTATTGGTCTTCAGCCGCTGGTTTATTCTCGCGGGCTGGATCACTACGACGAGGTGTTGCCGCCACTTTTTCAGTTTCGGCTACCCGCGGTTGTTCAACTGGTTGTTGTTCCGTTGCCTGATCGTTTGTTACTGGTTGATCTGACTTTGGATCCTGAACCGGGATGTTCTGTTGTGGTTCAGCGGTTTCTTGTTTGGCCTGCTCATTTTCCGGCGTGCTCGCCGATGGCCAGTTGATCGCAACAACGGTAGCCATGGAGAACAACGCTAATACAGCCGCAGCACGAAGCCACACATAAGCTTTATTTTTTTTTGCCAGTTGACGTTCCAGTTTATCCCACGCAGCAGGCGAGGGGGAGAGTTGGTGCGATTCCAACTTATCCTTAAATACCTTGTCTATTCTGTTGTTCATGGCTCTTTTCGAATTTGTATTGGCCGTTCTCTACCCCAATCAATTTTTTTTGTAACAACGCTCTTGCCCGGCTCAGTTGCGACTTTGAAGTGTTCTCACTGATACTGAGTTGTGTTGCTATCTCCTGGTGTGAGTACCCGTCTACCGCATACAGGTTAAATACGATCCTGTAACCTGTGGGCAGTGAGGCAATCAACTTTCGGAGGTCTTCAGCTTCCAATTCGTTCGTAGCGCGATCATAATCAGGCTCGCGTTCCGCGGCTTCGATGTCTGTTTCCAGGTACATGCTTTTGTTCTTCCTTAACCAGGTGAGTGATTCATTCACTGCAATGCGCCTGATCCAACCTTCGAAGCTTCCTTCACCTTTGAATTGATTGATACGATCGAATACTTTGGTGAAAGCAATAACCAGTACATCTTCCGCTTCCATCCGGTCCTTGATATACCGGTTGCAAACGGCCAGCATCTTTCCGGCGAAGTGATCATACAGGAATCGCTGAGCATGGCGATCCTGCTTCCTACATCCGTCAATCAGCGTTTGGTCTACAGTCCGGTAAATCTGATATCCCATTTAAGCGTTGTCAGTAGGTAGATGCACCCCTGTGGCAACAGGTTGCATCGACTCATAATTTATTGCACTATTTACAGCTTTTGGCCTGCCCCGTGTGCGGATGGCCGAATCAGGCTCAATTTGTCGCCTGTACCTCTATGATTATCGGTAGCCAGGCGTACTTCCTTGGTTTTACGGTTACGGGGTTGATCCGGTTTTGGGCATCAAAAAGGTTTGCGTAGAGCGCGTCTCCCTGCTGTACAAACACCGAGTATGTTCCCGGCTCAAGTTTAACTTTGAAAGAACCATCTGCCCTGGTGGTCAGCTTCATCACCAGCGTTGTGGTGATGTCCGTAAAAGACGTGCCATTTTGTTTGGCCTGGCTGGTGGTTGTTACGTTGTAGATCAGTACATCGCGCTGCACGCCAAATTCCGGATCGGATTTTCGATCAGGAGAAGGCAGTTGGTTGGCGTTATCGAGGAAAACTTTTCCTTTGATACCCTGCTGCTGCGCAAATGCAGAAGTGAGGGTGAGGAAAAGAGCGGCAATGAAAATGAATGTTTTCATGCGTCGTCGGTTCTTCGAAGGTAACTAAAAAAGTGTTGAAGTGCTAAAGTGTTGACGTGTTGGACATGTTGATGTGTTGAAGTTTTGATGTGTCGAAGTGTTGAAGTGCTGACGTGTGGACGAGGGGGTGGATGTGCGGAAGTGTCCATGCTCTTTGTGTTGGAGTGCCCGACCAATACACGGACAACATCAACACTTCCGCACGTCTACACTTCCGCACGTTCCATCAATGGTCCTTCACAATGTTCGGTTCGCCCTGGTAAGAAACACTGCTTGCCATGTTTTTGTCCATTTCGATTGACTCTGTGGCATAAACGCGTGCGATGGAGGCGCCGGACGCTTTCACATATGCCTCCTTCACCTCATATCCATACGCGCGAAGGCCAGACACACCCGACAGGTGAGCGTTCAGGTACCGGCCTTTGCCTGTAAGGTCGAGGTAGCTTGTTCCGTTAAGATTCACTTCAAGGTTTTCTGATTCAAGTTGACCATCGGCAATCACAGCACCCCGCAGCGTGATTTCGGTATCGTCTTCACGAAAATCTGAAAAAGTGATCTTGCCGGCACCAGCCGCCTCGAGGTCTCTGAGTTCGGGCATACGGATCCTGATCTTTACCCTTTTATTGTCATTCCACCGGCGACGTCCGTTGCGATCCCTGTCGTACCGGATCACGAGTGTACCGCCATCCACACTTATATCATAGAGTTTGGTATCACTCGGTTTTCCCGTGATGTCGACGCTATATTCCGAGCTCTGGGTGATAACAACGTTGAAGTATCCATTGATGTCAAGAGCAGTAAAATCCCTTAACTCATATCCGCTTCGGGTTTCCCTGCTGCTGTCGAAGTCATCATCATTTTGTTCCTCGAAGCTGCTGTTGTCCTCGTGGCAATTCGCGCATTCCAATGTTCCATACTCATTGATCTTCCACATCGCCTGGCCATCGGTATAGCGGTAGTAACGATAATCGGAGTTGTTATCGATCAATCTCCAGAGGCGGTCGTCGATATAGAACGGGCGATCATAGGGAATATAAAGGTCCATGTCCAATCGTTGCGCGCGAAACACGGCGTTGTCTTTAAAGGTGATATTAGAATCGAAGGTCAAAGTACTGTCTGTCTGCGCTACATTGTAAGTCACCATCTGGGCGTTCTCTGAAGCGATCCTCCTTGTGTTGCCTTGTGCTTCGAAGTGTTGAACCAGCTTTAGGT